>WBZX01003141.1_pt1 | contig 10689 bp, 14 predicted proteins | sample 5204211 | NCBI WGS metagenome assembly WBZX01 (sample SAMN12344362, study PRJNA552823) | activated sludge metagenome | biome: Activated sludge suspended growth; feature: Nitrification reactor; material: Wastewater; isolation source: activated sludge from nitrification reactor of wastewater...
CTGTCCCTTCGTATGCCGGGGTCACCAGTACGTCGCCTGGCCGGATCAGGTCCAGAACATGGCCATCGCTCTGATCCGGACCAATGCTTGCCCCGGGTCCGCCGATTATCCGCAGGAAGATCCGCGGGTGTGAAGCAACGTCCGGCTTGCCCTTTACGCTGACAATGATCACCTGCTGTGGAGCCGGGGCGAGCCCGGAACGGCTCAACCACACGGTAAAGCCTGGCGCGACATCATCCCAGACCCAGCAACGCTCCTTGGGATCGTTCAAATAGAGCAGCGAAGCCTTGAATGAGGTGAGACGGTTCTGAAATGTCGGCGCGCAGAGCGACACACCGGTTTGCAGTTCGGCCACGGATTGGGCAGAGGTCGGGGCCGGGGTGGGCGCTGCGCCCAGCACCGCGGCAAGTCCGGCAAGACCCAACTTTCCCAGCCGTCCGGGTGTACGCTGCTGTTTCATGCAGCGGCCTTCTCCACCAACCCTTTCACGGCCGCCATGAACGGGCCAATCGAGACCGGCTTGGCCAGATACCCTTCGGCCCCCGCATCCCTGATCCGCCCTTCATCGCCCTTGCCCGCATAGGCGGTGACCGCAAGCACCGGAATCTGACGCAAGGTGGCATCCTTTTTCGCCGCCTCGATCAGGTCGAGCCCCGAGATGTTGGGCAGCTGGATGTCCATGATGATCAGATTGGGCACGAAGCTGCGCGCCTTGTCGAGCGCTTCAAGGCCATCGGCGCAAGGCTCCACCGCATAGCCCTGGCTCTTCAGCACGTCGCAGAACAGCTTGCGGTTGAGGTCGTTGTCCTCGACAACCAGGATGCGCTTTGCCATGAGCGCTGCCCTACGCCCTCCTGCGGAGACTGACAATTCTGCGCGATCCCCAATCCCCGGCCCACGATCCTGCCATCCTGGCGCTGGGTGCGCTGGGCTGGGTGCTGGGCGATGGCCCGCGCGCCGAACGGTTCCTGGCGCTGACCGGGCTTTCCCCCGATGATCTGCGTGAGCGGCTGGCCGATCCGGCGTTGCAGGCGGCCGTGCTCGATTTTCTGTGCGCGCATGAGCCCGACCTGCTTGCCGCCGCCGACAGCCTGGGCGTAGAAGCCGCCGACCTGGCCGCAGCGCGTGAGACCCTGACCCGATGAGCAAACCCCTGATCATCAGCGACTGCGATGAAGTGCTGCTGCACATGATCGTGCCGTTCGGCCAATGGCTGGAAGAGACGCAACCGGTCTCGTTCAAGCTGATCGGCAACGACTTCGGCAAGGCGATCCGCGACAAGGTGAGCGGCGAGCCGGTGCCGCCCGAGGAAATCTGGCGACTGCTGGGGCTGTTCTTCGATAACGAAATGCACCGCCAGACCCCGATCGCCGGGGCGGTTGAGGCGATCAACGCGCTCAAGGATCATGCCGATGTGGTGATCCTGACCAACCTGACCGATCGCCATAACGAGCCGCGCCGCCAGCAATTGCAGGCTCACGGGATCGATTTCCCGGTCTTTACCAACCAGGGCCCAAAGGGGCCGGCGCTGCAGGCAATCCTGGACCGGTACCAGCCTTCGCATGCGGTGTTCATCGACGATCTGGCCCAGCACCACGGTTCGGCGATGGAACACGTGCCGCATATCGACCGGCTGCACCTGTGCGGCGAGCCGACGCTGGCACCGCACATCACCTGCGGGTTCGAGGCTGGCCATGCCCATGCCCGGATCGACACCTGGGAGCACGCCCTGCCGTGGCTGCTGTCCCGCCTTGAGGAGAAAGCATGAGCATCGAAGCCAGACTTGCCGAACTGGGGATCGCCCTGCCCGAAGCCGCCGCGCCGGTCGCGGCCTATGTTCCGGTAGTGGTGGCGGGCGGCCTGGCCCACGTTTCGGGGCAGGTTTCCTTCGTCGATGGCGCGCTGTTCAAGGGGCGGCTGGGCGAAGACGTTTCGCTGGAGCAGGGGATCGCGGCCGCGCGCGGCTGCGGGCTGATGATCCTGGCGCAGTTGAAGGCCGCGCTGGGTTCGCTCGACCGGGTCGAACGCGTGGTCAAACTGGGCTGCTTCGTCAATTCGAGCGCGGACTTCACCGACCAGCCCAAGGTTGCCAATGGCGCTTCGGAACTGATGGTCGCGGTGTTCGGCGATGCCGGCAAGCATGCCCGCGCCGCAGTTGGCGTACCCAGCCTGCCGCTGGGCGTCGCGGTTGAAGTGGATGCAATCGTTGCTGTTCGCGCTGATTGATCGCTGGCGCGTTCCGCCGCCCGATCCGGCCCGGGTTGCCTGGCTGGGACAGCAGGCCTATGCCCACCGCGGGCTGCACGGTCCCGGTGTTCCGGAAAATTCGCTTTCGGCCTTCCATGCGGCGATTGCCCGGGGAATGGGGATCGAATGCGATGTCCAGCGCTCGGGCGATGGCCAGGCGATGGTCTTCCACGATTTCGACCTCGATCGGCTGACTGCCGAAAATGGACCCTTGGGCGATCGCAGCGAGGCCGCGCTGGCCACGATCGCCCTGACCGGCAGCGCGGATACCATTCCCTCGCTGCGCACCATGCTGGCCGAAGTGGCTGGCAAGGCCCCGATCCTGATCGAGATAAAGTCGCGCCGGGGCAGTTTTCGCCATGCCGGGGCGCTGTGCATGGCGGTGCGGCGCACGCTGGAAGGCTATCAGGGTCAGGTTGCAGTGATGAGTTTTGACCCAAGGGTCAGCGACTGGTTTGCGCGGCGCTCACCGCTGACACTGCGCGGCCTGGTGGTGACCGAGGAGAATGGCAAGACCTTGCCCGGTAGGATCCGGCGCAGGCTGAGCCTGTGGAAGGCCCGGCCGCAGTTTCTGGCCTATGACATCCGCGATCTGCCCAGCCGGTTTGCGGCGCGGCAGCGCAAGCGCGGACTGCCAGTGCTGACCTGGACGGTGCGCAGCGCCGAACATCGTGAGCGCGCCGCCGAACATGCCGACGCGCCGATTGCCGAAGGCGCCGGGGTGGCGTGATCGAGGCCCGCGTTGGCACTTCGGTGGGCGAGCTTCCTGCGGATCAGTGGGACGCGCTGGCCCAGGGCAATCCCTTCGTCAGCCACGCCTTTCTGACCGCGCTGGAACTCTCGGGGTCGGTCGGGCCCGGCACCGGCTGGTCACCCGCGCCGATCACCATTGCCGATGCCGCAGGGCAGCTGGTCGGGGCCTTGCCAGCCTATCTCAAGGCGCACAGCCAGGGCGAATATGTCTTCGACCATGCCTGGGCTGATGCCTGGCACCGCGCTGGTGGAAGCTATTACCCCAAGCTGCAGATTGCAGCGCCTTTTACCCCCGCGAGCGGACCGCGACTGTTGCTGGCCGATCCTGCGCTGGCCATGCCGTTGCTGCGTGCAGCAGAACAAGTCTGCGCGGACAACAACCTCTCCTCGACCCATGCCACTTTCATCGCAGCTGATCAGGTACCGCTGTTCGAACGCGCCGGATGGTTGCTGCGCAGTGATATCCAGTTCCACTGGGAAAACCGGGGCTATGGTTCGTTCGACGACTTCCTTGGCGCGCTGTCATCGCGCAAGCGCAAGGAAATCCGCAAGGAACGCGCCGCAGCCCAGCATGGCGTGGAAATCCGCTCGTTGAGCGGGGCTGAGTTACGAGAAGAGCACTGGGATGCCTTCTGGGCCTTCTACCAGGATACCGGATCGCGCAAATGGGGCCAGCCCTACCTGACCCGCAAGGCTTTCAGCCTGTTCGGTGAGCGGATGGCGGATCAGGTGCTGCTGGTTCTGGCGTTTATTGGGGGGCGGCCGGTTGCAGGTGCGCTCAACTTCATTGGGCCGGATGCGCTTTACGGCCGCTATTGGGGGGCCGTGATCGACAAGCCCTTCCTGCATTTCGAACTGTGCTTTTATCAGGCGATCGATACGGCGATCCGGCTGGGCCTGAAGCGGGTTGAAGCCGGTGCGCAGGGCGGGCACAAGCTGGCGCGGGGCTATGAACCGGTGGAAACCCTGTCCGCCCACTGGATCGCCCACCCCGGTTTCCGTGAGGCGGTGGCGGACTTCCTTGAGCGCGAGCGGGCCGGCGTTGCCGCCGACCGACTTTATCTGGGTGAACGGTCGCCTTTTCGAAAATAAGGGAGCGAGGCGATGGGTGAGCAGGTCTTCGTGACGGGCGGCAGCGGCTACATCGGTCGCAACCTGATCCGGCGATTGGTGGCCGATGGCCACAAGGTAGTGGCTCTGGCCCGCAACTCGGCCTCGGCGGCCAAGGTGGAAAGCCTGGGTGCGCAGCCAGTGATTGGCGATATCATGGACGCTGCCAGCCTCGAGCGCGGCATGCAGGGCTGCGCCTGGCTGGTTCACGCAGCCGCCGATACCGGACATGGCGCCTTCGAGGCGAGCCAGCATCACACAAACCTGAAGGGCACGACCAATGTCTTCACCGCGGCGCGGGCGGCAGGGGTGGGCCGCGGAGTCCACATCAGCACCGAAGCTGTCCTGCTGAGCGGCGCGCCGCTGGTCAATGCCGATGAGAAGACCCTGATCCCGCGCCGCCATGCCGGGTCTTATTCGGCCAGCAAGGCCGCTGCCGAAGCAGCGGCGCTGGCGCTCAATTGCGCGCAATGCCAGATCGTGGTGGTACGCCCGCGCTTTGTCTGGGGGCGCGACGACACTACGGCGTTGCCACAATTGTCTGCGGCGGCCAGCAGCGGCAAGCTGGTCTGGATCGGTGGCGGTCACTATCGCACCTCGACCGCGCATATCGACAATGCGGTAGAGGGGGTGGTGCTGGCGCTGCGCAAGGGGCGCGGCGGAGAGGTCTACTTCATCACCGACGGCGAACCCGTGGAATTCCGCGCCTTCGTTTCGGCACTGTTGGGCAAGGCCGGTGTGGCCGTGCCCGAGAAGTCGGTCCCGCGCTGGCTGGTCGCGGCCATGGCGCGGCTTGGCGACGCGCTGGCGCAGCTGAGTGGCGGGAAGCTGCACGGTCCGATCGGAGGCCAGGAATATGGCACGGTCGGGGTTGAGGTTACTCTCGACATTGCCAAAGCGCAGCAAGAGCTAGGCTATGCGCCGGTCATCGACCAGGCGGGCGGGCTGGCAACTGTCCAGCCCTGGAACGGCTGAGTTCAGGCTGCCTTGCGGGTCGATGCAGCGATCCATTCGCGGGCGCGGCGCTGGGCTTCGGCGATCTCGCGGGCGGTCATTTCCTCGGAAATGTCGGCGCGGCACATCTGGGCTTCGGCATGGCCGTTGACGGCAGCCAGGTTGAACCACTTATGCGCCTCGATCAGGTCGCAATCGACACCGTGGCTGCCGGTCGAATAGGCGACCCCAAGGTCGTAATAGGCGCTGACATCGCCCTGCGCCGCAGCGGCCAGGCAGCTGGCAACCAGCAGGTCTTCGGCGTTCACATCGGCAATGGTAACCTTGCCGGTATCGATCCAGACAGCGTTCATCTCTCTAACCCCCTGTTTTGGCGAAGCTTGTGTCCCGCCGACAGGCTGAAATTTCCCGAACATGGTCAACAAAAGGTTAACGCGAGGCGTAAAAAATTCCTGATTGCCGTCAGGCAGTCTGCCGCACCCTTGTTTCAGTGATATGAAATCGCCGTTCATCGCGGCCTAATGTGGATCAAACTAGTGCGCCCGGCGATTGGCGCTTGTGCGGGATTCTACGGGAGCCTATAGGCCCGCTCGACCGGCGCCGATGGCTATCGGGAATACCCGAGGCCGGCAGGAATCGCTGTCCGGCTGGTTTAGTTTGGAGAGTATATGGCGACGGTTCTCGGTGATGAGATTGACGTCCTGGCCAAGGCCAAGCGGGCGATCGCGGGTGACTATGCCCCCAGCGATTCCGAACCCTATATGAGCGAACCGCAGCTGGACTATTACCGCCGGTTGCTGCTTGAATGGAAGAAGCTGATCCTTTCGGCAGCGCAGGATACGCTGCAGTCGCTGCAGGATGGCCCGATCCGAGAACCCGACCTTAACGATCGCGCGTCGAGCGAGACCGACTGGGGGATCGAACTGCGCACCCGCGATCGTCAGCGCAAGTTGATTGCCAAGATCGATTCCGCGCTGCGCCGGATCGAGGAAGGCGAATACGGCTATTGCGAGGTGACCGGCGAACCGATCGGGCTGGGGCGGCTTTCGGCCCGCCCGATTGCTACAATGACGGTCGAAGCGCAGGAAGCGCACGAGCGCCGCGAAAAGATTTCTCGCGACGATTGAGCCGCTTAGCCGCGTTAACCGGTTTTTTGCCGTTACGGTTTAGCTTTCGGCCACGCTGGACTCGGTAAATCCGGGCTCCAAGCAGTTCGCGGGAGTTAAACGAGCAGCAATGACTGGCACCGAACATCGGCAGATCGCGCGCGACAGCCTGTTCGTCATGGCTGATTTGCGGATCGATGGAATCGAAGGCGAACACCGGATTCGCGTCCGCAATCTTTCTTCTGGCGGAATGATGGCCGAGGGCGTGTTCAACGTCCAGCGCGGTCAGGTTGCCTGGATCAACCTGCGCAACATCGGCTGGGTCGAAGGCTCGATCGCCTGGGTTGAAGGCACGCGGTTCGGCATTGCCTTCCGCGAAGACATCGATCCGCGCGTAGCCCGGGCCCCACTTTCTGGCGGCGAGAATACTCCACGCTATGTCCGTCCGCCGCTGGGCTCGGTCGAACCGGGCGCGCTGCGGAAGATCTGACGGCGGGCATTGGCACCCACGGCCTAATTCCGTTAGGGTGATCGGCACAATGTTGCCGCGCCGCCTTGCCTCGCTTGCGATTGCACCCCTTGCATTGATGCTGTCCGGCTGCCTGGGCGATGATGATCGTCCGGTGCGGGTGCTGGTGATCGGCGATCCCGGCTCGACCTTTGTCGGTGGAGCGCGATTGCCGCTGGCGGCCCAGACCTTGCGCGCGGCAGCGGTCGAAGGGCTGGTCGGGTTCGATCAGCAAGGCAGGGTGGCTCCGGCCCTGGCCGACCGCTGGATCATTACCGATGACGGCCTCAGCTTCATCTTTCGCCTGCGTGATGGCACCTGGCCGGGTGGGAGACCGATCACCGCAGAAAGCGCGCGGGCTGCGCTGGTGGATGCTCTGGTCCAACAGCGCGGTCAGCCTCTGGGGGCAGATCTGGCCGTGATCGAAGAGGTCCGGGCCATGGCCGGGCGGGTGATCGAGATCCGACTCAAGCGGCAGATGCCCGATTTGCTGCAACTGCTGGCCCAGCCAGAGCTGGGCCTTTCGGTGGGTGGTCGCGGGGCCGGGCCGATGAAAAGCAAGCGCGCCAACGACAAGGACCTGGGACTGTCCGGGGTGATGCTGAGCCCGATCGCTCCGGAAGATCGCGGCCTTCCCCCCGAAGAGGACTGGAACGAACGGGCCCAGCGGGTCGAACTGGCAGCCTTGCCCGCGGCGAAGGCGATCAAGCTGTTCAATGCGGGAGAGGCCGAACTGGTCCTGGGCGGCTCGTTCGCCGACTATCCGCGACTGGGCGAGGCTGGCGTTTCGGGCGGGGCGATCCGGTTTGACCAGGTGGCCGGGCTGTTCGGGCTGGCGGTAGTTCACGGCGACGGTTTTCTGGCCAAGGAAGAGAACCGCGAGGCAATCGCGATGGCGATCGACCGCGATGCGTTGATCGCCGCGGTCAACCTGAGCGGCTGGGTGGCGACCACCCGGGTGATCAATCCCGGGCTTGAAGGCGATAGTGGTGCAATCGGTGAGCGCTGGATCGGGCGCGGGATCGAGGATCGACGAACCACCGCCGCAGGTCGGGTGTCTCGCTACAAGTCGGGCAGAAGCGGGGCGGTGACGCTGCGCATCGCCTTGCCCTCCGGCCCGGGCTCGGACTTGCTGTTCAAGCGGCTGGGCGAGGATCTGAAAGCGATCGGGCTGGAAGTGCGCCGGGTTCCCATGGCCGCCGATGCCGATCTGCGGCTGGTGGACAGCGTTGCCCGCTATGCCCAGCCGGCCTGGTTCCTCAACCAGCTGAGCTGCGCCAACGCCCGCGCGCTGTGCAGTGCCAGCGCCGATAGCCTGTTCGCCAAGGCCCAGGCCGAACTCGATCCGGCCAAGCGGGTCGATCTGCTGGGCGATGCGGAAGCGCAGCTGACCGTCGCCAACAGCTATATTCCCTTTGGCGTACCGATCCGCTGGTCGCTGGTCAGCGGCGGGGTGACCGCCTTTGCGGTCAACCGCTGGGGGGTTCATCCCTTGATGCCGCTCGCCATGCTTCCCAAATAGCAGGTGCGGGCATCTTGCCCCGCGCTGGTTTGGGGTTGCAATGAACCAACAGGACAAGCCGCGGCGGATGCCGGCAGAGTTGCCGCTAGGCACCGATCCGCAATCGGTCCGCCGCCGGATCGAAGCCTTGGAGCGTCTGCTTGAAGGGCTGGTCGAAGTTCCGCTGTTCGGCCGCAAGGTCGGGCTCGATGCATTGCTGGGTCTGCTGCCGGTCGGCGGCGATGTGATTTCAGGTGCCATGGGCCTCTATCTGGTCTGGGAGGCCCGCAACCTTGGCCTGCCGCGCTGGCAGCTGTGGCGCATGGCCGGCAACGTCGGGATCGACACCCTGCTGGGGGCTGTGCCGGTGGCGGGCGATCTGTTCGACTTCGTCTATCGCTCAAACACCAGGAACCTGAAGATCCTGCGCAGGCACCTCGACAAGCACCATCCGGGCACCAAGGTGATCGAGGGATAGGCGCGGTTCCAGGCGGTCAGTAGCCAGGGCGGCGGGCCTGCGGGTTCAGTTGCCTGCTCGATCACGAGCAAATGCAACACAAAGCGACTCGCCGGATTCCCTGCGTTTACGAGAAATTAACCTTTCATCTTCATTGGTCATATGGTTAATGGCGGGCAATGACCCTTTCGGAAGGGTTATCGTCCAGGGAAACGGGGCAAAAGGGGACTACCCATGCGCGTGTTGCTGATCGAAGACGAGCCGACCACGGCCCGGGCTATCGAACTGATGCTTACTACCGAGGGCTTCAATGTCTATTCGACCGACCTCGGCGAAGAAGGCTTGGATCTCGGCAAGCTCTACGATTACGACATTATCCTGCTCGATCTCAATCTGCCCGACATGCACGGGTACGACGTGCTGAAGAAGCTGCGCGTCGCCAAGGTGCAGACCCCGGTGCTGATCCTTTCGGGTATTTCGGAAATGGATTCGAAGGTCCGCAGCTTCGGCTTCGGCGCTGACGACTATGTGACCAAGCCGTTCCACCGTGAAGAGCTGGTCGCCCGCATCCACGCCGTGGTGCGCCGTTCCAAGGGCCATTCGCAGTCGGTCATCCGCACCGGCAAGCTGGCGGTCAACCTTGATGCCAAGACCGTCGAGGTCGATGGCGCCCGGGTTCACCTGACCGGCAAGGAATACGCGATGCTTGAGCTGCTTTCGCTGCGCAAGGGCACCACCTTGACCAAGGAAATGTTCCTCAACCACCTCTATGGCGGGATGGACGAACCCGAACTCAAGATCATCGACGTGTTCATCTGCAAGCTGCGCAAGAAACTGGCGCATGCCTGCGGCGGTGAAAACTACATCGAAACCGTCTGGGGCCGCGGCTATGTGCTGCGCGATCCGGGCGAGGAAATGCAGGCCGCCTGAGCCCGAATATCCGAATTCGTCACCAACCTGACGGCCCGCCCATTCCGGCGGGCCGTTTTGGTTTGGGCGCTGGACACAAATGCCCGTTCGAGAAATTGTGACCTTTGGCGATCTCCGCAGTCAACCTGTTGAAGCGGCGGTACTTTTGCCCGGCCCGATCAGCCACCTGTGTGACCTTTCGGTTTCACCGCGTTGCCCGCGGTTCAACTCACTCTGAGAAAGAACGGGCTGAACATAGCGCGCGGTGGCCATGTAGGAAAACTGCGCTCAGTTGATCCGGCGGTAATGGGTGGTCTCCAGCCTGGGAATGTTCTGGCCTGCCCAGACAATCGTCTCGGTCATCGTTTGCTGGTCCTTCGACACGGCATAGACCCGGGTCGAAACCGGTGCGCCGTTCTTACCCAGGGTCATCACCAGCGTATTGGGTGCCGGCTGGCGCAACGAGGCGCTGTCGATGAAGGGCATGTTGCCCGAGATCGGCACCGGCACACCGTCCAGTGCGGCGGTCGATTCTGCGGACATGACCTTTCCATCAGGACCGACCATTTCGACACGGGTGGTCCATTTCTGGTCCGGCGAAACGCGGAACGAAATGGTCATCTTGCTGGGCCGTTCGTCGGCGGGGATCTTCATGATGTCGAGCGACCAGCTGCCGACCAGCGGCGATAGCCTGGCCTGCGCGGTAGGCGCGTTTTGCGGGGCGGCCGCCGGTGGGGGCGGATTTCCGGACCAGGCCAGCAGTCCAGCTGCGGCGGCGGAGGGGATTGCGAGAAGCATGATTGTCTTTCCTTTCAACCGCGTGCGCCCCGTACCAGGGGGCTGCTGCACGCTGTTGACCGGACTATCCCCGATCGAAAGGTCGATATTCTTGTCCCAGATTTTCTGGGCGTCCAGCAGCCGCGCCAATTCGCGGCTGCTGCCAACCCCGGTCTTGCGGCGGGCGTCACGCAGGCGTTCGTTGATCGAGGCTTCGGTCCGGTCGAGCTGGACGGCGATCGATTTGACCGTGTGCCCCGCTGCCAGCAGGCGCAGAACTTCAAGCTCCCGATCGGACAGCGCAGTGTAGGTGGTGGGGGGACGTTCCATCATCGACATGCCTTTTTGCTCATCACAAGCCCTGCCA
>WBZX01003143.1_pt1 | contig 10680 bp, 12 predicted proteins | sample 5204211 | NCBI WGS metagenome assembly WBZX01 (sample SAMN12344362, study PRJNA552823) | activated sludge metagenome | biome: Activated sludge suspended growth; feature: Nitrification reactor; material: Wastewater; isolation source: activated sludge from nitrification reactor of wastewater...
GCTCGACCGCTTCCTGAACGATGCCGTCGAGTGCGACGTCGATGCCCTGTCCGATGGTGAAGAAGTGATCATCGGCGGCGTCATGGAGCACATCGAACAAGCCGGTGTGCACTCCGGTGACTCCGCCTGCTCGCTGCCGCCGTACTCGCTGTCCGCCGCGATCCAGGACGAGCTGCGTCGCCAGACAAAGCTGATGGCCAAGGCCCTGAACGTTTGCGGCCTGATGAACGTGCAGTTCGCGATCAAGGACAACGACGTCTACGTACTCGAAGTCAATCCGCGTGCTTCGCGTACCGTGCCCTATGTATCCAAGGCGACCGGCCTGCAACTGGCCAAGATTGCTGCCCGCTGCATGTCGGGCAAGAGCTTGAAGGCGCAGGGCATCAGCAAGGAAGTCGTGCCGCCGTATTTCTCGGTCAAGGAAGCCGTCTTCCCCTTCGTCAAGTTCCCCGGGGTCGACACCATTCTCGGCCCTGAAATGAAGTCGACCGGCGAAGTGATGGGGGTCGGCGTCAGTTTTGCCGAAGCCTTCATCAAGTCGCAGCTGGCGGCCGGTGTGAAGCTGCCGAAGGCAGGCAAGGTGTTCCTGTCGGTCAAGGACGGGGACAAGGCCAAGGCGATTGAAATTGCCCGTCACCTGCATGAAGCCGGTTTCCATCTGGTTGCCACGCGCGGCACCGCGCATGCAATCGCAGCGGCAGGCTTGCCGGTGGCGCCGGTCAACAAGGTTACCGAAGGGCGTCCGCACATCGTCGACATGATCAAGAACAACGAGATTGCACTGATCATCAACACGGTCGAGGAAAAGCGTGGGGCAATCAACGATTCCCGTTCGATTCGTACCTCCGGCCTGCAGGCGCGCGTCACGATGTACACAACCATCTGGGGTGCCGAGGCGGCAGCGGAAGGAATTCGCAATCTTGGTGAACTCGTGGTTTATCCGATACAAGCGTTGCACGAGCAGCTTCACTAACAAAACTCCGAGCCGCCGGGCGGCCCTTAAAGGGCGCCGGCGGTTTGCTTTTGCTGGAAGAAAAGATGAGTAAAGTCCCGTTGACCGTTACCGGTGCCGAAAAGCTTCGCGCGGAACTGCATCGCCTGAAAACGATCGATCGCCCGGCCGTCATTGCAGCGATTGCCGAGGCACGTGCGCATGGCGATCTTTCCGAAAATGCCGAGTACGATGCCGCCAAGGAGCGCCAGGGGTTTGTCGAAGGGCGAATCCAGGAGGTCGAAGGCAAGCTGTCGAATGCCCAGATCATCGATCCCAAGCTCCTCGATGCGGATGGTCGTTGCGTTTTTGGTGCCACGGTGGAAATCGAGGATCAGGATTCCGGCGATGTCGCGACCTATCAGATCGTTGGCGAAGACGAGGCCGATATCAAGAATGCCAAGCTTTCAGTGGCCTCGCCGATGGCGCGCGCGCTGATCGGGAAATATGCCGGCGATATCGCCCAGGTTCAGGCGCCGGGCGGCATCCGCGAATACGAAATCATCGACGTTCGCTACGAGTAGCGATCGGTGCGCAGACTGTCCGAGGCGCTCTACCTGGCGGCCATCACCCTTTGGGTCGGTGGTATGTGGGCCATCGGATACATCGCCGCACCGGTGCTTTTCAGCACCCTTGGCGACCGGCAACTTGCTGGTGCGGTGGCGGGCCGGCTTTTCGCGCTGATCGGCTGGATCGGGCTCGCCAGTGCTGCTTACCTGATGATCTTCATGACTGCGCGGCGCGGTGTACAAGTTTTCAGAAGCGCGGTTTTCTGGCTGGTGTTCCTGATGGTCTTGCTCGTAGCGGCCAGTCAGTTCGGCATTCAGCCCCTGATGGCGCAGCTGAAAGCGGCGGCCTTGCCGCGCGAAGTCATGGAAAGCGTGATGCGTGACCGATTCGCTGCCTGGCATGGCATTTCCAGCATTCTCTACCTGGTGCAGAGTCTGTTGGGCTTGTGGCTGGTCGTCTGGGCCGATCGCGGGCTGAAGTGATCAGCCCTGAAATGCGCGCTTGGTCTTGCGCGGGGCAGCGGCCGGGCGCCGCGATTTTGGGCTTTTTGGGGCGTTGACCGCAGCAGGGTCGGTTGGGGCGGGGCGGTAAACCACCAGCAGTTTGCCAATTTGTTGAACCGGTGCGGCACCCAGTTCAGTGCAAATCTGCTCAATATAGGCGGCGCGATCTTCACGGCTGTCACCGTAAACGCGTATCTTGATCAACTCGTGCGCTTGCAGGTTGACGTCGATTTCCGCGAGAACCGCCTTGGTGAGGCCGTTTTCGGCGATCGAGACGACGGGATTCAGGTTGTGGGCCTGGGCGCGCAGTTCTCGGCGCTGGGTAGAAGTTAGTTGCAGCATATCAAACCTTTCAAAAACGGCATTTTACCGAATGAAAAGAACCAGAACCAGCAAAGCTTGGATGCGCGAGCATGTCAATGACCCTTTCGTTCAGCTTGCGAAAAAGGAGGGCTGGCGCTCGCGCGCGGCTTTCAAGCTGATGGAGATGGATGACAAGGACAGGCTCCTGAAACGTGGCGAGGTGGTGGTCGATCTTGGCGCGACGCCGGGGGGCTGGTCTCAAGTTGCGGCCAGACGGGTTGGCGAAACCGGAATGGTGCTGGCCCTTGATCTGCTGGAAATGGAGCCAATTCATGGTGTCGACTTCATTCAGGGCGATTTCAGGGAGGACAATGTGCTGGCCAGGCTCGAAGAAAAGCTGAACGGGCGCGGCGTGGGGCTTGTAATGTCGGACATGGCCCCCAACATGTCGGGTGTGCCGCTCGTTGATCAGGCGCGGATCATGTATCTGGCCGAACTGGGGTTGGCGTTTTCGCAGGCGCACCTGAAACCGGATGGCGCATTTCTGGTCAAAGTCTTTCAAGGCGCGGACTACGAAGCATTTTTGCGTGCCATGCGCGAGGTATTCAAGACGGTTGCAGTGCGCAAACCGGAAGCGTCTCGCGACCGCAGTGCCGAGCTTTATTTGCTCGGTCGTGTATTGCGTTGAAAGTTATGTATAAAATGACGTTTTTATCGCTCGACGCTGTAGAAGGAGAGCAAGCTTGAACAACATGTTCAAAAACTTGGCAGTCTGGCTCGTCATCGGCTTGGTGCTGATGACCGTGTTCAATCAATTCAACACCCGCCAGGTTGCGCAGGGATCGATCGAATATTCGCAGTTCCTCGACGAGGTCAAGCAAGGCCGTATCAGCAAGGTCGTCATCGAAGGCCGTACGCTGAAAGCGACGACGACCGAGGGCAAGCGCATTACCTCTTACGCGCCGCCCGATCTCTGGATGGTTTCCGACTTGCTCAAGAACGGCGTCAAGATCGAAGCAAAGCCGGAAGAGGAGCCGTCGTTCCTGATGAATCTCTTCGTCAGCTGGTTCCCGATGCTGCTGCTGATCGGCGTCTGGGTCTTCTTCATGCGCCAGATGCAGGGTGGCGGCAAGGGCGGTGCCTTTTCGTTCGGCAAGTCGCGCGCCCGGATGACCGACGAAGCGCAAAACACCATTACCTTCGTCGATGTCGCCGGTTGCGACGAGGCCAAGGAAGAAGTGCAGGAGCTGGTCGATTTCCTGCGCGATCCGTCCAAGTTCCAGAAGCTCGGTGGCCGAATTCCCAAGGGCGTGCTGATGGTCGGCAACCCGGGCACCGGCAAGACCCTGCTTGCCAAAGCGATCGCCGGCGAGGCCAAAGTGCCGTTCTTCAGCATTTCCGGTTCCGATTTTGTTGAAATGTTCGTCGGTGTTGGCGCTGCGCGCGTCCGCGACATGTTCGAGAACGCCAAGAAGCATGCGCCGTGTATCATCTTCATCGACGAAATCGACGCGGTCGGTCGTCACCGCGGCGCCGGCTTGGGCGGTGGCAATGACGAGCGTGAACAGACACTGAACCAGTTGCTGGTCGAGATGGACGGTTTCGAAGGGCATTCCGGCATCATCGTCATTGCCGCGACCAACCGTCCTGACATTCTCGATCCGGCGCTGTTGCGTCCGGGGCGCTTCGACCGTCAGGTTGTCGTGCCATTGCCGGATATTCGCGGTCGCGAGGAAATCCTCAAGGTGCACATGCGTAAGGTGCCGATCGCGGGCGACGTCAAGGCCGATGTTATCGCACGCGGTACGCCCGGTTTTTCGGGCGCCGACCTCGCCAACCTGGTCAATGAGGCTGCCTTGTTCGCAGCGCGGCGCAACAAACGTCTGGTGGATATGGACGATTTCGAGATGGCCAAGGACAAGATCATGATGGGCGCCGAGCGTCGCAGCATGGTGATGACCGAGGAAGAGAAGATGAACACGGCCTACCACGAGTCGGGCCACGCCGTGGTTGCCAAACTGGTGCCGAAATCCGATCCGGTGCATAAGGTCACGATCATTCCGCGTGGTCGTGCCCTGGGGTTGACCATGCAGTTGCCTGAGCAGGATCGCTACGCCTATGACCGTCAGTACCTGATGAGTCGCATCGCCGTTCTGTTCGGCGGACGGATCGCCGAGGAGTTGTTCATGGATCAGATGACCACTGGCGCATCCAACGATTTTGAACGTGCGACCGCGATGGCGCGCGACATGGTGACGCGTTACGGCATGTCCGACCTCGGTGTGATGGTTTATGGCGAGAACGAGGGCGAAGTCTTCCTCGGTCGTTCGGTGACCCAGCACAAGAACGTTTCGGAAGCGACAATGCAGAAGGTCGACGCGGAAATCCGTCGCATCATCGACCAGCAATATGCGCTGGCGCGCCAACTGCTGGAAGACAATCGCGACAAGGTCGAGGCGATGACCAAGGCACTGCTCGAATGGGAGACCATCGATGCCGAGCAGATCGATGACATCATGGCCGGAAAACCGCCGCGTCCGCCGAAGCCAACGCAGAGCGCACAGCGTTCCACACCGCCGACCGATGCCTCCGGTGCGGCACCGAGTGCTCCGGCAACGGCCTGATCGCCAGAAAATAAACCCAGCCGGGGGCGTGCTCCCGGCTTTTTCTTTTTTCCAATGTCCGTCCTTCACTGCGGCCGCTTCAGGCTGCCACTAGGCCGCCCGCTGATAATGGGCATCGTCAACCTGACCCCGGACTCGTTTTCGGGCGATGGCACGGGAGGCGACGCTGCGCGTGCCATCCGTCATGCCCGCCATCAGCTCGATGCAGGTGCCGATATCCTCGATCTTGGTGCGGAATCCTCCCGCCCCGGGGCGATACGAACGCCGGAAGCCGAAGAGCTGCGGCGCCTGATCCCTGTGCTTAGGGAGGTTTCAGCCTGGGGTGTGCCGGTGTCGGTCGATACCTACAAGCCTGTTGTCATGCGCGCGGCGCTGGAGGCAGGCGCGACGATGATCAACGACATCAGCGCACTGACTCATCCGGGGGCGATCGACATCGTTGCCGCCAGCGATTGTGCAGTTTGTCTGATGCACATGGCGGGTGAGCCGGCAACCATGCAACAGGCGCCCAGCTACGACGATGTCGTTGGCGAGGTGCGGGCTTTCCTTGACACCCAAGTAAATTCTTGTCGGGCCGCAGGGATTGCCGACGACCGTATTGTGCTCGATCCCGGGCTCGGCTTCGGCAAGACCCTGGCGCACAATTTGGCCTTGTTTCGGGCGTTGACCGCAACAAGCGTCGATGAACTCCCGGTTCTGATCGGTGCCTCGAGGAAATCCATGCTCGGGGCGATCACGGGGCGCCCGGTGGAAGGGCGGATGGCCGCCAGTATTGCCGCCGCAATACTGGCGGTCCAAAAAGGCGCGAAGATCCTGCGCGTGCATGATGTCGCGGAAACAATAGATGCGCTGGCTGTTCTTGCAGCCGTGGAAGAGAGGGGAAATCTGCAATGAATAGAAAGTACTTTGGCACCGACGGCGTACGCGGTCGTGTTGGCCAGGCACCCATCACCCCGGATTTCGTGATGCGGCTCGGCTATGCGGCCGGCAAGGCGTTGCTGGGTCAGGCCGTCATGCCGGAAGGTGAGCGCCCGTCGGTGCTGATTGGCAAGGACACCCGGCTCTCAGGTTACATGCTCGAATCGGCGCTCGAAGCGGGTTTCTCTGCGGCCGGCGTCGATGTTTGCCTGGTCGGGCCGATGCCGACGCCCGCCGTGGCCTACCTGACCCGTGCCCTGCGGTTGCAGGCGGGGATCGTGATCTCGGCATCCCACAATCCGTATTTCGATAACGGCATCAAGTTCTTTTCGGGCCAGGGTACCAAGCTGCCCGACGATGTGGAACTGACCATCGAGGCCAGTATCGATCAGCCCATGGTTTGCGTGGCGGCGGCGGATCTCGGTCGCGCCAAGCGGATAGACGATGCGCGTGGCCGCTATATCGAATTCTGTAAAAGCACTTTTCCCAACGATCTCGACCTGCGAGGCCTGAAAATTGTCGTCGATTGCGCGCACGGGGCTGCCTATCACACTGCGCCGGACGTTTTCCATGAACTTGGCGCCGATGTCGTGACGATCGGTTCACAGCCCAATGGGTTGAACATCAATGACGGCTTCGGCGCGACCTCACCCAAGGCGTTGTGCGACGCCGTTCTCATCCACAGGGCAGACCTCGGCGTGGCCCTGGACGGCGATGCGGATCGAATCCAGATGGTCGATGCCGCTGGCAAGCTCTATGACGGAGATCAGTTGCTCCATGCGATTGTCAAGAGTCGGGCGCGGCACGGTGAAGTAAAGGGTGTCGTCGGCACGTTGATGACCAATCTGGCGCTTGAGCATGCCCTTGGCAAGATGGGCATTCCCTTCGCTCGGGCGGCCGTTGGGGATCGCTATGTGGTCGAAATGCTGCATGAAAAAGGGTGGTTGTACGGCGGAGAGAACTCCGGCCACATCCTTGCGCTTGATCGCCACACAACCGGAGACGGCATCATTGCCGCGCTGCAGGTTTTGGCAGCATTACGAGAGTTGGGTGGCAGTCTGGCCGATTTACTGGGAGGCCTGCATCTATATCCGCAGAAACTCATCAATGTACCCGTCGCGAAGGAGTTTCCGTGGAAGGAGAATGCGTCAATTCAGCGGTGCCTCAAAAATGTCGAGGCGCGTATCGCTGGGCGGGGGCGGGTGTTGCTGCGCGCCTCGGGCACCGAGCCTCTGTTACGGGTGATGGTCGAGGGAGAGGATCGGGAGGAGGTGTTTGCCGCCGCCGAGGAACTTGCTGCAGTGGTACGCGAGGCAGGGCGGTGAACGCTTTGCAGTCCTGCTGATTCTTGACGGTAAACCTGTGCGCCCACTATAATCCTAGGGTTTTTGCCAACGGAACGGCCTGTCACATGCGTAAAAAGCTTGTCGCTGGAAACTGGAAGATGCATGGCAACCTCCAGAGTAATGCAGCCTTGCTGGAACGCTTGAAGTCCGGAGTTTCTAGTGTTGGCTGCGAAGTGGCGATTTGTGCGCCTTTTCCGTATCTCGCGCAGGTTCAATCAGAGCTTGTGGGTACGCCGATTTCGTGGGGTGCGCAGTCGCTCAGTGAGCATGAATCGGGGGCCTACACCGGTGAGGTGTCCGCCTCGATGCTCGTCGAGTTCGGTTGCCGCTATGTGCTGGTCGGCCATTCCGAGCGGCGAAGTCTTTTTGGTGAAAGTGATGTAACTGTCGCCGCCAAGTTCGTGGCGGCACAAAAGGCCGGGTTGGTGCCCGTGCTGTGTGTTGGTGAAACGCTTGTCGAGCGGGAGTCTGGTCAGACCGTGACGGTGGTCGCGCGGCAACTCGACGCGGTAGTAGGGTTCGCCGGTGTTGAGGCGCTGAGTGCGGCAGTGGTTGCTTATGAGCCGGTATGGGCCATTGGAACAGGGTTGACGGCAACCCCGGGGCAGGCGCAGGAGGTTCATGCTGCACTGCGTGCGCTTGTCGCTGGCAGGAATATGGAGTTGGCCGCTGGTTTACGAATTCTGTATGGCGGTAGCGTCAAGCCGCAAAATGCGGCTGAATTGTTTGCGCAGCCCGATATTGATGGTGGTCTGATCGGTGGGGCGGCGTTGGTTGCGGATGATTTTCTTGCGATTTGCCAAGCGGCAAGTTGATAGGCGGAAATAATGAACTGGCTTTTTTCTCTTCTTCTCACAATTCATATCCTGGTGGCGCTGGCCATTATCGGGCTCGTCCTGATGCAGCATGGCAAGGGCGCGGACATGGGGGCTGCCTTCGGTAGTGGCGCCTCTGGCAGTCTTTTTGGTGCAACCGGTTCCGCTAATTTCCTGAGCCGCACCACCGGGATTTTGGCAGCCGTGTTTTTTACTACCAGCCTGAGTCTGGCTTATGTCGCTTCGCACAAGCCAAAAACGACTGGTAGTGTGATGCAGGAAACGGTACAATCGCAGCCGGTTTCGCAGCCTGCGCCAGCGGTTGCCGAAACGCCTGCGGTCCCGGCGGATGCTGGCTCCAAGGCAAAAGATATACCGAAGTAACGCAAGGTGGGTTGTCCGGCATTTATGCCTCGCCGGGGAGCCAAAAAGCAGGGCCGACGTGGTGAAATTGGTAGACACGCTATCTTGAGGGGGTAGTGGCGCAAGCTGTGCGAGTTCGAGTCTCGCCGTCGGCACCAAACAGGGGGCAGTGGCCAAAAAGGTGCGCTGTTTTCGTATAAGAAACTGAATATTGGCGGCGGATCATGGAAACCTATTTTCCAATCCTGATGTTCGTCCTGGTGGGGATCGCAATCGGCGTCTTGCCTGTTGCGATGGGCTTCCTGCTCGCACCCAGCCGGCCGGATCCCGAAAAGCTCTCGCCCTACGAGTGCGGTTTCGAGGCTTTTGAAGATGCGCGCATGAAGTTCGATGTGCGCTACTACCTGATTGCCATCCTCTTCATTCTGTTCGATCTTGAAATCGCCTTTCTGTTTCCATGGGCGACCATTTTCAAGGACATCGTCGCGAACGATTCGATCAAGTTGTTTGGCTTCTTCGAGATGCTGGTCTTCGTTGTGATCCTGGTCATTGGCTATATTTACGCCTGGGCCAAGGGTGCGCTGGAATGGGAGTAAGGTTCCGTCATGGGTATTGAGGGCGTCCTGCAGGAAGGTTTTGTCACCACCACGGCTGACAAACTGATCAATTACATGCGTACCGGCTCGATGTGGCCAATGACTTTTGGTTTGGCGTGTTGTGCGGTAGAGATGATTCATGCGGGTTGCGCGCGGTACGACCTTGACCGTTTCGGTATTGTTTTTCGCGGCAGCCCCCGGCAATCCGATGTCATGATCGTGGCGGGAACGCTGACCAACAAGATGGCGCCCGCATTGCGCAAGGTGTACGACCAGATGGCCGAGCCGCGCTGGGTGATATCAATGGGTTCCTGTGCCAACGGCGGTGGCTATTACCACTACTCATATTCGGTTGTCCGTGGCTGTGACCGCATCGTTCCGGTCGATATCTATGTTCCGGGTTGTCCTCCAACCGCTGAGGCGCTGATCTATGGCCTCATTCAGTTGCAGAACAAGATTCGTCGTACAAATACCATTGCTCGTTAATTGTCGAGGCTGATTCGATATGTCTGCCAAGCTGGAAACGCTTAGCCAAAACCTGCAAAGCCATTTCGGCGACAAGCTAAAGTCGCTCAAGCTGGCTTTGGGAGAAGTAACCATTGAGGTCGGCGCGGACGACTATCTGTCCGTAATGACCGCATTGAGAGACGAGCCATCGTTCGGTTTCGAAGAATTGATCGACCTCTGCGGTGTCGACTATTCGACCTATGGCGATGGCGCGTGGCAGGGTCGGCGCTTTGCCGCGGTTTCCCACCTGCTTTCAATTAAGAACAATTGGCGTTTGCGGGTGCGTGTTTTTGCCGAGGATGACGAGTTTCCATCGGTTGCTTCGGTCACCGGGGTCTGGAAGAGCGTCAACTGGTTCGAGCGCGAGGCTTTCGATCTCTACGGCATAGCTTTCGTTGGTCATGATGACCTCCGCCGGATTCTGACGGATTATGGTTTCATCGGTCATCCGTTCCGTAAGGATTTTCCTATCTCCGGTCATGTCGAAATGCGTTACGACCCGGATCAGGCTCGCGTGATTTACCAGCCGGTTACCATTGAGCCTCGTGAGAACACCCCGCGCATCGTGCGCGAAGACACCTACGGGGATCCGGCACATGGCTGATATCCGCAATTTCACGCTAAATTTTGGCCCGCAGCATCCGGCGGCACACGGTGTGCTACGTCTGGTGTTGGAACTTGACGGCGAGGTGGTTCAGCGCGCTGACCCACATATCGGCTTGTTGCATCGGGCTACTGAAAAGCTAGCGGAAACAAGAACCTGGGTGCAGTCGGTTCCATATATGGATCGTCTGGACTACGTTTCCATGATGTGCAATGAGCATGCCTACTGCATGGCGACCGAGCGACTGCTCGGGGTTGAAGTGCCCGAGCGCGGCAAGTACATCCGCACGATGTTCGACGAAGTGACGCGTATCCTCAACCATCTGTTGTGGATTGGTTGTCACGCGCTGGACGTTGGCGCCATGACCATGGCGCTCTATACCTTCCGTGAGCGCGAAGATTTGATGGATGCCTACGAGGCGGTCTCTGGTGCTCGTATGCATGCTGCCTACTATCGTCCGGGCGGTGTCTATCGTGATCTGCCTGACCGGATGCCACAGTATCAGGAGTCGACCTGGACTAGCGCGAAGAAGGCAAAGGAACTCAACGATAATCGTAGTGGTTCGCTACTAGATTTTCTTGAGGACTTCACCAATCGCTT
>WBZX01003145.1_pt1 | contig 10679 bp, 11 predicted proteins | sample 5204211 | NCBI WGS metagenome assembly WBZX01 (sample SAMN12344362, study PRJNA552823) | activated sludge metagenome | biome: Activated sludge suspended growth; feature: Nitrification reactor; material: Wastewater; isolation source: activated sludge from nitrification reactor of wastewater...
AGGCCCGGATGATGCGCGCCGTCTCCAGCGCGATCGCGCGCTGCGCCTGCTCCGTGGAGGCGCCGACGTGCGGCGTCCCGTAGACGAGCCCCTTCTCCAGCAGCGACGAGACGAAGGGCGCCGTCGACTTGTCCGGCTCGTCCGGGAACACGTCGAGGCCCACGCGCAGCCCCTTCTTCGGGATGAGCTCCTCGAGCGCCGCGTAGTCCAGCACCTCGGCGCGCGCCGTGTTGACCAGCACCGCGCCGTCCGGCAGCGCCGACAGCACGTTGCGGCTGATCACGCCCCGCGTCTGCGCCGTGAGCGGCAGGTGCACCGTCAGGATGCTCGACATCGCGGCCAGATCCTCGAGCGAGCGCGCGTAGCCGACGGACGCCTTCGACGCCTTGTTGGCCGTGAGCGAGCGCGACCAGGCGTACGGCTCCATCCCGAAGCCCCGCGCGCGCTCGACCACCTCGCGCCCGACAGCGCCGAGCCCGGCGACGCCGATGCGCTTGCCGTAGAGCCCGTCCGCGATCGAGTACTTCGCCTTCTCCCACTTGCCGGCGCGAAGATCCGCCGTCGCGTCCACGACGCGGCGGTCGATCGACAGGATCATCGCCATCGTCAGCTCGGCGACGGCGATCGCGTTCTTGCCGGGGCAGTTCGCGACGTAGATGCCCCGCGCGCTCGCCGCCGCGACGTCGATCGTGTTCACGCCGGCGCCCGCGCGCACGACGAGGTTGAGGTGCCGGCCGGCCTCGATCGCCTGCGCCGTGACCTGGGTGGATCGCACGATCAGGATGCCGATCCCGTCGAGGGCGGAGGGCAACGTCTCCTTGGTGAGCTCCGGCTTGTAGACGATCTCGACCCCCAGGACTCGGAGCTCGTCCAGGGCCTGGGTGTCCATCTTGTCCGCGATGAGAAGGCGCATACGCCACGGCACCGTATCAGAAAACCAAAGCCTCCCGCCTCGCGCCCTCCCGGGCTCGGCCCGCGGCGGCGCCGCGAGCCGCGCGGGGTCGCGGTCGCGCGCTTGCGGTGGCCTCCCTTCTGGGGCACAGCCACCGCGATGCAGTCGACAGGAAGGGCCGCCACGATCCGCCGCCGCCTCGCCTCCGAGGCCGGGCGCATCGACAAGCACGCGTCCTTCCGCGTCGCGCTCGCGTACCCCTCGCCGTACCGCGCGGGGATGTCGTCGCTCGGATTCCAGCAGATTTACCGGATGATCCAGGCCGAGGACGACATGGCCTGCGAGCGCTTCTTCCTGCCCGACGAGGGCGATCCCGAGCCGCCCGTCTCCTACGAGAGCGGCTGCTCGCTCGCCGAGCTGCCCGTGATCGCGCTCAGCGTCGCCTACGAGCTGGAGCTCGCGGGCCTCGTGACGCTCTTCGATCGCGCGGGCATCCCCGTCCTCCGGGAGGATCGCGATCACCGCCACCCCTTCATCCTCGCGGGCGGCCCCCTCACGTTCTCGAACCCCCTCCCGCTCGCGCCGTTCGTCGACGCGATCGTGATGGGCGAGGCCGACACGCTCGCGATCGACGTGCTCCGCGTCCTTCGGAGCGCGCCGACGCGGGCCGCCGCGCTCGACGCCCTCGCGGCGATGCCGCACGTCTTCGTCCCGTCCCGGCACGGGTCCGCGCTGCCTTCCGTCGCGCAGTGCGACGACGCCCTCCTGCCCGCGTGGGGCCCCATCCGCGCGCCCGAGGCCGAGCTCACGGGCATGTTCCTGATCGAGACCGAGCGCGGCTGCTCGCGCGGCTGCACGTACTGCGTGATGCGCCGCTCCACGAACGGCGGCATGCGCGTCGTCCCGATGGAGCGCCTCCTCGCCCTGATCCCCGAGGACGCCAAGCGCGTCGGCCTCGTCGGCGCGGCGGTCAGCGATCACCCGAAGATCGTCCCGCTCCTCCGCGCGCTCGCCGAGCGGCGCATCGAGGCCGGCCTCTCCAGCCTTCGACCGGATCGCCTCACGGACGACTTCGTCGCGGCCCTCCGCGGCGTCGGCTACCGCACCCTCACCACGGCGATGGACGGCACCAGCGAGCGCGTGCGCGAGTCCCTCGAGCGCCGCGCCCGCATCCGCCACCTCGAGCGCGCCGCGGCCCTCGCCCGCGAGCACAAGATGAGCCGCCTCAAGCTCTACTTGATGATCGGCGTGCCCGGCGAGACGGACGAGGACGTCGACGAGTGCGCGGCCTTCGTGACCGGCCTCTCCAAGGTCGTGCCCGTCGCGCTCGGGATCGCGCCCTTCTGCCCCAAGCGCAACACCCCGCTCGCGCACGCGGCGTTCGCCGGTATCGGCGTCGTCGAGTCCCGCCTCGACAGGCTTCGCCGCGGCCTCCGCGGTCGCGCCGAGGTCCGCTCCACCAGCGCGAAGTGGGCCTGGATCGAGGCCGTCCTCGCGACGGGCGGCGAAGCGGAGGGCCTCGCGCTCCTCGCCGCCGTCCGCAAGGGCGGAGGGTTCGCGGCGTACAAGGCCGCGTTCGCCGCGGCCGGCGTCGGAGCGGGCGGCAAGCCGTTCGCGCGCGATCTCCCCGCGCCGCCGCTCCCCGTCGCGGCTCGCCGTTCGCTTCCGCTCGCGGGTGGAGAGGGCGCGGCGAGGTCCCCTTGAGGCGCGCGAGGGCCGCGTGACCGCTCCGAGAGCGGCTGCGCGCGCCGTACGAAGAAGGCGCGCGGCGCGCCGTACGAAGAAGGCGCGCCCCCGACCGAGATGCCATGAAGACCGTGACCTTCTACACGCGCGTCGATTGCCACCTCTGCCACGACGCGCTCGCCGTCGTGGAGGGCGTCCGCGCCGAGGAGCCCTTCGAGCTCGTGGTGATCGATCTCGATCGCGAGGCGCCCCCGGAGAAGCGCGCCGCCTACGACTGGGAGGTGCCGGTTGTCGAGCTGGAAGGCCGCAAGATCGCGAAGTACCGCGTCGACGCCGAGCGCCTGCTCCGCTTGCTCCGCGCGTGACGGCGCCGCGGCCCGCCGCGCCGGGGCGCGCCCCGCCGAGGCGCGACGCTCGCCCGGGGCCGCCCGAGTTTGCGCGGCCCGCGCGGTGATGTAATACGCGGGCCAGTGAAAGCCGGTCCGATCGCCCAGGTGCTCTTCATCGCCGTCGCGGCCCTCGCGGTGTACGGCTTCGTGAGGGCTGCGCAGAACGATCAGCGGTACAGCGCCTGCTCGGCGTTCTGCCAGATGAGGCCCGACTACGCGGCCCGGGAGCGCACGGCGCCGGACTTCGAGCTGCCCGATCTCGACGGCAAGCCGGTGCGCCTCTCGCAGTTCCGCGGCAAGACGGTGTTCCTCAATTTCTGGACGAAGACGTGCCGCCCCTGCCTCGAGGAGATGCCGTCGCTCGCCGAGCTCGGCAAGGTCCTGCAAAAGCGCTCCGACATGGTCCTCATCGCGATCTCCACCGACGAGAACGCGACCGACGTGCGCGACACGCTCAAGGTCGTCCTCAACGAAGAGACGCCCTTCCTCGTGCTCGTCGACTCCGAGGCGAGCGTCGTGCGCGAGAAGTTCGGGACGCGCCTCTTCCCCGAGACGTGGATCATCGACGGCAAGGGCGTCATCCGCGCGCGCTTCGACGGCGCGCGCGACTGGTCCGAGGCCGCCGTCATCAACGTCGGCGAGATGGTGCAGCACGCCGGCGGCTGCCCCGTCGAGTTCTCGAAGGGCACCCCGCGCGGCAAATTCGCCGCCCTCTGCGCCGACGAAGGCTGAAGCGGTTGGTTCCACCAACCACCTCAGCCTTCTCTCTTTCCCATCACGGGGAGGCACGCGCGCCGCCCCGCCCCGGGGCGAAGCCCGCGGGGTCCCCACCCCACGCGATCCACTCGCGCCGTCTTCGACGTGGTGGGAGCTTCGGGCCTGACGGGGTGGTGTCTTCGACGAAGGCGGAGCTTCCGCGTGGTGGGCATTGCGCGGGGGACGGGGCTATCCACTAGTATCGCGCTCATGGCCGCGACCCCACGCCCCGCCGCACGAAGGCGCGATCGCACGCAGGACTCGGTCGTCGACGATCGCGTCTCGTCGGCGAGAAAGGCCCTGCTCGAAGGCGTCGGCGCGGAGATCGCCGCTTCGTTTCCCGGCATCACGCGGCTCGGCGGCCAGGTCGTCGCGGCGCTCTACCTCTCCGACGGCCCGCGCTCGATGGATGAGCTGTCGCTCGAGCTGGGCCGCTCCAAGAGCAACATCTTCGCGAACCTCCGCGGGCTCGAGGCGGCCGGCATCATCGAGCGGAGGCGCTCCTCGGGCGCGCGCCACGACTCGTACACGCTCCGCGGCAAGTACCCCGACGTCGTGATCGGCGCGTACATCGCGCGCCTGCGCCGCGTGGTGCACGACAAGCAGGCGCTCTGCCAGCGCGCGCTCACGCTCCTCGGCGACGCCCGCGGCCCCGACGCCGACTCGCTCCGCGTCCGCCTCTCCGACCTCTCCCGCAAGTACGATCACTTCGCGGGCTACATGCAGCTCCTGCCCGCGATCGAGGGGCCCGTCGATCTGGAGCAGCTCCTCGAGCTGCTGCCGCGCGACGTGCTGCTCCTCGCCGGCGCCGCCGCCCGCAAGGCGATCGGCCTCGACAGCGCGGCGCCTCCGCCCCCCGCGCCGCCTCCGCCCCCCACCTCCAAGAAGCGCGCATGATCTCCGTCTGGGGGGAGGGGCGCCCCTGACGACGTGGCCCTCGCGATGAGCCGCGGGCCGCAGGCCCGTCGGCTCCACCGCGAGGAGGCAACCGAGCTCCGCCTCGGTTGCCTCAGTTGGTGTTGAGCTCGACGCGCAGGAGCTTGCGGCCGACGAAGACGTAGTCGCCCTGGCCCAGCTCGCGCTCCGCCTTGATGCGGATGTACGTGCCGTTGCGGCTGCTCAGGTCCGTGAGGGTGAACTTGCCGCCCTGCTCGTCGATCTTGCAGTGCGCGCCCGACATGTAGAGATCGATCGGGAAGTTCAGATCGCTGCCTTCGCGGCCGATCTGCAGGCTCGTCCCGCGCGCGCACACGATCATGCCGATCGCCCCGCCCTGGAACACCTGCACGAGGCGGAAGGGGCTCGGGTGCTTGGGCGACGAGTAGAAGTACGTGCCGTCGGGGTCCTGCCCGTCGGTCGCGCGCGGCGTCGCCTCCAGGCGGAAGAGCTGCTCGCCCGCGAGGAACACGTCGCCGGGCGACACGTCGACCGTGCCGCGCACGCGGACGAAGACGCCGTTGAGCGAGCCCTCGTCGCGCACCACGAGCTTGCCGTCTCGGTAGAAGAAGTTCGCGTGCTTCGGCGAGACGAAGAGATCGTCCGGGAACACGAGCTGTCCGCTGCGCCCGACGACGTGCTGCTCCGCCTTGAGGTGGAAGCTGAGGCCTTCCATCCCTTCGCCGCGGATCAAGATCAGCTTCGCCTTGGCGGGGTTCTGCATGTCGCCGAAGAAGAGCGTCTGCGCGCTCAGGATCTCCGGCGGAACGGCGGCCCCGCACCTCCCGCAGAACTTGTGTCCGGTGGGCACGACGCTCGAGCAGGAACGGCAGACGAAGTTACGGGCTTGCTCCATGAGCTCCTCCTGAGATAGCGCGGAGAAATCCTTGTTCGGCGACGACGGCTTCGGCGGCGCGCTCTTCTGCGCGGAGGGCCGCGCGTCCCGCGACGACGCTGCCTTCACGCCTGTCGCGGCGGCCGTCCCCGCGCCCGGAGCTCGCGGCGGCGGTGACGGTGAGCCGCGTCCCGGCGTGAGCAGGGACAGGTCGTTGTTGCACGACGGACAGCGCAGAACGCCGATGGCATTCCACGTATCACAGTGTCCGCAGACGATGCCGATCTCGGTCCGCAAAGTCTCCTCGCGTGCCTTTCGCGCGCCATCTATGTACACGAACCCACGCCTTCCGTGAACGAAACGACGAAAGGTCGTCTCCGCGGCCGCTTTACGGCCTGCCGAGAAACGGTCAAGCTCCCCGGATGTTCGCTCGCCGCCCCCTCCTCGCGCGCGCCGCGGCGCTCGCGCTGATGGTCGCGCTGTCCGGCGCCGCCGGCTGCAAGAAGGCCGCCCCGAACACGCCCGAGGGCGTCGCCGACTCGTTCGTCGAGGCGTACTTCCGGCAGATGGATCAGCAGCGCGCCAAGGAGTTCACCGCGCTCGGCGCGACGCGCATGCTCGAGGCCGAGCTGAAGGAGGTGCAGGACGTCCGCAAGGACGGCTACGCCCCCGGCTCCGTCGAGGTCGCGGTCCATCGCGGGCAGCCGACCCCGCGCGACGAGCGCATCCGGATCCCGTACGAGATCGAGATCGCCACCGAGGGCGGCAAGCAGGTGCGGGACGCGGACGTGGAGCTCTCCCGCATCGACGGCGCGTGGAAGGTCGTGCGCGTCGGCGTGAAGGCCCGCGACGCCGCGCCCGCCCCGTAGCGCCGCGCCGCCGCTCCTCCGGGGGGCGCGCGCCGTCAGCGAATCCAGGAGATGCGGCTCTGGTCGTCGGACCAGCCGGCCCGCCCCCACAGCCGGAAGACGGGCCGCTCCGTGCACGTGGCGCGATCGACGAGGCCGAAGTCGCGCGAGTCGTCGTGCATCGCGGCGTTGTCGCTCACGAGGAACACCTTCCCGGAGCCGACGCGCGCCGTCTTCTTCTGTTCGAGGTGCTGCCCCGGCGCGGACGCCGTGTAGTGCCAGCCGCCGCCCATCGGCACGACCTCGCACGACAGCTCGACCTCCTTCAGCGTCTGCGGGTGCATCACGAAGATCTTCGGCTGCGCGCAGGCGGTCTCGCCCGCGTAGATCCGGCCGTTCACGGTGAGCCGGTGCCCTTCGATCTCGACCTGGTCGCCCTCCACCCCCGCGATCCGGCCGATGACCCACGCGTTCGCGTCCTGCGGGTCCGCGCAGCGCACGAGCTCACCGAAGCCCGGCGTGCCGCGGCGGAGCAGCACCACGGTGTCCCCGGGCGCGAGCGTGGGCGCCGCCGACACGAGGTACGGATCGTCCGGCATCGTCCACACGTCGAGGGCGGTGAGCCGCAGCACCAGCGCCAGCACGATGAGGATCCCCACCGCCCACCCGAGGCCGCGCATCAACTTCCGCATGACCGCGCACGGTAGCAAAAACCCCGCGCCGCGGAGACTACAGCGAACAGCTCCGGTACGGCGGGAGCTCGCTCGGGCTCGCGCCCTGCGAGATCTCGCGCGCGGCGGCGAAGAGGCCGCGCCACACGTCGAGGCGCGTGTAGTGCGTGAGGCCGGAGGTCGACTCGTCGTTGTCCATCACGCTCGTGGAGATGACGCCGACGAGCTCGTCGTTGATCGTGAGCGCGGGGCCGCCGGAGTCGCCGGGGCAGATCGCCGCCTGGCCGAGGAACTCTGCGCGGTAGATGGAGTCGATCGTCCCGCCGTTGCGCGAGACCAGGTGGATCGACTCGCGCGTGAGCGCGCAGCGGCCGTAGCCCCACGGGTAGACCGTGTCGCCCTTGGGCGGGGCCGCGTCCACGCGCGGCGTGAAGGTGGGCATGCCGACGAGCTTGCGGTTCAACACGACGATCGCGATGTCCCCCTCACCGCGCTCGTAGCCGCAGTCCGGGCTCACGATCGCGCGCGCGCCGACCTCGCCCCACGGGAGGTGCGATCCGCCGAGCTCGATCTCGAGCTTTGAAGGCGCCACGTCCTGGTTCAGGGCGTTGCCGCGCTCGTCGTGCTCGACGACGCAGTGGTGCGCGGTGAGCACCTGATCATCGCTGATGAGCGTCCCGCTGCACGTCACCTCGCCCGAGACGATCCGCACGATCGCGTCCTTGTTCAGGGCGATCTTCATCGGCGGCGAGACCTCGAGCGGACGGTCCGGGTTGTCCGTCATCTGCGCGGCGGGGGTCGCGACGCCGCCGTTCTGCATCGGCTCGAAGCAGCCCGTCGCGCCGCTCGCGGCGAGCGCGCAAAGCGCCGCGACGCCGAGCCGCTGGGCGGACATCGTCCTCCACGTTGCGCGCGCGATCGTGGAACGAGAGAGAGAGGCACGAGCTTCGGATTCCACGCGCGGGGGGGCCTTTCCGAGGACGGGTGGGCAGGGCCTCAAGCAAGCAAACGCGAAGTTGGGTCGTTCGACAACATCGTTTTGGGTGCCTTGGGTCGACGCACGCAAAAAATCGTCGGCAGTTCCCCTGGATCACGAGCACACCGGCGCGTGGATCACCGGCGCGCCACTCCTCCGGCGCTCACGCCGCCGCGGTCAACGCATCGCGACGAAGCGGATCTCGTGGGCGCTGCGATCGTAGGCGGCGCGCGCTCCGTCCGGGTTCAGCGCGGGGTCTTCGATGCCGGCCGCGCTCATCTCCTCGAGGAACGCGAGCTGGCGGGCGCTGCGAGCGAGCAGCCAGCTCGGGCACGCGCCCTTGCCGCCCGTGGCGTCCATCGAGGTCTCGCAGGTCGACGCCACCTGCCGCGCCATCGCGAGCGCCTCGGGGACCTTGCCGCGGTGGAGGAGCGCGCGGGCGTACAGGTGCGAGATCTCGGGGGCGGAGCGGACGGTGGGGGTGGCCTTCTCGATCACGGCGGTGGCGAGGCCGGGCTGCTCGCGCTCCAGGTAGGCGGTGGCGAGCTTGCCCACGGTGTCCACGTTCGGCGCGAGGGCGGCGCGCTCCTCGAGGGCCGCGAGGCCGGGGTCGGTCGAGATGGGCGACCGGGCGTGCGCGGGGAGGAGGCCGGAGGCGCCCTGCTCGGTCCCGTGAACGAACATCCATGCCGCAGCGGCGAAGACCAACCCATTCAGTACAAGCTTGCCGGCGCGCATCGTGTCCTCCAGTCGAGCCGTGACGAGTGGGAAGTGTGACGCCGCCACGTGGCCCCTGGTTCCGGGACGTGACGAAGTTTCGAAAAATGGGTGCGACATGCGCGCACCCCCTCACTCGGGGGGCAGGACCACCAGGTCGTCCCGGTGGATCAGCTCTTCCTCACCGCCGGCCTCGCCCTTCCGGTGGGCGGCGCGCGCCGCGTCGGCCGCCCCGAGGCGGACCAGCCCCCGCGCGACCTCGGCGCCCGACGGATCGAGCACCGACACGCTGTCGCCCGGATGGAAATCGCCGCGCACCCCGAGCACGCCGACGGCCAGCACGCTCTTGTGCTTCTCGATCACCGCCGCGATGGCCCCGCGATCGAGCAGCACCGCGCCGCGCGGGCGGAGCGTGTACGCGATCCAGTACTTCCTCGCCGACAGCTTCTCCTGCGCGGCCGCGAAGAGCGTCCCGATGTCCTCGCCCGCGAGCACGCGGCCGAGCACCTCGGGCTCTTTCGCCGAGGCGATGACCACGTGCGCGCCCGCGAGCGTCGCGCGCCGCGCAGCCTCCACCTTGCTCGCCATCCCGCCGGTGCCGACCCCCGAGGTCGACGCGCCCGCGAGGTGGCGCGCCTCCCGCGCGACGTTGCGGACGAAAGGCACGCGCCGCTTCTGCTCGTCGAGGAGCCCGTCCACGTCGGAGAGGAGCAGCAGCAGATCCGCGTCGCACAGCGGCGTCACCATCGACGCGAGCTGATCGTTGTCGCCGAACTTGATCTCCTCGACGGCGACCGCGTCGTTCTCGTTGATGATCGGCACCGCGCCGGCCGCGAGGAGCGCCGCGAGCGCGCTGCGCGCGTTGTTCGCGCGCGTCCTGTCCGACAGGTCCGCGTGCGTGAGGAGCACCTGCGCCACCTTCAGGCCCACCTTGCCGAAGGCGTCCTCGTAGCGCTGCATCAGCACGCTCTGCCCCGCCGCCGCGGCCGCCTGGAGCCGCGCCATGTCCTTGGGGCGCGACGCGAAGCCGAGCTTCTGCACCCCGAGCGCGATCGCCCCGCTCGACACGATCACCACCGAGCGCGCGTCCTTCGGCGGCCCCGCCTTCCGCTTCGCGCCGCCGTCCGCCTGCGCGCGCAGCACCTCGTTCGCGAGGCGGTCCCACGCGTCCCCCGCGAGGCTCTTCGAGCCGATCTTCACCACGATGCGGCGGCACGCCGCGAGCCCCCGCCGGACGCCCTCGGAAGGCGCGTGGTTTCCGTCAGCCATGCGCCTTCGCCTCGGCGATCACCTGATCGAAGGCGGCCTCCAGCCGGCGCTCGACGTAGCTCGGGAGCGCGGCGGTCGTCAGCAGCACGGCGTCGGTCCACCGCGTCCACTCGTCGCGCACGTCCTCGACGGGGCCGGGCAACGTGGCGATCGCCGGGTGGAGGTTCGGCGAGAACGACCGCACGAGCGCGCGATCGATGAGGGAGCGGATCTGCCGCGCCTCGTCGGCCTGGATGCGCACGCCGCGCTCGGTGCGGTGGCGGGCGAGGTAGCGATCCAGCAGGTGCCCCAGCGCGAACGTCTCCAGCCCGCGGGCCACCAGCACCACGGCGGCGAGCGGCCCGAGGCGCCGCAGGATCGTCGTCAGGAGCGCCTGCGCCGCCTTCATGGCCATCGCCTGATCGAGCCCGCCCGGCGCCGCGAGCACCGCCCGCGCGTCCGTCGTGAGGCTGTACCCGTGCCGCGCGACGGTGTCGTGGGCGACGGCCCCGCGAACGCGGTCCACGATGCGATCCGGCAAGATCGGCACCGGCACCGCCGACGCGGCGACCGCGAACGCGGTCATCAGCCCCAGGCGCCCGGGAGGCGGAGCGCCCATCGCGGTGGCATCGATCGAGCTCGGCGTCGTTGTCGCGGGGATCGGCATCGCGCCGACCCTACTACGCGCGGCGGCGGAGGCCCAGAAGCCGGCGCTCGGTTACGCT
>WBZX01003146.1_pt1 | contig 10678 bp, 10 predicted proteins | sample 5204211 | NCBI WGS metagenome assembly WBZX01 (sample SAMN12344362, study PRJNA552823) | activated sludge metagenome | biome: Activated sludge suspended growth; feature: Nitrification reactor; material: Wastewater; isolation source: activated sludge from nitrification reactor of wastewater...
ATGCGGCAGGCGTTCATTGACCTTCACACCATGCTGTTCAAGCTGCGCGATCTTCTTCGGGTTGTTGGTCATCAAACGGATGGATTGAATCTTGAGCGAGTGCAGCATGTGCGCGGCCACGGCGTAATCGCGTTCATCGTCGCGGAAGCCGAGCGCGAGATTCGCTTCCACTGTATCAAGGCCCTGATCCTGCAAACTATAAGCGCGGATCTTGTTGGTGAGGCCAATGCCGCGGCCTTCCTGGCGCAGGTACAACACAATGCCCTTGTCCATTTCGCCGATCTTTTGCAGTGCGGCTTCGAGCTGGTCGCGGCAATCGCAACGCAGCGACCCAACCACATCACCGGTCAAACATTCGGAATGCAAACGTACGGGCACATCTTCGGCGCCCAGCACTTCGCCTTTGATGATGGCAACATGTTCCTTGCCATCGCGGTTGTTTGAAAACGCCACAATGTGAAAATCGCCAAAGCGTGAAGGCAGTTCAGCAATCGCTTCGATATGTACGCAAATCTTATCCGAGCCGTATCCTTCGCATTCGTGACAACAGTCTTCTTCCATAAGAAGCTGGATTTTTTCGTGTGTAAAAGTAGTCATGTTTTTTTCCTCTCAAGGTGACGATCACCTTTCTAAAATTTATACCTCAGAAGGACCCCGCCGTCCTCCCATTTTTCAACATCGATCAATTTCAAACCCATTGCCACATCACGCGGCAGGCCAACCCCATCTGCAGGGGTGGGGGCATTCGCGCCGCCAAAGATCATCGGCGCTACAAAAATCATCAACTCATCCACAAGCCCAAGGCGCATCAACTCAAAATTCATCGTTCCGCCCCCCTCCACCATCAAATGGTCCACGCCGATCTTTTTCAGCGTCAGCATCATCGAATTCAAGTCCACACGCGGGGCATCGTGTACAAAGACCTCCACGCCGCAGGCGGTCAGTTCCGCGAGTTTGTCTTTAGATGTTTGATTTGTTGTAAATATTACGACCCGCGAGGGACCCGCTTTAATGAAATCAGATTCAAGCGGGATATCTGCAACTGTGACCACACCCACCTTAATCGGATTCGGACTCAACCCACGCTGAACCCTGCCCTCACGCAGCGCTTCGCTCTTAACTGTGAGTTTGGGTGCCTCGTCGAGCAGCGTCCGCCCCCCGACGAGGATTCCATCTGCTGCGGCACGCAACTCATCCACACGGGTTTTATCGCGTCTGGATGAGATGGCCGAGCCTTTTCTTTCAAAGGTGTCTATCTTTCCATCCGCCGTCATGGCAACATTGATGAATGTAAATGGACGATTCATAGCATAACAATGGATGATGGACCGTTATCTTTATCCAATTCTTACCGAGCGCATTGAAACCGATCCGCCCCAAACTTTCTCCGCAAAGAACGATACCTTATCGTCTTCATCCTTCAATGCCAGCGAATACAACAGCGGAACATAATGCTCTCCGGAGTTGATCGCCAATTGAGCAGCCTGTCCCTGTTTTTGGAAATTGATGATCGGGTCGTGGTCGTTGGTGAGAATCCAGTTCTTCACCTGTGTATCGAATTCCGTGGCCCAGTCATATGCAAAATCACGGAACTGCACCATTGAGAGGTTGTGTACGATATTTCCAGAGCTGATGATCAACACACCCTCTTCGCGCAATTCCTTCAACTGCTTCGCCACTTCGTAATGGTCGTTGATCGAAAGGTTGGCGTTCAAACTCATCTGGATCACAGGCACATTTGCTTCAGGGAACATTTGGTTCAAAACAGACCATGTGCCATGGTCCAACCCCCATTCCTGATCGGCGTAGACTTCGGTCTTCTTGATGATGCGCCGTACCTGCTCCGCCAAATCGGGCGAGCCCGGTGCGGGGTATTTCACTTCGTACAATTCCTTCGGAAAACCATACATGTCGTAGATCATGCGCGGCTGTTCCATGGCAGTGACCAGCGTACCGCGTGTAACCCAGTGCGCCGAAACACACAAAATCGCGCGCGGCTTGGGCAGTGCCTTGCCTGCATCACGCCAGGCACGCGAAAATTCATTATCTTCAATGGCATTCATCGGGCTTCCATGCCCAACGAACAGAACTGGCATTTTTTCGGTCATATGACCTCCTTATTGATTGGCTTTTCTGCGAACGTCCTTCAAAATATCGGCAACCGTGTAATTGCCCAGCGCCTTTTCCATTTCAGATTGGGCATCTGCAAATACAGATTGCAACACCCCGCCAATGTTCCCGCCAACAGGGCAGTACCTGTTCGGGTGGCTGTGAACCGCCAAAACATTCACCTCATCCAAGCTGCGATAGACCTCACACAAGCCGATCTCTTTCGGCTCGCGCAACAACCGCCAGCCGCCTTTTGCGCCTGATTTGGATTCCACCAATCCATGCTCGCGCAAACTCGCCATCGTGCGGCGAATGACCACTGGGTTGGTATCCACACTGCTGGCGATCATCTCTGAAGTCAGCGGGTCATTGCTTGAGGCAAGCAATGTCAGAGCATGAATGGAAATGGCAAAACGTTGGCTGGTGTTCATATTTGTAACCATTATAGTTACAAATACAAAAGAGTCAATGGAGAATGGGGAACTCTCAGGAAAGATTAATCACACCCAGTGTGTGGATAAGAAAACCAGAACCTGACCCAAAAACACCATGTCACCCTGAGAGAGCGTTACGTTTGTTAATACGATTGGGAAAAATACGCCGCGATCAAATCGCTGATATCTGCGCTGGTGTTGGCACGGATCGCCGCGAACAAATCGAACGAAGAAGCACGTCCACGGGAATGGATAGCAGCATAATCCTTCAAAAAGCGGAAGAAATTATCGTCACCCATGCGGATACGCAGGTCTTCAAAGAAGTGCGCGCCATTCAGGTACACCGCATTCACATACGAACGCTGGTCACCGAAATTATAAATACTTGCATCAACGTAACCACCAGCGCCGAAATAATCCACGCGGAATTGCCACCACCAATCGCCGTAACGCGGATAGTTGTATTCATAAAAAATGCGCTCGCTATAAACCGACATGGCTTCATCCACCCACGGCTCAAGCGCCTGATCGTTGCCCACAAGCCCAAACCACCACTGATGCGCGATCTCATGCACACCGATGGTCGTCAGATTGTTTTTGGCTCCACCGCCATATTGGCTGTAAAAATCTGTAGAAAGAAAAACCAACCCGTCATATTCCTGCCCATCGTGAATGTCAGTCTGCACCACCGCAAGGCTTTGATACGGATAGGGCGCAAACTTTACATCAAAGAGACTGACCGCCTGCACCGCACCATACAGGATTCCATCTGCTGCTGCGCCATAGCCATCAAAATAATATGAGCGGATCACCACCGACCCGACAGCTGATTCGGTCACGAGGAATTCATCACTTGCTGAAATGGAGAATGTGCGCGCGCCGTAAAGACGGTAACGGGTCCATTCACCGTTCGGTTCTGAAGGAGCACCTGCCGCAATGACCACACCGGCTTCGGTTTTGATGTTCAATTCAATATCAGATGCATCGTAAACAAGATGCTCACCAAAAGGCATGGGGTCGTGCAATACCCAGCCTCCGTTATATGGCACAGCAAAGGGATACCAATCTACAAGATTGATCTGGTTGAAGTCATAGCCGAACAACCCCGCCCCTTTTTCAGGGACATTGAGCCTGAAGCTGAGCGTCAGCGTGGTGGCTGATCCTGCTGCGAGAGGCTGGGGCAGGTTCACGGTCAGGGCCTGACCGTTGAGTGTGTAAGTGGTCAATGCAACGGAATCCTGCGAAATCAGGTTCAATACAAACACGCCCCCGTATAAATTCGGTTGAACCGACAAAACGATATCCGAAAGGGTCAAACCTGTGCCGTTGTAATAGCGGATGGTTTCTTCCACATCCAGCGTGCGCGAGGCGAAGTCCATTGTGGCGTACAAAATGTAATTTGTACGCGAAGGCGCCGAAGGCGGTGGGGATGTGAAGGTGACTGCCGGGGGAGGGTTGGTGGGCGGCACCTGCGTTTGGGTGGGGAACTGTGTAAACGTTGCCGAAGGAGGAACGGTTGGCTGCTGCGTCTCTGTGGATGTTGGCAACAAAGGGACGCTCGTATCGGTCTGTGCCACGGGCTGAAAAGGGGTGGTAGTGGGTGATGCATTCGGAGCGCGCGTCACCAAAATGAATGGCGCAAAGACCTGTGGAGTGGGTGCAGGTGTAGGCGCAGCACAGGATGCAAGAAAAGAAAACAACAATACTACAGACGCAATACGTGTGAGACGGAAACGAATGGGGTTCATTAATAGATATTCTGGAAATATTGGCGCACGATATCAGAGGTGTCGGTGAGGGTATGCTCGCCAAGAATGCGGAAGAAATCACTGGTGGTCATGATCTTGTTGCGTCCCTGCAAAAGATAATCTTGAATGAAGGCAAAGAAGGCATCATCCCCGATGCGGGCGCGGAGCTCGCTGAGAAAATGCGCGCCTTGAAAATAAGCCGCATTGGTGTAGGGACGGAATCCCTGCCCATCATAGATGGGAATATCCACAAAGCCCTGCGGGTTATAGAAATCAATGCGATAAGCCCACCACCAACTGACAAGGTCGGGGTGGAGGGTTTCGTAATAAATGAGTTCCGAATAGGTGGCGAGTGATTCATCAAGCCAGGGCTGCTGGGCCTGGTCATTGGCCACCTGGTCGAACCACCATTGATGCGATGTCTCATGCACCGCGACGAAGATCAAATAATTGGCCGGGGTTTCATCGTACAGGCTGTAAAAATCACGCGAAAGATAGAAGAAGGCGGAGTATTCCATGCCATCGTTGAAATCGCCCATTACCATCGAAAGCGTTTTGTGTGGATACGGCCCATATTTTTGGCTGTAGATCTGCAAGGCCTCGGCACTCGCTTGCAGGGCTGCACGCCCGGCGATCTTGCTCAGCGGGAAGTAATAACTGGCTACGATCACATCCCCAACCTGCAGGCTTGAAACCTGAAACTCCGGGCTGGCGGCAAGGGCAAATGTCCGCGCGGCGGTGATGGTGTAACGGGTGGATTCCGCCTGTTGTTCCGGCACCCCGCTGGCGGCTACGATGGGAACGTTGGCTGGGTCTGCAAACCGCACATCCACTTGATAATCCGCAGCATCATAGACGAGATGTTCGCCGTAATACCAGGGGTCGTGCAACACCCAATCACCGTTGATGTAAGGCACGACAAATGGATACCAGTTCGTCAGGTTCAATTGCCGCCGCGTGTACCCATAAATGCGCGGACGTGAAACGCTGGGGTCTTCCTGCTCGGCAAAAGGCAGGTTGAGGGTAAATTGAATATTGATGACCATCACCTCTTCAGGCTTGAAAAAAGACGGAAGTGAAATATCAAGCCGCTGCCCATTGATATTGTAGGTGGTGATGGGTGTACCATTGATGGAAAGACCATTCAGGTTGAAACTACCCTCCCATAAATTTGGAACAATGGCAATGACCAACGCATTGAGCTGGTTCCCCGTGTGATTTGGATAATAGATGAGTTCATCCACTGTGACAGTATGAGCACCATAGTCAATGAGCGTATCAAGGACATATCGCGCACGTTCCGGCGCAGGGACAGTGGTTGCCGTGGGAAGCGGCGTATTCGATGCGGTGGGTAAAGGGGTACTGGTGGAAAAGGGAATGCCTGTGGCAGTGGGCAATGCAGCGGGCGTTGGAGAAGGTGTCGAACAGGATGAAAGCAGAAGGATGAATACAAAAAGGATGGAAATGGATGATTGAATATTTTTTCGCATGGGCCGTATTCTACCGCTTTTGAGCCATGCATTGAAATAAAACTCCCGCCGTGGATGCGGCGGGAGCGGGTATCTACCGATAAAGTGATGAAAAAATCAGCCTTCGAGCGCCTTCTTGTATGAAGCAAGCGTATTTTCAATACCAGTAATAAGCTGCTTCTTCATCATATCTTCCATGCCGGGCATGTTGGGCATTCCGGGTGGGAGAAGTACGGCATCCATCTGACCGGTCAATTTGGTACCGGAACCGTCTGCTTCGAGGATGGAGGTGTTGACCAGATCGGGTGCCGGGGGTGTGCCATAGGTTTTTGTAGAAATCAGTTTATTCTTCTCAAATGCGATGATTTCATTCGTGATGGTGGTCGATTTTCCAAAACTGGTTGTGGTGATCTTGTATTTAGCTCCCAGCTTAAGCGGCCCATCGGCCTCGACGGCGGTAATGTATTCGCTCATCTTTTTTATATTATCAATATTGGTAAGATGTTCAAACACATCCTCGACGGATTTGTTGATCTTGATGGATGCTTCAATAATAGTCATTGTCAGTACTCCTTGAATTGGTCTGGTGGATAACAATGAAATTATTTTATACAGACTTGATCCTTTTCCACAAGAACCCAAGTAGGAATATGGCGGTAGCCGTTAGTACTATTGCAGAGCCTGACACGATATTGAAGTAATAGCTCAAATATAAACCCACTACAGAAGACAGGGCACCAATCAATGCAGAGACGAACATCATCGGCAGCAATCGGCGGGTGAGCAGATACGCCGTTGCGGCGGGTGTGACCAGCATTGCAGCAGCTAAACTGACGCCCGCTGTCTGAAGTGAGACCACCACAGTCAACGCCAGCAGGACAAGCATAAGGTTGCGGAGCAATTCCACGGGTAGGCGCAAGGTGGCAGCAAGAACGGGGTCAAAGGAGATGACTAAAAAGGGTTTGAACAGCAGGGCCACTGTAAGCAAAATGGCAAAACTCAAACCGCCGATCAGCCACAGGTCTGAAACGCTGACCCCAAGCACATTGCCGAACAAAATATGTGAAAGGTCCACTGTATAGGTCTGCGTGGTGCTGATGAGTGCCACACCCAGTGAAAGTGCCGCAGCAAAAAGGATGCCAATGGCAGTATCTTCCTTGACTGCGCCGTCTTTGGTGAACAACCCAATGATCAGAGCCACCGCAACGGCGGCAATCCCCGCACCGATCAGCAAGTCACCTTTAAAGATGTAGGCGATCGCCACACCCGGCAGAATTGCGTGCGCCATCGCATCACCCAGAAAGGCCATGCCGCGCAAAACAACGTAGGTACCCATCACAGCACACAACACACCGACAATGACAGAGGCCAGCAATCCATGCTGCATGAATTCGTAGGCAAGAGGCTCAAGTAACCAGTTCATTTTGCCTCAACATGCTGGTGATGATGCTCTTCATCAGGCGGGCAACATTCATCAACAAGCATCATGCCGCCTTCCATCACAAGCAGGGAATTTCCAAAGGCTTGCGCAAGGTTTTCCTTCACAAATACTTCCTGGGGTTTTCCAAATGCAATGAGACGGTGATTCAGCAACAGGACCAGGTCGAAGCGTGAAGCGGCCAGATTCAGGTCATGGGTTGAAACGATGGCGGTGACTTCCCGTTCTTGAAGGTGATCGAGCAGGCGCAGGGTGGTTTCCTGGGTGGTTGCATCCACCCCGGTGAAAGGTTCATCCATCAACAGGATGTGCGGCTCCTGGGCGATGGCACGTGCCAGAAATGCACGCTGCTGCTGCCCGCCCGAAAGCTGACCAATCGAATGCTCTGCAAGATCGGCGATGCCCATTTGTTCAAGGCTTTTATAGACCATGCTGCGGTCATAGGCCGACGCACGTTTCAACCACCCGGTTTGGCCAAAACGCCCCATCATCACCACATCGTTGACCGTGACAGGGAAGCGCCAATCCACTTCTTCGCGCTGGGGCACATACGCCACGCAATCCTTGTGCGAACCAAGCGCTTCACCATGAATGAAGATTTGTCCGTTTTTCAGGGGCAGCAAACCCACCAATGCTTTAAACAAGGTGGATTTACCCGCACCGTTCGGCCCCACAACGGCAACACGTGATCCGTGCGGAACTTGAAAGCTAAGGTCATGCATGATGATCTTGTCACCATAGCCAATGCTGATATTGTGTATTTCAAGACGATGAGAGGTATGAGTCATTTGATTGGTAATTGGTAATTGGTAATTGGTAATTGAACAGACGCTTCTATTTCTTCTCCATCTTACTTCAAAGCGTTCACAATTTGAATGACATTATTCTTCATCATTTCGATGTAGGTTGAGGCAGGGCCGCCATTGGTAAGTGACTCAAGATGCAAACCATCCACGACCTTCACACCTGTTTCAGAAGCGATCTGGTTCGCAAGGTCGGCATTTTCCACCTCACCGAGGAAGATGGCTGGCGCACCCGAATTCTTCACGGCATCCACCGCCGCCGCAATCTCCTGTGCCGATGCACTGGCTTCGGAACTAAAGCTCGGCAGGATCGAATCCACAATCGAAAATCCATATCGGGCTGCGAAATAATTCATTGCTTCATGATTGGTTACCAGCAAACGCCGGTCGGCAGGAATCGTCTCCACTTGTTCCTTGATAAAAGCATCCAACTCTTCGAGCTGCTTAATGTATGCCTGTGCATTGGCGGCATAGGTCTCTGCACCAGCAGGGTCAGCTTTGCTCAATCCATCGCGGATATTCTCGACGTAGGTGATGACAAGGTTTGGGTCGAGCCACATGTGCGGATCTCCCGCTTCATGGCCGTGACTGTCAGTTGATTCTGCTTCATCAGCATGTTCTTCCATTTGCAGTGGTGTCAAACCTGTCGTCGCTTCAATGACCACTCTTTCACCACCCGCATTTTCCAACAGAGATTCCATGAAGTGTTCATATTCCACACCGTTGACGATCAACACGGTACTTTTTGCGATCTTCGCCACATCAGACGGAGCAGGTTGATAAGCATGCGGGTCTGCACCAATGGGGAGCAGGGATTGTACCTGTGTGCGGTCTCCAGCCACATTTTGGGCAATATCTGCAAGAAAGGAGGTAGAGGTGAGCACACTCAAAGCGCCGTCACTGCCGGTGGCGGCCGACCCGCACGAGGTTAAGAAAAGAGCCGCAAGGGTTGACATCGCTATAATGGTATTGAAAATCTTTTTCATTTAGAACTCCTGTTTTTTATCCCCCGTCAATGACGAGGGATGGATTAACGTTTTATTTGCAGTTGGCGCACAGACCAAACAATTGCAGCCAGTGTTCCTGAATCTGGTAGCCTGTTTTTCTGGCAATGGATTTCGTCAGGGTATCGAGGTCGTCACCTTCAAAAAACTCCACCTGCCCACAGTTCTGGCATAAAAGCAGATGCTGATGCCCAACACCTGCTGAAATGAAAGCCTGACAACCGATGGGCTGATGCACGCGTTGGATGAGATGAAGTTCCTCAAGTTTTTCGAGCGTACGATATACAGTGACCAGACCCAAAGCGCGGTATTTCTTGCGCGCTTGATCGTACACCTCGATGGGTGTCAGGGCATGGGAATTACCATACACCGTATCCACCACCGCGCGCCTTGCCGATGTAATGCGATATCCGTTGTCGTGCAGTTGTTGCAGCCAGTTCTCAGAGGACATGTTCACCGTGTTTCTTAATGAAAATCATTTTCAATAAGTATAGTAGCAAAAAATACGGGTGTCAACCCAGCTAGAAATGAAACTCGGAATTTTGAGTGAATAAATTCGCTATGCCAGTTTAAGGCCAAAGCCATTTGGGGTTATACCCCGCAATCCCCAGATCCGTCACTTTACCGGAAGCCGCCTCTACCATTTGTAATTTTGAAGCCAGCGGAAAGGCGTCAAGATCGTACAGGTCATACAAAATGGACTGCCCATCGCCAGACCAACTCAATGTACCGTGCAGGGAGTTCGGCGAATCAGTAACTGCGTGTGCTTCGCTGCCATCCCGTCTCATCACCCAGATTTGGTCGCCGCGTGGAATGGAAAGGTCGCGCCGCACCACGGCGATCCATTCACCATCAGGCGACCATGCTGCAAGGATATTCTCGAAACCAAGGTCGGGGCTGATATTAACTGCGGTTTCGGTTTCCAGATCGTAAATAAACAACTGTGTGATGAACTGATTGGATTGAATGATGACATCACGATATAAAACAGATTTGCCATCCGGTGCCCATGCAGCAGATGCACCCAGCGCGCTGGCAACAGTGCGGGTTTCTCCGCTTTCCAGGTTATACAACTGAATATTTTCAGAGGTGGCGTAACTCAACCACTTTCCATCCGGTGACCAGCGCGGATTCGCCCCCGGCAACTGCTCTTCCTGAAAAAGGGAACGAGCCGTGCCGGTATTTACATCCACCCACCACAGGGTTGCCAGGCCGGTGGCGTTTGCGGCCTCGAGGCTGATGTGCTCATAAAGCACGCGCGAACCATCCGGCGACCAGACCGGCTGCGAGCACATCGCTTCACTGCAATCGGTCAGTTTTTTATTTTCAGCGCCATTCACATCCACCAGCCAGATTTCATTTTTCAGGTCGCCTGTCTGTACGATGTATGCAATACGCGAGCCATCCGGAGATGGGGCAAAATCCACCGCGCTGTTGGGGCCGCTGGTCAATGCCACCGGTTGAGACCCGCGGATATCTGAAATGAACAACTGCTTGACGCGGTCCTGTCCTTCGAGTTGATAGACGATCCGCGCATCTTCAACGCCGCCCGCGCCTGATCCGCCCAAACCAAGAGAATCCTTCGCCCGTACATAGGCGCCCCAGGTAAGTGCAAAACCCAGCGCCAGCACCACCACCGCAGAAACGATCGGCATGATTGGTGCAACCTTATC
>WBZX01003147.1_pt1 | contig 10678 bp, 8 predicted proteins | sample 5204211 | NCBI WGS metagenome assembly WBZX01 (sample SAMN12344362, study PRJNA552823) | activated sludge metagenome | biome: Activated sludge suspended growth; feature: Nitrification reactor; material: Wastewater; isolation source: activated sludge from nitrification reactor of wastewater treatment...
CGACCTCGACCGTGGTCCAGCAGCTGACGCAGGAAGCGGTCGACAAGATCGACCTGCTCCTCGACATCGACAATTCCCTTTCGATGAAGGACAAACAGCAGATCCTCTCGGAGGCGGTCCCGGATTTGGTGGCTCGCCTCGTCACCCCCAACTGCATCGCCAATGACCTCCCCACCGGGGAGGTCGTCGACGCCAAAGGGAAGTGCCCCGCCGGATCGAAGCCGGAGTTCGCCCCCATCCGCAACATCAACATCGGGGTCATCAGCTCGTCGCTCGGCGATCTGACGAGCGGCGCCTGCGACAATGCCGTCCTGGTCAATCGCGACGACCGCGGGCACCTGCTCACCCGCGTCGAGTCCGGCCCCCCTCCGACGGATTACCAAGGCAAAGGGTTTCTCGCGTGGGACCCGGACCAACAGCGAAAAGGGCAGGACGACATCGAAGCGCTCAAGCAAGATTTGACGGCCATGGTCCAGGGCGTCAACCAAGTGGGCTGCGCGTTCGAGATGCCGCTGGAGGCAGCGGTCCGCTTCCTCGTCGACCCCGCCCCCTACGACCACGTCGAGCCGGACGGGGCCGCCAAGCCTCACCTGAAGCGGGTCGGCGTGGACGACAAGATATTGCAGCAAAGAAGAGACTTCTTGCGACCGGACTCGCTCGTCGCGCTCATCATCCTCTCCGACGAGAACGACTGTTCGCTCGACATCGACAAGCAAGGATTCCTGCTCCTCGGCAAGACGCCGTTCTTCCGATCGACGAGCGAGTGCGCCGACGATCCGAACGACGCCTGCTGCTCGAGCTGCAACGCCATCGGCGCCGGATGCGACAAAGGCGGGGCGTGCACCGGGCCCAATGGCAAGATGCTCACCGACGAGGAGGACCAGCTCGACCTCAAGTGCTTCCACCAGAAGCAGCGATTCGGCGTCGACTTCCTCTACCCGACGACCCGCTACGTGAACGCGTTCAGCGCGGAGACGATCGACTTCTCCAAGTCAGACCTCGCGGGAGCGGAGATCGACAATCCCCTCTTCTACGACGCCGACACCGGCGTTCGGCGCGCGAAGGATCTCGTCTTCGTGGCCGGCATCGTCGGGGTCCCCTGGCAGGCGATCGCCGACGACTCGACGGGCAAGCCCGACCTGAAGAAGGGCTTCAAGAGCTACGAGGAGCTCGAGGACGATCTGGACTATCTCATCGGCGACCCGGACCACAACATCGAGCCCCAAGACCCGTTCATGGTCGAGTCGACGAAGCCTCGGACCGGCACGAGCAAGCTGACGAACGCCTCTCTGCCCGGCGAGAACCCCATCAACGGCCGCGACTTCACCCAGACGTCCAACCTCGAGCACGTCTGCACGTTCGCCCTCGACACTCAAGTAGAGGGCGGGGACGACTGTTCGGCGTGCACCGGAGACTGTGACAATCCATTGTGCAACGGAACCACCCAGATCGCCGCCAAAGCCTATCCTGGATTGCGTGAGCTGGCGGTGCTCCGCGGGCTGAAGGAGCAGGGCATCTTCGCGTCGATCTGCCCCGCCTCGACGGACAAATCCAAGGACCCGGAGATCTATGGTTATGCGCCCGCCGTGCGCACCATCATCGACCGACTGAAGGAGAAGCTGAAGAACCCCTGTCTGCCCCGCAAGCTGACCGTCGACGAGAAGAATAACAATCAGGTGGATTGTCTCGTCGTCGAGGCCTCGGCGACCCAAGGAAAGTGCTCGTGCGGCGAGGGTCGCGCGGAGATCCCGAAGACGGAGGGAGATCACGCCAATCCCGCGTACACCGCGGTCGAGCTCGCCGCCGAGTCCGACTTCGCCGACGAACGCTGGGACTGCTTCTGCGCCATCAAGCAGATCGTCGACCCGGATGAGCGCGACGCGTGCCTGTTCGACGGCGACGCGGTCTCGAAGGCCCAAGGCGACGGCTGGTGCTACATCGACGCCGACCCGGGCAACGTGGTTGGGGATCCGGAGCTCGTCAAAGAGTGCCCGCAGGACGAGCAGCGGATCATCCGGTTCGTCGGCGCGGGTGAGCCCAAGATCGGCTCCACCGTGATCATCACGTGCACCGGGGAGTGACGAGTCCGACGTTGTTCTCGAACGAGTGATAGCATCGCGAGCATGAGGGTCTCCCCCGTCGTGCTCGCGTGCTGCTTCCATGTCCTCGGCTCCACCGCGTGCGGCGACTCGTCGGCCGGCGCGGGAGCCTCTGGTGAGGGAGGCGCAGGGGGCACCGGCGCCTCGAGCTCGAGCGGGGCCGGCGACACCGGGGGCCAGAGCGCCGGGGCCGGCGGACAGGGCACCGGCGGCTTCGCCGAGGGCGGGAGCGGACCGGTGTTCCCCGAGGGCCCGCCAGCCGGCAACCCGGACGGCGCGTGCGCCGTCCCCGCGGAGGCGGGGCTCGTCGACACGTCGAGCCCCACCCACGTGATCGGGGACGGCACCCCCGGGAGCTGCACCTCCGCGGCCGTCGTCGCCGCCGTCGCTCAGGGAGGGATCATCACCTTCGACTGCGGGCCCGACCCGGTGACGATCGCGATGGAGGAGACGGCGAAGATCTTCAACGAAACCGGCCCCGAGATCGTCATCGACGGCGGCGGGAAGGTCACCCTCTCCGGGCAAGGCCAGCGGCGCATCCTCTACCAAAACACGTGCGACGAGGCCCAGCACTGGACGACGGACCACTGCGACAACCAGGACCATCCGCGGCTCACCGTCCAGAACCTCACCTTCATCCAGGGCGACGCCACCGGCGCCGACCCGGACGGAGGCGGAGCGATCTGGGTTCGAGGGGGTCGGTTCAAGATCAACAACTCGCGCTTCTTCGCGAACGCCTGCGACCCGGCCGGGCCGGACGTGGGCGGCGCGGCGGTGCGCGTCTTCAGCCAGTTCGACAACCAGCCCGTCTATGTCGTGCACAGCACGTTCGGCGGTGACGCGGAGCACGGGAACGCGTGCGCGAACGGCGGCGGTCTCAGCAGCATCGGCGTCTCGTACACGGTGCTGAACTCGCTCTTCACCGACAACGACGCCATCGGCAACGGGGCGAGCTCCGGCAACGGGGGCAACGGCGGCGCGATCTACAACGACGGCAACACGTACACGCTCGAGCTGTGCGGCGTGAAGATCACCAACAACACCGCCAACGAGGGTGGAGGGGCGATCTTCTTCGTCAGCAACGACCAGACGGGCCACCTCGTGATTCGAGACTCCGTGCTCTCCGGCAACCCGAGCCTCGGCTTCGAGACGTACCCGGGCATCTTCTACATCGGCGCGGGGGATCCCGTGTTCGAGAACTCGACGATCGAGTAGCGCGCGCCTCGTCGCCCGAATGGTTCGGCGCGTGCACCGAAGCCGCGCCGATGTCGATCTCGGCCGATTCGGATCCCCGCGCCCGCAAGCCTTGCGAAACGAGCCGCACCCGGTGCGCGTCGCTCTGGCCCAAGGAGCACGGCGCCTACGGGCAGCTCTTCATTCCGCTGCTCGCGTCGATGATCGCCATCGGTCCGAGCGTCGCCGGCGCCGCGATCGCGGTCGCCTCCATCTGCGCCTTCCTCGCTCACGAGCCGGTCGTGGTGTTGCTCGGTCATCGCGGTCCGAAGGCGAGGCGCACCCTCGCGCGGGCCGCCTGGATCCGGACCGGGATCCTCGTCTCGAGCGCCGCGGCGGCCACGACCGTCGCGTGTGCCCTCTCGCCCTCGCTCCTCGCCGCCCTCGTGCCGGTGGGGCTCAACGCCGCGCTGGTCGCGGGCTTCGTCTGGAGGCGGAACGAGAAGACCCTTTTCGGCGAGGTCGCGGCGGCGAGCGCGCTCGCGAGCGCCGGCTTCTTGGTCCTCGTCGCGGCGGGGGCTCCGTGGCGAGCGGCCCTCACCTTCTGGGCCGTCTGGGTCGCCGGAAACGCGGCCGCGACCGCGAGCGTCCGCACCGTGATCGCGAGCTTCAAAGGCAACCCCGAGCGCGCCTCGGGGGTGGTCCTCGCCGCCGCCACCGCCGCCCCCCTCGCCCTGCTCGCAGCGGGCCGGCTCCCGATGCTCGCCGCCATCCCGATGGTGCTCGTGGCGTGGGCCATCGTCGCGCTGAAGCCTCACCCGCGCGCCCTTCGCAAGGTGGGGTGGAGCCTCGTCGCCGCCACCACCACGACGGCCCTGCTGACCGTCGTCCTGCTGCGGCGGGGAGCGTGATGAAGATCCGATCGGAGCCGTTTCGCCTGCTGTTCGCGATCGCGGCCGCGCTCGGGGTGATCGGCGTCGGACACTTCGTGCTCTTCGCGATGGGCATCACCGCGATCTCCCTCGGGGCGTTCCATGCCGTGACCCAGACGGAGTCGTTCCTCCTCGCGTTCGCGGCGGGGTTCCTCATGACGGCGGTGCCGAAGCGGACGGGGACACGCCCCGCGACCGCGCTCGAGATCGGGTCCGTGACGGTGTGCATCCTCGCCGTGCCCGCGGCCAAGCTCGCCGGCCTCGCCTGGCTCGCCCACGCCTTCTACGTGATCGCGCTGTCGCTGCTCGCGCGCTTCGCGACGGCGCGCTTCGCCGCGCGCCTGGGGACACCGGAGGGCGCTTCCCGAAGGCCGCCCGCGTCGTTCGTCCTGGTCGTGATCGCGCTCGTCTCCGGGGTCTTGGGCGGGACGATCCAGGCGGCGGCAGAGCTCACGAGCACGCCGCGCTCCCTCGTCTGGCTCGGCCGGACGCTCACCACCCAGGGCGTCTTCGTCCTGCTGTGCCTCGGCGTCGGAGCTTTCTTCCTTCCCCTCGCCAACCGCGGCGAGAAGGCCGCCGATCTCGCGCGCGACCCCGCGAGCATGCGCGCCTTGGCTCGGTACGGCGCCGCCGGGCTCGCGATCGTCGCGACGTTCGTGATCGAGGCGGCAGGCCAGGTGCGGGAGGGCGAGCTCGCGCGAGGCGCGGTCTCCGCCGCCGTCCTCATCGGGTCGGGGGCGCTGGGGCGTCCCACGAAGCCGGGCCTCCACCGGCGCCTCCTCGTCGTCGCGATGGCGTGCCTCCCCCTCGGGTTCGCGCTCGCGAGCCTGTTCCCGGCGGCGCGGGTGGCGATGCTTCACGTCACGTTCATCGGCGGGTTCGCGACCCTCGCGTTCGCGGTCGCCACCCACGTCACCCTCGGGCACGGGGGCTTCGAAGACGAGCTCACGCGCGCTCCCGCGCCGATCGTCGCGCTCGCGGCCGCCCTCGCCCTCGCCCTCGCGCTCCGGGTCGCGGCCCTCGGGGCGCCGGACGGGACGAGCCGGCCCCTCGCGGCCGCAGCCGCGATCTGGGTCATGGGGGTCCTCGTCTGGGCCGCGTTCACGGTGCCGAAGATGCTCCGCGCCGCCCCGAAGTCCGGCTGACCGCGGGTGCAACGCGGGCGCGCGCGTGCACCGCCTGCATGGACGTCGACGAGGACGCGGCGCCCCGCGCGGGCGACGAAGCAGCCTCGCGCCGGCGGGTGGCATCCGCGCGCAACAGCCCCGATGGCACGAGCGATGCTCGCCCCGAGGGCATGACGCAGCCCGAGCTCGCGAGCCCCGCGGTCGCGGCGGCGAAGGTGCCCACGACCTCACTTCGGACGAAGAGGCCCGGCCGCCGTTCCCGCGTCCGTCTCTTGGCCCTGCTCATCGCGGGGGTCGTCGCCGTCGTCTCTGCGGGTGTCCTCGTGAAGGTCTTCGTCAGCGGGCGGCGCGCAGGCCCCCAGCTCCACTACGAGACGGCAGAGCTCGGACAAGGCGCCGTCCACGCCAAGGTGACCGCCACTGGAACCATGAGCGCGCTCGTGACGGTGCAGGTCGGCAGCCAGGTCTCGGGGCGGATCGAGTCGCTCTTCGCCGACTACAACTCGCCGGTGAAGAAGGGCGAGAAGGTCGCGACCATCGACGACGCCTTCTTCAAGGCGGCGGTCGCGAACGCGCGCGGAGCCCTCGCGAGCGCGGGGGCGGACGTGGAGCGCGCGAAGACCAAGGTCGCCCTCGCGGACGCGCAGGCGGTCCGGGCCCGGGCCCTCGCCGCCGAGGGTCTGCTTTCGAAGGCGGATCTCGAGGTCGCGGAGGCGAACGCGCTCACCGCCAAGGCCGACGTGCGCGCGTCGCTCGCGGGCGTGAGCCGCGCCCAGGCGGAGCTCGACCAGGCGCTCTTGAACCTCCAATACACGACCATCGTCTCGCCCATCGACGGGGTCGTGATCTCGCGCAACGTGGACGTGGGGCAGACGGTGGCGGCGAGCCTGCAAGCCCCCACCCTCTTCACGATCGCGCACGACCTCTCCCAGATGCAGATCGACACGAGCGTCGCCGAGTCGGACGTGGGCAAGATCAAGCCGGGGATGCGGGTCACGTTCACCGTCGACGCGTATCCGGGTCGCGCGTTCGAGGGCAAAGTCCGCCAAGTCCGCAACGCGCCTCAGACGATCCAGAACGTCGTCACCTACGACGCGGTCGTCGACGTCGAGAACCCCGACCAGCTCCTCAAGCCGGGCATGACCGCCTCCGTCACCTTCACCTACGCGGAGAAGGCGGACGTGCTCTTCGTGCCCAACGCCGCCCTGCGCTTCCGCCCCGACACCAAGACGCTGGCCGCGATGCAGAAGAACGGCGGGGGGCCCAAGCACCGCGAGCTCGCCCCGGACCAGCGGGAGATCTGGGTGATGCGCGGCGACAAGCCCGCCCCCGTCGTCGTCTCGATCGGGATCAGCGACGGGAACGTGACCGAGGTCAAGGGCGGCGAGGTCGGCGCGGGCGACCGCGCGATCACGGAGGCGATGCCGCTATGAGCCTCATCGAGGCGGTGGCGCTGACGAAGATCTACACCCTCGGCGACGACGAGCTGCGCGCCCTCGACGAGGTCACCCTCACCATCGAAGAGGGCGAGTCGGTCGCGATCATGGGGGCCTCCGGCTCCGGCAAGTCCGTCCCACCTCGGGCCGCTACCGGCTCGCGGGGCGAGAGGTCGCGACGCTGTCACGAAGCGCCCTCGCCGAGATCCGCAACGAGACGATCGGCTTCGTCTTCCAACACTACAACCTCCTCGCGAGGACGAGCGCGCTCGAGAACGTTGAGCTGCCCCTCGTCTACGCAGGCGTTCCGCGCCGAGAGCGGGTGGAGCGCGCGATGGGCGCGCTCGAGCGCGTCGGCCTCGCGGACCGGGCCCTCCACCATCCCTCTCAGCTCTCCGGGGGCCAGCAGCAGCGCGTGGCCATCGCGCGCGCCATCGTCAACGAGCCGTCCATCGTCTTCGCCGACGAGCCGACGGGCAACCTCGACACGAGGAAGAGCGCGGAGGTGATGGCCCTCTTCGACGCGCTCCACCAGAGCGGGCTCACCATCGTCTACGTGACCCACGAGCCCGACGTCGCTCGGTACGCGCGGAGGCTCCTCGTGATCCGAGACGGAAAGATCCTCTCGGACTCCCCTTCCCCAGGCCTCGCCGCGGCATGAACCTCCTCACCACGTTCCCCATCGCCCTGCGCGCGCTCTGGAAGAACCGGATGCGCTCCGTCCTCACCGCCCTCGGGGTGGTGATCGGGATCGCCTCGGTGGTGTCGATGGTCGCGGTCGGAGAGGGGGCGAAGGCGAGCGTGGAGAAGGTGTTCACCTCGATGGGGACGAACCTCCTCGTCGTCCTCTCCGGGTCCACCTCCGGGGGCGGGGTGATGGGCGGCTACGGCTCGATGCCGACGCTGACGTGGGAAGACCTGGAGGCGATCCGGAGAGACGCGCCGAGCGTCGCGGCGGCGGCCCCCGTCCTCAACGCGCGGGTGACGATGGTGGCCGACGAGGGGAACTGGACGGCGCCCGTCTCCGGCACCTCGCCCGAGCTGTTGAACATCCGAGCGTGGAGCCTCGCGAAGGGATCGTTCTTCGGGCAGGCCGAGATCACCTCCTCCGCGAAGGTGATCGTCCTCGGGCAGACGACGAGCGACAAGCTCTTCGGCTCGGGGGTGAACCCGGTGGGGCGGACGGTCCGGCTCCGCGGCGTGGGCTTCCTCGTCATCGGGCTCCTCGAGCGCAAGGGCCAATCCCCGATGGGCCAGGACTACGACGACACCGCCCTGATCCCCTACACCTCGTTCCAGACGAAGCTGCAGGGAGGGCCTCAGAAGTACATCCCCGGCGCGATCATGGTGAGCGCGCGCTCATCCGCGGAGACGACGCGGGCGAAGAATCAGATCACGTCCATCCTCCGCGACCGTCATCACCTCGCCTCCAGCGCCGACGACGATTTCAACGTGCGCAACCTCGCCGAGGTCGCGAGCGCCCAGCAGCAGGGCACGAAGACGCTGACCGCCTTGCTCGCCGCGATCGCGGTCGTCTCCCTCGTCGTGGGCGGCATCGGGATCATGAACATCATGCTCGTGAGCGTGACGGAGCGGACGCGGGAGATCGGGGTGCGCATGGCGGTGGGGGCGAAGCCCTGGCACGTGCTCGCGCAGTTCCTCGTGGAGGCGCTGACGCTCTCGTTGATCGGCGGGGCGATCGGGCTCGGCATCGGCTTCGCCGCGGGCCGGATCCTCACCAGCGAGCTCGGCTGGGAGTACTCGCTGCGCACCGACACCGCCCTCGTCGCGTTCGGAGTGAGCGCGTTCGTGGGGGTCGCGTTCGGCTTCTTCCCGGCCCGCCGCGCCGCCCTGCTCGATCCGATCGAGGCCCTGCGCGCGGAGTGAGGTCAACCGAGGGAGAGCCTCGTCGCCGCGAAGGCCTCGACGAAGGCGGCGCGGTCCGGGAGCTCCCCCGCGGCGCGCACGGTGGAGGGCTCCGCCTCCCGCGCGAGGGCGGCGAGGGGCCACGGATCGTAGGCCTCCACCGTCGCCGAGAGGCCGGCGCCGAAGCCGGGGCTCGTCACCCGCGCCGCCTCCACCCGCTCCAGCGCGAAGCGGGCGGGGCCGGAGGCGCGGGCGCGTATCCGCTCGAGATCCGAGGCGACCGCGCTCGGGCTCGACACGAGCGGCCACGCGAGCAAGACCAGGCCCGCGAACCCGCCTATGGATGCGCACGCGAGCTGGGTCTCGTCCACGAGGTGGGCGATGCTCTCCGAGCTCGGGACGGCGGCGGCGGCGACCCACAAGCCGGCGTCCGAGAGGCACAGGACCGCGAGCCGCGCGAGGTTCTTGCGAGCGCCGGATCGATCCTCGGCCACCGAGGCGAGGACCTCGGGGCGCTCGTAGACCAGCCTCGCCTCCAGGGGATCGAGCCTTCGCCCGCTCGCGGTCGCGATCGCGAGCTCGAGCTCGGCGGAGGCGCCGAGGGCGGGGAGCGCCTCTGCGATCCGCTCCGGGAGGCCGAGCCCGGCGAGGGACCCGAGGGCGGCGAGGGCCTGCGGTCGATCGACGGGAGCCTGCGCGAGGGCGAGATCGCGGGACGAGAGCGCCTCGCCGAGGGGCAGCCGCTGCGACGCGAACGTCGCCCGCGCCGTCTCGATGTTCTCGCGCCCGCGCGCCTCCCCCATCGCGAGCCGAGCCCGTCCGAGGGCGCGCTCCGCGTAGGCGGCGAAGGTCGACAGAGGGGGGCTCACGGTGTGCGCGCTCTCGAGGGCGCGCCTCGCGAGCAAGGCCGCGTCGTCGGCGCGCCCCGCCTCCAGGGCCGCCTCCGCGAGCCACACGAGCGAGCGTGTCCGGCCGAACGCGTCTCCGATCTGCGCGCTGAGCCACTCTTGCCGGGAGAGGTACTTGCGGGCCTTGTCGAGATCACCGCGGCCCACCGCGGCCGCCCCGAGCTGGCCCATCGCGATCGCCTCTCCCACGGTGTCCTTGCGCACGCGGCAGAGCTCGGCCGCGTGCTCGCAGAGGGTGTCGGCGGCTCCGAAGGCGCCGAGGGCGACGCACAACGTCCCGAGGGAGTTCAGGGCCATCGAGCGGACCTCGGGCACCTCGCGGGAGGCGACGATGGCGCGGGCGAAGCAGGCCTGGGCGTGGGCGACGTCCCCGAGGACGCGGAACGCGGTGCCGCGGACGATGGTGGCGCGCACGCGGACCTCGATCGTGGCGCCCTCCGTCTCGAGGGGGGCGGCGATCGCCTCCGCCTCGAGGGCCGCGTCGCGCCGGCCTCTTCGCGCGCGCGCGGTGGCCCCGTCGAGCCGACACACCTGCTCGGGCTCGACCTCTCCCCGCGCGAGGAACTGCCTCGACGCCTCCTCGAACCCTTCTCGCGCCGTCTCGATGCGGCCCTCGCGGAGCGCGAACGCGGCGCGCTCCCTGCGCAGGTGCGCGAGCGCTTTGGCTGCGAGGTCGTGTCGACGCGCAAGCTCGCGCCGCTGGAGAATTCCTTCAGCACCATGTTCCTGTCCTCGGCGATCAGCATCGTCGTGTCGCTCGCGGCGCTGCCGCTGCAGTCGCGCTGGGGCGGCTGGCCCGCGAGCGTGGACGCGCGCCAAGCCGCGATGCTGTTCGCGACCGGCGCGCTCGGCGCAGTCAGTCAATGGTTCTTCATCCGCGCCTACGTGTGGTCGAGCGCGTCGTTCATCGCGCCGCTCCTGTTCATGCAGCTGGTGTGGTCGACCGCCGCCGGCTGGCTGTTCTTCGCCCAGCTGCCGGACACGACCAGTCTCATCGGCATCGCCATCATCCTCGCGAGCGGCGTGCTGACCATGTTCTACGCCGCGCGCCGCGCGCGAACCGCTGCCCATCACGACACTGGAGCCAAGCCATGACCGCCATCGCCTTCGATCTGCCCGCCGACATCCAGGCCGTGG
>WBZX01003148.1_pt1 | contig 10675 bp, 8 predicted proteins | sample 5204211 | NCBI WGS metagenome assembly WBZX01 (sample SAMN12344362, study PRJNA552823) | activated sludge metagenome | biome: Activated sludge suspended growth; feature: Nitrification reactor; material: Wastewater; isolation source: activated sludge from nitrification reactor of wastewater treatment...
CGGTGTATTCAAGACCATCGAGTCGCTGCACATCGGCGACACCATCCACGCCTATGACGGCACCTCGCGTTTCGCCGCCCAGCGCATACTCGCCATGGAGCGGATGCGCGGCACCGTCACGGTCTACAACCTCGAGGTCGATGCCCCGCACACCTATTTCGCCAGCGGCATCGCCGTGCACAACAAGGGCGGCGGCTGCTTCGCGCCCGGCACGCTCGTCTCCACGCCGGCCGGCCCGCGCCCGATCGAGTCGCTCCGGCTCGGCGACCACGTGCTCGCCCCGCAGCCCGATGGCCGCCTTGTCTCCGCGCCGGTCACCGGCGTCTACTTGAACTACACGCCGCTGCTCGTCCTGCAGACGGACGCCGGCGACCTGCGCACCACCGAGGAACACCCGCTCCTCGCCGCCTCCGGCGGATTCCTGCCCGCCGCCCAGCTCGGCGCCGGCACCCGCCTCGCTCGCGCCGATGGCACCTTCGCCACGGTTCGGTCGGTCACGCGCCACACCGAGCCCGGCCCGGTCTACACGCTCCAGGTGGACGGCCCGCACACCTTCGTCGCCGCTGGTTTTGTCGTGCACAACAAGGGTGGCGGCAGCTTCCGCAGCAGCGGCAGCAGCAGCGGCCGCAGCTATAGCAGCAGCCGGTCACACTCGGGCAGCGGTGGCGGCGGCTCCCTCTTCGGATTGATGATGTTCATTGCGATGCTTGTGTTCCTCTCCGTGGCTTGGAGCCGGTTGCCCAAGAACGCCTTCACCGGGCACGAGGACCTCGACTACTGTTTCGGTCGCAACGAAATCGAACCCAAGGCCGCCAAGACCCGCAAGCTGCTCGAGTTCATCGCCCGGACCGACGGCACCGTCGCGCCCGACAAGCTCGCCGCCGTCGCCGACCGGACCTTCCGCCAGCTGCAGGCCAGCTGGTCGGCCCGCGACTACACGCCGATGCAGGCGCTGATGATGCCCGACCTCTACGGGCAGCACTGCGACCAGCTGCGCGGCATGCGCCAGACGCACGAGATCAACAAGCTGGAGGACCTGCGCGTCGAACAGGTCGATCTCGTCCACCTGAACTACACGGACAAGCCGGCCGGCCGCTCCTTCACCGCCCTCATCACGGCCTGGCTGCGCGACACCTACATCGACGACCGCACCGGCAACTTCCTGCGGGGCGACGACACGGCGGCGCGCTTCCAGGAGTTCTGGACCTTCCAGTTCGATGACGGCGCCTGGCGCCTGCGCGAGATCGAGCAGTCCCGCGAAAGTGACTGCCTGCGCACGGAGAACTTCTTCGAGTCCTTCACCGAGACCGGCCGCGACCAGGTCTATGGCGAGACCGCCGGCCAGAGCGGCCCGCTCGGCCCCAACCTGCCCGCCGAGGTGCATGCCAAGGACGCCAACATCGACCGGATGCTCAACTTCCTCGTGGTGACCGACAAGATCTGGGACCGCGAGACCATGCTCACGGTCGCGCGCCGCGCCTTCGCCGGCGTGCTGCTGGCCTGGCAGGACGGGCGACCCGCGGCCTTCACCGGCCTGGGGGCCACGCCGGAGCTGCTGGCGCACTTCCGTGCCGTCAACGAGGCCAACCAGCGCAACCAGTGGCGCATCGAATACCGCAACCTCTGCATCCGCAAAGTGGAGATTGTCCACATCAACAACCGCGACGACCGCGCGCAGGACGAGTTCACCGCCCGCATCAGCGCCCACGCCCTGACGATCGCCACCCGCGCCGGCGCCGGGGTCTACCGCGATGAGTTCGTGAAACCCTGGGTCGAGTTCTGGACCTTCCGCCGCTCCGGCCAGCAGTGGCTGCTGGCGGAGATCCTCCCGGCCGGGAAGGGCGCGGCCGCCCTCGCGCTGGAGAACGTCGATGAGGGCTCCTCGCAGCAGATGCTGGAGTGGTATTATTCCAAGGAGCGGGCCACCTGACCGCGCCACCACCGCTGCAACGGTCACAGGGCCGCGGCGGCAGCCACCAGCGAGAGGAACTCCGTGCGGTAGCCGCCGGCATCCGGCCCGAGGCCGGCGCGGCCCCATTCCGTCACCTGCGCGAGCGTCAGCGAGCCCTTGTGCGGCGAGTCGCGCAACGCCATGCCGAAACCCGCGACCGCGGCGGCGAACTTGAAGTCCGGGCTGGCGTCCGCAAACCGCGCCCCGGTGTCGCGCAAGGGGAACTCCAGCTTGCTGCTGACATCGCCCGCCGGCTCCTTGTAGCGGATCTTCACGGTGAGCAAGTCACTGGAATTGCCATGCTGGATTCTGGATTCTGAATCCTTCACCGGTTGGTATTTCAGCGCGTCCACGGCCGGAACATCATTCGTCACCGGCACGCCCGCGGGCACCACCTCATACAAGGCGGTGACGGTGTGGCCGGCGCCGATCTCGCCCGCATCCACCGCGTCGTTGTTGAAATCCTCCTTGGCGAGGAGGCGGTTCTCGTAGCCGATGAGCCGGTAGGCCGCCACTTGGGCCGGGTTGAATTCGACTTGGATCTTCACGTCCTTCGCGATGGTCACGAGCGTGCCGCCGGCCTGCTCGATGAGCGTCTTCCGCGCCTCGGCGAGCGTGTCGATGTAGGCGTAGTTGCCGTTGCCCTTGTCGGCGAGCGCCTCGAGCGTGCTGTCCTTGAGGTTGCCCATGCCGAAGCCGAGCACGCTGAGAAACACGCTGCTCTTCGCCTTCTCCTCGATGAGCCGCACGAGTTCGCCCTCGCTGGTCGTGCCGACGTTGAAGTCGCCGTCGGTGGCGAGGATCACGCGGTTGACGCCGCCGGGGACGAAGTTGGCCTTGGCGATGTCGTAGGCGAGGTGGATGCCCATGGCGCCGTTGGTCGATCCGCCGGCGTCCAGCCGGTCGATGGCGTCGAGGATCTCGGCTTTTTGCGCCACCGGGGTCGAGGGCAGCGCCAAGCCCGAGGCCCCGGCATAGACGGCGAGGGCCACGCGGTCGTCGGGCCGGAGCTTGTTCACGAGAAGCCGCAACGACTGCTTCACCAGCGGCAGACGGGCCGGGCCGCGCATGGAGCCGGAGACATCAATCAGGAACACCAGGTTGGCGGCCGGGCGCTGGGCGTCGGTGACTTCGCGCCCCTTCAGGCCGATGCGGACGAGGCGGTGCTCGGGCGCCCACGGTGCGCTGGCGACCTCGAGGCTGGCGGCGAAGGGCGCGGCCCCTGCGGGCGGCGCGTAGTGATAGGGGAAATAGTTCACGAGCTCCTCGATGCGCACGGCGGCCGCCGGGGGCCGCTGCCGCTGGTTGAGGAAGCGCCGCACGTTCGCGTAGGAGGCCGTGTCCACGTCAATGGAGAAGGTGGACAGCGGGTGGTCCGCCACGCGCAGGTAGCCGTTGTCCTTTTGCTGGGCGTAGGCCTCGGTGTTGAAATCCTGCGGCGCCGGGAGTCCGCTCATCGATCCCACCGGGACCGCCGCCGGGGCAATCAGCCGGACTTTCTGCACCTGCTCCATTGACCGGCGCTCCGTCCCGATCTCACGGGCGGAGAAGCTGGCGGCGGCCACCTCGGATTTCGCCCGGGACTCGGCGTTGGCGGAAGCATCCAGCGCGGCGATCTGCTCCACCGGCGCGGGCGCGGCTTTCCCCTCGGCCCGGCCGATGGTCACGGCGGGCACGGGGGCATCGGCCGCCTGTTTCTTGGCGGCTTCGTTGGCGGCCGTGAGGGGCACCTCAATCAATTGCCGGGCCTTCCAGTCCGGCTGCCGGTTCTGCCAGACCACGAAGACCAGGGCAAAGCAGGCCGCCGCCAGACCGCTGATCGTGTAGTAGGCCTGCGGGAAGCGCAGGAGCTTGCCCGCCGGCCGGGGCGTCGCCTCCACCGGTTCCTGCTCGAGGGCGGCGGCCACGGTCGCGGCCGTGGCGCGGATCTCCGCCACCACGGCACGGGCGGCGGCGTCCTGTTCCAGCAGTTTCTCAAAATTGGCCTGCTCCGACGGCTCCATCTCGCCGAGGGCGAAGAGCGTCAGGCGGGGATCGTCGGGGGAAATCGGGTTCGGGTTCATGGGCTGTCCTCGGTTACTCCGGTTGCGCGGCCATCTCGGACCGCAGCGCTTTCAGCGCGGTGTGCAGGATGAAGCCGACGTTGCCGACCGACAGCGACGTGATGCGGCTGATCTCCTGGTAGCTGAAGCCGTTTTGGAACTTCAGCCGGACGACCTCCTGCTGGTTGTGGGGCAGCCCGCCGAGCAGCTTCAGCACGGCGGCGTATTGCTCGGCCCGCTCCAGCGTGCGGCCGGGCCTGGGCTCGGGCGCGGTCAGGCGCTCGGCCTGGCCTTCCTCAAAGCGTTTCATGCGCCCCTCCTTCCGCAACACATCGAGCGCGCGGTTGCGACAGACGGTGAACAGCCACTCGGCGACATGGCCGTCCACCTCGGCGGGCGGCTGCGCCATGAGCTTGACGAAGGAGTCCTGCACGATGTCGCGCGCCCGGTCGGCATCGCCGCCGAGGAGGCGGGTGGCGTAGCGCAACAGCGGGGCCTGATGGCGTTCCACCGCGGCTCGCACGAAGGAGCTGGCATCGGGGCTGGCATGGGTTGTTTCCGGTTCGATATTCACGAGACCTTGCTCCTCTGACGCATCATGGACGGGTTTATTAGGCCTTGGACACAGAATTTTTGCGCACCTTCCTTGCCGGCCGAAAAATTGCCGTCTTAATGCCCGCTATGCGTCGCTTGAGCCTGCTTATCGCTTACGGCCTATCGCTTATAGCCTTTCTCTCCGCCTGCGGCCGCCGCGAGACGCCCGTCGAGGCCGGCCGGCGCACCGGCACGCTCCATGTCGGCAACGGTGCCGAGCCCGGCACCCTCGATCCCCACCTCGTGGACGCCTACACGGATGCGCGGCTGATCGCCGCCCTGTTCGAGGGGCTGACCGTCATTGACGAGCGGACCTCGACCGCCGTGCCCGCCGCCGCCGAGCGTTGGGAAACCTCGGCCGACGGCCTCGTCTGGACCTTCCACCTCCGGCCCGGCCTGTTGTGGTCGAATGGCGAGCCGCTCACCGCCGACGATTTTGTGCAGTCCTGGCGCCGCTGTCTCTCGCCGGAACTGGCCTCGCCCTACGCGTATTATTTTTTCCAGGTGAAGAACGCCGAGGCGTTCAACAGCGGCCAGCTCACCGATCCGGCGGCCCTCGGCTTGGCGGCGCCCGATGCGCGCACCCTCGTCATCACGCTGGCGCACCCCACGCCCCACCTGCCGCTGCTCATCGCAAATTGCGCGTGGTATCCGGTCAACCCCCGCGTGCTCACCCGGCTCGGCGGGCTCAACCGCCGCGCCACCCCCTGGCTCACGCCCGCAAACTTCGTGGGCAACGGTCCGTTCGTGCTGACGGAGTGGGCCATCAATGCCCGCATCGTGACCGCGAAAAACCCGCGCTACTGGGACGCCGCCTCCGTCCGGCTCAACTCCATCGTTTTCTATCCCATCGAGAACCCCGACGTCGAGGAGCGCAACTTTCGCGCCGGCCAGCTTCACCTCATCCACAACCTGCCCCTGTCCAAGATTCCCGCCTACCGCGCCAGCGATCCGGCCAAGCTCCGCATCGATCCGTTCGCGCAGAGCATCTTCATCCGGTTCAACACCACCAAGCCGCCCTTCGACAACCCGAAGCTCCGCCGCGCGCTCGCCCTGGCCATCGACCGCGACTCGATTTCCCGCAACCTCCTGCACGGCTCGCGCGCGCCCGCCCGGCACCTCGTCCCGCCGGGGCTGGCCGGCTACGCCTCCACCGCCTCGGTGCCGGATGATTTCGCCGCCGCCCGCCAGCTGCTCGCCGAAGCCGGCTTCCCGGGCGGCCGCGGCCTGCCGCCCTTCGAGATCCAAGTCCGCAACGACGAGCTGCAACCGAAGATGATCGAGGCCGTCCAGGCCATGTGGGCAAAGGAACTCGGCGTCCGCGCGACCATCGCCCAGATGGAAATGAAGACCTCCATCCAGAACCAGCGCGTCATGGACTACACCGTCGGCGCCAACGGCTGGGTCGCCGACTATCCCGATCCGGCCACCTTCCTTGAGCTCTTCATGCGCAACGGCGGCGCCAACTGGACCGGCTGGGGCGACGCCGACTACGACCGCCTGATGGCGCAGGCGGCGCAGACCGCCGATCCCCAGGCCCGCTTCGCATGCTTCCAACAGGCCGAGGCCATCCTGCTCGAGCAGGCCCCCATCATCCCCCTGGTTTTCGGCGCACGGACCTACCTCATCCATCCCGCCGTCAAGGGTTGGGAACCCTCCCTGATCGGCCTCTACCAATACAAAAAGGTTTACCTAACCCCATAACCTTCGCTTGCGTGTCATTCTGAGCGCAGCGAAGAATCCAGCAGCATGTTCGCCCGTCTTCTCATAACCACTTTCTGGCTCACCCTGACGCCGCTGGTAGTGGCCCAGGACCTCTCCATCGTCCGCACCTTCACCGGCTGGCGGGACGGCGCGTCCTTCAAGCGCATCTCCGAATATTTCGACGGCAAGGAAAACACCGGCCGGGAAACCGTGCTGCGCACCCACCCCGAACAGCGCACCGGCTATTATTTCCTGGTCCGCGTGGCCAACCCCGGTGCGCCGCTGCCGGTGCGGTTCCAGTTGCAACTCTTCGAGCCGGGCGCCGCCGCCGCGCGCACCGTCGCCTTCCCGGCCGAGCTCAAGTCCGGCTCCGAGGTGTTCCAACTCGGTCTGACCGGCCCCGCCTGGCAGGATGCCAAGTCCCAGCCCGTCGCCTGGCAGTTGCAGATCCTGGCCGCCGACGGCCGCGTGCTGGCCACCGAGAAAAGTTACCTCTGGGAAAAGCCCGCGGACCAGTGAGCCGCCGGCTGCCATTCTGGGATCAGACAGCAAGCCGCGAGGCTTGCGTGGGACTCGCAATGAACATTCCACGTCATTGTCATGCTGAGCGCAGCGAAGCATCCATCACGATATCCGCATGCGGTTGTGCCGATGGATTCTTCACTTCGTTCAGAATGACAAACAAGGAAGTTCATTCTGAGCGCAGCGAAGAATGACACGTATCGGCAAACCGACGGCTTGGTCAGATTGGCAACCACTGCCCGGCAACTGGCGCCCCACCCCCGAGGTCCTCGCCGAAACTCTCGACGGCGGACAAAGCTTTAGGTGGGCGTCGGTTTCCACACCGACGCCTGTCGCCGATGTGGAAATCGGCGACCACCCCGCCTGGATCGGCCTGTGGGGCGGCTGCGTCGCCCAGCTCCGCCTGAACGACCACACCCTCGCATGGCGCGCGCCCGCGCCGCTGCGCGCGGCCGCCGCCACGGCCCTGACACGCTATCTCGGGCTCGACCGTGACTGGGCCGCGCTCACGGACTCGCTCCCGTGGCGCAGCGACGCCCATCTCGCACACTGCATCGCTGCTTTTCCCGACCTGCGCATCCTGCGCCAGCCCTTCGGCGAAACGCTGCTCGGCTTCCTGTGCAGCGCCACCAAGCAGATTGTCCAGATCAAGCAGATGGTCGCCCTGCTCGCGCAGAACCACGGCGCGGAGATTGCGCCCGGACTGCACCGTCTGCCGACCTGGGCGGAACTTGCCGCCGCGCCCGAGAAGGATCTGCGCCGCTGCCTGCTCGGCTTCCGCGCCAAATACATCCACGGCACCGCCCGTTACCTCGCCGCCCGCCCCGGTTGGCTCGAGGAAACCGAACACCTGCCTTATCCCGACGCCAAGGCGCGGTTGCTGGAGTTGCCCGGCGTCGGCGAGAAGGTCGCCGACTGTGTCCTGCTTTTCGGCGCGGGCAAACTGGAGGCCTTCCCGGTGGACACCTGGGTGCTGAAATCCCTCGCCCGCCGCTACGGCCTGACCGGCTGGAAGCCCGCGCAAGTCGCGCACTTCGGCCGCACCCACTTCGGTCCGCTCTCCGGCCTCGCGCAGCAATACCTGTTCTCCTGGGAGCGGAAGTTCGGCGGCCGCTAGGCGGCCGCGGATTTCTTCACCAGCCGCCAGGGGAAGAAATACACCGCATACACGACTGCATAGACGAGGAAGTTGTCGAGCCGCGCGAAATGCGCCGCGGCGAAGAAGAAGATCAACAGGTGCAGGCGCACCACATTCTTGTAGGGCGCCATCAAGCCGGTGAACTCCTTCTTTGGTTTCCCCAGCCGCCGCGCCACGTCCTCCGCTTTCACCGAGGTGTCGGGCGGCTGGGCCGGTGCGTCGAACGGCAGTTTGAACGCCGCGCGCTCCGCAATCGCCGCCGCCGGCAGAAACCACCAGTAGCGCTGGAACACCTCCCAGTAGAGCCCCGGGCCGGGGAAGGATTTCGTCAAACCGGGCCCGACCGGGAAAAACCCATTCAGGAAGACCGAATGCACGAAATGGAACATGCCGAAATGCACCGTGAAGAACGCCAGCATGAACAGCCCGCCCGCCAGCATCACCGCCCCGCCGGCCGCCAGCCGGCCTCCGTTTCCTTCCACCTGCTCGCGACCCTGCCAGGCTTTGGTGGCGATGGACGCACCGCCGCCGAAAATGCTCCAGACGATCATGGCGTAGCCGATCACCGCGCTCGACAGCCACAGGCTCCACACGAGATCGCGCGTCTCCCACTTGAACTGCCAGGCCAGCCCGAGGCCGACCGCGAACGCCAGCGCATCGGGCCAGGTCCCGGCCCATCCCTGGCCGGTCGGCGCATTGACCGGCTCCGAGGTCATTTCCCTTTCTGGATCAGCTCCACCTCGTAGCCCTCGGGCGCGTCGATGAAGGCGATCAGCGAGCCGCTGCCGGTCTTGGTCGGGCCGTCGCTCAGGGCGAAGCCCTTCGCCTTCAGCCCGGCCGCGAACTTCTCCAAGTCGTCCACCTCGAACGCGAGGTGCATCAGGTCGGGTTGCACCTTCACCGGCTCCGCGCCGGGCGGCATCTGGCACAGCTCAATCTCCTCCTCGCTGTTGGGCGTGGCGATGAACGCCAGCTGCGCCCCGCGGGGCGAGGTGTGCCGGCGCGTGACCTTCAGCCCGAGGGCCTGCTCGTAGAATTTCACGGAGCGCTCAAGGTCGTTCAGGCGCATGCGGGTGTGGAGGAGCTTTGTGACGGTCATGGTGCGGCCAGCCTAGGAAGTTTCTCCCGCGAATCACGCGAATTCACGCGGATGAAGAAACCTCGACTTTAACGCGGAGGGCGCAAAGAGCGCGGAGAGATCCACCCGGACGAATTCACCCTGCGCGCACTCTGCGTGCTCCGCGTTTGAATGACTTGGGTTTGGCCCCCGACTCCTCATTCGTGACCATTCGCGTGATTCGTGGGCGAAAATCCGGCCTCTTTTTCGTGTCATTCGTGTGTTTCGTGGTTAATCCTTCTTCCGAGTCATCCATGCCCTCTCTCGACCTCGCCGTCCTCCGCGCCGCGCACGACCGCATCCGCCCCTACATCAAGCGGACACCGGTGCTTACCAGCGAGACCCTCGACGCCGCGCACGGCGCAAAGCTGCACTTCAAGTGCGAGAACCTCCAGGCCGCCGGCGCCTTCAAGTCCCGCGGCGCCTGCAACGCCGTCTTCTCGCTCACCGACGCCGAGGCGGCGAACGGCGTCGTCACGCACTCCTCCGGCAACCATGCCGCCGCCCTCGCCCGCGCCGCCCGCCTCCGCAGCATCGCCGCGCACATCGTCATGCCCCAGGGTTCGCCCCGGTCCAAGATACGGAATGTCGAGAGCTTCGGCGGCCGGATCACCTTTTGCGAACCCGGCCTCGCGGCCCGCGAAGCCGCCTGCGCCCGGATCGCGACGGAGACCGGCGCCACGCTCGTGCATCCGTTCGACGATCTGCGCGTCATGGCCGGCCAGGGCACGGCCGCACTTGAGCTGCTGGAGGAAATCCCAGCCCTTGATACCATCCTCTGCCCGGTCGGCGGCGGCGGCCTGCTGTGCGGCACGGCCATTGCGGCCAAGGCCCTCCAGCCCGGCATCCGGGTCATCGGCGTCGAGCCCGCGCTGGCTGACGACGTCGCCCAGTCCTTCCGCGCCGGCCGGCGCATCGCCATCCCCACGCCCGCCACCATCGCCGACGGCCTCCGCACCAACATGACCGGCGAGCTGAACCTCCCGCTCATCCGCCAATACGTGGACGACATCGTCACCGTGACCGAGGAGGGCATCATCGCCGCCATGCGCGAGCTCTGGGAAAACCTCCACCTCGTCATCGAGCCCTCCGCCGCCGTGCCCTACGCCGCATTGCGGGAGAACAAGCTCGCCTTCGCCGGCGGCAACCTCGGCCTCATCCTCACCGGTGGCAACGTGGACCTCGAGCAAGTCCCCTGGCTCAAGCCTTCGGCCGCCGCTGTTCCACCTCCGGCAGGAACGCCGTCAGCAGGCCGATGAGCGGGAAATATGCGCTGACCGTGAACACCGTGCCGATGCTGGTGTGATCCGCCAGCCGGCCGAGCAGCGCCGAGCCCAGCCCCGCCGCGCCAAACGCCAGCCCGAAGAACAACCCGGCGATCAGGCCCACGTTGCCCGGCACCAATTCCTGCGCATAGACCAGGATGGCCGAGAAGGCCGAGGCCAGGATCAGCCCGATCAACACCGACAACCCGACGGTGCCCGCCAGGCCCAGGTGCGGCAGCGCCAGCGAGAACGGCGCCACGCCGAGGATGGAGATCCAGATGACGCGCTTGCGCCCGATGCGGTCGCCCACCGGCCCGCCGATGATCGTGCCCGCCGCCACCG
>WBZX01003150.1_pt1 | contig 10669 bp, 7 predicted proteins | sample 5204211 | NCBI WGS metagenome assembly WBZX01 (sample SAMN12344362, study PRJNA552823) | activated sludge metagenome | biome: Activated sludge suspended growth; feature: Nitrification reactor; material: Wastewater; isolation source: activated sludge from nitrification reactor of wastewater treatment...
CAGGGCAACGATGGGCAGTTTACGAAACGCTACCGGCCTGGCCGATTCAATCCGTTTTTTTTTTGCTACAGCCCCGTTGCTATCGGTCAGTTCCACGGCCTGCAAGAGGTAGCATAGTTTGATGAGGGCAAGCTCTACATGCAGCCGCTTATTGCGGGCCTGTTTATAATTGATCTCCGCTTCGTTGAGCAGGTTGAGTGCGGCCAGCAGCCAGGAGGCGGATATCTGCCCGGCGGCCTGCAGGTATTTTTGTTTGAAATCGTCGGCCACTTCGAGCAGGATGGCGGCCTTCGCGTCTTTGCTTACCAGCAGGTTCCGGATGAATTCGCTGAAACCTTCCAGCAGGGTATCGCCTTCGAATCCCTTCCGGTTGATCTCGTCGTACAACAGCATGGCATCGCTTAATTGCTGCTGCTGCATGTGATCGAGCATCCGGAAATAATAATCTTCATCGAGGATGTTCAGGTGTTCGAGTGTATTGGAATAATTCAGTTCCCCGTTGGTGAAGCTGACGATCTTATCCAGGATACTCAGGGCATCCCGCATACAGCCTTCGCTCTTCTGCGCAATAACGTGCAGGGCGGCTTTATCGGCCCGGATGCTTTCCTTATCGCAGATCTCCTGCAGGTGCTCGATCGTATCGTTGTTGGTGATGCGTTTGAAATCGAATATCTGGCAGCGGCTCAGGATCGTGGGCAGTATCTTGTGCTTCTCGGTGGTGGCCAGGATGAAGATGGCATAGGGCGGCGGCTCTTCCAGTGTTTTGAGAAAGGCGTTGAAGGCCGAGGAGCTGAGCATGTGAACCTCATCCACGATGTATACTTTGTACCGGCCGGCCTGCGGTGCAAAGCGCACCTGCTCAACCAGGGTACGGATATCATCCACCGAGTTGTTGCTGGCAGCATCCAGTTCATGAATGTTGAGCGAGGTGCCGGCATCGAAGGATACACAGCTGTTGCAGGTATTGCAGGCCTCGCCGTCGGGTGTCTTGTTCTCGCAGTTAATTGTTTTGGCCAGGATACGGGCACAGGTGGTTTTACCCACACCCCTCGGACCACAGAACAGGAAGGCATGCGCCAGCTGGTTATTCCGGATCGCGTTCTTCAGCGTGGTGGTGATATGGGCCTGGCCCACCACGGTTGAGAAGTTCTGGGGCCTGTATTTCCTCGCCGAAACAATAAACTTGTCCATACGCCGCAATTTCGGAATTCTATGTTTTAAAATCGAATTTGTTTTTATACCATCGGGTGCCGTTTGAACTCCCGGGTGCGGTCGAATAAATACCGGTAGGTTGCCAGGGTACGGCTGCGGTAGGTATCGCCGAAACTTTCGGCCACGTTGATCATTTTGGGGTTGAAATCGCCGATCCACTGCATTTCGTAATCGAGGTAGAGCTGGTTGGGTTTCTGAACGATCTTGCGGCATTCGCCGATGATGTACGAGTCGATGCCTTTGCCCTGCCATTCGGGCACCACGCCGAATACGAGGCCAACGAATTTGCGGGCCGGGTTGAACTTCTGCCTCCACACGAACTGCAGTTTCTGCCACAAGCCGAGTTTACCGTTGAAATGTTTGAAGTACTGGTTCAGGTCGGGCAGGTTGAGGAACATGGCGATGGCCGTTCCGTTGTGGTAGGCGAAATACACGATGTCTTCATCCATCACCGGCTTCATTTTTTTGAACATGATCAATACCTGCTCCTTATTCATTTGTTTCAATCCGCCATGGCCTGCCCACGCTTTGTTGTATACCTCCACGAAGTCGGCCGCGTATTTATCCAGGTTGTTCTTCTTGATCGTTTCCAGGCTGATCTGCGGGTTGGCTTCGTGCAGCTTATGCCGTTCCATCGTTTTCGCCGCCAACGGTTTGGTGGGGTCCAGGCCAAAACAGACCTGGTTGAAGAAAACCCCGAAACCATAATTTTCGAACAGCTTGACATAATAGGGAGGATTGTAGTTCATCCCGTACACCGGGGGAGAAAAACCCTCGGTGATCAATCCCCACCAGCGATCCCGTTCGCCGAAATTGATCGGTCCGTCCATGGCCTCCATTCCGTGCTGAATCAGCCATTGCCTGGCATTGTCGAACAGCAGGTTCGCCGCCTCCTGGTTATCGATGCACGCAAAGAAACCAATACCACCCACGGGAATATCGTCGCCCTTGTTCTTGTATTTCTTATTGGTGAAGGCCGCGATGCGGCCGATGAGTTTGCCGGCATCGTCTTTCAATACCCAGCGGATCACTTCGCCGAAACGAAAAGCTTTGTTCTTCTCTTTATCAAATACATCGTTGATGTCTTTATCGAGCGGACGAACCCAATTGGGATCGCTGCCGTGCAAAACCACGGGCGCCAGCAGGAATTCACCGGCTGTAGCGCTGTTTGTTACGGGGATGAGCTGCATGTCGTTTCTTGAGCATGCAAAAGTAGTCAAAAAAGCATGAGCCATCACGGGGGATGGCTCAACCGCGTTCACAGCTCCACTTCACCGATAAACACTTCGCCTTCCTTCCCTTTCTGCATCTGCAGGCAGATGATCTTCCGTTCTTCCTTCGCAGTACCGTAATGAAGGTATATCTCAGCCATTGCCGTGGTGGGGCCGGCGATCGTGAATTGCCGGTCGCTGTAATAATTCACCTGTATCCGGTATTTTCCCTTTTCGCCGGTTTTCAGCAGGAATTGTTCGGGACCGAAGCCATCGGTGAAATCGTCCGACATACGGCCGCCGGATTTTGTTTTCCGGTTTCCGTAGTAGCATTTTTCACCGGCCGGGTCGGTCACCCACAGGTCGATGTCGGAATTATTTTTATTCCAGTTCATCACCACCCGAACATCCATCGGCATATCCACGATCAGCTCCTTACCGATCCTCTGGGTGTTTACCTGTTTGCGGTGCATCGATACGATGTGGTTGATTTCGGTAAGGAAAACTTCCTCAATGCCGTTATACTTATTCCTCAATTCCGGGCTGTATCTTTTTGTCATTCCCTCGTAGAGCATATCCAGTGCTTCCTGGTAACGGCCCAGGTCGGCGTAGGCCAGGGCGCAATCGCGGTAGCTCTGCGGATCCGAAGGCCGTAATTCCAATACCTTTTTGAACACAGAAAGTTCATCCGCGTAATCACCCGCTTCCTTCAACTTATACCCCAGCATCTTGTACAATTCATAACTGCTGTTCTCGAGTTCGGCGAGGTTGCTGAGAATGATGAGCCCATGTTCCCGGTCGCCTGTTTTCAGGAACCAGGAACCCACTTCAAAGAAATAGGTCGGCTTACTGAAATAATATGAACGCAACTGCATGTATTTAGCATAGCGTTCGGACGCACTCGTGCGTTTGAGTTCCTTCATGTAATCAAAGTTGTCGATGTTGAACGGCGCTTGCGGATCACCGGTCGTTGTTTGCACGACTTCTTTTTTCCGAAGTATTGTATCCTTATTGAATACAACGTCGTCCGTGTGGTACGCCCAGCCGTTTTCGCCACGCATTTGTACACCCGGTTCGGCCCCCAACTTGAAAACCTGGCTGTTTTGCACCTGGACCCCGGATGTTTTCCCGGCAAGCACACCACCGACAAATCCCTGGTTGAGGGTACTCACCTGTTCGGCGCTCACGGTTTGCACTGTTGTAGTGGTTGACCTCGCAGATCGTTGTACTCCATAACCCACTACTACCACCTCTTGTAAATCAGTCGTCCCTTTCTCAAGTATTGTATGCAACGTGCTTTGTGTACCCACAGGCGCTTCGGCCTCTCTGAAACCCAGCCCGGAAACAAGTAATACAGCGCCCGGCCTTACCCGGATAGAATAATTGCCATTTGCATCCGTCGAAACACCCGTACGGGTCCCCTTGATTTTGACAGTCGCGAAAGAAACCGGGTTACCCTGCGCATCGGTCACTCGTCCGGTTACCACCCGGGAACCTGCAGCGGCAGTTGCGGGATTGTTGGTTGCGGAAGCAGTTGGTTGCACAGCCTGTTGAGGCGCTGTGCTTGTTGCCGGTTGTGGGCGCCCGGTAGCCGCCACGGTGTTTTTTTCCGGCGGATTCTTGTACCAGTCTTTCAACTGTTCGATCATTTGCCGGAAACCGGATTGCGCTTCATCATTGCGAACGATGCGGTCCTGCTGCTGTTTCATGATGCGTTCATACTCGGGCCGCAACTCGGCAGGCGGTTCCACCTTGTAGCGAACATAATCGCTGAGGGTTTCCAGAACGATCAGCGATGTGTTGCGGGTAACGATACCGAACTGCCTGCCAAGCCGTTCGATCTCCGGGCGGTTCCTGTCGTAGAAAATATCGAGCTCGGAAATCTTTTTTTGTGCGTATACACGGGTGATGTCGAAATCACCGCATAGCAGTGTTTCGCTATTGATGGAAATCTTCTTTTCTACCGTAACCTGGTTTCCGTAACCGAACAGCAGTACGATTTCCCGGTTGTCTTCTTGGGTGATGCCGGCAACTGAGAATGCACCATTCACGGCCACGGGCAAGGAAGGATAATATTCTTTTACCCGGTCGTTTTGCCGGATGCCGAGAAAACGAAACGACTCGTGCGTGAGTTTGCGGAGCGCTTCTTCCGGGCTCTCTTTCTGCAGATCCACGACGGCTCCGCCGGTTTTAAAGGCCAGCATCTTTAACTGGCTGTAATCGGCCATCACCGAACTGTTGACACAGTAAACCGGCTTAGCGGGGAGTTGAATGGATCCATCGCCCAGTGTATGCCGTCCATCGCTGAAGAGGAGGAATTCATCGGCCCGGATATCTTTAAGATTCAGGTTACCGAAGTTGGTAGCGCCGTCGTACCGGGTGCTGTCGAGCGCATTCCGCAACGATTGCCAGTTACCCCCGGCAACGGAAAACGTTTCAACACTTCGTATCGTATTGCTGAAAACAGTCAGACGCACTTCCGCATTACCCACCCGCCGGAGATAAGCATCCAGCAATTTCATTTCTTTTTCGCTGTTTCGTGCAGCGCCACTCAGGGAAGCGTCCCAAAGCAACGCGATGGTTGAGGGTAATTTCCGTTCCCGCTCATTTTTGTTCAGCAGCGTATTGATCACAAAACAATAGTTGCCCTCAAACTCCTGCAGCATCACATCGGTTGCATCGGTTGGCCGGGGAATGGAGAAGGAAAGCGGAACAGCGGGCACATAATCTTTCCGTTGTACGGATGCTTCGTAAAGATTGTTGTGCCTGCTGAACCGGAGATTGTCAGTAAGGGAAGGATCGAAAACGGGCGGAGCGGCATTTTGTATCACGGATACCAGCAGGCTGAAATCGGATACGGTATCTTTCAGGTTCAGGGGTAGATAATAGTTCAGCGATGCTTCATTCGCGGCATGCAGTTCTTCCTCGTAACCGATGATCACCGTACGGGTACTGTGTGGATTGATGGGATAGATACGGGTACGGAATGTATTGCCATCCAGTTTTTCCAGCAGGCCGGGATCCACTCTCCGGCTTTCAATAGCCTCGAACACTTCGGTACCCTTTGCCCTGTCTACCGGAACGGCCTCCCGCATCTTACCATTGATGTCGAGCGCATAACGGCTTACACTCAACCCATCTTTCAGCGGGAAATTCAGGTTGCCTTCCAGGATACGGTTCGTGTTGTTCTTAAATACCATCTCCCAGGTGGTACGTGCAATCGTACCGCAAACCTTAACATCGATCTTTACCTGCTGAAGCCGGACACCGTTATTGGTTTTACCATCTACGGTGAGTTGAATATCCTGTGAAGCGAGTGTGAGACGAAGGAGTAAACCGGTTGCTGTAAGAAAAAAGAATTTTCTCATAAACTGTATTTGGCACAGGATGAGAAAACATGTCTGTTTGCATAAAAATCGGCCGGCCCAGTGAACAGGATGAGTGGTTACACGGGACGAGAACGTGTATTACTGGATATTCTCAATGATACCCGCAATCCCCTGTCCGCCACCGACACAAGCCGTTACGATGCCGTATTTTTTATTGAGGCGTTTCATGTCGTTCACCAGCTGGATGGTGAGTTTGCAACCGGTGCAACCAAGCGGATGCCCGAGTGCGATAGCGCCCCCGTTGATGTTTACGATCGCGGGATCGAGTTCCAGTGCACGGATAACGGCGAGTGACTGGGAGGCAAATGCTTCATTGAGTTCGATCAGGTCGATCTGGGACATATTCATGCCGGCCTGCTTCAACACTTTCGGAACGGCTTCTACCGGGCCAATGCCCATGATGCGGGGATGTACACCGGCGCTGGCGCAATTCACCAGGCGGGCGATGGGTTTTAAACCGAGTTCGGTGATCATGCGTTCGCTCATCACGATCACAAAGGCTGCGCCGTCGCTTGTTTGCGAAGAGTTGCCCGCTGTTACACAACCACCCGCGGCAAATGCCGGTTTCAGTTTGGCCAATCCTTCGATCGATGTATCGGCACGTACGCCTTCATCGGTATCCACCACAAAATTCCGTTTCTGTTTTTTTCCCTTCCCGTCGAGATAGATATCTTCCACCGTGATCGGCAATATGCCCGATTTAAAATATCCTTCTTTGATCGCGTTGCCGGCTTTGAGGTGACTGTTGTAGCTGAATGCGTCCTGGTCTTCGCGGCTGATGCTGTATTCTTTGGCAACCGCTTCGGCGGTAAGGCCCATGCTCAGGTAGTAATCCGGTTCTTTTTCCGCGATGGCGTAAGAAGGTACGGTTTTCCAACCGGCTGTCGGCACCAGGCTCATGCTTTCGGCTCCGCCGGCGATGATACATTCGGCCATGCCGGTGCGTATCTTGGCTGTAGCCATCGCGATGCTTTCCAGTCCGCTGGCACAATACCGGTTGATCGTGATGCCGGGAGCGTGAATGCCCACCGCCTTGGCCGATATCATCCGGCCAACCTGCAAACCCTGTTCGGCCTCCGGAACGGCATTACCAACGATCACATCATCCACCCGCCTGGGATCCAGTTGCGGAACACTGGCCAGCAATCCCTTGATCACGTCCACCGCCAGGTCGTCGGGGCGTGTAAAACGAAATCCTCCTTTTTTACTTTTGGTTACGGCTGTCCGGAATCCGGCTACGATGTATGCTTCCTGCATGAGAAAAAGGTTAATGGTTCATGGCTCATAGCTCATGGTCGATAGCAACAACTAGTTTCTCTACGAACTATGAACCATTTGCTATCAACCTACTTAGTTGTTTATGCAACTTTCGGAACCAAAGTTATTATTTCCGGATGAAACCAAAAAACTCCGAACCGTAGCCTATTTTTGCGCTCATCATTATGAAAAGATTCCTTTTGTCGGTCCTTGTACTGATTACCAGCACCACGGTAACACATGCGCAGCAGGATACCGCCCTGTCACGCAGGCTGCAGGAAATCCTGGGCTATACCCAGTTATCCGAAATCGACAAGATTCTCGACTACACCTACCCGAAGATTTTCACCCTGGCCACACGGGACCAAATGAAGGAACAGCTGCTGGCGGCTTTGGATAACGAGGAATTTACCGCTACGCTCGACTCGATACGGGTGAAGACCATTTTCCCGGTGTTTTCTTCCGGCAAGGGACGCTATGCCAAGATCAGCCATACCATGATCATGCGCATGAAATTCAAGTCGGCCCCCGACTCTACCAACGAGGAATTATTTACACAACTCATGGGGATGCAATTCGGAAAGGAGAATATCCGGTTCAGCCGGGCCGAGGGTGTACTGCACGTGAACATGCTTTCGTACCTGGTAGCCATCAAAGATGAATTCGCCAACGAGTGGAGTTTTGTGAACTACGATGAGGAAAGCAGCATCGTTCCCATGCTGTTCAGCAAGGAAGTGGTCGAAAAACTGAAAGCCTATCATTAATGCCCGGTCATGTATAAACTCCTGCGCTCTTTTTTATTCCTCTTCGACCCGGAGTGGGTGCATTATTTTTCGATGAACAGCCTGCGGTTTCTTTGCCGGTTACCCGGAGGAAAGGCAGTAATAGCATCGATCTTCAATCCGAAAGGAAATAATCAATATTCCATATTCAATATTCAATTTCCAAACCGGATTGGGCTCGGTGCCGGCTTCGATAAGAACGCCCGTTATTTGAACGAACTCGAAGCGCTTGGCTTTGGCTGTGTGGAGATCGGCACCGTTACCCCGCTGCCGCAACCGGGCAACGACAAACCCCGGTTGTTCCGCCTGCCAAAGGACAAGGCGCTCATCAACCGCATGGGATTTAACAACGATGGGGTTGACGAGGTCGTAAAGCGCCTGAAAGCATGGAGAGAAAAAAACCGGAACCCGGAACCCGGAACCCGGAACCTGGTTATCGGCGGCAATATCGGTAAGAACAAGATCACACCCAATGAAGAAGCCTGGAAGGATTATGAGAAATGTTTCCTGGCGCTCCACCCCTATGTGGATTATTTCGTCGTGAACGTGAGTTCGCCCAATACGCCGGGATTGCGGGAATTGCAGGAGAAAGATGCGTTGCATAAAATTCTGACGAACCTGCAAAATCAAAATTCAAAATGCAAAACCCAAAAACCGATCCTGCTGAAAATAGCTCCTGATCTTACACAAGAACAGATTGATGCTGTAATTGAACTTGCTTTAGAAATAAAGCTGGATGGTCTCGTTGCATCAAACACTACCATCAGCAGAGAACAATTGCTGACTACACACCATAAACTGCAAACTATTGGCGCCGGCGGTTTAAGCGGTTTGCCTGTAAAGGCACGAAGTACCGAAATTGTAAAGTACATTCATCAAAAAACACAGGGACGTATTCCCATCATCGCCAGCGGCGGTATCTTTACCGGCGCCGACGCGATGGAAAAAATAAACGCGGGCGCTTCGCTGGTACAGGTGTGGACGGGCTTCATCTACGAAGGCCCATCCATCGTTAAAAACATATGCCGGCAGATCAACAAATACCAATAGACAATTATCAATACGCATGGAGCATCTTTTTACATCCGAAAGTATCATCAGTTTTATCATCCTTGTGATCCTCGAAATCGTGCTGGGAATCGACAACGTGATCTTTGTAAGCATCATCATGAGCCGGCTAAAAGACGCCTCGCTGAGCAAACGGGCCCGCCGCATCTGGATGATAACGGGCATCATTTCCCGGAGCCTGTTGCTGATGGCCCTGGGCTGGTTGCTGTCGCAGAAAGGAAAGGCCATCTTCTCCATCGGCGATAAAGGGTTCGACCTGGCCAGCATCGTGGAAATACTGGGCGGACTGTTCCTGATCTATAAAACCGTTAAAGAGATTCACGCCAAACTGGAGGGCGAAGACCCGAATGTGGATACAAAAAAAGCAAAAGGACTTTCCTTACCGCAGGCCGTTGCCCAGATCATGCTGATCGACGCGGTGTTTTCTTTCGACAGCGTGATAACCGCAGGCGGTACCGCCAAACATGTGGAGATCATGATCGCGGCGGTGGTAGTGGCCATGATCGTGATGTTTCTTTTCAGCCCGGTCATTTCGTCCTTTGTACATAAACACCCTACCATTAAGATGCTGGCGCTTTCGTTCCTGGTGATGATCGGGCTAAGCCTGGTGATCGGCGGATGGGATCATGAAACGTCTGAAAAACTGGGACTGAAAAATTATATCTATTTCGGTATGGCATTCTCCTTCTGCGTGGAAATGCTGAACATGGCCATGCGCCGGAAAATGAACAAACGGGTGGTGAAACTGAATGAGCCGGTGCTGGAGGAAGAAGATAAAAATTATTCAGACCAGGCAAAGTAAACTGGCCGCCACCACCCCGGCCGTTTCCGTACGCAGCCTTGTAGTACCCAGCGTTGCGGCAGAAAAGTTGTTTCCCAAAGCAAGTTGAATTTCTTCCGGGGTGAAGTCTCCTTCGGGCCCGATAAGAATGATGGCGGAAGCACCGACGGGCTGCAGCGTGGAAAGCGGTTGCTTCACGCCTGTCTCTTCGCAATGTGCGATCAATTTTTGCGGATGCGGCGCTGTCTGCACCAGCTGATTGAATTTTATTGGTTCCTGCAGCACCGGCAACCGGCATTGCTGGCTCTGCAGCATGGCGCTCACCAGGATGCTCTTCATCCGGTCGTACTTGAACGCTGTTTTTTCGGTACGTGCACATACCAGTGGGATGATCTCCGATACACCGATCTCCGTGGCTTTCTCCAGGAACCATTCAAAGCGGCTGGTATTTTTCAGCAGGGAGATGGCGATGGAAATCTTCCTGGTTTGAGGTTGAAGGTTTGTGGTTTGAAGGATGGCTACCGCACAACGCTTCCGGTTGTTGTCGGTTATCACGCCGGTGAACAGGTTTCCCTTTCCATCGGTGAGTTGCAGTTGTTCGCCGTTCTGCATGCGAAGCACCTGCACGATGTGCTTGCTGGTATCTTCATCCAGTATTACCTGTTCGGCACCGGCAGCAATATCTTCTTTATAAAAAAATGGAAGTGCCATAAATGGAAATGAAGAGTAAAACATGTCTACTCTTCATTCTAACTTATTCATTTAATTCTTACTTAGAAAGGCGCATCGTCGTCGAACTCTCCATCGTTCATCTTGCTTCCTTTCTGGATATAGAGCCGTGCACCTTCATCGCCGCCATCTGTTTTGACCGGTTTCCAGCTTCCACCCGGCAGGCCGGACGCAAAATCGCCACCGCCTTCTTCTTCCACAAATTTCTGGATGTGCAGCAGGGCTTTTAATTTAACCGTA
>WBZX01003151.1_pt1 | contig 10669 bp, 9 predicted proteins | sample 5204211 | NCBI WGS metagenome assembly WBZX01 (sample SAMN12344362, study PRJNA552823) | activated sludge metagenome | biome: Activated sludge suspended growth; feature: Nitrification reactor; material: Wastewater; isolation source: activated sludge from nitrification reactor of wastewater treatment...
CCGCCGCGGGCTTCGACCTCGACGCCGTCGCCGTGGTGCCGCGATGACGCGCGCGGCTCGACGTGCGCTCGCCGGGCTCGCGCTCGCGCTCGCGTGCGGCCCGGCACCGAAGCCCGCCGACGCCGGCGCGCGACGGATCGTGTCGCAGGTGGTGTTCGCCGACGAGGAGCTGTTGCAGCTGGGCGACGACGTGCGCGCGCGGGTCGTGGGCGTGTCGAGCCTCGCCGACGACGGTCGCTACAGCGGCGTCTCGGCGCGCTGGCCCGACACCGTGCCGCGCGTCGCCGGCGTCGAGGCCATCGTCGCGCTCTCGCCCGATTTGGTCCTGACCGCCGAGTTCACGGCGCCCGAGACCCGAGCGCAGCTCGCCGACCTCGGCATCGCCACGCTCGAGCTCACCGGCTGGAACGGCTTCGACGACTACCGCCGCCACGTCACGGAGCTCGCGGCGGCCGTGCACGCCGAGGCCGGGGGGCGCGCGCGTGTGGCCGCCTTCGACACGCGCCTGGCCTCGCTGCGCGAGCGCTTCGCGGCCGGGCCATCACCGGGCGTCGTCAGCTGGCAGGAGGGTGTCGTCGCCGGCCGCGGCACCATCTTCGCCGATGAGCTGGCCGCGGCGGGCTTCCGCGATCTCGCCGGCGAGCACGGTGTGGTCGGCCACGCGACCGTCGCGCTCGAACGCCTGCTGGCGTGGGACCCCGAGTACCTCGTGGTCCCCTGCGAGCGCGATTGTGCCGAGACCGCGCGCAGCTTCGCCGCGCGTCCCGGAATCGCCAGCACCGCGGCGGCGCGCGCCGGGCACGTCGTCGCGATCGAGGCACCTCTGCTCTTCAGCACCGGCGCCGGCATGCTCGACGTGGTCGAACGCCTGGGGCCTGCGCGCGGGGTGCCATGAGTTCGACGCGGCTCGTGACGCTGCTGCTGGCGATTCTCGCGGTCGTGGTGGTCGCGCTCGTCGTCGGCCCGGGGGCGCTCGATCCGTGGCGGGCCGCGGCTGCGCTCGGCCGCGGTCTCCTCGGGCCGCACGATCCACGTGACGTCGACCTCGCGTTGGTGTGGACCCTGCGGCTGCCGCGGGTGTTGCTGGTGGCGCTCGTCGGCGCAGCGCTCGCGAGCGCCGGCGCGCTGACGCAGGGTCTGTTCCGCAACCCGCTGGCCGATCCCAGCGTGCTCGGGGTCTCGCTCGGCGCCGCGCTGGTCGCCGTGATCGGACTGTTCCTCGGGCTCGACCGCGCCGGCATCTGGGTCACGCCGGTGCTCGCGGCGACCGGCGCGGCGGCGACCCTGGCGGTTCTGTGGTGGCTCACATCGCGGGGCCACGACGGCACCACGCTGCTGCTCGCCGGGGTCGCGATCGCGGCGGCCTGCGGCGCTGCGACCTCGAGCGTGCTGGCGTTGGCCGGTGATCGCCCCGAGCTCGGTGTTCGCGTGATCCGCTGGTTGATGGGTTCGTTCGAGGGCCGCAGCTGGGGACACCTCGGCGCGGCCGTGATCCCGATCGTCGCCGGTGTGGCGCTGGCAGTCGCGATGGCCCGCGATCTCGACGGCCTCCTGCTCGGCGACGAGATCGCCGCCTCGCTCGGCGTCGAGCTGGCGACGCTGCGCCGCGGCGCGATTGCGGCGGTCGCAATCCTCATCGGCACCGCGACCGCGATGTGCGGTGTGATCGGCTTCGTCGGCCTGGTGGTGCCCCACGTGGTGCGGCGGTGGCTGGGCAGCGGCCATCACGGCCTCGTGGTCGGCTCGGCGCTCGTCGGCGCGCTGTTGCTGATGATCATCGACACGTTGGGCCGCGCCGCCGATCTGCCGCTGCCGCCGGGCGTGGTCACGAGCCTGCTCGGTGCGCCGGCGTTCCTGTGGATCCTGCTGCGGACCGGCGCGCGGAGGCTGGCGTGAGCGCGCTCCACCTCGAGGTACGCGGCGTTGGGCTCGCGGTCGGGCGCGACGACCCGCGGCGCTGGTTGGTCCGCGGGCTCGAGCTCGACGTGCGCGCGGGCGACTGGGTCGCCGTCGTGGGCCCGAGCGGCGCCGGCAAGTCGACCCTGCTGCGCGCGCTCGCAGGGCTGCGGGCGCCCGACGAAGGTCGGATCGCGCTCGACGACCAAGCGCTCGGCGCGATGGCGCCGCGAGCCCGCGCGCGGCGCATCGCCTATCTTCCGCAGCACGGCGAGCCGTGGCTCGAGCTGCCGGTGCGTGAGCTCGTGTTGCTCGGTCGCTTGCCCCACCTGGGCCGGCTGGCGCGCCCGGGCCCCCGGGAGCGCGAGCTGGCGGATGTGGCGTTGGCTCAGGTCGGCGCGGCCGCGCTGGCCGAGCGGGCGTGGTCGAGCCTGAGCGGCGGCGAGCGACAGCGGGTCATGCTCGCGCGCATGCTGATCACCGACGCACCGCTGCTGCTGCTCGACGAGCCCACCACCGGCCTCGACATCGGCGCCGCGGCCCGCATGCTCGCCGCCTGCGCGCCGCTGGTCGCGTCGGGACGCGCGATCGTCATGGCCATGCACGACCTCGAGCTCGCGCGCCAGCACGCTCGCACGGTGGTTTGCCTCGGCCGCGACGGCGTGCGTGTCGGCGCCACCGACGACGTGCTCACCGTCGAGCACGTTGCACGTGCGTTCGACGTGCACGTGCGCGTCGGCCCGCGGATGATCTTCGAGGTCGACGAGACCCGCTGAGGTGCGGGCCGACGCAGCCGGGGTCGTCGCGCCGCGCAGGTCGACGGCGACTTGTCGATTCGGGGGTTGTCGCGCAAGCTCGAGCCGTGCGCGTCGCCATCACCGGTTCGAGTGGTCTGGTCGGGCAGGCGATCGTGGCCAAGCTGCACGGGCGCGGCGACGCGGTGGTACCGATCCGCCACGGCCACGGCTGGGATCCCCTACGCGGCTTCGACGATCCGCAGGCGCTGGCGGGCTGCGACGCGGTCGTGCACCTCGCCGGCGAGTCGATCGCCGGTCGCTGGACCGCGGCGCGACGCACCGCGATCCGCGACAGCCGCGTGATCGGCACGCGCCACGTGGTCGCCGCAGTCGCGGCCGCCGATCCATCGCCGCGCGTGCTCGTGTGCGCCTCGGCGGTGGGCATCTTCGGCGACCGCGGCGACGAGGTGCTCTCCGACGACGCCGCGCCGGGCACCGGCTTCCTCGCCGAGGTCGCGAGCGCGTGGGAGCACGAGGCCGCCGCGGCCACCGCCCACGGCACACGCGTGGTGTCGTTGCGGCTCGGCATCGTGCTCGCGGCCCACGGCGGCGCGCTCGAACGCATGCGTCCGCTCTTCCGCAGCGGCCTGGGCGGACGCCTGGGCGACGGCAAGCAGTGGATGTCGTGGATCCACCTCGACGACGCCGCCGCGGCGTACGTGCGCGCGCTCGACGACGCGAGCATGCATGGCGCGTACAACCTGGTCGCCCCCGACGCCGTGCGCAACCGCGACTTCACGACCGCGCTCGCACAGACCCTGCATCGGCCCGCATGGCTGCCCGCACCCGCGTTCATGTTGGAGCTCGCGCTGGGCGACATGGGTCGCGAGCTGCTGCTGGCCAGTCAGCGCGTGCAGCCCGATCGCCTGCTCGCGGCCGGCTTCACGCCGCGCTTCGCGAGCCTGCAGGCCGCGCTTGCCGACGTGTGCGCGCCCCAGCGCTGAGCCTTCGGCGGTCAGCCGCAGGGCGACGCGGCGGCCAGCTTGAAGCTGCGATCGGCGGTGAACGTGAACAACCCCGTTGGATCATACGCGTGCAGGATCGACAGCACGGTCGCGGCGCCCGCGGTGTTGCCGGGCGTGTCGTCGCTCCACGGGCCGAACTGCACCACCGGAGCATCGGCGACGGTCGCCGGCCACCACCACGTACGGGTGAGCGAGAGTGACGCTGGCGCGCTACCGGACAACGTCGCGTCGTAGCGGTCGCGGACCAGCAACGTCGGCGACGACTCGCCGTCGGGGATTGCCCACAGCTCGCTCTCGGCCGCCCACGCACCCGCGCCGCCCGAGCCGCCGTCGAGCCGCACATACGCACGGCCGCTCCACGGTGCGATCGCGGTCATGCGCTCGGGCGCCGCCAAGCCGAGGTAGCCACCCATCGGCGTGTACCCCAGCCGCGTGCGGAACGGCGCTTCGACGGCCACGCCCAACGCAGCCTCGGTGTCCCACGGCAGCGGCTGATCCCAGGCGTCGAAGTGCAGCACCAACTGACCGCTGCTCACCCACAGGAAGCCGTCGCCGCCGCCCTCGCGCACGCAGGCGGCGTCGTACTCGCTCCACGTGAAGTCACCTGCGGCATCGATCGTCAGCGTCACGTTCGGCACGCCGACGGGCTGCCACGGCAGCGTCCACACCCCCACGAGATCGAGCTCGCGGACGTCGTCGCCGAACGGCTCCACGCCGGGGAAGCCCGGCGGCAACTCGCCGCCATCGGTGTCCCATCCACCGCCGGTGTCGCCATCGCCACTGCTGCCGGTGCCGTCCTGCGCGGCCGTCGTCGCGGTGCCGGTGGTGTCACCACCGCCGCTGCTGCCCTGCGCGCCGCCGGTCGACCCACCGCTCTCGCTGCCGAACGGGGACTCGTCGCTGCCGCCGAGATCGATGCCACCGGTGCCGGAGTCGGCGAGCGCGGTGTCCGACTTGGGTGCCGGGAAGCAGCCCGCGACGAGCACCACGCCGACCGTCACCGACGCCATCCTCGATCGCATGCAGGCCACCACGGTCGCGCCATCGACGGCGCAGACGCGCGCCTTGAAGCGACCGCGCGGGCCGCCGCGCACCTGCCTCGCCGATCGTCCCGCGGTGGGCTCCCGGCGCGGGGCCCTCACACGGCGACGCGGGCGGCGAAGCGACCGCGTCGCGCGGCGTGGGCCGCGAGCAGCGGAGACATCACCTCGCGCACGAACTCATCGACCTGCTGCGGCGCCCGCCCGACATACGCCGCGGGGTCGATCGGCGAGGCCGGCACGTGGGGACCGAGCAGGTCGTCACCGCGCATCCGCTCCAGCAGATCGTTGGCGCACCCCTCGGCTTTCATGCGCGTCGCAGCGGCGTGGGCGTGCCGACGCACGCGCTCGTGCAGTTCCTGGCGACTGCAGCCCGCCTTGGTGCCGGCCATGATCACGTTCTCCGTCGCCATGAACGGCAGCTCGTCGCGCATGTTCGCGGCGATGACCCCGGGGTTCACGACCAGCCCGGTCACGACGTCCACCACCAAGTTCAAGATCGCGTCGGTGGCGAGGAACGCCTCGGTGATCACCAGCCGTCGGTTCGCGCTGTCGTCGAGGGTCCGCTCGAGCCACTGGTTGGCGTGGGTCTGCGGCGGACTGCTGGCCAAGGACTGCACGAAGCGCGCGAGGCTGCAGATCCGCTCGCAGCGCATCGGATTGCGCTTGTACGCCATCGCGCTAGAGCCGATCTGATCGCGCTCGAACGGTTCCTCGAGCTCGCGCTCGTGGGCCAGCAGGCGCAGATCGGCGGCGAACTTCGCCGCCGACGCGCTCACGTCGGCGAGCACGTTCACCACCCACGTGTCGATCTTGCGGGTGTAGGTCTGTCCCGTCGCGGCAATCGTGTGGGCGAAGCCCATTGCCTCCGCGACGCGGCGATCGAGCTCGCGGACCTTGCCATGGTCGCCCTCGAACAACGCCAGGAACGAGGCCTGGGTGCCGGTCGTCCCTTTGACCCCGCGCATCGGTAGCCGCTCGCGCAGCCCCGCCAGTGACTCGAGGTCGAGCGCGAGGTCCTGCGCCCACAGCACGGCGCGCTTGCCCACCGTCGTGAGCTGGGCGGGCTGGAAGTGGGTATAGGCGAGGGTCGCGAGGTCGCGGTGCGCGACTGCGAAGTCGCGCAACCCCTCGAGTGCCGCGAACACCCGGTCCATCAGGAGCTCGAGACCGTCGCGCATCATGATCAGCTCGGCGTTGTCGGTCACGTAGCAGCTGGTCGCGCCGAGGTGGATGATCTTCTCTGCGCCGGGGCCGACCAGCTCGCCGAAGTGGTGCACGTGGGCCATCACGTCGTGGCGCAGGCGCGCCTCGTGCTCGGCGACGCGCTCGAGATCGACATGGTCGCGGTGCTGACGCATCGCGTCGATCTGCGCCTGTGCGATCGGTAGCCCGAGCGCACGCTCGGCGTCGGCGAGTGCGATCCACAGATCGCGCCACAGCACCGCGCGGCGGTGGTCGTCGAAGTTTGCGACCATCGCTCGGGTCGCGTAGCGCGTGGCCAGGGGGCTGCGATGCTGCGGGGCGGGCACGACCATGTTCGGGCCGAACCTACCGAAGTTGGCGGTCCGGGCGGCGCGCTTCGGGGGGCGTCCCGCGCGGCGGCCGGCTCGTGAAGGGCTCGAAAACCCGGCCAGAGCGGCTCCAGGAACTGGCATGGGCGGGGAAATGTCGGCGGATTCCCCGGAGTTGACGCCGGGTGCCCGGGCAGGGATGCCCGGGGTCGGAAATATTGTCACGGTGGCGTTGGTCGCCGCCTGGCCCGATGGAAATCACTGCCCGCCAGGAGTTCGAAGCCACCGCGCTTCCCCAGTTGGATGCCCTGTACGGGGCGGCGCTGCGACTGACCCGCAACGCCGCCGAGGCCGAAGACCTGGTCCAGGACGCGTACGTCCGCGCCTACCGCTTCTGGCACACCTTCAAGAGCGGCACCTCGGTGCGCGCGTGGCTCTTCACGATCCTGCGCAACACCTTCATCAACCGCTACCACCGCGCGAACCGCAACCGCGCCGCGACCCACGACCTCGAGGCCCAGCTGCCGGCCATCGGCGTCGAGGCGGCGGTCGGCCACCCGACGACCTCGATGCCCAACCCCGAGCTCGCGCTGGGCGCACGCATCACCCGCGAGCGCATCATGACGGCCCTGGAGTCGGTGCCCGAGGACTACCGGATGGCGGTGATCCTCGCCGATCTCGAAGGCCTCGCGTACAAGGAGATCGCCGAGATCATGGACTGCCCGATCGGCACCGTGATGAGCCGCATCTTCCGCGGTCGCAAGCTGCTGCACAAGCTGCTGCACGACCACGCCGTCGAGCTGGGGTTCGCAAATCCGGGCGATCGCAACCACCGCGACGAACACACGCGCGGCAACACCGTCCATATCGAAGACTATCGTATGCGAGGACAGGCATGAGCTTGCAGGACATCCGCTCGGAGTGCTCCGACACCGCCGCGCTGCTCCAGCCCTACGTGGACGGCGAGCTCGCGGTCGCCGAGCAGGAGCGGGTCGCGTGCCACCTCGAGGACTGCCGCCCCTGTCGTTCGGCCGTGGCCGAGCAACAGTGGGTGCGTGCCACGCTGCGGGCGGTCGATCGCGACGCGGCGCCCAAAGCCCTACGCGCGCGGATCGGCGCCGCCCTCGATGCGATCGACGCCGAACAACCCGCGCTCCCGGTCACCCGCCCCGCGCCCGTACGCGGGCCTTCGATGTGGGCGCGCCTGGGCGGCGCGGTGGCGGACATGGCCCGCGGTGCAATGGTGATGGTGCCGGCGAGCGCCGTCGCCGTCGGCCTGTTCTTCGTCGCCCGCGAGGGCTTCGTGCCGGTCGAGCGGATGCCCGCGCAGGGGCTCGGCGCTGCGCTGGGCACTGCGCCGCAGGCCGCCGACCCGCCGCAGCCGCAGACCGTGGCCGTCGCCCCCGCAGCTCGACCCGGCGAGTCGCTGCCACCCGTGCACGCGGTCCCGCGCGGTGAGCTGCAGCTGGTCCGCGCCGACCTCGAGCCGGGCGATCACAATGCCGCCGGCGCGCGGCTGCGCTACCAGGTGCTGCGCGAGGGTCTGCCCACCGGTCAGCACGTGGTCGACCACCAGGCCCCGCGCGGGGTCGCCCCGATGCAAGGGCTCCCGGTCGAGTTCCGCGGGCACCGCTTCCTGGTCGACCACACCGTCGGGGGTGAACCGGCGCTTCGCTTCGACTACGGCGGCGTGGCGCACCGGCTCGTGCTCGAGGGCGGGCCACGCCACGGCGACATCGCAGTCCTGCTCGAGCTCGCCGAACAGAAGGTCACCGAGCAACCGCGGCCGTAGCAGGTCCGCGCGGGCGACGGGTCCGTGCCGGCACGACCGGGCCGCGGCCCACGAGCGGACGAGGAAGGCGAGAGCCCCGCGATCTCGCGGGCCTGCACGCGCGTTCGGCCCTGGTCGGACCCCAGGCGAACCGCTACTCTGGGCGCCGTGTTTTCGGCGCTGATCATCGACGCGGATCCCGATGCAGCTCGTGCCATCGAGGTCGTGCTGCGGCCCCACGGGTTCGAGTTCACCACCACGCAGGACGCATCCGACGCGATGACGCTGGCGCGGACCTCGACGCCCGACATCATCTTCCTGCGCGTGGAGCTCCCCAACGTCTCGGGGTTCTCGGTCTGCAACAAGCTGCGCCGCAACGACGAGACGAAGTACGTCCCGCTGGTGATGTACGCGTCGGGGGTCTCGGACGACGTCTTCAACCAGCACCGCAACCTCAAGACCCACGCCGACGAGTACCTCAAGCTGCCGTTCGCCAACGGCCAGCTGCTAGAGGTCGTGCGGACCCTCATCGAGCTACCGGCCGGTGACGACGGCGACGCCGCCCTGGACGTCGACATCGACGACACCGAAGAGCCGTCGACCAAGGCGGCCGATGCCCTGGCGATGCACGAGTTCGACGCCGAGTTCGCGGCGATGTCCCACGAGACCGGGCCGCATGCGCCGGTCCCGGCCGGGCCTGCGCCGGTGGAGGAGGTCGCGCTCGGGGTCGAGACCGACGCGGCGTTCGACGCCCTCACGCTCGACGAGGGCCTGACCGAGGAGCCCTTCGAGGCGGCGTCGTCGATCACCGGCGCCGCCATCGTCGACGCCGATGCGGAGCCGGAGGCAGCGCCCGAGCCGACGCCGGCCGAGGCGCCCGAGCCCGAGCCCGTGCGTGCGACCGCGCCCGAACCCCAGCGGGCCGCGACGCCCGAGCCCGTCGCGTCGGAGCCCGAGGTCAGCGGCGACGAGGGCGAGGGTGCGACTGCGCCCGGCGAGTTCCGAGCCCAGCGCGAGGTCATCCAGCTCAAAGCCCAGCTCAACGCCAAGAACCGCGAGATCCTCGCGCTCAAGGAAGAGCTCGAGAGCCGCGACCGCGCTGCGCTCGACCTCAAGCACAAGAACCGCGAGCTTCAGGCGCAGATCGGCGACATCGAAGAGAAGCTGATCGGCTCCGAGGAACAGGTCATCACCGCGCGCGAGCGCGCCGATGCGGCCACCCGCGACAAGAACACGATCCTCAAGCGCGAAGAGGGCCTCAAGGCACGGCTCGAACACGCACAGAAGAAGATCAAGGACGCCGAAGACGAGCTCGCCGGTGCCGCCGCCACCGCGGCCGCAGCCGAGCAGAAGCTGCAGGCGGAGATCGCGGGCCTGCAGGCCCGCGTGCACGCCAGCGAGCACGATCTCACCGAGTCGCGCAGCAAGGTGGAGGGGCTCGATCGAGAGCTCGCGACCTCGCGATCGCAGCTGGCGGAGCTCAGCGCCGCGCTCGACCAGGCCCGCGCCCGCAGCAGCGAGCTGAGCACGGCCGTGTCGACGCTCGAGGACGAGGCCGCGAGCCTGCGTCGCGACATCGAACGCATCAAGCGCGAGGGCGAGGAGGAGCGTGCCGCGGCGCTCGCCGAGGCCCGCGAGCAGGCCGAAACCGAGAAGGCTGCGGCACTGCGGGCCCAGGCCGAGGAGCAGCAGGCCGAGCTCGAGTTCGCCGAGAGTCAGCGACGCACCGAGGTCGAGAAGATCCGCAGCGAGGGCGAAGACGCGCTGGCGGCTGCCCGCAGCGAGACCGAGAAGCTGCGCGTGCAGCTGACCGAGGCCGAGGAGACCGCCCGCGCCGAGCGTGAGCGCGCGAGCAAGCTGCTCGCGGAGACCCGCGACGAGGCTGCCGCCACCGCAGCGCGCCTCACCGAGGAGCGCGACGAGTTCGCAGCGGCGCTGGAACGCGAGAGCCAGAGCCTGCGCGACGCCGTCGCCGACCTCGAGCGGACGCGTAGCTCGCTGCGCGGCACCGAGGCCGATCTGTCAGCGCGGCGCGACGCCGTCCGACGTGCCGAGCAGGCGCTCGCGGTAGCAATGCGCGTGCTCGATGAGCGTGCGCCGCAGTGAGCGTCCACGAGATCTTCGGCGACACCGCGAACCTGAAGGCCAGCCAGGTCAAGGCGCTGCAGCGCCTGGCCGAGCGCACCGTACCAGCCGACCGCGTCGTCAGCGGCGCGCTCGCGCGCGAGCTCGTCGAGCTCGCGGTCGAGCTCAACCGTCGCATCGGCCTGTTCATCGATCGACGCGGCCGCATCTCGCGGGTCATCCTCGGCAACGCGCACAGCGTGCAGCTGCCGGAGTTCGCCCGCGTGCGCGGCGTGGCGGGGCGCCTGCGCGGCGTGCGACTGGTGCTCGCGCACCTGGTGCCCGAGCCACTCGCGCGCGAGGAGCTCGCCGATCTCACCAAGCTGCGGCTCGACCTGCTGGTCGCGATCCACCGGGGCCCGGCCGGCCTGCAGGCCGACCTGGCGTGCCTGGCCCCCGCGCCCGACGAGGCCAGCGAGGCCTTCATCACCCGCACGTGGCCGCGCACGACCCTGTCGGCGCTCGTCCGCGACGACGAGGACATCGAGGCGCCGCCGGATCTACCGCTGCCGTTCGACGGCTTCGTGCGCAACCTCGAGGCTGAGCTGGTGGCGGCCACGGC
>WBZX01001882.1_pt1 | contig 10668 bp, 14 predicted proteins | sample 5204211 | NCBI WGS metagenome assembly WBZX01 (sample SAMN12344362, study PRJNA552823) | activated sludge metagenome | biome: Activated sludge suspended growth; feature: Nitrification reactor; material: Wastewater; isolation source: activated sludge from nitrification reactor of wastewater...
TGCTGCAGGTGGTGGAGGCCATCGCGACCCATTCCGACCTGCCTGCCCTGATTCAGGATCTTGCCCGCCGCTTGCCGATGCTCGTTCGCGTCAACTTTGTCGGCCTCTCACTCTATGATGCGCAACGGGACATGATGCGGCTGCATGTGTTGGAAGCGAATGTCCCGGCCGACATCATCGGTGGACACGAAAGCGCTCCGGCGGACACGCCGGCCGGCCTGGTCTGGGAAACTCAGCAGCCGTTGTTGTTGAGCGACTTGTCTGCGGAACCGCGCTGGCCGAACGTGATTGGATTGATGCGTGAGGACGGGGTGCAATCCTGCTGTCTGGTGCCGTTGACCTCTGCGACGCAGAGATTGGGGGCGCTGGAGTTTTCGAGCCGCGAACAGCAGGCCTATGGCATCGCAGATATGGAATTGATGCAGCAGGTGGGGCGCCAAGTGGCGGTGGCGGTGGAAAATGTGCTGAACCGCGAGGCAGCAGAAGCCTCACGGCGGGATGTCGAACGGCAGCGCGATCGCTTCAGTCTGTTGTTGCGCATGACCAATACCATCGCGTCGACATTGGACTTGCGGGAAGTGTTCCAGGCGGTGAGCCTCTGTCTGCGCGAGATGATCCCCCAGGAATATGCCAGCGTGATTCTCTGCGACGGCCAGACGCAGCGCGTCCGTCTTCATGCACTCGATTTTCCCGACAATGAAGGCGCGTTGACCGAGGGGGCACTGTCGGATGTGACCGGTTCTCTCGCCGGTCTGGCGTTTGAGCGGAGGCGACCTGCGATTGCCAACACTCTGTTGGAACTGAAGGCGTTTTCTCACGACGTGCCTCAACTCCTGGTGAGGAAAGGGTTCCGCTCCATGTGCTCGTTGCCGCTGCTCTCGCGCGACCGCGTGATCGGCTGCTTGAATCTGGCGAGTCATCATGAACAAGCCTTCGGCGAGCACGATGTTGAGTTCTTGAGCCAGGTGGCCAGCCAGATCGCGTTGGCCGTCGACAATGCCGTGGCCTATCAGGAGATCCACACGCTCAAAGACCGGTTGACCGAGGAAAAGCTCTACCTGGAAGAGGAAATTCGAGTGGAGCACGGCTTCGACGACATCATCGGCGACAGCCGGGCGTTAAAGCAGGTTTTAGGACAAGTCGAAATCGTGGCACCGACCGACGCCACGGTGCTGATCCTGGGTGAAACCGGCACCGGGAAAGAACTCATCGCCAGGGCGATCCATCGCCTGAGTGGTCGGCACGCGCGCACGTTCGTCAAACTCAACTGCGCCGCCATTCCCACCGGGTTGCTGGAGAGTGAATTGTTTGGCCACGAGCGGGGGGCGTTCACCGGAGCCATCGCCCAGAAAGTCGGCCGGTTCGAGTTGGCCCATGGGGGCACGATCTTTCTGGACGAGGTGGGGGAAATTCCGTTGGAGCTGCAGTCCAAACTGCTCCGGGTGCTGCAGGAACAGGAGTTCGAACGGCTGGGGAGTACCCGCACGATTCGCGTGGACATCCGGCTGGTGGCGGCCACGAATCGTGACCTGGCCACATTGGTTGAGGAGGGCCGGTTTCGCAGCGATTTGTATTACCGGCTGAACGTGTTTCCGCTCAACCTGCCGCCGCTGAGGAATCGGCGAGAGGACATTCCGATGCTCGTGCGGTATTTCGCGCAGCACTATGCCCCACGCATGAAGAAAACCATCGAATCCATTCCCGCGCCGACGCTGGAAGCCCTATCCCGTTATCACTGGCCCGGCAACATTCGAGAATTGGAGAATCTGGTTGAGAGAGCCGTGATCCTCACACAAGGATCGCAGTTGCACGTGCCGCTTCAGGAACTGAAGCTCGAGGCGCGGCAGGCTCCGGCTCCGGCAGCGACGCTTGAGGATGCCGAACGCGACCAGATCCTCCGGACACTGCGCGACACCCGTTGGGTGATCGGCGGGCCGGACGGCGCGGCCGCTCGCCTGGGCCTCAAACGCACTACCCTGTCCTCGAAAATCAAGAAGCTTGGTCTTTCTCGCCCTACCGAATAATTGCCCGGTGCCCCCCTACCACCTCGGCGTGATTACTGATTCAATGTGAAGAGGAAGCGTCGCGCGGAATTCACACCCATTTCACGGAGGACAGCATGAGGATGCACAACACGGTTCGAGTTGCGATCGGGACACTGGTTCTAGCCGGAGCACTGGTCGGTGCCGGCTGCCACCGTCACCATACGCCGGCGGAGCGCGCCGATTGGATGACGAGCAAGATCGCCAAACATTTGGATCTTGACGACCAGCAAAAAGCGAAGCTGATGGCCGCGAGGGACGAAATGGTGGCGGCTCGTGCCGAATCGCAGTCGCAGCACAAGGCGATCATGGATGAAATGATTGCGCAGGTGCAGAGCACCCGTTTGGACCAGGCCAAACTGACCGAGCTGATGGATCGGCACCAGGTCGAACAGAAGCGTGTGATGCAGCGTGTGTTGCCAAAGGTCGCGGACTGGCATGCGACGCTGCGCCCGGAACAGAAGGCCGAAGCGGTGGAACATATCCGCAAATGGATGGACCGGTACGGAGATCACTAAGTCGTAAGCGAACGGTGGACCGATTTGCCGGAGGGCTGTCTCTGGCAAAAAGGTCCACCATCGACTACGGGGCTCCCTCAAGCGCGATCAGCTGATCGTACCGACACTGACGAGCGGTGTCGTCACATGACGAACACTCGTCGTAACCTGTTCGTCACTTCCCCATTCTGCTTCCCGACACACCTCCCCCCTATCGGTGGCTTCCTGCAGTGATTCAATGAGTTGCACCATCTCCTCCAGGCATATGTTCCGCTGGAATGCGGTTTGCCATACAACCAGGCAAGACCGCATGACCAGGGGTGATGCGGGGACCACAAGAGGAACATCACACCAAGGAGGAGGCCATGATGAATCATCGTCATTCAACAGAACGTCCACACTCGCGTTGGTCCGGAGCACAGTCGCTGTCTGGCGCCATGCTCGTGGGATTGTTGCTGGCCGCAGCGCCTGGTTGGGCCAGCGACGGCGACAGAACCACGCAACGACCGGGTACCCACATGAACGTGACCGGGGTTGTCTCCCAGGTACAGCCGGATCTCTTGACCGTGAAGACCTCGTGGGGTCGCGTGCGTATTGCCTCTGCCACGGCGCCGAACAATCTGGAGGTGGGTGAGGAAGTCGTGATGCAGGTGAACGAGAACAATGTGGTGGTTGATGTGCATCGGAAAGGCGACGCGTCTCATTCGCATCGCTTCGTGTCCGGCAAGCTGGCCTATGCGTCGTTAGACAGACGAGAGATCAAGCTCTGGACGCCGGAAGGAGAACAGACCTTTGCCGTGCAGACTGGGCGGTCGCAACTGTCGGGCGTGGACGAAGGCACCCCCATCGCAATCGAACTGAACGAAGCCGGGAAGGTCATCGATATTCATCGCCTCACGTTGGAACTGGAGATCGATGAACATCCTCATACGTTGTCCGGCTCGCACCTGACCTTGAATGGTGAGGTGACGAAGATTCAATCGGGATTGGTCTATGTGCAGACACCGGTTGGCCGGTACACGATCAGCACGAAGACGGCGCCGCCCGATGCCGCGGTGGGTGATGAGGTGACCTTGTGGCTAAACGAGGAAAACCTGGTCATTGATCACCATGGCAAGCAGAAGAACCGGCTGGGAGCGCATCGTGTGATTGCCGGGAAGCTGATCTATGCAGGCCTCACCAAGAAAGAAATCAAACTCTGGACGCCGGATGGCGAGCAAGTCTTCCCGCTGGATCGGATGGAAGTGAAGACCAAGCCGATCGCCGAAGGCACGAAGGTCATTGTGGAATTGGATGAGCACGGAACGGTAATCGACCTCAGAAAGTCAGAGTCGTAACCGGCGGAGAGATGTATACGGAGCGGTCGATCCGTCGATCGAAAGGCCACGTCGTTAAGAACGGCGTGGCCTTTCTGTTTTGTCGTCCCGCTCACACTCGCGACTCCCCCACCCGTGGAACCGTGACGACGCCCATCGTCACCTGACGAGACTTCGTCGCGGCCGCGTCGTCACGGGAATCGAACCTTAGCGTACGGCGGTGCAGATGAGGATAAATTCTCGCGTGATATGAATGTGTTAGAGGGATCTGCGCCGAAGCATGCCGTGAGGAACGGCCTTTGCTGATACCGAGGCATAACAACGCAGTGAGAGAAGGGAGGGTGAATCCATGAAAAGCGCGACGGTGTCGCTCTGGTGGTACGGACTGTTAGCAGGCCTTCCCCTCATCACCCTCGGTTTGTTGGTCAGGGATTGGATCAGACAGCCGGTCTGGCAGAGCGTGGGGATGCAAAGACACAAGCGGTAAATCATCCGACAACACATAGGAGGTGCCACATGTACACATTTTTCAGAACAGATGATTCCTGGGCAGGTTTGATTTTGCGGGTGGTTCTGGGCGGAGTGATCTTTGCTCACGGCGCACAGAAGCTGCTCGGCTGGTTCGGAGGATTCGGCTTCGAAGGGACGATGGGATTTTTCACGCAGAAAATGGGATTGCCCTGGCTGATTGCGTTTCTGGTCATCATTGGGGAGTCCCTCGGCAGCCTTGGACTGATTGCCGGTCTGTTCACGCGATTCACGGCGGCGAGCTTTGTGGTCATCATGCTCGGCGCCATCCTGACCGTGCACTTGCCGCAAGGCTTTTTCATGAACTGGTTCGGGCAACAACAAGGCGAAGGGTTTGAATATCACCTGCTCGTGATCGCGATGAGTGTCGTGCTGGCCATTATTGGTGGCGGCAAGGGGTCGTTGGATGGACTGATCGCGAAATGGCTGGGTGAACCGGCGAAGGTTCAGCCCTCGGAGGCAGGCAAGCCGGCGTATGCATTCCGCAGCTTGTAAGTCGCAGGGTGAGTCGCGTCGCGCGGAGGCTGGGACGACCATGCTGAAAATTACGGTGTCGAACGAGCATTCAGGGATCACCTTCACGCTTTCCGGGCGTCTGGTCGGTCCCTGGGTTCAGGAGCTCCGGCAATGCTGGCTGATGGCGGCCTTTCCCGATCCGGCGCAATACCGGGTCGATCTCCGGGACGTGAGTTTCATTGATGAAGCAGGAACGTTGTTGTTGGCTCAGATGAGGCGCGACGGGGTCACCATTCAGGCATCGGGTTGCCTGATGAAGGCCATCGTGGAGAATTTGGGCAGGCCTGCCGCTTCGGCCCTGTGTGACAGGCCTGCAAAACGATAAGGCGAAAGAAGGCGCATCATGCCGGTCACATTGATCAATGTGTTTTCGGTTCCTGGTGCGAGGGAAGCAGCATTCGTGCAGTGGTGGAAAGACGTCAAAGAGCACATCACGAAGCAGGAGGGATTCATCAGTGGCACGTTTCACACAAGTACCAAGCCGGAGAGCCGGTTCAACTACATCAATGTGGCTGTCTGGCAGAATGAGACATTGTACTGGAAGGCCTATGAAAAGAGCGTCACGCCCATGAAAGAGAAGTTGGGGCAACTCGGCGTGGAGATGACGCCGGCGCTCTACCGCGTCGCCTTCCAATATTGATCGATATGCAACCGATTCAATCACCGTGAGTGTGCGGTCAGAATAACTCGACGGAAGGGACGATCAGCGCTTGCATAGAGACTCGAGACTCTCTAACGTGAGAAGTCAGACCCTACGACGCGAGGTCGGTGTCCCGCTGGAGCATGGGATGCCGGACCGATGCGAAAACCATAGACACTTCACGATTCATCTGGAGGATGACCATGGCAACCCCAGTGATGGCTCATGATTCCGCCAAGGCTAAAGAGTTCTTCGAGGCGAAAATGGCGTTTACCACCGGTCCGGTCGAACTGGAGCGGATGATCAGGGATAAGGAAGTACAGATTGTTGATGTGCGTGCAGCTGAAGATTACGCCGAGGGGCATATTCCCGGAGCGGTGAATTTACCGAAAGACCAGTGGCGTTCCCTCAAAGGTCTGCGCAAGGATAAGGTCAACGTGCTCTACTGTTATTCACAGGTCTGCCATCTTGCCGCTAGTGCTGCCGTGCAGTTTGCCGAGCAGGGCTATCCGGTTATGGAATTGGACGGCGGATGGCGCTGGTGGAAGGATGATGGATTCGACGTCGAGAAGTGACAAGGTCTCTCATTGCTTCACTCTCACTGGCAAGGCGTGATGACTGACCTGGGCGGCCGTCCCGCTGAGGAGAATGCTGCACCACGCTAGTGCCATATACGTGCGATTGAGGAAAGGGCATGATGATGGCGCGGATGAACGCGATACAAGCCACAGCACCGGGAGCCGCCTGGGAGCTGGTCGAACGCGAAATTCCTACTCCACAACCTCGTCAGGTGCGGGTGAAGGTCCAGGCCTGCGGGATTTGTCACAGCGACATGTTTGTGAAAGAAGGACATTGGCCGGGGCTGCAATTTCCACGCATCCCGGGGCATGAAATTGCCGGAGTGATCGATGCGGTGGGATCCGGCGTCACGACCTGGAACAGAGGTCAACGCGTCGGTGTCGGCTGGCACGGTGGCCATTGCGGCCAGTGCGATTCCTGTCGCCGGGGGGATTTTATTCTGTGCCGCGCGGGGCAGGTCTGTGGGATCAGCTACGACGGCGGGTGGGCGGAATATGTGGTGGTGCCGGAGGAAGCCGTGGCAGCCCTTCCGGATGAGTTATCGTTTGAAGAAGCGGCTCCGCTGCTGTGCGCGGGCATTACCACCTTCAATAGTTTGCGTCACAGCGGCGCGCGGGCGGGTGATTTGGTGGCCGTCCAAGGAATCGGCGGGCTCGGTCATCTCGGCATTCAGTATGCGTCGAAGTTGGGGTTGAAGACCGTGGCGGTCGGACGTGGGCAAGACAAGGAGCCGTTGGCCCGTAAGCTTGGTGCAGCGGTCTACATCGATGCGGCGGCAGTGAACCCGGCCGAGGCGCTCCAGCGGCTGGGCGGGGCACGGGTGATTCTGGCGACCGCCCCGGACAGCAAGGCCATCGCGTCGATGGTCGACGGACTGGGTGCGAATGGTACATTGCTGGTCGTCGCGGCTCCCGGTGAGCCGGTCATGGTGAATGCCATCACCCTGATCGGCAAACGCGCCTCCGTGCAAGGCTGGCCATCAGGTACGCCAAAGGATTCCGAAGATACGTTGCGGTTCAGCGCCATGACCGGCGTGCGGCCGATGATCGAACAGTATCCACTGGCACGCGCACAAGAAGCTTATCAACAGATGATCAGCGGGAAAGCGCGCTTCCGCGCCGTCCTGACCATGAACTCTTAACAGCGGAGGATGCGATGAAACGGAAGGCGTCGGCACAGTGGCAGGGAGATCTCAAAACAGGCAAAGGCACGGTGTCGACCGACAGCGGTGTCTTGGCCGGGACGCAATATTCATTCAGCACCAGGTTCGAGAATGGCACAGGGACGAATCCGGAAGAACTGATCGCTGCTGCCCATGCCGGTTGTTTTACCATGGCGCTGTCGGGTCAGTTGGGCGCGGCCAATCTCGTGGCCGACCAGTTGGCAACGACTGCCACGGTTACGATGGAGAAACTGGATGCGGGGTGGACCGTCACCGGCATTCATCTGGACGTCAAGGGGAAGGTGCCCAAGGCTGATACTGCGGCATGGGAGAAAGCGACCACGGCGGCCAAAACCGGCTGCCCGATTTCGCGGCTCTTGAATACCACCATCACCATGGACGCCAGGTTGGAGAGCTAAGGCATGGTTGCTGTGCACGATCGCGATGCGCTCGCATTTCTGTTCGACCTGGACGGCACGTTGGTGGACAGCGTCTACCAGCATGTGCTCGCTTGGCGTGAAGCCACTCAAGCCGCAGGCATCGAATTGCCCGTCTGGCGGATTCATCGCCAAATCGGCATGAGCGGCGGTCTCATGCTGCATGCCCTCTGGCGGGAAACCGGCCGGCCGGTGTCGAAGGAAGAGGCGGAACGCATTCAACGCGTACATGCAGAGGCGTTTGTGAAACAGGCCCCATCGCTGCGAACGCTACCGGGCGCGCAGGATCTGCTGGATGCGCTGACGGCGGCCGGAGTGCCCTATGCCATCGCGACCAGCGGACGGCTGCAGAGTGCACAACATACCTTGAAGTTGCTGAAGTTGCCTGCCGGCACGCCGGTCGTCACGCGCGATCAGGTCAAACGCGCCAAACCGGATCCGGATTTGTTTCTGGCCGCCGCCGAGCAGCTCAAGGTTCCCATTGCGAAGTGTATTGTGGTGGGAGACAGTGTGTGGGACCTGCTGGCTGCGCGCCGTGCCTCGGCGCTCGGGGTCGGGCTGTTGTCGGGTGGCTACGGTCGTGAAGAATTGGAACGGGCGGGCGCATACCGCACCTACAACGATCCGGCCGACCTCCTGCGCCACCTGGACGAATGCGGGGTTCGACCCGACCCGCTGATGTAAGAGACGTCGTGTAGAGCGATGACGGAACCACGCGTCGGCGGTGGAGCTCCCCGGTGTGGCGATTGGTGATCGCAGTGTCGTGGGTGCAGAAAGTGTGGTCCTGCATGCGGTCCCCGCCGACTGCGTCGTGGCCGGTAGTCCTGCCCGCGTGGTGCGCACCTCGGCTCCAACCGTTCAGACCACTACATAATTCGTGAAAGGATCGTTCATGGAAAAGCCCGCTGAGACGCAATTTCCCATTCATGATGTGCTGCGGCGTCGCTGGAGCCCGCGGGCCTATTCGGACCGGATGGTCGAGCCGGAGAAGTTGAAAAGCCTCTTTGAAGCGGCCCGCTGGGCCCCTTCTTCGAACAACGAGCAGCCCTGGCATTTCATCGTCGGCACGAAGACCGATGCGCCGGCGTATGACCGGCTGTTCGCCTGTCTCAAGGACGGCAACAAGAAATGGGTGTTTCGGGCTCCGGTGCTTATGCTCTCCGTTGCGCGGCTGAATTTCGAGGACGAAGGCACGCCGAACCGGCACGCGCTGCATGATACGGGGATGGCGGCGCTCAGCCTCTGTTTGCAGGCCACGGCAATGGGATTGATCGCGCATCAGATGGCGGGCTTCGACATGGAAAAGGCTCGCACCGATCTCGGGATACCTGCCGGGCATGAGCCGGTGGCGATGATCGCTGTCGGGTATCCTGGGGATGCAGCCGAATTGCCTGAGTATCTGCGCGAGCGAGAAGTCAAACCCCGGGAGCGGAAACCCGTCACGGATTTCGTTTCTCAGGGAATGTGGGAGGCTGAGCCTGCATGGCTCACATCGTAGCAATCGTCGCTTACGCGCGCCCCAGTCGCAGCATCTCGTTGCCGCCCCGTTGAAGCTCATACTCCACGCGCTCAATCGAGAGGGTATACCCCTCCCGGCGTAACTGCTCGCAAACCGGATCCAGGTGCTGTGACCGCTCGGCCCTCAGCGCGATCAACGGGAATATTCTGACCTCGCGCGCGACCCGTAAAAGAGTTCGAATGGCCTCCAGGTGGAATGCCTCCGTGAAGTGATCGGAGTAGAGGAAGAGAAAGTGAGACGAAAGCGCGAGATCAAACGCGTCCCGCGCGAACGGCAGAGTCGGTAACGAACCGCAGACATACCGGCCTGTTCCCCGCCCATTCCGGTAGTCCGACAGAAAGTGCTCCATCACCGTCATCCGGTTCCGGCGAAGATCCTCGGGGCTGCGATGGTGACTCCAGACCCAGTGTTGAGGTGTTGCCCGCACTTGCGCTATGACCTGATCCAGGGTGGCATCGAATTGCCGTTGGATCTCAACGCCGGTGAATTGATACAGTGGGTCAAGCGAACAGACCGTCCCGCCTGCCGCTGTGAGTTCGGCGTTAAAGCTGGCAGGTCCGGCGGCGCTATCTAAAATACGTCCCGTGCGATCGAGCGCGCTGAGTGAGAACATCAGCTCATATTCGCGCAGCGAGCGGCCGAGCGGCACGGTCTGGTCCAGGCGAAGACTCATTGGGCGAACAGTAGCAGATCGACCGGACGGAGGCGAGTGCCGGTAGCAGCGTGATGGAGCAGAAGTGTCAAAGATGGATTCATTAAAAGGGAAGGTGGCCATTGTCACCGGCTCGTCCAGCGGCATCGGTCGGGCGATTGCCGAGCGATTGGCGCGTGATGGCGCCACCGTCATCGTCCACTACCATGTGAATGCCGACAAAGCCTCACAGGTGGCGGAAGGCATTCAAGCCAGTGGAGGACGCGCCCTGGTGCGACAAGCCGACATGAGCCGGGTGGCCGAGGCTCAGCGGTTGGTGCGGGAGACGGTGAAGGAGTTGGGCCGTCTCGATATTCTTGTGAACAATGCCGGCCGGTTTGTTCCCCGCCTCTTATTGGAGACGACGGAGGAGGAGTTCGACGCGATTCTTGCGCTGAACGCGAAGGGCCCTTACTTCGCCATGCAGGCTGCGGCGCGAGTTCTCAGCGATTGCGGGCGCATCGTGAATATCTCGTCAGCGCTCACCCACCTGAAGTTTCCTGGTGCCACCGCTCATTTGGGGAGCAAGGCAGCACTCGAACAGTACGGCAAAGGGCTCGCTCAGGAATTGGCTCCTCGAGGCATTACGGTCAACACGGTGCTGCCTGGCTTTACGGACACCGGAGTCCTGACGGAGCCCTATCGGCAGATGGGCGCGCAGATGTCGCCCACGCAGCGGCTCGGACAGCCTTCTGATATTGCTGATGTGGTGGCGTTTCTGGTGAGTGAGCAGGCGCGATG
>WBZX01003152.1_pt1 | contig 10668 bp, 15 predicted proteins | sample 5204211 | NCBI WGS metagenome assembly WBZX01 (sample SAMN12344362, study PRJNA552823) | activated sludge metagenome | biome: Activated sludge suspended growth; feature: Nitrification reactor; material: Wastewater; isolation source: activated sludge from nitrification reactor of wastewater...
ACAACGACGTGCGGTGCGGGGTCGCCCGGAACTCTGCCACTCCGGCCAAGGCGCTCGAAACCCTCGCCGCTGATCAGAACAACGACGTGCGGTACTGGGTCGCCCAGAACTCTGCCACTCCGGCCAAGGCGCTCGAAACCCTCGCCGCTGATCCGCATTATCGCGTTCAGTGTGAAGCGCTCAAGGAAATCGCTCGAAGGGCTGGCAACTGAACTTGAGGGTCGAAATCTGGGCTCGTCCTCCCAGCGTTCGATGTCAGGCACCGTCGCCTGGCCAGCGGAATAGATTCGCCGCTGCCTCCTGGAAAACCGCTGAGGTCAGAAGTGAAACGAGGTCTGCATGTCAACTTGGAAGAAAGCCTCATGCGAAACCTGTCGGTTTCGTGTGGAAGCGGAATGTCGTCGGCATCCTCCGGTAATCTTTTCACGGGAGTTTGCCTCCAGGTATCCCATGGTTCGGCATTATGCGAAGGGCGAAGTCTTTCAGAAGGCCTGTGCGGAGTTTGTTGCGTTGGGAATCAAACGGAAGACTGGCGCGAGCCAGTAGGAGAAAGCCAAGCCGGGGCAGCAGTGTTTTACTTCCACACTGTCAAACGGAGCTTGCAGCCACAGCGGTTCAGCGGCTGTTTGTGGTTGTGCCCTGAGCTTGGCCTTTGGCCGGTTAGCCACGGTTGGCGATACCTGTTGGTTGCTTTCTCGTGTCCAGGATGGGCGCGAGAAAGCGTTTCTGGCGAACATCATGAGCGACGACAGCAAGCTGCCATTGTTTCGACAGGCAGCCTCCAGGGATACCACGTTATCACGACATCAGGGAGATCGTGCCTCGAACGAAGCGCACGTCCGAATGGTGGCTTCCAAGCTGAAGCGTTGTTTCGCCATCTTGCAGATGTACCGCAAAGCAGGCGTTACCGGTCTTACCGCCAAAGAAGTAGCCCAGCGTCTGGGCAAACAGCTCCATCAAATCAGCGGACGAGTCACCGAGCTTCGCCAATGGGGCTTCATCGTGAAGCTGCAGACCAGGCGACTGGAATCAGCAGTACTCGTCCACCGGCGCTTCAGCATTCACGCATTTCAATGAGAACTCGGCTTGGATTGGTTTCCAGGCTGAAACCTGAACGGGCAGTCAACGGCGTTCGATGGCTGACCGTTCATTCATTTCTTAGGGGAGGGAGATCGTATGCCGCATGACAAGAACGGAAAGCAGATCCAGCAGGGCGACATCGTGAACTTACGTTGTCGCGTGGATCAAGTGCAAGCAGGAGAGGATGCCTGCAACGTCAACTTGATTGCCCTGGATGGCAATGAGAGTGATTACAAGCCCAGCATTGCTTGCAATGCTCGGTCACTTGAACTGGTTCAACCTCCCGCTGCTATTGCAGCGTAATCGCAACCCCTCGTGAACGGGTGAGTAGTGGGAGAGAAGAAGGGAACCTTCCTTATCGGCTGCACCACGAAAGCCCTGGTTCAAGAAAGGCCATCCATGCCACAACAAAGACTCTCCCTGGAAACGCTCAAGGATCTGGATCTGGGAGTGGTCAGCAAGACATTCCAGCATCACCTGACGCGGGCTGTTCAGGATTGTTTCTCGCGCCCGGGTGATAAGTCCGCTCGCGTCGTTGAAATGAAGTTCAAGATCGTGCCTGACATCGATCCCACCACGGCTGAATGTGAAACCGTGCTGGTGGATTGCGAGTTCCAAACCAAAGTCCCTTCCATGCGTTCGAAGACGTATCGCATGGCCCCGAGCCTCGACAACCGCACTGGCACTGTCACAGGCCTCCTATTCCATCCCGACGACCGAGACGATCCTGATGCTCAAACCATCATGGATGTGGCCGAAGGGAAAACCAAGAAAACCACCAAGACCGAGGAAGAATAACCATGCTGACGGTTGATTTCGTAAACGCTGTGTCTTCGCTGGCCAAGGAGTCACTGAATCTCAGAACCAAAGACCTGGGCAATGGTCTGATGATGCATGTCCTGCCTGGCAAAGATCCCAAGATCATTCGCCTTCCTGCCAATCCACTGCATCGACGTGTGACCACGTTTGATTCCTTTCTCAATCTCATTCGCACGAGAAAGCCCTTCACCGAGAACACTGACACTACTTCACCGGTTGACCTGGTGGACCAGCCCGATCACGAAGGCGCTGTTGTCTATTACGGTGATGAAGCCTTGGTGTACCAGGAGTCGCCGGGGAAGCAGGATCAATTCCAGGCGACATTCCCGCTGATGAAAAGCAAGCCGTTCCTTTGGCTGGTGGCAGCGGAGAAGAACGGCATTTCGCTGGGCCAGAAGGACTTCGTGAAGCTGCTACGCATCATCTTCCGCAACTGCAATGCTGGCACATTGCTGGATACGGTGCGCCAGCTCAAGTTTACTAGCGGGGCGGCTGCCACGGGCAACATCCAGCACGGTAAGCAATCGCTGTCACGGGAGATTCTGGAAGAGGTCGAGGCCTCCGGGAAAACCATACCCGAAGAAGTCCTGCTTTCGGTACCGGTGTTCGACAACCTGCACTTCCGGGGCGAGATTGCTTGTGCGATCGAGATCAACTGCACCGAAGGCAGTTTCTTAATGACACCGTTCCCGGGTGAGATCACCAAGCTGACGAACGTCGTGCTGGCCCAGGTACAGCAGATGATTCAGGAAGTCGGCGTTGCAGCATACCAGGGCTCCGTGAAGTAAGGGGCCTCCATGTTTATCGGGTTTCCTGCACAAGTGCTGGTGGCAGACCCAATCGAAGCTCCGATGAGTCGCTTTGCTCGTCGGGTGCTTCCAGGGTGCGCTACCAGGCCTTGTCAGGAATGTCATCAGGAATTGCACGTTCCTCCGTCGTTTGAGCAGTTCCTGCAGGTTTGCCAGAAACCGCTTTACTGCGTGGTTTGCGCGCGGAAGCGATTTCCGGTGAGTGAGCAGTTTCTGCCTGCGCTGACTGATGGGGAACGACAGGCCGTCGTGAATCGATTGGCCATGAACTGATAGCGTTGGAGCTCTGAATGGATTCGGCACTTTTTACCTGGCTCAAGATCGTTGGTGCATTTCTCGCACTGGCGTGGTTCGCGTCCTGGATCGAAAGGAGCGAACTGTGAGCAAAGACAGTCAACGGCAGCAGTTCTTCCGGGCCACAGGCAACAAGACGGCAGCTCTGCTCTTGGAATATCTCATGGCGCTTCGAGAAATGAAACGTAAGCGACATCCTGACGAGCCCGATAGCTCGCCCAAGCTCTGGCTTGATTTCACCCAGGACGCGCTGGCTGAACATTTCCTGGTACACAAGAGCACGATTCGACGGGCCATTGATTGCCTGGTAGCCAAGTCCTTCTGTTCTGTCTTTCAGATGGGCTATGACCGAACATCACGCTTTGAACTCAATCTTCAGGCTATCCGGACAGCCTGGGAGAGCCTGCCCTTGTTTGAAGATGAGGCGGTTTCCCATGTGTCCACCATGAACACTTCGATGTGTTCACAGTGGACACATGCATGTGTTCACCATGAACACATCGAAGTGTCCACCACGGACACATGTATTCCTTCCTCTCCTTCCCTTAATCCTTCCTCACCATCATCAAGCCCTGTTGTTGCTGAGATTCAAAATGAGAATCCAGAAAAGCAAGCACCTCCCGAACCTGACGACGACAAAGATCAGCTCATCCAAGCTTACCGCGAGTCGGGTTTTGCCAAGGAAACGACAGAGTTCTACCTCACGGCCCACAGCAGGCAAAAGCTTCGAGCGGTTCTGGAGTGCTTTGTGGAAAAGAAGCGCCGGGGCAAGGAAGTAGGCACCGGCTTGCTGGTGTCCTGGCTGCATAACCCCGGCATGGCCGGCCTGGAGATGGATGCTCAAGGGTGTTGGCGGCCGGCCGTCGAACTGGCCCGAGAAGCGAAACGCAGGCACCAGGCCCGTGATCGACCGCAGCTCAAGTATTCCGAAAGCGAGTTAGAACGACGAAGCGCTGTGCTGGCCTGGGAAAGCCTGGACTTCCATCAGCAGCAGCAGATTCGTCAGCAAGTTGAAACCAATCATCCCACCGAAAACGGCATGCAGCGCATGTCGAGATGTCACAAGGCAGCTTTGGCACTTATCCACGAGAGGTCTGCACCATGATTCTGCGCTGGCTGGTTTTTCAATGGCGATGGTGGCGGTTGTATTTCGGTTTGACGTGCTGGATCCCAATTAACCGGCGAAATCAAGACTACTACATCAGCCCGGTTACTGCCTGGCAGGTTTGCAATATCGTTCATCAATTTCAAGATTCTTGCAAGAAGAGGGGGTAAGCATGGCAGTTGCGCTTGTTCAACCTGTTTTGGACTTTGGATACAGGAAGTCATGTCGAAGTCGACTCAAGAGGCACTCGCAAGTCGAACTTATCGTCGATAACTTTGCGGGCGGAGGCGGAGCATCATTGGGTATTGAGCAAGCCACAGGACGGGCCGTTGATATTGCTGTCAATCATTGCAAGTCTGCGCTCGAAATGCATGAGTTTAATCATCCTGCTACGAAGCACTATTGCGAATCAGTTTGGAAGATCGATCCCCAATTGGTTTGTGGTTACCAGCCAGTTGGTCTAGCTTGGTTCAGCCCAGATTGCAGGCATTTCAGCCGAGCAAAGGGCAAGAAGCCAGTAAGTCGCAAGATTCGATGCCTGGCATGGATTGTCATTCGCTGGGCGCGGAAAAAGAAGCCAAGACTGATAATGCTGGAGAATGTACGGGAATTTCAAGACTGGGGACCATTGCTTAAAGATACCAATGGCAACGAGTACCCTGATCCGAACCGAAAAGGTGATAGCTTCAACCGTTGGCTATCTGAACTGAAACGCTGCGGCTACCAGGTGGAGTACCGCATTCTTAACGCTGCGGACTATGGCGCCCCGACCCATCGTAGACGATTATTTGTTATCGCCCGATCAGATGGCAAGGCAATCAAGTGGCCAAACCCAACGCACGGTCCTGGACGCAAGCCGTATCGCACCGCTGCAGAGTGCATCGATTGGTCGCTGCCATGCCCGAGCATCTTTGACAGGAAGAAGCCACTCGCCGAAAAGACGTTGCGTCGAATAGCTTTGGGCATCAAGAGGTACGTGCTTGAAAACCCCAAGCCATTTGTTGTTAAAGTGAATCACGGAGGCACACACTTCCGAGGGCAATCCATCGACAAGCCTCTCTCGACCGTGACAGGCACACATGGGCATGCTCTCGTATCAGCCAACATAGCCAGGATTGGACAGACAGGAGGCAATGGGGCTTATTCCAATAGCGTTGACGAACCACTTACAACTGTGACACGGAAAGCCGACCATCTGGTAGTTGAGACTACCTTGATGCCTCACATCTCCACCTACTATGGCTCAAACAAGCCAAGCAATGAGTTTCGAGGTAACTCAGCCGACGAGCCGCTGCGTACTCAAACTCTTGAGAACCGACATGCTTTGGTTTCTGCCCTATTGACGAAGCACTACGGCGGTGTTGTAGGTCATGAACTTGACAAACCGACGGGTACCATCACTCAGGTTGATCATCATGCGTTGACTACGGCCAACCTAATCAAGTTCCGCTTTGATAGCGAAGGATCTTCTGTCGAGCATCCAATGCCCACGATTACAGATGGGGCAGGTGCGTCACGTCCAGCTGGAGCAGCCCATGCTCTTGGAATTGCTGCCACAACACTAATCAGAATGAATCATGGCGAAAAGCAATGGAGTTCTGTTGATGATCCTCTCGGCACTGTGACCGCTGGGGGCTTGAAATTCGGCATGGTATACGCCTTCCTAACTAAGTTCTTCGGGACAGCCGTTGGCACGGTGGTAGATGACCCTCTTCACACCATCACGGCCAAAGAACGTTTTGGTCTGATCACTGTCAAAGTAGGTGAAGATACCTACGCCATCGCCGACATTGGAATGAGAATGCTGCAGCCTCATGAACTAGCAAAAGCCCAAGGGTTTCCTGATGACTATGTGTTGGTAGGAAGTAAGAGCAACCAAGTAGCGAAGATTGGGAATAGCGTTTGTCCTCAGGTGGCAAAGGCTTTAGTAAGGAGCAACTGGTGATGGTCACAGCAAAACCCAAGATCACAGCCATAGTTCCTTGGTTCGGTAGCAAGCGAACGCTAGCACCACGCATAGCATCTGAACTGGGCAAGCACTCTGCGTACTGGGAGCCATTCTGCGGCTCAATGGCTGTGTTACTTGAGAAGGAACCATCCTCGCACGAAACGGTAAACGATCTCCATGGAGATCTGATCAATCTAGCGCGAGTGATAGCTTCTGAGGAAATGGGGAATCAACTTTATCGAAGGCTGCAAACAGTTCTGTTCGATGAGCAACGTCGCGATGAATCACTTACGGCGTTGCGTGGCTGTACTGACGCAATTGATCGTGCCTACCACTATTTCATTATCAGTTGGTTTGGGAGGAACGGGTTTAGTGGAACACGTGGAAGTGAAAAGTCATCGTTTGCTGTTCGGTGGACTCCAAACGGAGGTCACGGCGGGCAGCGATTTGCAAGTGCCGTCGATTCAATCCCAGCTTGGCACAATCGTCTTCGACGAGCCACAATCCTCAATCGTGATGCTTTCGTGGTGCTAGAAAACATCGACGACAATTCCAAGACTGCCATCTACGTTGATCCGCCTTACCTCGAAAAGAACGCCACCTATGAGCATGACTTCCTTGATGCACATCATGAACGACTTGCCGAAATGCTGATCCGTTTCAAACAAGCCCGCGTCGTTGTTAGCTACTATCAGCATCCGCGGCTTGCCGATCTTTACCCAGCTTGGACAGTAGTTAACTGCACACTCAATAAGGGCCTACATAACGCAGGAAAGCGAGGAACAACTGGCAAGGCTGCTCCAGAAGTCTTGCTTATCAACGGCCCGAGTTTCACCCAAGGAGAGAATTCACAATGAAAGCAGCAACAATCAAAATGGATGCAGGCGAAGCCTCCCGCCGGTATTACGAGTACAAACGGCATGAAGACAAACTTGGCTATGAGCATCGTGTCGCCATGCTCGGCTTCCAGGCACTGTCCAGGGGAAAGGAACTGCTTGATCTGTCGTTAGTGTTCAGGGCCTGCGAATCTGATGAGCAAGGTAGACCCAAGTTGGCTGTTGCTCGAGCTGATTGGGAACGAGTACGGATGGATCGGAACAATCAGGGCACTTTGCTCTTTCGCAACGAAGATACGTCGCCTGGGTGGGGTAGTAGTGCTCGATACAAACAGTACCGGTTTCCTCATGTGATGCCAGCACGACCTGGGAATGATGTACGAGCGTCGGCTGTTGTCCCCATCATTCCAGCCAGGTTCATTCCTCGGGCCCCATTGAAGTACTTCGAAGTTCTGTTCGAAGCGGAATGGAAGACGGTGCCAGTCGATCCCTTCTTGCTCCGGCATCTGGAAGGGAACCTATACATAGTTCTGGCGAAGTGGGATCTAACACCCGTGGAACAGGCAGCGCTGACAACGAGGTTGCGTTGAATGACTCTCTTCATCTATGGAGCGATCATCATTATCGGGACGGGCATCTTGCTCAGTTTCATCTTCATCATCAACATCCTGGAGGAAATCAAGAAGGTCATCCAGGACAAGGTCGTCGTATTCAACGTTCAGAATCACATTCACCTGGACCGTACAGATTCACAGGAAAAACCACAATCCTTGAAACTGTTCACTGAACAAGAGGAATCTACGGTCATAAGCCAGCAAGGAAGCGACACATGCAAGACCAATGGGCAATCGTCGAACTGATGGGCCATACACGGCTAGGAGGCAAAGTCAGCGAAACTGAGCTTTTCGGAGTAAAGCTCGGTAGGATCGATGTCCCTGTCAAGGATGGCGGCTTTGTTACTCAGTACTTCAGCGGTGGCAGCCTTTATCGGCTGACACCATGCGATGAACAAACCGCACGTATTGCAGCTGTGCAATCACAGCCACAACCAATCAGCCCCTGGGAACTACAGAGGTTCCTGCCATCCACCAAACTCCCATCTGATGAGGAGATTCGATTCGATGACGATGACAATGACTCCGACCCAATCTAGCGCGATGCAAGGCCAGGCAGGGCATGCTGCCACGGTATATCGCCTCGAAGGGATTGCCGAACTTGCCAGGAAGATGCGAACTGCCCAGAAGCGCTACTTCAAAACGCGCTCACATGACGCGCTGAAGGAAAGCAAGGCCCTGGAATCGCAAATGGATCAATCACTGCAGCGTTATTTTGGCTCTGACGAGATTCAATCGGAGCTCTTCTCTTGAACCAGTTCGTCCCAATAATGCAGCATGGCCAAACGTCGAACCAAGAAACGGCTGCCGTTGATCATTGCAGAGAATGAAGCATCTGCATTCATCAAGGCAGCCAAAAGCCCACGCGACAAGCTGCTTGTTTACGTTGGCATCTTCCTGGGGCTTCGTGTTTCGGAGTTGAGTCAGCTCACTGTCAGGGACATCGACTTGAATCGTGACATGCTGTTCGTGCGCGAAGGCAAAGGCAACAAGGACCGGGCATTACCGCTCCACTCCAAGGTGAAGCTACTCCTGGCCCGTGAAATCGAAGGTAAGAAGGCTTCCGATCCGATCTTCACATCACGCAAGGGCGGGGCAATGAAGCCTCGTGCTATTCAGTTACTGATGAAGCGCCTCGTGAAGGCTGCAGGCCTGGAAGACGAAGATCGCCCTCGTCACTTCACTCCACATAAGCTCAGGCACTACTTTGCCACCAAACTGATTGAAGCGGGAGTGCCCATCACGGAAGTGTCCGAGCTGATGGGGCATTCCAACATCGCGACGACTCAGGTCTATCTACACGTGAACCCAGCCAGGCTCAAATCAGCGGTGGACAAGCTGAAAATGCCTGAAACTGACCAGTTTACCCTGTTTGAATGATCGAATTGCGCTTTTTATACAAAAAGCGCAATTCGCATGTTGCAAGCCTCAAGAACCCTCTATCACATTTCCATACGCATCAAGTTTATCACCGTAGATCCATCCACCTGTACCGTCTGCAAGCACAAAAGCTTGAGCGTAACGCTTACATAGGTGGTTATCAACAACACGTCCAAGTCCAGTCATGGATACCTGAACTCCATTGCCAGTGATTACATAGTCAGGCAGCTGCGATCCTTTTTCAGTGAACATTTCCTTGATTAATTCTTCAAGGGGCGGGTCATTTTCTGCTCTAACTATGATTGGTTCGTCTGCTGTCATGGTGCGATCCATTGTAATGCTCCCCCTTGATCCCTTAGAATACTGACTACTGTGGAGCAAAGGAATGCCCACCAAGCCCAGGAAGCACAGCCCCCATTCAGCCAACCAACCCAAGCGTCTCTCTGCTTGCAGGCGCGGGTATGATCGCAAGCACAGGAAGCTAAGAGAGCAGGAGCTGAACGAACAGCCACTATGTGTGCTATGCCTTGAGGAAGGAATCATCACGCCAGCTATCGACATCGATCACGTGCTGCCCATGAGCCAAGGAGGTGCTCCACTTGATAGACACAACAGGCGACCTACCTGCGAGCGTCACAATAGAAGCAGGAAGTTCAACACTTCGCCCAAGATGATGAGAGCGGTCCCCAGGGGGGCCTTGACCTCTACCACCCTGGGGCCCGTAGACCGTAGGGCGGTTACGCGTGCGCGGCCGCGAAATTGCAACTCCAGGGCCCCCAAATGAGAGGCAGGAAGCCGAAACCCACAGCAGTGAAGATCCAGACCGGCAACCCGGGCAAACGAAAGCTGAATTCTGCTGAACCCAAGCCTGGTCAACCAAAGTTGCAACCTCCCGAATGGCTCACCTATCAAGCGAAAGTCGAATGGAATCGACTGGCCCCCTTGTTGGAGAAGATCAAGGTACTCACTGAAGCTGATCTTGATGCCTTGACCTCGATATGCCAACTTCAAGCTCAGATGATCGAAGCCACTGGCCATATCAAGAAGGAAGGTTCAGTCATTCAACGCGAGTTGTTCTCCCGCAATGGTGATTCACTCGGTTCGGTGGCTGTGCTTCATCCGGCAATCAAGCTCCAAATGGATTGCCAGAAACAGCTTCGTCCTTTATGGGAAGGTTTCGGGCTAACTCCAAGCTCGCGAAGTAGAGTCAGGGCAGATCTATCAACAGAAGAGAAGGTGAATCCGCTGCAGATGTTGAAAGAACGACGTGCCGTCAGGAAGAAAAACACGTCAAAAGCTTAGCACCTACGATCCTGTTCAAAGCTATTCACAGGATGTGTTAGCAGGCAGGGTAATCGCGGGGCCTTATGTTCGGTTGGCGTGTCAGCGTCATCTCGAAGATCTCGAACGCGCACACTTGCGTGGTTTTCATTGGGATCTCGATGCGGCCCAGGAGATATTTGATCTTGCCAAGTTGGTGTCTACGCCTGAAGGCGATCCGTTTGAACTGATTGATTGGCAGTACTTCGTCTTTGGCTCTATCTACGGCTGGCGTGATGCTGAAGATTATCGTCGATTTGTCACAGCATACATCGAAACAGCAAAGGGCCAGGGCAAGTCTCCGATGTGTGGCATCATCGCCCTGGATGGATTGCTGATCGACAATGAGCCACTCCCCGAAATCTACGCTGCTGCCACCAAGCGTGATCAGGCCAAGATCGTTTGGATGGATGCCTGCAACATCTATGAGAACTCCCCGGCTCTGACCGGGCCCGATCCTAGT
>WBZX01003153.1_pt1 | contig 10666 bp, 11 predicted proteins | sample 5204211 | NCBI WGS metagenome assembly WBZX01 (sample SAMN12344362, study PRJNA552823) | activated sludge metagenome | biome: Activated sludge suspended growth; feature: Nitrification reactor; material: Wastewater; isolation source: activated sludge from nitrification reactor of wastewater...
ACGTGAAGGCGTTTCTCGAGAACACGGTGCGGGCGGCGGGCGGCCTGCCGCTGCGTCGCATGCCGAACTTCCTGCGCCACGTCGTCGGCTGGCTGATGCCGAAGATCGGGCCGCGCGGCCTCGAATTCGCGCGCACACGCGTCGAGATGAAGGCCGTCGAGACCATCGTGCACCTGCGCCACGCCGAGCCGCGACGCCTCAAGTCGATGGTGCCGGCGCACGTGTGGGAACTGGTGCGCCCCTACGGCCTCGCCCCCCGGGACGACGAGACGCGGTGAGTCCGGCTCACCAGCGCACGTCGAACGCGCAGGCATCCCCGCCGCTGGCTTCGCAGGTCGTCTCGGTCACGCGCGCGGCCGGCCTCACCAGCGCGCGGAAGAGGTGCTCGAAGGTCGCCGCGTAGTAATCGCAGAGCGGCCCCGCGGCGCGGGCACCCCGGCAGACGGGGCAGCGGCGGATGCTGAAGCGCAGCGGCGCGGCGTCGCCGCCGCGCGCGAAAGTCGCGGTGAACTCGCCGCTGCCGGCGAACGTCCAGGCGTGCCGGCCGATCGCCCGCACCAGCACGCGCGCCGCGAGCGCGGCCGGCAGGAAGATCAGCAGCGACTGCACGAAGCGCGGGATGCGGTTGGCGAGCAGGTAGTCGGCGGTGAGACGACCGGCGTGCGCGCTCACCTGGGCCGCATCGCCGGGCGCCAGCGCGGCGCGCATGGCCGTGTGCAGCGCGATCACCTCGCCCTCGTCGACCATGTCCGAGGGCGCGGCCGACAGGTACGTCGCGAGACCGGCGGCCGCGAACACCGCGGCCGTGCGCGCCTCGCCCGAGTGGACCTGCAGCGCCTCGCCGAGGCGAATGATGGCGTTGGGGCCGATGCGGCCCGCCGCGTGGTTCATGTCGCGGACCGGCGTGGGGCCGCTCGCCTAGCGCTCGGCGAGGGCCGCCTCTTCCTCGGTCATCTGCTGGTCGCCGCCGCCGCAGGCCATGACCTTGACCGGCACCTTCACCGGGCGGCGGCCCGGGAAGCGGCCCTTGCCCTTGTAGTCGACGTCCGCCGCCAGGTCCGGGCGCTCCTGCTTGAGCGACGCGATCTGCTCGGCGTTGAGCACCTTGCTCTCGTCGAAGCCGAGGTCCCATTCGGCATTCATGCCGTTGAACTTCAGGCGCTCGAGGTCGTAGAACTTCTTGGTCCAGGTGGTCTTGGCGAAGGCCTTGAGGCAGCCCATCAGGTACTTGCGCTTGAACGAATCCTTCTGCCAGGGGTAGGAGAAGAAGCTCTTCAGCATGTAGAAGCGCGCGTAGTTGCGCATCACGCCCTTCAGCACCTGGTCGCGCGTCATCTCCTCGGGCTGGATGATCGGGGTCACGAAGTTGTACTTGGCGTAGTCGCGCACCTCGACCTTGTCGCCCAGCTCTTCGAACAGCTCGGCGAACGGCCACGGCGTGTACATGTTCCAGTTCGCCATGTCCGGCTTCCAGTCCTGCGCCAGCCGGTAGGTCTCCTCGATAGTCTCCGGCGTCTCGTTCTCGAGGCCCATGATGAACTGGGCCTCGGCCACCATGCCGGCGTCCTTGATGAGCTTGATGGCGAGCTTGTTCTCCTCGATGGTCGTTTCCTTGCGGAAGCGGTCGAGCTTCAGCTGCGCCGCGGCCTCGGTGCCGAGCGAGACGTGCACGAGGCCCGCCTTGCGGAACATGGGCAGCAGGTCGCGGTCGCGCAGGATGTCGGTGACACGCGTGTTGATGCCCCACTTCACCGGCAGGTCGCGCCGGATCAGTTCCTCGCACAGGGCGATGAACTTCTTGCGATTGATCGTCGGCTCCTCGTCCGCGAGGATGAAGAACCCGACCTGGTGCTCGCGCACCAGCACCTCGATCTCGTCCACGAACTTGACCGGGTCGCGCGTGCGGTACTTGCGCCAGAACTTCCACTGCGAGCAGAAGCGGCAGGTGAACGGGCAGCCGCGCGCGAAGTTCGGCACGGCCACGCGGCAATTGAGCGGGATGTAGATGTACTTGTCCCACTCGAGCAGCGACCAGTCCGGGGTCAGCGAGTCGAGGTCGCGGATCACCGGGCGCGCCGGCGTCGCGACGAGCTTGCCTTCCTCGAGGAAGGCGATGCCCTGGATCTCGCGGCGCCGGGCGACGTGCGTGCCGTCCTGGATCGCGGTCATCAGCTCGACGGCGATCTCCTCGCCCTCGCCGCGCACGATGTAGTCGACGGCGCCGCACTCCGAGAGCACCTGCGCGTACATGAAGGTCGGGTGGATGCCGCCGAGCACCGTCACGCAGTCCGGCGCCTCGCGCTTGGCGATCTCGAGCGTCTTCTGGGACTGGTAGATCATCGGCGTGATGGCCGTGGTGAGCACCACGTCCGGCGCGTTCGCGCGGATCAGCTCGGCCAGCTTGTCGTCCGGGATGTCGTTGGTCATCGCGTCGACGAAGCGGACGTTGCTGATGCCGGCGTGCTTCAATGCCCCGCCGATGTACGCGACCCAGCCGGGCGGCCAGTTGCCCGCGATCTCCGCGCCACCACAGTGATAGTTCGGCTGGATCATCAGGACGCGCATGTGTGTGTTCCCCGGGTGCGGCAGGCGGCGACGGAAACCGCGCATCCCGCGCGGGCCCCAACCGTCATATAAAGTAGACACATAGACTGTTCGTTCCGGTTGACGTTAATGCCCCCGACCCCCGCGAGCAAGCCGCGATTGAACCCACTGCGGTATGTACTTACCTGCGGGCTGCTGCTGCTTTCCACGCTGGTGACGGCGCAGCCGCGCACGTTGGAAATGACGCTCGGCGGCCGCAGCACGCCGGTCGACTTGTTCGCCCCCACGGCAAACGGGACGATTCCCATTCGCGGCGCGGTGATCATCGCGCACGGCTTCACGCGCGACCGACACACGATGACGGGGCACGCCGTCGCGCTCGCGCACGAAGGGTACTGGGTGATCGTGCCCGACCTCCCGTACACCATGGACTCGCGCGACAACGCGCGCGCGCTGCGCGACCTGATCGCGGCCCTGCGACGGGGCGCCGCCGGGCCGGCGCTGGAGCGTATCGTGCTCGTCGGCTACTCGGCGGGCGGCCTGTCGACGCTGCTGGCGGCGAACGCGCCGGGAGTCATCGGTTACGTGGGTCTCGATCCGTTCGATCGGCCGGGTCACGTCGGGCTCGACGCGGCGCGGGTGCTCGCGACGCCGACCTACCTGCTGCGCGGCCCCTCGTCCTTCTGCAATGCGTATTCGATCGCGGAGCCCTGGGTATCGGCGCTGCCGCACCTCGTGCAGGACCGCCGGCTCGCGCAGGCGAGCCACTGCGACTTCGAGTCGGACACCGACTGGATCTGCGAAGCCGCGTGCGGCTCCGTCGACCCGCATCGCCAGGCGGCGGTGCGTCAGTTCATCCTCGCGGCGGTGAAGGAATTGTCAGCGGGCCCGCAGGTCGCGGGCACGGCTCGCCAGGTCCAGCAGGTGCCCGGCCAGCCCGAGCAGCAGCCATAGCGAGCAGTGCGCGAGCCCGGCGCCCGTCAGCGCCGCCCGCAGCGCCATGAGCAGGCAGGCTCCGGCGAGCAGGTTCGGCAGCAGCCGCAGCGGCGCGATCGGCAGCCGCCCGGCACGATGCAGGAGCGCGAGCAGGATGGCCTCGGCGCCCATCAGCAGCAGGATCAGGTCGACCACCCGACCGCTGGCATAGAGGGTCTCGATCACGGCGGTCGCACCGCGTCCCGCGGGACGCGCCGGGTCAGTGATCGAAGCGACCGAATGCCGCGTCGAGCGTACGGTCGACGAACGTGCGCATGCGCTCCACCAGCGACGCCGGCGCGCGTGTCGCGGCCGCGCGCAGCGGCTGCCCCTCCATCGATTGCGGCCGTGCGTACGTGTCCTGCGCCGACATGGTCTGCGGCGTGGACGAGTCGACTCTCTGCAAGGTCCCCAGCATCGTTGTTCTCCCTGTCATGCCCCGGCGTGCGGCGTCGGATTCAACTGGACGATCGTGTAGTTGAGCACCGCCGCGAAGCTCACCCACGCCAGATACGGAAGCAGCAGCGACGCGGCCGCGCGCGAGCGCGGCCACGTCAGGATCACCAGCAACAGCACCGACGCCCACAGCAGCGGCACCTCGAGCAGGGCCCAGTCGGGCCGCTGCAGCGTGAAGAACAGCAGGCTCCACGCCATGTTGCAGGCGCCGTTCAGCAGGAACGCGCCGACCAGCAGTCGACGGCCTCCCGCGCCCGGCGTCGCGCGCCAGCCCTGCACCGCGGCGATCGCGGTGAGCACGAAGATGAGCGTCCAGGCGGGTCCGAACAGCCAGTCCGGCGGCTGCCACGACGGCTTCACGAGGTCGAAGTACCACGGCCCGAGGTTGGTCAGCAGCGTGCCCGCACCGGCGACCGCCGTGGTCACCGCGCCGGCGACGATCCAGTGGACGGGGCTCGCGGGCACGGGTCGCCTCATGTGCGCGCCATTCCCATCAGGTGCGCGAGGTCCTTGAAGAAGATGCGCACGTGCGCCATCGGCCGCCGCCGCACCAGTTCCTTGTGCATGTACGACTGCCAGGTGAGCTGCTGCACGTCCGGGTCGCGGCAGATCTTCACGAACTGCTCGCGCCGCTTGTCGCTCGAGTACCAGAAGCGCTGCAGCAGCCCGAGGATGAAGAACACGCGCCCGTGCGCCTTCATGAATCGCTCGCGGGCCGTGCGCAGCTGCGCCACGTCGCCCGTGGCGAGGAATGCCTCGACGGCCTGTCCGGCGAGCCGGCCGCCGGTCATCGCGTAGTAGATGCCCTCGCCCGACGCCGGAGCGACCACGCCCGAGGCGTCGCCCGCGAGGATCACGTCGCGACCGTCGTCCCAGCGCCGCAGCGGCTTGAGCGGGATCGGGGCGCCTTCGCGGCGCACGGTCTCGACCCCGTCGAGGCCGATCTGGGCACGCAGGTCGGCCACGGCCGTGCGCAGCGAGAACCCCTTGCGGGCACTGCCGACGCCGATGCTGACCGTGTCGCCGTGCGGGAAGACCCAGCCGTAGAAATCCGGCGAGATCCTGCCCTGGTAGTAGACGTCGCAGCGCGTGCCCTCGTAGTCGGCGACGCCGCGCGCCGGCGCCCGCACGATCTCGTGGTAGGCGGCCACGTACTCGATCCGGTCGGCGCCCGGGATGCACTGCTCGCGCACCGCCGAGTTCGCGCCGTCGGCGCCGATCACCGCGCGGGCACGGACCTTGCGCTCCACCGTCGCACCGTCGTCGAGCGTCACGCGATAGCACACCACCGCCACGCCGTCGGCGTCGCGCTCGATCTTCTGGTAGGCGCCGGTCGCGCGCACGGCGCCGGACGCCGCCGCGCGCTCGCGGAGCCACTCGTCGAAGGTGGCGCGATCGACCATGCCGACGAAACCGCCGTCGATGGGCATGTCCACGCGCTGGTCACGGGGCGAGACCATGCGGGCCGCGGTGATGCGCGCGACCAGCAGCGACTCCGGCACGTCGAACTCGCGCAGCAGGCGCGGCGGCACCGCGCCGCCGCAGGGCTTGATGCGGCCGGCCTTGTCGAGCAACAGCACGCTGCGGCCGACGCGCGCGAGGTCCCACGCGGCCGTCGCGCCGGCAGGCCCGCCGCCGACGACCACGACGTCGAAGGGCTCCCCGTTGGTCGAGCGGAGTTCGTCGTTCATTCGGTCACCTTGACGTAGCGCAGCTCCGGGGCCGCGGGCCGCGCCGCGCGGACGGGCGCGACGTCGCTCACGTGGGCCGCCAGCCAGGCGGACGCCACGAACACCACCGCCTCGATCGCGAACACGGCCGCATAGGCCTGGGCCGGCGTGCCGACGAGCCCGCGCGCGAGATCGACGAGACCGGTGCCCACCACGCCGCCCGCGGCGAAGGCAACGGCCTGCGCGGCACCCCACAGTCCCATGCGCACGCCCTCGCGGCCGTCGTGGCCGGCACCGGCGAGCGCCATCATCGAGCCGATGGCGGAGACGGCGAACGCGCCGTTGGCGACGCCGAGCAGGAAGACCGTCGCGCGCAGCGGCCAGGCGGGCGCCGCGAGTCCGCCGGCGACGAGCGCGGCAAGCGCGAGCGCGGAGGCGAGGCAGCCGGCGACGGTGTAGCCGCGCAGCGAGTGATCGCCGGCGCGCCGGCGCAGCGTGCCCAGCACGCCGACCAGCGCCATGCCGAGCAGCACGCCGCCGTTCTGCAGCCCGGACAGGCGGGTGGACTCGCCGGGGGTATAGCCGAACACCAGGCCGGCGAACGGCTCGACGATGAGGTCCTGCATGCTGTAGGCGAGCATCGAGACGAACACGAAGACCGTGAAGCGGCGGGCCTGCGGCTGGGCCCAGACCTCGGCGAGCGCATGGCGGAAGCTGCCGCCGGCATGCGCCTCGCCGGCCGCGACCGGACCCTCGCCTTCGACCCCGCGCACCGCGAGCACCGCCACCGCGAAGGCCGACAGGGCGACGCAGCAGGTGACCTCGACGAGTCGCGCGATGCTGAACGGGTCGAGGAACCGTCCGGCGACGGCCGAGGTGAGGATGAAGCCGGCGATCATCATCACCCACGCGATCGTGGCGGCCGCGGCGCGGCGCTCCGGCTGGACGCGCTTGGCGAGCAGCACCAGCAACGAGGTGCCCGCGGCGCCGGCGCCGATGCCGATGGCGACGAATGCGGCGACGCCGAGCAGCAGGCCCGCGGTGCGGTCGGTGGCCATCCAGGCCGTGGCGAGCGCGGCGGCGATGCCGCCGAGCGCGAGCACCGCCATGCCGCCGACGATCCACGGCGTGCGCCGGCCGCCGACGTCCGAGCCGTGCCCGAGCCGCGGGCGCAGCAGCTGCACGACGTGGTGCAGCGCCACCAGCACGCCCGGCACCAGCGCGGGCAGCGCCAGCTCGACCACCATCACGCGGTTCAGGGTCGAGGTGGTGAGCACGATGATCGCGCCGAGCGCCGACTGCACCAGCGCCAGGCGCAGGATGCCGCCCCAGCCCAGGCAGGCCGGCGCGCGAGTCATGCCTGCACCAGCGCGCGCAGCGCGAAGGCGGTGACCATCATGCCCGAGACGTAGACGGGGACGCCGAAGCCGCTGTACCACAGCGCCCGCGCGCGCGGGTCCTGCACGAAGCGCAGCATCATGCGCGCCTGCACGACCACCAGCGCACCGACGGCCAGCGCGTGCAGCGGGTGGCCCCAGGCGAGGAGCGCGCCGACGACCACGAACTGCGGCAGCAGCATGGTCCAGCAGGCGGCGCGCGCCGCGCCGTCGACGCCGAGCTGCACGGGCAGCGAGCGGATGCCGGACACCCGGTCGCCGTCGACCGACTTGAAGTCGTTCAGGGTCATGATGCCGTGTGCGCCGAGCCCGTACAGCAGCGCGACGAGCACGATCCGCCAGTCCGGCAGGGTGCCCGTCATCAGCGCGGCGCCGGTGAACCACGGCATGCTCTCGTAGCAGATGCCGCAGGCGGCGTTGCCCAGCCAGCCGTTGCGCTTCAGGCGCGCGGGCGGCGCGCTGTACATCCACGCGAGCACCAGCCCGACCACCGCGGCGCCGAAACCCCAGGCCCCGAGCAGCGAGGCGACGGCGAGCGACAGCAGCGTCCAGACCAGCGCGACGTAGAGGCCGGTGCGTCCGGGCATGCGCCCCGACGGGATCGGGCGATGGGGCTCGTTGATCGCGTCGACGTGGCGGTCGAACCAGTCGTTGACGGCCTGGCTGGTGGCGCAGACCAGCGGCCCGGCGAGCACGATGCCCGCGACGACGGTGGGCCAGCGGCCGGCCACCGGCAGCCCCGAGGAGACCACGCCGCAGCTGAGCGCCCACATGGGCGGGAACCAGGTGATGGGCTTGAGGAGTTCGAGCACCGCCGGCATGGCGGAGTGCGCCTGGAGAACCCCGGTGCCAGCGCTGCGGGACATGACTGCAACATATGCTTGACAGTCTAGGCCGTCAAGCCAGATTTACAGTCTGGCGCGGCCCCCCTGGACCGGGGCCGGCGAGGCTCAGAAATCGCCTTCGGAATCGACCAGGTCGCCGAGCCCGTAGCGACGCAGCTTGACGTACAGGCTTTGCCGGCTGAGGCCCAGCATTTCGGCCGCCGAGGCCCGGTTGTCGTTGGTCAGCTCGAGGGCCGCCTCGATGCACAGGCGCTCGATGATTTCGCTGGTCTCGCGGACGATGCCCTTCAGGGGCACGCGGCCGACCAGCTCGGTCAGCTGCTCGACGGAACGGGTGAGCGGCGGGGCCGTGCGCTGGGCGGCATTGACCCTGAGGCCGATGTCCCGCACGGTGAAGCCGTAGCACGGCTCGGCGCCGGTCATGGCGCAGGCGCAGATCTCGACGTCCGCCACCGAGCCGTTCAGGCCCCGCAGCGTCGTCACGAACATGCGCACCGAGCCGTGGTCGCGCAGCTGCGCGAGGATCACGTTCAGGTCGATGCCCGGCCGGCCGAGCCAGCTCTCGAGCGACTCGCCGAGCGCCTGTTCCTCGGTGGCCACCTGGACCAGGTCCAGGAACGCCGGGTTGGCGGCGAGGACCTTGCCCTCGGTGTCGGTCACGAGGAAGCCGTCGAGCGACGCCTCGGCGAGGTCGAGGTAGCGGGTGCGCGCGCCCGGCATCAGTTCATCGAGCCGGTCCGACTCGAGCACCGTCGCCCGCACCAGCAGCAGGGTCGAGCGCTCCTCGCGGAACACCGACGCGGCGACGATCACCTCGCGGTCGCCGTCGGCCAGGCGCGCGCGCACGTCGGTGCTGCGGCCGCCGGAACGGACGCTCGCCAGCATCGCGTTGAGCGGCGCGGCGCTGTCGGCCTCGAACAGCTCGGGGAAGCCGCGGCCCGCCGAGCGCCGGGTGTTGAGACCGAGCAGCTGCGTGGCCGCCGGATTCGCCTCCACGATGCGCAGCGTGTTGGCGTCGAGGATCAGCACGGCCTCGGAGGCCAGCTGGAACAGCAGGCGGTTGCGCGTCTCGGCGCTGCGCAGGCGCGAGTACTCGCGGTCGACCGACTGCTGTGCGTCGACGAGTCGCTGCTGCAGCGTCGCCACCGCGCGCAGGTCGCGTCCGACCGCGACGATGCGGCCCTTGCTGCCCACCTTGACCGCGGAGTACATCACCGGCACGTCGCTGCCCTTCGGCGTGACGTGGGTGACCTGCCGCCAGCGCGGAGTGGTTTCGCCGCTCGCGTCATGCAGCAGGGCCTCGATCTTGACCCGGCTCTCCTGCGTGACCGTGGCGTTCCAGGCACGGCCGATCCACTTGCCGTCGATCTCCGCACCGAGTTCGGGCGTGTTGGTCGCGACGTCGCGGATGACGCCGTCGCGATCGAGGATCAGCGCAATGTCGCTGGCGGCGGCAACGAGTTCCGCGGCGGCGTCGGTGTCGAGCTCGCCCAGGAACTTCTTCGGTGTACTGAATGGCTTCACGAGGTCAGCGTTCCCGTTCGAATACGCCCGGCTCCGCAACCCCCTGAACTGCTCAAATGCGGCTGGCCAGCATATTCACCAGATTCTCTGCCTGCAGGGCAGCCTGGCGGGCGTCGATGCCAGTGGCATCGGCGCCCATGTGCACCGCCAGCTCCGGCTGACGGCACAGCACCGATCCTCCGACCATGACGCCGAGGGAGCGGTTGCGGGCCGCCTTGCGCAACGAGTGGATCATCGATGCAAGCCCGTCGACGTGGGTTTCGGACCCCACCGACAGGCCGATGAGTGTAAACCACTCTTGACCCGCAAGATTGATCAGTTCCCGCGCACCCGGCAGCGATTCGCTCCAGACCTCCCAGCCCGAGCGGCGGAAGAACTCGGCCACCATGAGGAGGCCGAACGTGTGCTGCTCGCCCGGCACCGGCACCAGCAGGACGCGGCGGCCGAGCGGAGGCGTGTCGGTCGTGGTCTGTGGTCCGGCGCTCAGGCCGCGCAGGATCTCGTACAGGCGGCACAGCGCCACGGTCACGTCGGCGAAACCGCAGCGGTCCTCTTCCCACATTTCGCCGAGCACCCGGGCGGCCGGGGCCAGCAGTTCGAGGTACACGGCGGACAGGGAGACCCCGCGGACGCGGATCGAGTCGATGTACGCGTAGGCGACCTCGACCTCGTGCGAGAGCAGGATATTTGTAAATTCTTCTACACATTCAGCCCCCGCAGCCGCAATCGTGGCGGGCTCCGCGTGGCTTTCGTGCACATTGGCCCGCTGGCTGAGGATCAGCCGCGGGATGACCTCGTCCTCGATCGCATTGACCAGCTTGCCGGTCTGCCGACGCTCGACCCGCGGCAGCCGGATCGCCCCCGGGTCCGGCCGGCCCGGCCAGCGGATCGACCACCCCTTGGATTCGGACTGCGGCCCCGGGCAAGTCTGTTCCTTGGCACGGAGTCCCGGTTCGGTCAGTTTGTCCTTGGCCATCCCCTATCTCCCATTTTCCCCACGGGCCTGCGGCTCCTGCACGGAGCCTGCGGGTCCGACGCGTTGGCCTGGGTCCGGTGTCCGCCCTTTCTGGCGAGGCAGTATCCGTCCGCACCGCGGCGCGTCGTATCGGTGTAAATCCAGATCACCCCATCGTCAAGTAATATTTACGTCAATCTTTGTTGACACTGTCTGTCGCCGGGTCTACGGTTACGAAACGGAGGACAGACGTGATGCCCGAACGGCCGATCCGGCCTGCGCGAAGCGCCGCCCGAAGAC
>WBZX01003154.1_pt1 | contig 10665 bp, 8 predicted proteins | sample 5204211 | NCBI WGS metagenome assembly WBZX01 (sample SAMN12344362, study PRJNA552823) | activated sludge metagenome | biome: Activated sludge suspended growth; feature: Nitrification reactor; material: Wastewater; isolation source: activated sludge from nitrification reactor of wastewater treatment...
CGAACCCGGTCACAAAGATCAGTGACGAGATCGACTGTTGATGCTTGAGGAAGGTGTAGTAGGAATCGACACCACCCGAGAAGAACGTGCCTGCCGCTTTCTGTCGTGGCTGCTTGTCGAGGATAGGTGCTTGCCAGTCAATCTTCTGGAAGCCGGGCACCCAGCTTTTGAGTACCGATTGAATCTGCGGGATACTCTGCAACACACGTTCAGAGACCGGGCCTTCGACCTTCAAGTTCCAACCACGGGACATCGCAATAGGTAATGCAGCAGCAATGAACGGCGTGCCATCAACTGTGAGCGAACAACCTTTCACCCGATAATAGAGCTTCTGTGAAAAGGATGGTCCTTCGAGCCAGACCGACAGGCAACTGCCTGCAGCATCCTGCACCAGGGTAGGCGTACGAACAGTTAACGTTGCCGTTGCTGTCAACAGTCTACTCCGTATGAAACGACGCTGGGTTATCCCAACCGAGACCCCCGGTGGAAGCTATTTTCTTTATCAGTCATTAAGCTGTATCAGTTGAACGGAATTTGTTGAATGAAGGATTCTTTAATACGAGCGTGTGAAGCTAGGAAGACTTTACCGGTCAACGAACCCAACGTTGCATAAAGCCAGGAGCTACTTCAGTTTGCACTCATGAAGTTGGCCTGTTTTCTTGATGCTATGTATAGAAACGACGAGCTTGCAATGGTGAGAGCTTCAAGCATGCTCCCCTCTCCATCTCGGGAGAGGGGCTGGGGGTGAGGGGAAACTACTGTGTTAAACCATGTTCTATTCAGTGCAGTTTCAATGCGAGTTTGAACACCTTCCCGGAAGGGAGAGGGGCTAGAGTTGTGCTCTCGTCATCGCTTGCCGGCTAAAGCCGTACTCCAACTGCCCGTACTCCAACTATTGCTTCGGTGCGCTCAGCAATCGCTTGATCACATCAATCAGCCCCCAGCCGGTGATCATCCCCAGTATATACGAGAGCAGGATCAGCACAATCTTGGGTAAGCTCATCGACCAGGTCAGGAACGAGACGTTGACCGAATCGAGGTTCTGGATCGAAAGCAACACAATGAACAGAACCATCAGACCAATGATGCCGTTTTTGAGATATTTCATGAGAAGCTCCGAAGAAAAGGGCAGGCTCCACTGTAGCACTTCCAACCAGAGTTTTTGAATGGAATAATGGTGCGAAGAGGCCAGTAGGAGGAATGTTCAGCAGCACGTTGGTTGTAATCCACATTCTCTGAACCTCAGACTTTGCCAGTGTGTCCTACCTTCTCCCGTGAAAATACCGGGAAGCTTTGCTTGACATCCCTTTGGAACGACCGATGATACCTTGTAGAGAATGTTAGTTGTGGGTATGATTCCCACCGCTTGGCCTGCACTCACGGGCCAACGGAGGTATCCCATCACTTGCCTTGCGGGTAAGTGGAAAGCAGCGAGTTGTTCTCGCTATCGTTAAGGAGGTCGGCCACGGTTCATCTCTGTTGCCAACAAGCTCGGTTCGCCTCCGGCTACGATGGGGTACTTGCCTATTGGAGAAGAGGAGGATGATCGCTTGTCAGCACTAGCAATAGCGGCTCCTGCCGCGATGAATGTTCCGGTTTCGTCGAATTCTCCCCGTCGTCAACGTGTCGCCTTAGAACGTGCAGCATCCTGTGCCCGACTCTGCGAAGAGAACAAGGCCAAGGATGTTATCGTTCTGGATACCCGTTCGATCACCACGGAGTTTGACTATCTGGTGCTGGCGACTGGCAACAGCCGCCGTCAATTGCACGCGATGGCCGAAGAAATCGATGCCCACATGGAAGGCGAGAAGGAAAGTCGCCAGGGCATCGAAGGCTATGAATCGTGCAAATGGATCATCCAGGACTACGGCGACATTGTCGTCCACCTCTTCGATACCTTCAGCCGCGACTTCTACCGCCTGGAAGACCTCTGGGGTCAGGGGAAGAAAGTCGATTGGAAGAAGTACTAGGCGAAAGCCCCGAAGCCTATCAGCGAAGTATCTACAACTACTGGGAGTTGTAGATAGGTGCATCGTTCATCCATGTCGAATATGAGATCAGCACGAGCGACAGGGGCAGTCATCTTTGTGGTGGGTGCTGGCCTGTCGCTCTTATTGTTTCGTCTGGTGTTAACGGATTACTCCGGGCAGACTGTTCCCTTCATCATCACCAAAGCTAGCGTAGTCAGTGTCACGCCTGGTACCGAGAAAATCCATCGTAGAACCTATCATGGCGAGAACATTTGCTATCGATATGTCGTGGAAGACATTCGATACGAGCACAAGTTCTTTCGCCGCCAGTTCTCTCTCAGTGATTACCATGAAGGTCAAATCATCGAAATCATCTATCGACAAGATGATCCATCGCAGAGCTGGGTGAGATACGATTCCTGGTTTGATAAGTACGTGATCGGGTTCGTGATGGTGGTTACAGTGCTTCTCAGTTGCGTTGGCATCTCCATGATGATTGCTGGCCGCGATTTCCTGCATGATTGGAAGAAGGAACGTAACCCCTGGCAATGATCAGCGTTGCATCCTCTCAGGAATTCGTTACGGTTGTTAAAGTGAGAGAAGAATGCCAATGCCCATCCACGCCCGCCACTACCAAACTCTTGAACCCCTCGCCATCGCTACAGATGCAGGGCGTATCGCTCGCATTGAACAACTCGACGACGACAGCATCACTACCATTGTCGCACCAGCTTACTTTGATCTGCAAATCAATGGCGGACTTGGGATCAACTTCACTTCCGCTGATCTGACTCTGGATGACATTCATCGTTTAGTCAATCACTTCACCACCATCGGCATCGGTGGCTTCTGCCCGACGGTGATTACCAGCAGCAGCGACACCATTGCTGCTGCTTTCACCACGCTTCGGAAAGCTGTCGAGAGTGATGCGAACCTGCGCGAGATGATGCCTTGCTTTCACCTCGAAGGCCCGTTCATCTCTGCTGACGATGGTCCACGTGGGGCACATCCACGTGAGCACGTCCAACTGCCTGACTTCGACCAGTTCCAGCGTTGGCAAACAGCAGCTGGGGGCAACATTCGCCTCGTCACAGTCGCCCGCGAACTGCCAGGCTGCATACAACTGATCGAACAACTGACCAAGCTGGGCATCGTGGTTGCCCTCGGCCACTCGGCTGGGCCGCCGCAAGCCATCCGTGATGCCATCGCTGCCGGGGCGAAACTGAGTACCCACCTAGGTAACGGTGCTGCCCGGCTGCAACCTCGGCACGAGAACGTCATCAACGAACAACTCGCTGCGGATGAACTGCTGGCCAGCATCATCCCCGATGGGCACCACCTGCCCTGGAACCTCGTTCGCATCATTGAACGATGCAAGACCCCATCCCGGCTCATCATCACCTGCGATTCCAGTGCCTTGGCTGGCGTTCCCGCAGGCGAGTACACCCTGTGGGGCAGCCCACTCCTCGTCACAGCTGAGGGCAAGATTCAACTGAAAGACCAAGGCCTCCTCGCCGGCTCCTGGGACTTCACACCCGCCTGTGTGATGAAGTACCTGCAACACCAGAATAGAGACTACCCCACAGTGCATGCGATGGCGAGTGACCATCCTCGCAAGCTGCTGGGGTTACCCGTGCCAACGCTGGAAGTGGGGCAACCGGGGAGGTTGGTGTTCTCAACTGGTATACAGGTATATTGAAACGAATGACTTCAAACTGTCAATCTGTAACGAATGTCTGTATAGTTACAGATACGCGTAAAGTGAGGGTCGAACGTTGGTGCCTGGTCTGATCTAACGGTTGCACGGGTGCTTCCCAGAACGCCTAGCTTAGCAGGCGACCGGGTTGTAGCCGCTGCATCACTCCTGACAGCCGAGCACCAATTGACTTAATCACTTGACAGCAAGGACGTTCCAGAAAGGTTGCCCAGCGGGACGATAGCAGCAGTGCCGAGAATACTCTCTTGGCAGGACAACCGTTTTGGAAGCGCGGTGGGGATAAGGACACGGCCAATGTGGCCTCCCGCTTCCGGACATCATGAGTGACAACCGGGAGTGGGCCTTTTATGGCACTGCTAAAAACGCGTCGTAGCACCTTGAGGACTGATTCCGCTATGAATCGACCACGTCGCATCAGAAGCGAATCAGCCCAATCTCCTCTGGAGACGTATCTCCGCGAGATCAACGAAACCGCGCTCCTCAGTGCCAAGGAAGAAAAGGAACTCGCGTACCAGATCATTGCGGGGAGCGGCGAAGCCCGCGAACGCATGGTGCGTGCCAACCTTCGCCTCGTCGTCAACATCGCCCGCAGCTACACCGGCAAAGGTCTCGCCCTGCAGGACCTCATCGAAGAAGGCAACCTCGGCCTTCTTCGTGCTGTTGAAGGCTTCGACCCGGGCATGAACACCCGCTTCAGCACCTACGCCAGCTACTGGATCAAGCAGTCAATCAAGCGGGCTCTGGTCAACTCAGCCAAGACCATCCGCATCCCCGCCTACATGGTCGAACTCCTCTCCAAGTGGCGCCGTGCCACCGCTCAACTCAACGATGCTCTCGGCCGACCACCAACACAAGACGAAGTAGCCAAGGCCCTCGAGCTTCCCAAGAAGAAGCTGAACATCATCAAGAAGGCCATCAAGATTTACAATGCCACGCCTCAGACCGATCAACCCGAAGCAGGGTGGACGCTGGGCGAGATGCTGACCGACGAACGCACCAAAACCCCCGATGCCGAAATGGTCATGAGCGATGACCTGGTCCAGGTGCTGCAACTGCTCGAGAAGATGGACAAACGCGAAGCAACAATTCTCAGAATGCGGTTCGGTCTCGATGCAGAAGAACCAAAGACGCTGAAAGAGATCGGCGAAGCGTTGGGGCTAACCAGAGAACGAGTCAGACAGATCGAAAGCGAAGCCCTCGCCCGTTTAGCTGAGAGCCTCAACGGCGAGTAATGATGAGCCGAGGGGCGTCAGCCCCAGGAGCGAAGTTACAAAAGCCCCGAGCCCACCTCGGGGCTTCTTGTTTGAATGTAAACACCTGCGCGAACCGGTCTTGCCTCTCCCCGCTCCTGACTGTATCGTACTAAAGCACACACTACCCCGTGGTGTAACTGGTAACACTAGAGTTTTTGGTACTCTCATTTCTGGTTCGAATCCAGACGGGGTAATTTTAGAGCCGCGCACGAAGTAAGCGGTCTGAGTAAGCGGTTCTCCTGACCAAACCCATTCACTACTTGATACGTTGCTCGGCGTACCACGCCATGCGTTCACCCTGTTCGTCGAGCGTGTAGCGTATCCTCGCTTCCACGTCCTCGTTCCGGAAGAGATGCTTCGTGCTACCATGCCGGGTCCAGCGTTTTCGCTCGGCACTGTCAAACCCGGAGCGGTTCAGATTTCGTGAGGCCCTTCCTTTCAGATCGCTCATCATCCGATCCGGATCCCCGTCACCACTCAGTACGACATGCACATGGTTGCTCCGTATATGCGCCGCCCATAGGTGCCAGCCCCGTTCCTGGCACAATTCCACGAATGCCTTACAGACGATGTCCCGCTCCGGCGCACTCATTACATACGCTGGCTGAGTCATCGCCTCCCGCGCCCACTGTTCCCGCTGCTCATCCGGATCCACAAACGGTGTCCCAAATGCATTGTGCTCCTTATCTACTGACCCGAACCCTTTCCCGCTCCCATGCAGCCACGTGCCATAGGTCGTAAATGTGATGAAATACGCAAGTGCCATGATGTAACCTTCGGAAGTGCGTTGGAGCCGCGCACGAAGTAAGCGGTTCTGTTCTGTAAGATACTATCTTACCTTACTATCCGCTTACTTCGTGCGCGGCTCAGTTTACTTCGTACGATGCTTTGACAAACCCCACCAACCCGCCTAACATTTCACCAGTAGCGAATGCCAATTCGGCCCGGACGATGAGCGACGTACCCGGTTAAGACAAGACGACGCGCTAAAGGAGCGTTGTCATGGCTTGGGTTCTTCTCGTTATTGCAGGCATCCTCGAAGCTGGTTGGGCCATCGGCCTCAAGTACACCAAAGGCTTCACGCTACTCGTTCCCAGTGTTCTCACCATCGCAGGAATCGTCGCGAGCATGTATCTACTGGCACTCGCCGCACGCACCCTTCCCATCGGCACGGCCTATGCCGTGTGGGTAGGCATCGGTACCTTCGGTGCTGTCGTATTAGGTATGGCATTGCTGGGTGAACCAGTGAACGCGGGACGCATCTTCTTCCTGAGCTTGCTGATGATTGCCATCATCGGGCTCAAACTGACCGCATCATAAACGAAGTAGGCCAGCCTCTCTCGAAGCTGGCCTGTCGTCTGTCATCAGTTCACCCCGGAATCTAATCCTTCAGCAATTGCATCACCTGCTTACTGGCTTCCAGCGACTGTTTCGTGTTGGGGTACTTTCGTTTGATCTGTTCATACTGATAGAAAGCCTTGGCTACTTCACCCTGCTTCACCCAGGCGGCAGCTTGTTGAAGTTCCTGGGTGGCTCGCACCTCAGTGGTATTCTCCTTGCTGATCTCGCGTGGTTCACTGATTGTCCCCTTCTTCTTGAAGCGGCCATTGGTGACGGCAGGGTAGATGGCCCCGAGTGGACCGACGAAGCGGCTGGCCAGATCGAGGCCTGCAATCTTGATGTCCTTGAGGGCCAGCGTGTCGGAGTCCATGCGGAATCGCATGCTGAATGCCTGATCCATCAACACCCCACCAGCCATTTCGATCATGGGGGCGAACATGGCAAAGCCACCGATTTCGCCCATGCTGGAAAGCTGCTTGATCAGCAGCGGATTGGTAAACGCCTTCTGAATCGCTTCGTTATCGACTTCGACACCCGTGATCACGCCGTACAGCAAACCATCAGCAGCCAGGCTGAATTCGCTTTCCATCTTGATCGAGAGTTCCATGTCCTTGAACGCCTGCAGTTCAGCGATGCCTCCCTTCTCCATGTTGGCAATGGCCTCCAGGGCTTTCTGGTTGACCTTGGCTCGTAAGGTCATGCTCATCTGCTTTCCCTTGAACTGGATGTTCATGCTGACGGAAAGCGGAACCGGGAAGGTCAGATCAACCACCCGTTCCCAGGTACCTGTGGGCATGCTGATCTGGATGACACCTTCGGTGGAAGGTTTGGCTGGCTGGGCCGTCTCCATTACAGGTGCACCAGGCACGAAAGGCGCGGGCAATGCAGACCGACTTGTTTCGACCGTAGCAGGACCAATTTTGACTGGCCCCTGCGTGGCCCAGAGGCCGATGGTTGTACCCACCAGCAGAATCGCAGCCAGGGCGAGCAGCCCCTTGATCTTGGCAAGCAAGCTGAACTTCATGGTTTCCTCCAACAGTAAGAGCGTTTGTTGAGTAACAATGCCAGTAAGCGAAACAAGGTGTTTTGAGGTGTATAGCCGGATGGCAGCCAGCACCGTGGAGTGGATCAGGTCACGTGAGATAGCTAGCGAGGTAGTGAGTGCCACGCCAGAGATGGTGGAGAGGGTCACGCCCCGTCGAGTGAGTTTCCGCTTGAGCAGCAGTTTGGCCTGGGCCAATCGCGATAACACGGTCCCACGTGGGCATTTCAGGTGGTCTGCGATTTGTCTGGTGGTGAAATGGCAGAAATAGAAGAGGGTGATGACCTCTCGATAGGCTTCGGGTAGCTGGTGGATTTCTTCCCGAACGATGCACTGCTCATCGCCCATGAAGGCTTCCTCCGCCGAGGCCCATTCAGTGAACGGATTAGCTCGATGCTTGGCCTGCTGCTGCTTGAGACGATAGCACACATGGTACGCGGTCTTCATCAGCCAAGTGGAGAGCGATCGTCCCTGACGGATCGTCCTGGCCTTCTGCGACAAGATAAGAAAGATGGCCTGGAAGGCATCTTCAGCATCCTGTGCATGATGCAGGATGGATTGGCACACACGAAACACCCAGGTTCCATGTCGCCACAACAAGAGTTCAAAGGCTACCTGATCCTGCTTCCCGGTGAACCTGTCCAGCAGCTCGGCATCGCTTGCCGTTTCCGTGTTCACCTGCAACGACATCTTGCCCAGGATGTGGGAATACACCCGATTCATTGTGCCTCCTTACACAAGCCTGTGTCAGGCTAACACAATAGAGACAGCAGAAACCAGTGTGATTCGATTAATTTTGCAAACTACTGTGAACGAAGCATTTCCTTGCTGGTTACTTCCTGCAGAATCATGTCGTTTGACAAGTGATCCACTGCCCACTACTACCTGAATACAACATTGGCCAGCGGTAACGTCACCCCAACGCCACATCGGTGTCACTCGTTTACTTTCAATATGGACACCTGCCCTACGCCTCCTATCTTTCTCTTTGTGGAATTTCGGTGAGTACACTCCCACGGGGCAACCCGTTTCCTCTCCAATCAATACGTAGGACAGCTAGACATGATCGATCAACCTTGGCACGTACCACTGCTGGTGCGCACGATGAAGAATTCGCTACGACTGGTGCTTGCACTGGTTGCCTTGGTCGCCTGCCATTCTACCAGTTTTGCCAGCGAAGCTGATCTGGTCATCCCCCCACTCGATTCGGTGAAGTTCCTCGGCATTGGTGGGCAAACGCTCCTCTATTCCGGTCTCGTGGTCTGTGCTATTGGTTTGGGGTTTGGCCTGTGGATTTACTCAGAACTCAAGAACATGGCTGTTCACAAGTCGATGCTCGAAGTCTCCGAACTCATCTACGAAACCTGTAAGACCTACCTGCAAACACAAGGCAAGTTCCTGGCCATTCTCTGGGTCTTCATCGCCGTCGTCATCGGCTATTACTTCGGTGTCCTTGCGGAATTTACTCCCCAGGGTGCCAAGGAACCCGTGCATGGCTTCCCCACCAATATCGTGGCCATCATCCTGGTGTTCAGCGTCATCGGTATCCTCGGCAGCTACATGGTAGCCTGGTTCGGCATTCGCGTGAACACCTTCGCCAACTCCCGTACTTCATTCGCTGCACTTACCGGCAAGGCTTACCCTTGCTATGCCATCCCGCTCAAGGCTGGTATCAGCATCGGTATGTTGCTCATTGCAGTCGAACTGCTCCTCATGCTCATCATCCTGATGTTCATTCCCGGCCAGTATGCTGGTGCCTGCTTCATCGGCTTCGCTATCGGTGAATCGCTCGGTGCTGCTGCCCTCCGCGTGGCGGGTGGTATCTTCACCAAGATTGCCGACATTGGCGCTGATCTCATGAAGATCGTCTTCAAGATCAAGGAAGACGATGCCCGTAACCCTGGCGTGATCGCTGATTGTACCGGAGATAACGCTGGCGATTCCGTTGGACCTTCCGCAGATGGGTTCGAAACCTACGGTGTAACCGGCGTGGCACTCATCAGCTTCATTCTGCTTGCTGTGAAAGACCCCACCATCCAAGTACAGCTTCTGGTCTGGATCTTCATGATCCGCGTGGTCATGGTGCTGGCATCTCTCGGTTCCTACTACGTCAATGAATCTATCGCCAAATCCAAGTATGGCGAAGCGAAGGACTTCAATTACGAAGCCCCGCTGACCTTCCTCGTCTGGTTGACCTCACTCGTTTCAGTCGCCTTCACCTTCGGCCTTTCCTGGCTGCTCATCAAAGACCTGGGTGATGGTTCGATGTGGTGGAAGCTGTCTCTGATTATTTCGTGCGGTACGCTCGCTGGTGCCATCATTCCTGAACTGGTGAAAGTCTTCACCTCGGTGGAATCCAAGCACGTCAAGGAAGTCGTCACCTCTTCCCGCGAAGGTGGCGCCTCGCTCAACATTCTCTCCGGCCTCGTTGCTGGTAACTTCAGTGCTTACTGGCTGGGTATGGTGATCGTACTGTTGATGGGCATTGCCTTCTTCATCAGTACCGAAGGGCTGGAAGTACAACTCAAGATGCTGGCTCCGGCCGTCTTCGCCTTTGGTCTGGTGGCCTTCGGCTTCCTCGGCATGGGCCCCGTTACCATTGCTGTCGATAGCTATGGCCCGGTGACTGATAACGCTCAATCGGTGTACGAACTCTCGAACATCGAAAGCCTGCCGAACATCAAGGAAGAGATTAAGAAGGACTTTGGCTTTGAACCCAACTTCGACGTTGCCAAAGAGAACCTCGAAAAGAACGACGGTGCCGGTAACACCTTCAAAGCTACTGCCAAGCCGGTACTGATCGGTACCGCGGTGGTGGGGGCCACCACGATGATTTTCTCGATCATCGTATCGCTGACTTCGGGCCTCAAGCCTGAGTTTGTGAAGTACCTGTCAATCCTGAACGCTCCGTTCCTTCTGGGTCTCATTACCGGTGGCGCAGTGATCTACTGGTTCACTGGCGCTTCCATGCAGGCAGTGACCACGGGTGCTTACCGTGCTGTCGAGTTCATCAAGAAGAACATCAAGCTCGATGATTCGGTGACCAAGGCCAGCATCGACGACAGCAAGAAGGTGGTGGGCATCTGCACCCAGTATGCCCAGGCTGGTATGTTCAATATCTTCCTCACCGTGTTCTTCTCTGCTCTAGGCTTTGCCTTCCTCGACGAGTTCTTCTTCATCGGCTACCTGATCTCCATCGCTCTCTTCGGCCTCTATCAGGCTATCTTCATGGCTAACGCCGGTGGTGCCTGGGATAACGCCAAAAAGATCGTCGAGACGGAACTGAAGGCCAAGGGCACCCCACTGCACGATGCTACCGTGGTGGGTGATACTGTAGGCGAT
>WBZX01003157.1_pt1 | contig 10662 bp, 5 predicted proteins | sample 5204211 | NCBI WGS metagenome assembly WBZX01 (sample SAMN12344362, study PRJNA552823) | activated sludge metagenome | biome: Activated sludge suspended growth; feature: Nitrification reactor; material: Wastewater; isolation source: activated sludge from nitrification reactor of wastewater treatment...
CTCGAACATAGTAACGTCTCGGTGTAGGTGCACAGATATCGTTGGACGCACTTGTGACCAGTGATCCACCTCGTGTGCAAGTGCCGCGTGCGGTGGGTGTCCACGATCTTTACCCCATGCGCCTCCTCCCCTTCTTCTCCTTGCTGCTCTGCACCACCGTGCACGCACAGACCTGGGTACCACTGGCCTCCCTGCCCGCCGGTGTGCGCCAGGCGCCCAGCAGCTTCGTCATCGACGGCAAGGCCTACGTGGTGGGCGGCTGGGACTTCAGCACCTTCTTCACCGAACTGTGGATGTACGACCCGGCGCTGGACAGCTGGGAGCAGAAGGCATCGCTGCCGGGTCCGGGGCGGCAGACGGGCGTGGCCTTCGCCATCGATGGTGTGGGCTACTACGGTACCGGCAACGCGGGCAGCACCAAGCACAACGATTCGTACGCCTACGACCCCGTGGCCGACGCGTGGACGCAGAAGGCATCGCTGCCCGGCAACGGTCGCAACGGTGCAGTAGGCTTCGCCCTCGGCGGCTTCGGCTACGTGGCCACCGGCGATGCGCCCAACTACAGCGCCAGCGTGTACCGCTATGACCCCGTGCTGGACCAGTGGACCACCCTGCCCGACTTCGGCGGCACACCGCGTCGCTACGCCGTGGGCTTCGTGCTGGGCAATTACGCCTACGTGTGCAACGGACAAGGCAGCAACGGCCACGGCAACACCTGCTGGCGTTTCGACCCCACGGACGACTCGTGGACGCAGATGACGAACTACCCCGCCGGCTGCAGCGGCGGCATGGCGGTAACGCTCAACGGGCGGGCACAGGTCTTCCTGGGCTACAACGGCGGCAGCTACCAAAGCACCGTGCACGAGTACGACCCGCTCACCAACGCATGGACACCGCTGGCCAACTTCACCGGCGGCATCCGCGCGTACGCCACCACCTTCATGGTGGGCGGCGAAGGCTACCTCACCATGGGTTTCGGCAGCACCATGCAGAACGACTTGTGGAAGGTGGGCGGCATCCCCACGGCTTTGCCCGCGACCGAAGTACGCACACCATGCAATGCAACGGCGCGCAACGGCGCGGTGCATCTGGTGCTGCCCGCACACACCACCGCAACAGTGGCCGTGCACGATGCAGGCGGCCGCGCGGTGTGGAACGGAACGGTGCGCGCCACGCAGCGCACCATCGCCCTGCCCGGGAGCGGCACGTACGTGGTGCGCATGCACACCGATGGACGCACGTGCACGCAGCGCGTGGTGGTGGAGTAGCGCTGGCCCCCAACGAACGGACCCCGACCGAGGCCGGGGTCCGTTGTGTGTAGGGTATGTGGGCTTACGGATGGGCCACGATGAAGCGGGCGGTGCCACGCTGCGCTTCGTTCTCCACCTGTAGCAGGTATTCGCCGTTAGCCAGGTCGTCCACCGGTACTTCCACCGTGGGTCCGCTCACGCGCAACACCCGTTGCGTGCGACCGGTGAGGTCGAGCACGCGCACAGTGTGGCTTCCTGCGCGCTGCAGCGTTACGCGCAGCACGTCGTTGGCCGGCGAGGGATAGGCGTTCAGCACCACGTTCGCGGACTCTTCGATGCCGGTGGGCTCCAGGAAGTGCGCGGAGATGGTGACGGAGGTGGAGATGTCGTCCGGTTCAGCGCACGCGGAGGAGAGGATGACCTCGATAGCATCGAAGTCGAGCACGGACGGTGCGGGCTGGTCCAGGTACAGGTAGCCCACCGCATTGCAGCCGCCGGCGGGCACGGTGAGTTGCACCGCGCTGGAACTGGTAAGGCCGTTGAAACCGGAGATGATGGCGCCCAGGGGATTGGTCTGCGCGTTGAGGCTGAGCGAATAGGTGCGCGGCTGGCTGCTGTTGTTGCACGCGTAGATGGGGAAGATGGCGCTCTCCCCATTGGGCACGTTGCTGACGCTGAAGGTGCTGGAGCCCATGGCACCCACCCACAACACGGGCTGGTCCAGCTGGTAGCCTCCCTCATAGGGGCAGCTGCTCTGCGAGTTGTTGTCCAGCGCGCCGAACACGGGTGCGCCATAGGCCTTGTCCTTGTAGATGGCCACTTCGAAATGGTCCGAGGCGTCGCTGTCGGCGAAGGAGACGGTGTGCGTGGTGGTGGTGGTGTTCGATTGGCTTTGTCCCACGCCCACGGCATGGCGCACAGTGATCTCACCGCCTGCTTCGATGCCACTGCCACCCACGTTGGCGCTGAACTCCGCCTGAAGGCCGCCCTCCAGCACCACCTGCATGTCCATGAACGCGGAGGCGCTGGTGGTGATCGTTTCATCGAAGGTGGTGGTGCTGCCACCACCGCTGAAGTTCTGCGAGTTGGCCGCGCCGTTGAGCGCCTCCTGCTTCAAGGCGTTGTTCATGGCCAGCGCGTTCTGCCAGGCTTCCACCTGGTTCACCGCCTGCTTGTAGGGGATGGTACCCGGCGTCAGTGAGTTCACCAAGGACTGGGCGTTGGGGAGCACGGTGTTCAGGATATCATCCTCCGTGTAGGCGAAGCCGTTCACGCCACCGGTGGGGGCGATGATGAGGTCGTTGTGGATGAACACGAAGTCGCAGTTCGGGCGCTCGATGATGCGTGCGACGCCGTAGTTGTAGTCCACACCGGAACCGATGAAGAGGTCGGAGGTGGGGGCACCATCCATCGCCGTGGTGTACGTGCTCGTGGAGGTGAGGCAGGTGCGGTACTCCTTGGCGGCGGCATTGGTCTCCTCGCGGCTCGCGCTCACCCCGGCGGTGACCCCGTAGCTCAGGCTGGCGCCGAACAGCTCCACGTCCGTGCCCACCTTCACCTTGGCGAAGGACGAGATGCCCAGGGCATCGCTCGTGCTGAACGTTTCACCGTAGCAGTATTCGACCGATGACACGAGCTGGGAGTAGCTCATATCGCCGGGCGGGTCGCGCAGGATGTAGGCCGGGGTCTGCGGCGCGGTGAAGTGCCCCAGCACGCCGGTGAGGTTGTTGCCCACCATGATGGCGTTGAAACGGATGTCGCCGACCGGGACGTTGTTCGCGATGATGCGTACGGTGAACTTGCGCACCCCGTTGCCGATGTACCACGAATCGCCCGCTTGATGGGTGATGGCGAGCGTACCCGCTAGTTGGGGTGGCACCGTCCATCCGTAGGGGGGCGTGAGCTGATTCCAAAGACCGGGGAATGCCACCGTCAAGCCCGATTCATCCACTGTGCACGACGTACAGAGCTGTTCATCCACATACACCTGGAAACTGTGGATCACCATGGCCGTACCGGGGCAACTACCGAGGCTCGCATCGATGTTCATGTGGAACTGTGCGTTGCCGTTGGCGTCCATGGTGCCCGGCAGGCTGTAGTAGTAGGCCAGGTTGCCAGAATCGTCGCCGAACTGCCCCCACGGTATGGTGGAAGGGAGCGTGGAGTAATAGTAGTTGTTGCAACCCGGAGTGCCGGACTCCTGGATGCTCATCGTGGATTCGAACCCATCGTTCACATCGTCGTTGTAGAGGATGCCCGTCTGCTGGGCGAGCAGGCCCGGGCCGGCCAGCGCCGCGAAGGCGAAAGCCAGTGTGCTGCGTGAGCGTGTAGTGTGCTGCATGGCGGTATCGATTTGTGACCAAACCAACAGGACTTCGCACGGGCAGCGTTCATTGGAATCAATGGATCCCGCGCTCCAGACCCCCTGATCCATTGATTCCAATGGATCCCGCACTGCTCATTGGGCATGCGCTTCCGCTTGTTATGTTGCAACGGCCATCCCATGCGCTCCGCCCTGCTCCGTTCATGCATCGCGCCGCTTGCGATCCTTGGCTTGCTCAAAGGGGTGGGCCAGGACGACCTGCCCATCATCCACCTGCCTGCGGAGATCATCACCGTGGACGATGGCCTGCCGCAGGGCATGGTGCGCGCCATCCTGCAGGACCGCGAAGGCTACATGTGGTTCGGCACCAAGGACGGCCTGGCGCGCAGCGATGGGTATTCGTTCACGGTGTTCCGGCATGATGCCGAGGACAGCACGAGCATAGCGGCGGACCATGTGATCATGCTGTTCGAGGACGACCAGGGCTTCATCTGGGTCGGGCTCGATGCGGTGGGCATGGACCGGTACGATCCGCGCACCGGCCGTTTCGATCGTGTGGAGGTGCGTGCGCCGCGCGATTCACCGCAGTACCCCTTGTTCCTCCATTTGATGGGGCAGGACGCGGTCGGCCAGATGTACGTAGTGGACAAGTGGGGCCAGATGTACGTGTTGGAAGGCGCGCACAGCGACCGCCCGGCCTTGGTGCGGCCGGATGAAGTGCTGCGCGCACGGCTTCCGGCAGAAGCAGTGATGGAGCATCATGTGGAGCCCAACGGAGATCTCTGGGTGCTCTACTACGAGGACCTGGTGGTCGTTCCCCGCAACGGCAACGGATGGGGCGAAGCGGTGCACCACGAACTGCCCGCTCATCGCGTGGGGATGGACCGCATGGAGGACCGGTACTGCCTGCTGCCCGATACCACCAACGGACTTCTCTGGATGATCTGCCCGCGGGAGTTCCTCGGTTTCGATCTGAAGACCCACGCCGTGCGCGAACGCATCGTACTTCCGCAGGCCATCCGCGGTCTGGGTTGGTACACCATGGATGGCCGTGGCCGCTGGTGGGGTGGGGTGCGCGCAGGTCAGGGGCTGATGCGCATCGATCCGCACGATCGGCGGTTGGAACTGGTGCAACTGGTGCCGCAGAACCGCAACATCGTACTGCCCGACCTGATGTTGTCATCGCGCTACGTGGACCGCGCCGGGAACCTCTGGTTCGGCTCCGGTGGGTCGGGCGCACTGAAGTACCGGATCAGCGCGGAACGCTTCGCCCGAGCGCTCGACCATCACAGCCGCTGGTTGATGGACCCGGACGGACACGGCCGATACGTGGTGGCCCGCGAAGGACAGGAGATCGTGCACGGGCCACCTAATTCGACCGAACGCACTCCCGTGGGCCTTCATCCCACTGGTGGCGACGAGGTCAATTCCTGGGGAGCCACCCTGGTGGACCCACGCGGCGATTGGTGGGGCATCATCGTTCAACCCACGTTCGATCGCCGCGACCTGTACCGCTTCCTGCCCTCCGGGGGGGAACAGGCCATGGGTCTAAGCCGGGGAACCTTTCCCCACGACCTCCTGCTTCGCGAAGGTGACACGCTCGTCCTGGCGTCCAGCAGCAACGGCACCTTGCTCACGGACCAGCTGCTGGTGTTCGACACACGCACCCAGCGTGTGGTGGACATCATGCCATTGCCCGCACCGGTGCAGGAGAATGAGTACAAGAGCATCTCACAGGCCTTGCGCGGCCGGGATGGCACGCTCTGGCTGGCCACCATCAACGGCTTGTACGCTCGATCGCGCAGTGGCGAATGGACGAGCTATCACGCTGCTCCATCGGACAACACCGCGTTGCCCGTCAACGTGCTCTTCAGCATCTGCGAAGACCCGCTGGACCCATCGCATCACATGTGGGTAGGCACCAACGGTGGTGGTCTGGCGCGCTTGGACCGCCGCACCGGCCGCTTCATGCGCATCGGTCTTGCACAAGGGTTGCCGAACCAGGTGGTGTACTCCTTGGTGCCGGACACGATGGGCGGCATCTGGATGGGCACCAACAACGGCCTCGCGCGCTACGATGTGCGCACGGGCGCAGTCCTTACGTTCACGCAGGCCGATGGGCTCGCGGGCAACGAGTTCAACCGCTACGGGGGCGTTCGCGCGAACGATGGGCGCTTCTTCTTCAGCGGCGTGGAAGGCGTCACATCCTTCCGACCGGAGGAGCTACTGAGCGTAGGCGCACCAACACCCACACGCATCACCGGTCTCACGCTCGCCGATACGCCCATACGAGCGGGCCGCACCACCCTGCCGGGGGCCAGCGCTCCCCTCCTTCCCGTTCCCATCGGCCACGTGGAACGCATCGTGCTGCCGTACGACCAGCGCATGATCACCTTCTCCTTCGCCTGCATGGACCACACGGCTCCGGCGAAGAACCGGTTCCGCTTCCGACTCGACGGCTTCAACCGGAAGTGGATCGACAACGGCACCTCGCACGAAGCCACATTCACCAACCTCGACCCAGGCACCTACACCTTCCGCGTGCAGGGCCGCAACAGCGCCGGTGTGTGGGATGAGCAGGGCGCATCCATCGTGCTCGTCATCACACCGCCGTGGTGGGGCACGTGGTGGTTCCGCAGCGCGCTGTTCCTGGTGGTGTGCGGCCTCATCTACGGCGTGTACCGGTATCGCCTCGCCCAACAGCTCCAACTTGCGAGCGTGCGCGACCGCATCGCACGCGACCTGCACGACGAGATCGGCTCCACGCTCAGCAGCGTAGCGCTCTTCAGCGAGGTGGCGCGCCGTGGCAACGATCAACAGCAACGCATGGCCATGCTCGAACGCATCGGCGATAGCACCAGCCGCATGGTGGAGAGCATGAACGACATCGTGTGGGCGGTGAACTCCCGCAACGACGACCTGCTGCACGTGACCCAGCGCATGCGCGAGTTCGCCTCCCGCATCGCCGAGGCGCGCGGCTTCGACGTGGCCTTCGACTTCCCGGACCTCGAAGGGCGCAACCCGCTGAGCATGGCGCAGCGCAAGAACCTCTTCCTCATCTTCAAGGAAGCCGTGAGCAACGCGGCCAAGTACGCCGAATGCCGCACCCTGCGCGTGGAGATGCGCGTGAGCGGTCGTAACGTGCTGCTCACCGTGTGCGACGATGGCGTGGGGCTGCACGGCCCTCGTGCCCATGACCAGCGCGGGGGAGGCAACGGCATGGGCAACATGCAGGCGCGTGCACAGGAGATACGCGGCGAGCTTCGTGTGTCCAGCGTTCCGGGCCAAGGCACCACCATCGAACTCCGTTTCCCGCTCTGATAGGATCCATTGGTTCCAAGGAATGCCCGACCGATGAGCACCCGATAGTTTCGCCGCCATGCAACGTATCGCCGTTTTCGATGACAACCGGGACCGTAGGGATGGACTGCGACTGCTCATCGAGTCCACCCCGGGCATGCAATGCGTGGGTGTCTTCGAGGATTGCCGGGACGTGCTGCGCCACGTGGCCGAAGTGGAACCGGACATCGTGCTCATGGACATCGACATGCCCCACGTGAACGGCATCGAAGGCGTCACGCTCATCAAGAAGCAGTTCCCCCAGGTGCGCGTGCTCATGCAAACGGTGTTCGAGGACGAGGCCAAGGTGTTCGCTGCCGTGCTGGCCGGTGCCGATGGCTACCTGCTGAAGCAGACCCTGCCGACCCGTTTGATGGAGGCGCTGCAAGAGGTGGCCGATGGCGGTTCGCCCATGTCACCGGCCGTTGCACGCAAGGTCCTCGCCTTCTTCAACAAGCGCGCACAGATACCCGCTGCGCGCGGCTTCGACCTCAGCGAGCGCGAACTGGACGTGCTGCGCGGCCTGGTGGACGGCCTCACCTACAAGATGATCGCCACCCGGCTCAACATCACCTACTCCACGGTCAACTCGCACGTCACGCGCATCTACGAGAAGTTGCACGTGAAGAGCGTGGCGGCAGCGGTGAGCCTCGCGCTCCGCGAAGGCTTGGTGTAGGTGGGCCTTGGAGGCGTCGGATCATCCGTCGATCGATCCCGACCCCGTGCGCGCAGCTCCGCCAAAACCACCATCTTCGGTGTACACCCCACCCGCCATGCGCACGCGCCTGCTCCCCCTCCTCTTCCTCACCACCGCGCTGCACGCGCAAGTGGTCATCACCCAAAGCGGCCTGTGGACCGTACCTCCCGGCGTGGACACCATCACGGTGGAGCTCATCGGTCCCGGTGGTAACGGCGGCACGAACGGTGGTGGTGGCGGCGGCGGCGGTGGCTACGCACGCAGGAGCTACGCGGTATCGGCCGGCACCACGTACAGCATCGTCATCGGTGCGGGCGGCAGCGGACAAGCCACCACGGTGGGTGGTCTCGGCATGCTCGCCCTCGCAGGCGCCAACGGCACCAGCGTACCCAACCCCACCATCGGCGGTGGCGGTGCCGGTGGTAGCGGGCTCGGCGGCGAAGTGGCGTACACCGGTGGCAACGGCGGTGGTGGCTACTGGACCTACTTCGGTGGCGGTGGTGGTGGTGCCGCAGGTCCCAGCGCAGCGGGTGGCGCGGGTGGCAACACCATCGCATGGACGGGTCAATGCCTCACCCCCGGCGGTGCGGGTGGCAGCAGCAGCGGCGGCCCCTTCGGCAGTGGCGGCAAAGGCGCGGGCTTCACGGACGGCAACTGCACGGTGTCCAACCCCGCGGCCGATGGCGGCAACTACGGCGCAGGCGGTGGTGGTGGCAACGGCATCGGTTCGCCCTTGGGCCTCGGTGCCGGTGGCGCCTGCATCATCTCGTGGAACGCCGCCAGTGCGCTGGCACCCGAAGTGACACAAGGCAGCTGCACCCTGCGCACCACCGGCACCAGCGTGTTGGTGGACCTACCTGCCAACGGCATCCCCGCGACCATCACCGTGCACGATGCCATGGGCCGCACGGTGTGGAGCGGCACCGCGCGTGGGACCACGCACGAGCTACCACTGCCCGTCGGTGGAGCATACGTGGTGCGCATGAACACGGACGGACGCACGTGCACGCAGCGCGTGGTGGTGCATCCGTGAGGGTGCACCTACCTGCACATCCAGCTGCTCAACGCACCACCGCGAACCGCGCCGTCCATGTGGCGGTGGCGGTGGCATAGCGCACCTGGTACAGGCCCGTAGCCAGATCGCGCACCGGCACATCCATCTGTGCGGCAGCGCTCGTGATGCGGCGTACCACCTCGCCGCGCGTGGTGCTGATGTGCACCTCGGCCATACCCGTGGCACCGGCCGGTCGCAGCAGCGTAAGCACGTCCGTAGCAGGTACGGGGTACAGCACCAACGCATCACGCGCCGGGGTGCGTGGCACCACACCGGTGGATACGCCCAGCGTATCGCACTTGCGCCAGAGCCGGATCTCGCCCTGCGTGTAATAGCTCAGCAGGTCGGGGCTGCCATCGTTCGTCCAATCGGCCACCTCCACCAAGTGGTTGCTCGGGGGCGTGCTGACCAGCGCGTTGTACGGATAGGTCTCGCTGCACGCGCTGTAGTTCACCTGGCTGGTGGCGCCGTAGCCACCGGTGATCATGCACAAGCTGCTGTCTTCGGCGAAGGGTGCGATGAGGAACTGGTCCACGCCATTGGCATTGCCGGTGATGGCCGGTGCGAAGGTGCCGCCGCCCGTGCCCAGTAGCGCGGCCCAGGTATTGTCGCCCACCGTCACCAGGTCGTTGATGCCATCGCGATCGAAGTCACCGATGCCCACGCGGGCCGGTCCGAAAGTGGCGTTCTCGAAACCATCGGGCGCACTGAAGCCACCACTGCCGTTGCCGTGCAACACGTAGATGCTGTCCTGCACCACACGGCCGATGAGCAGGTCCGGTGTGCCATCGTCGTCCGCATCGCCCACGGCCACGCGGTAGGGGTTGGGAACAGCGGTGGGATAGCTCGGCGTGAAGCTGCCGCTGCCGTTGTTGAAGTGGACCACCAAGTAGGGTGCGGCGTTCATCACCGCCACGATGTCCGGTCCGTTCACCCCATCAAGATCGGCCACCTGCACATCCAGTACGCTCTGGGCGATGGGGAGTGTGCTGGTGGTGGCCAGTGTGCCGGCGGTGTTCACGAGTACGTGCAGGTCGGGCCCGGCGAAGGTGCCGGTGAGCACATCCATATCACCATCCAGGTCCAGGTCGCCAGTGCGTATGAGCGAAGGCTCGGCAGGCACCAGCGTGGGAAAGCCCAGCGTGAACCCATCGGTGCCGCCCATGTACACACCCAACGCATTGGACAGCGGTGTGTGGAAGACGAGGTCGCGCCAGCCGTCCGCGTCCAGGTCGATGCCAGCCATGGCGCTGGTGGGCGATGCGGGCCGCAGTTCGGGCGCCAGCAGGCACACCCCTTCCTGCGTGGGGCATAAGCAGAACGTGAGGCCGCGGATGAGCGACTGTCCGCTTTGGTCGTAGAGGCCGGTGACATAGATGGCGCGGTTGTTCCCCACGGCCACATCGTGCCCTTCCTCTTCGTTGAAGCTGTTCTGCGCCGTGTAGCGATAGGTCCACAGCGCAACGCCATCGGGATCGTACGCACGCGCATAGGCATCGCGCAGCAGCTGATCGCCCACCATGCCGGTGGTGATCACGTTGCCATCCGGTGAGAGGGCCATGGCACTGGGGAAGCGCGCATCGAGGCTGTTGGTGACGAACAGGCTGGCCCATTGCAGGGTACCGCCGTTGTTCACGCGCACCACCACTTCGCCGTTACCGGTGGTGGCGGTGGTGCGGCCCAGCAGGTAGAGGTCACCATCGGGTCCCTGCTCCAGGTCCAGGAGGAAGTCCTCGTTCTGGTTGTCGTAGTGGTACTGCCATTGCAAGGCGCCGTTCGAATTGTGAGCATAGAGGCTGAAGTCCTGGCCGTTGTTCGATCCCGCGCTCTCGGTGGTGCCCGCCACGATGATGTTACCGTTGGCATGCACCAGCACGTGTGTGCCGATATCGCGATGCGCACCGAAGGCCGTGTTGCGGTTGATGCTCTCGTCCCATAGCAGCACGCCATCCGCGTCGTACTTGAGCAGCAGCAGGTCCTGCGCATTGATGCCTCCGTT
>WBZX01003159.1_pt1 | contig 10660 bp, 8 predicted proteins | sample 5204211 | NCBI WGS metagenome assembly WBZX01 (sample SAMN12344362, study PRJNA552823) | activated sludge metagenome | biome: Activated sludge suspended growth; feature: Nitrification reactor; material: Wastewater; isolation source: activated sludge from nitrification reactor of wastewater treatment...
TTTGTCCGCGTCGAGGATGGCGACCAGCGACACCTCGGGGATGTCGAGCCCCTCCCGGAGCAGGTTGATGCCGACCAGCACGTCGAACTCCCCCAACCGCAGGTCGCGCACCAGCTCGATGCGCTGCAGCGTGTCGACCTCGGAGTGGAGGTACCGCACCCGCACGCCCATCTCGAGCAGGTAGTCGGTGAGGTCCTCGGCCATCTTCTTGGTGAGCGTGGTGACCAGCACCCGGTCGCCCTGACCCACCCGCTCGTTGATCAGCGCGAGCAGGTCGTCGATCTGGCCCTTGGTGGGCTTGATGACGACCTCGGGGTCGATCAGTCCGGTCGGGCGGACGATCTGCTCGACCACGCTGCTGCTGTGCTCCAGCTCCCACGGCCCGGGTGTGGCCGACAGGAACACCGTCTGGCCGGCGCGCTCCACCCACTCCTCGAAGCGCAGGGGCCGGTTGTCGGCGGCCGAGGGCAGGCGGAACCCGTGCTCGATCAGCGTCTGCTTGCGGGAGCGGTCGCCCTCGTACTGGCCGTGCAGCTGCGGGATGGTGACGTGGGACTCGTCGATGATGGTGAGGTAGTCGTCGGGGAAGAAGTCCAGCAACGTGTGGGGCGCCTCGCCCGGACCACGGCCGTCGAGGGGGGCCGAGTAGTTCTCGATGCCGTTGCAGAACCCCATCTCCTGGAGCATCTCGAGGTCGTACTCGGTGCGCATGCGCAGCCGCTGCGCCTCGAGCAGCTTGCCCTCCCGCTCGAACTGGGCGAGCTGCTGCTGCAGCTCGGTCTCGATGCGGCCGATGGCCGCACCGAGGCGCTCGTCGGAGGTGGCGTAGTGCGTGTTGGGGAAGATCACGACGTCGTCGAGCTGCGCGACCCGCTCACCGGTGAGCGGGTCGACCACCGAGATCGACTCGATCTCGTCGCCGAACAGCTCGATGCGGACCGCTGCCTCCTCGTACGCGGGGTGCACCTCGAGGACGTCGCCACGCACCCGGAACTTGCCGCGCACCAGGTTCATGTCGTTGCGCTCGTACTGCAGGTCCACCAGGCGGCGCAGCAGGTCCCGCTGGTCGACCTCCTCGCCGACGCGGGCGGAGAACAGCCGTGAGGCGTACTCCTCGGGCGAGCCGAGGCCGTAGATGCACGACACCGAGGCGACCACGATGACGTCCCGCCGGGTGAGCAGCGCCGAGGTGGCCGCGTGGCGCAGGCGGTCGATCTCGTCGTTGACCGACGAGTCCTTCTCGATGAAGGTGTCGCTCGACGCGATGTAGGCCTCGGGCTGGTAGTAGTCGTAGTAGGAGACGAAGTACTCGACCCGGTTGTCGGGGAAGAACTCCCGGAACTCGTTCGCCAGCTGGGCCGCCAGGCTCTTGTTGGGCGCGAGCACCAGGGTGGGGCGCTGCACCTGCTCGATCGTCCAGGCCATGGTGGCGGACTTGCCGGAGCCGGTGATGCCCAACAGGGTCTGGAACCGCTGGCCGGTGTTGATGCCCTCGGCCAGCGCGTGGATGGCCGCGGGCTGGTCGCCCGCGGGCTGGAAGTCCGACACGACCTTGAAGGGCCGCACGGACTTGGGCTGCATGCGCGTCACGGGAGAGCTCACGGCCGGATCGTACCGAGGTGGTGTGACAGCGAACGGTCGGGACCGGTGCTCACCCGTCGAGCGAGTGGATCCACTCCCACGCCCGATCGACCTCGGGCTCCAGCTCGTGGGGCTGACCGTGGTTGTCGATCACGAAGTCCGCCTTGGACAAGCGGTGCTCACGGGTGGCCTGCTGGGCGATCCGGTTGCGGGCGTCGGCCTCGGTGAAGCCACGGTGCTCGATCAGCCGCCGCACGGCCACCTCGGGGTCCAGGTCCACCACGATCGTGCCGCGCATGCCCTCCCAGCCGGACTCGACCAGCAGGGGCACGTCGAGGATGACCACCCGGTCGGTCGGCTCGTACTCGTCGAGCCGGCGCTGGATCTCCTCGTGGACCCTCGGGTGCACGATCGCCCCCAGGTCGGCGAGTGCGGTCTCGTCGGTGAAGACGACCTCGGCGATGGCCGCCCGGTCCAGGTCGCCCTCGGGCGTGACCACACCGGGCCCGAACCGCTCGACCATCTCGGTGAACACCACGGTCCCCGGCTGCTGCAGCTCGCGCACGATCGCGTCGGCGTCGATCACCGCCGCGCCCTTGGCGGCCAGGCCGGCCGACACCGTCGACTTGCCCGCCCCGATGCCCCCGGTGAGTCCGATCAGCCGCACGGGGCAGACCCTACCCGGGAGAAAACCCCGGACGAATTCTCTAGGTCGGCCGACCCACCTGCCGATAGGCACCTCAGGGTCGGCCGTCACTTCCGGACCGGACGGCCCCTGGCCAACGCCCGCCGTCACACCCAGGACGTCCATGTCCCTCCCGCACGACACCGACAGCGCTCACGACCCGGCCTTCGGCGTTCCCGCCGACACGCCGCCGACGAGCGTGCTGGACCGCTTCAAGCGCCGCGCCGCGGCCGACCTGCGCAGCGCGATGGTCGATCCGTCCCAGGAGCCCGCGGGCGACTTCGACATCGTCGTGCAGTCCGAACGCGGACGTCCCGGTGACCGGGTCGCCACGTTCAACGGCCTCATCACCGCCATGCGCCTGGCCACCACCGCGGTGTCGCTGCTGTTGGTCGCCACCTCGGGCGACCCGTCGATGTCGCTGCGGATCTGGACCGCCGTCATCGTCGCCTACGCGATCTTCCGCGCGTTCCGCCCCATCGCCTACGCCGACGACGTCGCGTCGCTCGTCCGGGTCCTCGCCGAGGTCGCGCTGCACGTCATCGCCGTGGCCGCCACCGGCGCGTGGGACTCCCCGCTGCTGTTCACCCTGCTGACCGCCGTCACCGTCGCGGGTCTCGCACGAGGGTTCGGGTTCTCGCTGCGCGTCGCGATCGCCACGGTCCTGGCCATCACCTTCCCGTTCGTGGAGCAGGCCGACAACCGGCGCGAGGCGATGATCCTGTCGGCGTCGTGGTCGGCCATCGTGCTGCTCGTCGCCATCGTCGCCGGCTACGCCCGGCGCATCTCCGGCGAGGCCGACCGCGAGCGCGAGCTGGCCATCGACCGGCTCGGCCGCCTGGCCGACGCGAACGCGCTGCTGTTCTCGCTGCACCGGGTCGCCCAGACGCTGCCCGCCTCGCTCGACCTGGGCGACGTCCTGGACTCGACCCTCAGCCGCATGAAGTCGCTCATCTCCTACGACAGCGTCGCGGTGCTCCTGTTCGACGAGACCGACGCCCACTGGGACGTCGTGCGTCACCAGGGCCTGGTCGCCCCGTCGCGGCTCGGCCCCACCGACCTGCCGCCCGGCCTGCGCCGTGCGGTCGCCGAGAACCACCTGGTCCACATCCCCAACCTGTCGACCCAGTCCGGCGGCGGGCTCTCCTCGCGTGCCGGCTCGGGCATCTACACCGTGCTGGCGGCCCGCGGCTCGATCATCGGCCTGCTCGCGATCGAGCACGGCGACTTCGACCACTTCACGATGCGGGACCTGGAGCTGGTCGAGGGCTTCGTCGCCCCCGCCGCGCTGGCGCTCGACAACGCCCGCTGGTTCGCACGGCTGCGCACCGTCGGTGCCGACGAGGAGCGGACCCGCATCGCACGCGACCTGCACGACCGCATCGGCCAGTCGCTCGCCTACCTCGGCTTCGAGCTCGACCGTCTGGTGGACCGCGACGAGTCCGGCGAGCGCATCACGACCGAGCTGCACCAGCTGCGCGACGACGTCCGCGGCGTGACCCGCGAGGTCCGCGACACCCTCTACGACCTGCGCACCGACGTCTCCGAGGAGCAGGGACTCGGCGAGGTGCTCGAGCAGTTCGTGCACCGCGTCATGGAGCGCTCCGACCTGAAGATCCAGGTGGAGGCCGACCGTGGCGCCCGCCTGCCGATGCTCCAGGAGCGCGAGATGTGGCGCGTCGCCCAGGAGGCGCTCGCCAACGTCGAGCGCCACGCCAAGGCCACCGCCGTGCGCATCGTGTGGCGCTGCGACGGCGAGCGCGCACTGATCGACGTGACCGACAACGGCGTCGGCTTCGACCAGACACGCGCCGGACGCATCGACTCCTACGGCGTGCTCGGCATGCGCGAGCGGGCCTCGAGCATCGGCGCCACCCTCGAGATCGTCAGCGCCCCCGGGCGCGGCACGCGGGTGCGCTGCACGTTGACCCCGAGCGAGGTCCGTCCCAGCGAGGAGCCCGCGGTCAGCGGCGCCCCCGCCCTGTCGGAGCTCGCACCGGCCGGTGCACCTGCGGGCGCTCCCGCCGCGACGTCCGCCGGACCTGCCGCCGCCACGGCGGCGGTCGTCACCACCGCCATGCCGGCGCCCACCCAGGGCACCCCCGACACCGCGTCGGGCGGTGGGCTGTTCGACCTGTCGAGCGGTCCCACGCCGTCCACGCGTCCCGACCCCGAGAGTGGGAGGTAGCAGATGGCCATCCGGCTGATGCTCGCAGATGACCACAGGATGCTCCGGGAGGGGCTGCGTCGGTCCATGACCGACGCCGGCTTCGACGTGATCGGCGAGGCGAGCGACGGCGTCGAAGCCGTCAGCCTCGCCGACCAGCTCCACCCCGACGTCATCCTGATGGACGTCACCATGCCCAACTGCGACGGCGTCGAGGCCTGCCGTCAGCTCAAGTCGATCGGCACCGAGAGCCGGATCGTCATGCTGACGATGCACGCCGACCAGGAGGTGCTCACCAACGCCATCCGGGCGGGGGCGATCGGCTACCTGACCAAGGACTGCTCGACCCGTGAGATCGCCGAGGCCGTGCGCATGGCCGCCGAGGGCGACACCGTGCTGTCACCGCAGCTCGCACGCTCGATGCTGGCCGAGGTGCGCAAGCTCGACCAGCCCCGCACCCCCGAGGAGGAGCGGGTCGTGACCAAGCGCGAGGAGGAGGTCCTCCAGCTCATCGCCGACGGGTGCTCCACACCCGAGGTCGCCGAGCGCCTCTACATCTCGCAGAAGACCGTGAAGAACCACCTGGCGTCGATCTACCAGAAGCTCGACGCACGGGACCGCACCCAGGCGGTCCTCCAGGCAGTCCGGATGGGCATCGTCCGGCTCGACTGAGCCCGACGAACCCGACCCGGGGACGGCTCTGGGTCAGTGGCACCACGAATGGTCCTTCCGACCTATTCAGCCGGCGCCGCACGAGCCGATACCTACAGCGCACGGATCCCGGCGGACGGGGTTCGGACCAGCAATACCGACCCACAACGAAGCACCAACCCAAGGGGATCAACCACAATGATCACGCAGTACAACTTCATCAAGTCCTGGCTCACCTCGCTCACCAAGTCCGAGCGTGGCGCCTCCCTCGTGGAGTACGCACTCCTCGTCGCCCTGATCGCCGTCGTCGTCATCGGCGCCGTCACGCTGCTGGGCTCGACCGCGTCGGACACCTTCTCCGACGTGTCGGACAGCCTCGCCGGCTGATCCACCCGGATCGAGTGAACACAGAGGGGCGGACCTGCGGGTCCGCCCCTCTGTCGTTCACGGTCCATGAGCGGGGAGCACGACGATGGACACGACAGACGAACGACCCGCCGCGGCCACACGCCGCAGCGGCGCACGCCGGGCGCTCCGGCGGAGCTCCGAACGGGGCGCCAGCCTCGTCGAGTACGCACTGCTGGTGGCGCTGATCGCGGTGGTCATGATCGGCGCCGTCACCCTGCTGGGTGACACCGCGAGCGACAGCCTCAACGGTTCGAGCAGCTCGATCCTCGACGCGACCGGCTGAGCAGCGACCCCCCGGACCGGGAGGGAGCGAGCGAATGGAGGGCGGGAACGGGGTCGGACGGGGCCCCGTTCCTCGCGTCCGGGCCCGTGTCGCAGCGACCGGCGCCGGTCAGCTGCCCGGGCGCTCGACCAGGCGCATGCCGGCGGGCTGCATCGAGCCGTCGTCCACCGGCAGCTCCACGGCGAAGCGCATCCGGTGCGCCGGGAAGACGTGCTGGCTGACGAGCACCGGCCGTCCGGCGTCGCTGTGCGTGATCCGCTCCGCCACCAGCACCGGCGACCCGGGCGGGACGCCCAGGAGCTCCGCGTCCTGCGCGCTGACCAGCTCGGCGCCGATCATCTGGGTCGCTCCCCCGAGCGCGACGGGCAGCTGCTCGAGGAAGGACGACCGCTCGACGTCGTCGCGGCTGAGCGAGGCGCCGAGCACCTCGGGGCACCAGACGGTGACCCGGCCGATCGGGACCCCGTCGGCCAGGTGCAGACGGGCGACCTCGAGCACCGTGCGCTCGCCCAGCAGCTCGCGCACCCGGCTGGGCGCCGGCACGAACCCGAACGACAGGATGCGCCGCTCCGAGCGGATGCCCGCCGCGGACAGCTGTGCCTCCATCGTGCCCAGGTGGTGCAGCTCCTGGCGCAGGGGCTCGTTCGCCACGGTCCAGCCGAAGCCCTGGCGGCTCTCCACCAGACCCTCCAGTCGGAGGACCTCGAGGGCCCGGCGCACCGTGACCCTGCTGGCGGCGTAGTGCGCGGACAACTCCGACTCCGACGGCAAGACTGCCGACAGGTCGAACTCCGCCTCGCGGATCCGTCGGCGGAGGTCGTCGGCGATCACCTGGTAGCGGATGGTCCTCACGAACTTGTAGTGTACTTGTATTCTCTCTGATCGGGCCGATCTCCCCTCCGCGGATCCCCGGCCCGATCGTCCACCGACCCACGCCGAACCGGAGTCCGCCATGGCCGCCAGCGCAACCACCCCCATCGAGCTCGTCCGCGATGCCTACGCCCGATTCGATGCGCGCATCGACGTCGCCCGCACCCGCCTGGGCCGACCGCTCACCCTGGCCGAGAAGATTCTGATCGCCCACCTCGACGACCCCGCTGCGGACTTCGAGCGCGGCGTGACCTACAACGACCTGCGGCCGGACCGCGTCGCGATGCAGGACGCCACCGCGCAGATGGCGCTGCTGCAGTTCATGACCGCGGGCCTCGACGCGGTCGCGGTGCCCTCGACGGTGCACTGCGACCACCTCATCCAGGCCAAGGAGAACGGCAAGGTCGACCTGCTCGCGGCCGAGCAGAGCAACGCCGAGGTCTACGACTTCCTCGAGTCGGTCTCGGCCCGCTACGACATCGGCTTCTGGGGGCCGGGCTCGGGCATCATCCACCAGGTCGTGCTCGAGCAGTACGCCTTCCCCGGGGCGATGATGGTCGGCACCGACAGCCACACGCCCAACGCCGGCGGGCTGGGCATGGTCGCGATCGGTGTCGGCGGCGCCGACGCGGTGGACGTCATGACCGGGTTCCCGTTCAACGTGCGCTGGCCCAAGCTCATCGGCGTGCACCTGACCGGCGAGCTCAACGGCTGGTCGGCCCCCAAGGACGTCATCCTGAAGGTCGCCGAGATCCTGACCGTCAAGGGCGGCACCGGCGCGATCGTCGAGTACTTCGGCACCGGCGCCAACTCGATCTCGTGCACCGGCAAGGCCACGATCTGCAACATGGGCGCGGAGATCGGCGCCACCACCTCGGTGTTCGGCTACGACGACGCGATGGCCCGCTACCTCACGGCCACCGGCCGCGAGGAGATCGCCGATGCCGCCACCCACATCGCGCACCACCTGCGCGCCGACGACGCGGTGCTCGCGGATCCGGTGCAGTTCTACGACCAGGTCATCGAGATCGACCTGTCGACGCTGCGGCCGCACATCAACGGCCCCCACACCCCCGACCTGGCCCGCGAGGTGTCGCAGCTGGGCGACGAGGCCCGCGAGCAGGGCTGGCCGCTCGAGATCAGCTCCGCGCTGGTCGGCTCGTGCACCAACTCCTCCTACGAGGACATCACCCGCGCGGCGTCGATCCTGCGCTTCGCCGCGGACAACGGCCTGTCGGTGAAGGTCCCCCTGATGATCACCCCCGGCTCGGAGCAGGTCCGCGCCACGATCGAGCGCGACGACCTGCTCGGCACCTTCGAGGCCGCGGGAGCCACGGTGCTCGCCAACGCGTGCGGCCCGTGCATCGGCCAGTGGTCACGCCCGGCCGAGGACAACGACCACCCCAACACGATCGTCACCAGCTACAACCGCAACTTCCCCAAGCGCAACGACGGCTCGGTGAACACCCTGGCGTTCGTGACCTCGCCCGAGACCGTGGTCGCCCTGGCCCTGGCCGGCACGCTCGACTTCGACCCGCTCGCCGACACCCTCACCAACGCCGCCGGCGAGCAGGTGCGCCTGCCCGAGCCCGTGGGCGAGGAGCTGCCCTCGCTCGGCTTCACCCCCGGCGAGAACACCTTCGTCGCACCGCCCGTCGACCGCGCTGCGGTCGAGGTGAAGGTCTCCCCCACCTCGGACCGGCTCCAGCTGCTCGAGCCGTTCGCCCCCTGGGACGGTGAGGACTACCTGGACCTGCCGATCCTGGTGAAGGCCAAGGGCAAGTGCACCACCGACCACATCTCGATGGCGGGTCCGTGGCTCAAGTACCGCGGCCACCTGGAGAACATCTCCGGCAACCTGTTCCTGGGTGCGATCAACGCGTTCACGGGCGAGGCCGGCCAGGGCAAGGACCAGCTCGACGGCACCACCAAGTCGTACCCCGACATCGCCAAGCACTACCACGAGGCCGGACAGCCCTGGGTCGCCGTCGGCGACGAGAACTGGGGCGAGGGCTCGTCACGCGAGCACGCCGCCATGGAGCCCCGGTTCCGCGGCGCCAAGGCCATCATCGTGCGCAGCTTCGCCCGCATCCACGAGGCCAACCTGAAGAAGCAGGGCGTGCTGGCGCTGACCTTCGCCGAGCCCGAGGTCTACGACGTCATCGGCGAGGACGACCGCATCAGCATCCTGGGCCTGGCGAACCTGGAGCCCGGCGTGCCCGTCGAGTGCCTGCTCACCAAGCCCGACGGCACGACGCTGACGTTCCTGGGCAACCAGACGATGAGCCCCGAGCACATCGAGTGGTTCCGCGCCGGCTCCGCGCTCAACATCATCCGGGCACGTACCGCCTGAGCGGTCAGTCGGTGCCCGGTCGGCGCGTGGCCTCGTGGTCGGGGTCGACGTCGGGGATGATCCCGCCCGGGTAGGTGCGGGCTAGCTCCTCGGTGGTGGGCTCGTGCGGCTCGCTCGCCTCGGGCGGCAGCAGCGCGGTGATCGCCGTCATCATCCGCCGGGTGTCGGCGTCCACGCTGCGGCCCTTGCGCACCACGGGCTCGCCCACACGGATGCGCACCGTCGGCGGGTCCCAGACGTTGGTCAGGTTCGGCAGCTTGGCGCTGCGTGGCCACACCTGCTCGGTGCCCCACAGCCCGATCGGGATGATCGGCACGTCGGCCGACGAGGCGAGCTTCACCGCACCCCAGCGCCCCTTGAGCTCGGGGTCGAAGAAGGCCGGACCGCGGGGGATGGTGCCCTGGGGCATGAGCGCGACCAGCTCGCCGGCGGCGAGCGCGTCCTGCGCCGCACGGAGCGGCTCCTCCGAACCGGTGCCCCGGTCGACGCGGATGCCGCCCAGGGCCGACACGACGTCGCCCACGAGCGGCGCGTCGAAGACCTCCTTCTTGCCCAGGAAGCGCACGGGCCGCCCCACGCGCGCCAGGAGGAACCCGATCGCGACGGGGTCGATGTAGGACCGGTGGTTGGCCACCAGCACCGCCGGGCCGTGCCGGGGGATGTGCTCGGCGCCCTGGATGTCCAGGCGCATCCACGGGAAGAGCTGCGGCTGGGCCAGCATCAGGAGCACCCGCTGGGGCTCGAGCCCGGCGAACTTCGGCACACCGGCCGGCACGTCGAAGTGCACCACGGGCCACCGCCGCAACGTGGCGAGCGCCATCATCCGTGGGTCCGGGTTCACCGCGCGTGGGTGGCCGACGATCGACAGCAACGGCACGTCGTAGTAGCTGTCGCTGTACGCGTAGCTGGTGTCCAGGTCGATCCCACGGCGGAAGGCCCATTCGGCCACCGAGCGGGCCTTGCCCTTGCCCCAGACGAACTCGCCGTCGATGGTGCCGTCGTAGTGGCCGGCCCGACGCCCGTAGCGGGTGGCGATCACCTCGTCGAAGCCGAGGGCCTCGGCCAGCGGGCGGATCAGGTCCTCGGGTGTGGTGGTGGCCATCACCAGGACCCGACCCTGGGCCCGGTGCTCGGCGATCATCTGCTGCGCGTACGGCAGCACGGCCTCGGCCAACGGCTCCGCAGCGCGGTCGGCCGCGGCGCGGACCAGCTCGACCGACCAGCCCCGGGCGGCGCGTGCGCCCTGCCGCGTGAGCAGCATCGAGGGCCAGGTCTCGCCGATCATGTTGAACAAGCCGAACGCGACCGACTCGAGCGTGCTGGACGGCGTGGTGAGCAGCCCGACGTGGCGCAGGGCCTCGCCGATGATGGGTCCGCTTGCTCCGGACAGCAGCGTGCGGTCCAGGTCGAAGATCGCCGCGCTGGTGGGCTCGGTGGGTGCCGAGGTGCTCGGGTCCTGCTCGGGTGCCATGGCCGCGACGCTACTGCCGCGGCGGTGGCCGTGCCCCGCCGATGGCCGGCCGACCCAGCGCTCCCTTGGGAACACTGGGAAGCAGCGCGACATGTGCGCAAAACGGCCGAAGGACTGGCGGGGGGAGCCAGTCCTTCAGCATTTGCGCCGCCGGATCGGGGGGGGGATGACCCTGCGGCGCTGGCCGCGCT
>WBZX01003160.1_pt1 | contig 10658 bp, 8 predicted proteins | sample 5204211 | NCBI WGS metagenome assembly WBZX01 (sample SAMN12344362, study PRJNA552823) | activated sludge metagenome | biome: Activated sludge suspended growth; feature: Nitrification reactor; material: Wastewater; isolation source: activated sludge from nitrification reactor of wastewater treatment...
AGCCACCGCGAACCCGGCGACCACACCGACCCCGGCGAGCGGGGCCCCTGCCACCGACGCGGCGACGGCCGATGCGGCCGCGCCGATCGAACCCGTGACGATCGGGTCGCCCGATGTCGCGCCCGGCGCGCCGGCCGCCGGCGACGCGGGCGCGACCGCGCCGGTCGAACCGCTGCCGACGCAGGGTGCCGACGTCGCGCCATCCGACGTCCTCGCCACCGCGCCTGCGTCGGCCGATCCGGCCGCGACCGTGGCGATGCCCGTCGCCGGCTCCGCCGTGGCCTCGCCGGCCCTCGCCCTCGACGAACCGTTCCTCCTGCTCCCCGACGACGACGAGCCGCGCCGACGTCGTCGATGGCCGATCGTCGCCGCGCTGCTGCTCGTGCTGGTCGCGGTCACGGCCGCCGCGGTCTGGTGGTTCGGCCGCACGGTCACCCACGAGGTGCCCGACGTCGCCGGCTTCGAGCAGGGCGTGGCACTCAACATGGTCAGCGAGTACGGATGGCAGGTGGCCACCGTCGACGAGGCGAGCGACGACGTCGAACCCGGCGTCGTCATCCGCACCGACCCGCCGGCGGGCAGCACGCTGGCCGAGCAGTCCGTGCTCACGATGGTGGTCAGCACCGGCCCGGCCCCGCGGACCCTGCCCGAGCTGAACGGCCTCACCGTCGATGCGGCCACCGCCGCGCTCACCGAGCTCGGCCTCGGGCTCACGGTCGGCGACGAGCCGTTCGACGAGGACGTGCCCGCCGGTCAGATCGTGTCGTGGCAGGTGCCCGACGGGCCCGCGCTCGTCGCCGGCGACACGGTGCTGCCCGGCACCACCGTCGTGGTCGCGGTGTCGGCGGGGCCGGCGCCACGTGTCGTCCCCGACCTGACGGGTGCCGCCGTCGACGCCGCCACGGCCACGCTCACCGAGCTGGGGCTCGAGATCGCCGTCCTGCCGGACGAGTTCAGCGACACCGTCCCCGCCGGTGGCATCGCCCGTCAGGACCCGGTGGCCGGCACCGAGGTGCCGCGCGGGGCCACCGTGTCGGTCGCCCCGTCGAAGGGTCAGGACCTCGTCGCCGTCCCGCCGCTCGCCGAGCTCACGGTCGACCAGGCCCGGGCAGCGCTCGAGGCGGCCGGGCTGGTCCTCGGCCAGGTGAAGGGCGACCCGGCGGGTGTCAACGTGCTCGCCGAGGTGGGCGGCAGCTCGATCGGTGGGGGTGCCGTGTTCCCCCGCGGCACGGCGATCGACCTCACGTTCGCGGTGCCCACCCCGCCCAGCACCGAGCCGCCGCCTGCCTGATCCGGCGCCGGCGGGTCTCCGGTCCCAGGAATCGCGTGCGCGTCGATCGGGTCGCTAGCGTGCGCCGAGAGCTCGGATCGCAGCAGAGGGGTTGGGAACATGGGTGCACTCGACGGGCGCGTCGCCATCATCACCGGTGCGGGACGTGGGATCGGCCGTGAGCACGCGCTGCTGTTCGCAGCCGAGGGCGCGAAGGTCGTCGTCAACGACCTCGGCGCCACCAACGACGGCACCGGCGCCGACATCTCGCCGGCCCAGCAGGTGGTCGAGGAGATCCGGGCGATGGGCGGCGAGGCCGTGGTGAACGGTGAGAACGTCGCGTCGTGGGAAGGTGCGCAGCGGATGATCAACGCCGCGATCGAGACCTTCGGCGACCTCGACATCCTCGTCAACAACGCCGGCATCCTGCGCGACCGCGTGCTCGTCAACATGACCGAGGAGGAGTGGGACGCGGTCATCGCCGTCCACCTGAAGGGCCACTTCGCCCCCACGCGCTGGGCCGCTGCGTACTGGCGCGAGCAGCACAAGGCCGGTGTGGTGAAGCCGCGCAACCTCGTGCACACCTCGTCGACGTCGGGTCTGTTCGCCAACCCCGGCCAGAGCAACTACGGCGCGGCCAAGACGGGCATCGCCACGTTCAGCCAGATCGCGGCCAAGGAACTCGCCCGCTACGGCGTGAAGAGCAACACCATCGCGCCGGGTGCGCGCACGCGGCTCACGCTCGCCACCCCCGGGCTCGAGGACATCATGAACCCGAAGGACGGCGTGTTCGACCAGTGGGACCCGGCCAACATCTCGCCGCTCGTGGCGTACCTGGCGAGCGAGGCGTGCGCATTCACGGGTGAGACGTTCCTCGTCCAGGGTGGCAACGTGACGATGATCGAGAGCTGGGCGCGCGGTCAGGGCGTCGATCGCGACTCGCGCTGGACGGTGTCCGAGCTCGCCGACGCGATGTTGCCGCTCGCGCGCAGCTGACCGGTGGGGGTTCCTCCCGAGCCCCAGCCGATGGCGCCGGAGACGCCGGCCGACGATCGCGCCGCATCATCCGCCTCACCCGATCGGGGGCACCACGGTCTGCTCGCCGAGTCGGTGCACCCGCGCCCCGAGCGCACCTTGTCGTTCGACCCGGCGGGTGTGGACGAGCTCGGCGTCGTGCCGTGGCCGATCCTGCTGCGGCGTCGGCTCGCGGCCCGCATCGGGATCGACCGACGATGGGCGGTGCTGTGGGTGGTGCTCGGCGGTCTGTTCACCGTCAGCTTCACCGTCACGATCCTCGTGGTGTCGCTGCAGCGCATCGCCGACGAGTTCGACTCGTCGGTCAGCGTGCTCAACTGGGCGATCACCGGTCCGATGCTCGCGTTCGGCGTGGTGGGCCCGGCCTTCGGCAAGGCGGGTGATCTGTGGGGCCACAAGCGGGTGTTCGTGACCGGCTTGCTGGCCGCCGGTGTCTTCGCGGCGCTGACCGCACTCGCGTGGAGCGCGCCCACGATGATCGCGTTCCGCATCCTGTCGGCGTCCGCGGGGTCGGCGTGCGGTCCGTCGGCGATGGCGTACATCAACCGGCTCTTCGAACCCGAACTGCGCGTCAAGCCGCTCGGCTACTGGAGCTTCGTCACCGCGGGCGCACCGGTGCTCGGCGTGGTGGCGGGCGGGCCGCTCGTCGAGCACGTCGGCTGGCGCGTCATCTTCGCGGTGCAGGCACCGCTGTGCCTGGTCGGCGTGGTCGTCGCGCTCTGGCTGCTGCCCGACACCGATCGGCTGGACGGCGTCCGGTTCGACGTGAAGGGGTCGGTCGCGCTCGGCCTCGGCGCGACCGCGATCCTCGCCGGCATCAGCCAGGGGCCGAAGTGGGGGTGGGCGTCGCCGGGCACCTGGGCCTGTCTGGCCCTCGGGATGGCGAGCCTGTTCACCTTCGTCCGGATCGAACGACGGGTCGCCGATCCGCTCGTGGTGCTCGACTGGTTCCGTACCCGCAACATCGCGTTCCCGGTGCTCAGCCAGACGCTCACGAACTTCGCCTACATGGGTGGCTTCATCCTGGCGCCGCAGGTGCTGCAGAAGGGGCTCGAGGTGAGCGAGTCGACCTCGGGCCTGATCGTCATCGCGCGGCCGCTCACGTTCTCGCTCGTCGCGCCGCTGGCGGGGCTGGTCACGATCAAGGTGGGTGAGCGCACCACGGGCGTCGCCGGCGCGTTCGGCGTCGTGGCATCGATGGTGTGCTGGGCGCTGGTCGACGCCGGGACCGCCATCTGGTTCGTGGTGATCGCGCTCGCGCTTTCGGGTGCCGGACTCGGCATCGCCTCGCCGGCGATGACGTCGCTCACCGCGAACGCGGTGGGCGAACACGAACTCGGCGTGGTCGGGGCGATGCAGCAGCTGATGACCCAGCTCGGCGCGGTGGTCGGCACGGTGGTGCTCACCACCGTGAGCGTCGACGGCGGCGAGGGCCGCCTCGCGCCCTACCAGCACGCGTTCTGGGTCGCCTCGGTCGTCGCCGCCCTCGGGATGCTCGCCGCGTCGATGGTGCGCTCGACACCGCGTGGCCCGACCGGCGCCTGACCGGCCGGGCCACGCGGTCGTTCGTCAGCGACCGATGCGCTTGCCGTCCTTGCGGGTGATCACGATCGTCGCGTCGCGCGGGATCGGACCCGACGCCCCGGTGAAGGGCTCGGGGAAGTTGGTCAGCGCCGGATCGCCGTCGCCGGGGTGCTGGAGGTTGACGAACATCGTCCGTCGGTCGGGCGTCACCGCGATACCCGTCACCTCGCAGCTCTTCACGCCGGTGAACAGACGTCGAACCTCGCCGGTGAGGGTGTTCGCCACCAGCAGTTGGTCGTTCGCGCCGCCGGGCTGCGCACCGTCGGTCTCGATGAACAGCCGACCGTCGGGGTCGCCCCACAGGCCATCGGGCGAGCCGTACATCTGTCCCTCGGCATCGACCACGTCCTTCGACAGCAGGAAGATGTCCCACGTGAAGCTCGTGCCGGTGTGGTCGTCGCTGTCGAGCCAGCGGATGATGTGGCCGTCCGGATTCGGCGCGAGCGGGTTGGCCGGCGTCGCTCCCGGACGCGGCGCGGCGGGATCGGTGCCCGGGATGGTGCCGACCGTGCCGCGTTGGGTGTTGTTCGTGAGGGTGCAGTACATCTGCCCGTCGGCGCCTCGGGTGATCCACTCGGGGCGGTCCATCCGGGTCGCGCCGACCAGGTCGCCTGCGAGGCGGGTGTTGACGAGGATCCAGTCCATCGCCCTGCCGGCGAGCGCCGGGTGGTTCGGGCTCAGCTCGAGCCACTGGCCCGTACCGTCGTCGTCGAACTTCGCGACGTAGAGGGTGCCCTCGTCGAGCGGGCTCTTGCCCTTGGCACGCATCGCCTTCCAGTTCTTGCTCGACACGAACTTGTAGATGTACTCGAAGCGTTCGTCGTCACCCGTGTAGACCACCGCCCGGCCACCGCGACCTTCGACGACGGTGGCACCCTCGTGCTTCACTCGTCCGAGCGCGGTTCGCTTCACCGGCGCGACCTTCGGGCTGTTCGGGTCGATCTCGACGACCCAACCGAAACGGTTGGACTCGTTCGCATAGGCCGCGTTCGACAGGTCGAACCTGGGGTCGAAGAGGTGCCAGCCGTAGCCGAAGCCGGCCGCCGCGAATCCGTACCGGTTCTGTTCCTGGGTGTTCGTCCCGGCGACGGTGCGGCCGAAGTAGCCGTTGAAGTTCTCCTCGCACGTCAGATACGTCCCCCACGGCGTGACACCGTTGGCGCAGTTGTTGACCGTGCCGAGCATGGGGTTGCCGGCGGCGTTGACGAGCAACGCGCTCGAAGCCGCGGGGCCGCTGAAGGCGACGGGCGAGTTGACGTGGATGCGTCGGTTGCGCTTGTCGGCGGCGAGCTTCCAGCCCTGGCGCGTGCGCTTGAGCTTCACGACGCTCACGCCGTGGGCGTGCTGCATCCGGCGGACCTCCTCGAGGTCCGCCGGCGCCGTCCTGCCCGCACCCAGGACGTGCGGCAGGCCACCGAACTCGTGGTTGATGCACAGCAACCCGCTGTCGTCGTCGCCGAAGTACCACATGCCGTCGTGACCGATGCCGATCGACATCGCCTGTTCGGCGGAGGTGAGGCCGTACGGGTACGACGTGCCGCTGCCGTCGAGCTTCTCGCGCCAGGGGATGAGCACCGAGAAGTCGTACTCAGGGGCGATCGTCGGCCACGGCCCGCCCGGGTTGCGGGCGATCGAGGTGAACTCGATGCGAGGTGTGCCGTCGGGGCGTCGGTCGTTGCGGCGATCGTGGTCGTCGCCGCCACGGCCGGAGGTGCCGTCGGCGGCCGCCTGGTTGGCGCCGAGGAAGGTGAGTGCAGCGGTGGCGAGACCGCCGGCCATCACGGTCCGACGCGAGAGGCGCCGGCCGAGCACCTCCTCGAAGCTGTCGTGGGTGGACGGGTTGCTGAAGCCCTGGTCGGCGTCCAAGAGGGTCTCCTTCGGGTCGCGGTGGATCGATCTGACGATCGAACCGGACCGTAGGAAACGTGATCGACGCCCGAGGAGCGTCGGGGCGACCGGTCGGCGGACACCGGGTGAACGTTCGGCGTCGCGCCGCCGATCAGGCGGTGATGTCCTTGATCTCCTTGGCGATGGTCTTCGCGATCTCGTCCTGCGGCATCGAGGTCTGCATCGCCATCATCTTCATCATGTCGCCCTGCACCTTCACCTTGCCGGCCATGAACGCCTGCATGCCGGCGGCCTGGTCCTGCTCGACGAAGAGCTTGTAGGCGGTCGCGTAGTCGGTGGTGACGGTCAGGTCGGCCGCCTCGAGCTCGCCGAGGTCCATGACGATGTCGCCCGACGAGGTGTCCATGAACGTCTTGATCGTGGTCTCGCCGTTGGCGACGGTGTCGGGCACCTCGGTGATCACCTGGTTCATGCGGATGCTGGTGGTGACCTTGCTCGCCTCCGCTGCGTACTTCTCGCGGATGCCCTTGGCGGCTTCCATCCAGGCGGGCGACAGGAACTCGTGCGACATCGTTGACCTCCGGGTCACGGAACGGGGCACCTCGGTGTCGGGCGGTGCCGAACCGGAAGATACCCGGTCAGGTCGGGTCGGTGCGGAGTCGGTGGTGCAGGTACGCGACCCGGACGGCCAGCGCCTGGCGGATCTGCGGGGCGACGTCCTCGGCGAACTCGTCGCGGTAGGTGGCGTCGGTGGAGAGCACGACGGTGAAGTACATGCCGGTGAACGCGCCGAGGAATCCGGCGACCCGCAACAGGGGCTCGGTGACGACGAGCGGCCGGCCGCTGACCTGCCAGGTGGCGTACACGTGGACGTGCTCGAGCGTCGTCCACGCCTCGGCGGTCTGCTCGGGGATCGCGAGGAACCCGAACAGCGTGAAGAACATGGTGAGGAGCAGCGCGACGAACGTCACCTGCAGCGCCTGGCTGAACACCGTGACCAGCGCGGCGTTCACGCGCTGCCGACGGCTGAGTGCGAACGCCGCGGGGGTGCCCTCCGTCGGCGAGGCGAGCGCCTCGGCCGGCGTGCCCTGCACGGCCTCCCGCACGTCGGACCACGACGCGAACGTCGCGAGGCCGCGCATGATCCCCGGGATCCGCGACAGCACGAACACCGCACCGAGCACGAAGAAGATCCCGAGGGTGGCCACGTACGGCGCACCGGTGAGCGTGCCGGCCACCTGCCACACCTCGGCGTTGATGAACAGGAACGTGGTGAAGAGCAGCAACAGCGGCAACGCCCGTACCACGAGGCTCGCGAGCGACGGCAACTGCGCGGCGCTGCGGCGCAGTGCCCAGCCGAGCAGGGCGAGCACCGCATAGCTGGTGACGACGTAGATGATCGCCAGCACGACCGCGCCCTCGAGCAGTGTCTGCAACGCGTCGCCGCCCTGGCCGAACACGAGCGACGGGATGGCGGGGCCCACCAGGAACAGGGCGAGCTCGGGCCACCCGACCACGTCGGGCACCGCGAACACGTCGCGGTGGCGGACGAGGTTGGTGGCCATCCAACCGGCCACCAACACCGCCACCACGACGAACGCGGCGAGCACGTTGCGCTGCCACGTCCACTCGTACAGGTCGAGGGCGTTGAAGCCGCCGGCCACGTACGCGATCACGAGCATCGGCAGGCTTCGGTTCCAGATGGCCGTGGTGGGGGCGTAGTCGTCGATGAAGTGGGGCACCCCGCGGCGGATGAACCAGCGCTCGATCTCCGCGTCCCGTGCTCCCACCGGCGAGAGCCTACGGACTGGCCGGATGGGCCGTGTGAACCATGACCGCCGGTGCGCATGAACGAAATGTTCAGCGGCGTGCCGAAGGACCGGCGTCGCCGGTAACGATGGGCGAATGGCTCGCATCCTGGTCACCGAGGAGATCGCCGAGGGCGGTCTCGATCGACTCCGCGCCGCTGGTCACGAGGTGGACGTGCAGCTCGACCTGTCGCAGTTGCTCGACCACGTCGTCGGCGCCCATGCGCTGATCATCCGTTCGGCCACGCAGGTCACCGCCGAGGTGCTGGAGGCCGGCAGCGACCTGGTCGTCGTCGGGCGTGCGGGCATCGGCCTCGACAACGTCGACGTCGAAGCGGCCACCCGCCGCGGTGTGATGGTGGTGAACGCGCCGCAGAGCAACATCGTGTCGGCGGCCGAGCACACGATGGCGCTGCTCATGTCGCAGGCCCGCAACGTGCCCCAGGCGCACTCGGCGCTCAAGGCCGGTCGCTGGGAGCGCAGCCGTTGGGAAGGCGTCGAGTTGGCCGACAAGGTGCTCGGCATCGTCGGTCTCGGCCGCATCGGCAAGCTCGTCGCCGACCGGGCCAAGGCCTTCGGCATGCGCCTCGTGGCCTACGACCCGTTCGTGTCGGCCGACCGTGCCCGCCAGATGGGCGTCGAGCTGATGGCGCTCGACCAGCTGATCGCCGAGAGCGACTTCATCACGATCCACCTGCCGAAGAACAAGGAGACCACCGGTCTCGTCAACCGCGACCTGCTCCTCAAGGCCAAGCCGTCGCTGCGGGTGATCAACGTGGCTCGCGGCGGCATCGTCGTCGAGCAGGACCTGGCCGACTGCATCCGGGAGGGCATCGTCGCCGGCGCCGCGCTCGACGTGTTCGCGGCCGAGCCCACCACGTCGTCGCCGCTGTTCGAGCTCGACAGCGTCGTCGTCACGCCGCACCTCGGCGCCAGCACTCGCGAGGCGCAGGACAAGGCCGGCGACACGATCGCCGACATGGTGCAGCTCGCCCTGGCCGGCGACTTCGTGCCGTTCGCGGTGAACGTCAACGCGGCCGAGGCGAACGAGACGCTGAAGCCGTACCTGCCGCTCGCCGAGCGCCTGGGCCGGCTGTTCGCGTCGCTGTCGGGCGCGTCGCCGTCGACGCTCGAGGTGTGCTGCGACGGCGAGATCGCCGGCTACGACACCCGCATCGTCACGCTCGCCGTGATGAAGGGCTTCTTCGGGCTCGTCAGCGACGAGCAGGTCACCTACGTCAACGCCCCGCAGCTCGCGAAGAACTACGGCCTCGAGGTGCGCGAGACGAACTGCGCCACCGCCGCCGACTTCGTCAACCTCGTGACCGTGCGGGGCGGCGGGCACTCGATCTCGGGCACGATCGTGGGCAAGCGCGGCGAGCAGCGGATCATCGCGATCGACGACCACAACTTCGACATCCCGCCTGCGGCCAACATGATCATGGTGAAGAACGACGACCGCCCGGGCGTGATCGGTGTGGTCGGCACGATGCTCGGCAACGCCGGCATCAACATCGCCGACATGGACGTGGGTCGTGCCGCCGAGCCGGGAACGGCGGTGATGCTCATCGCCCCGACGGCCACGGTGCCCGTCGAGGTGGTGGCCGCCCTGCGTCAGTTCCAGGGCATCATCAGCGTCGACACGCTCGTCGGCTGATCTCGCGGCGGCAGGCCGCCGGTCGAGGCGCCGGTGTCAGCGACGCCCGGCGGCGCGGATCGCGTCGCGGGTCTGTGTGGCCACGCGACGTGCCGCCTCGGCGTAGTCGCCGCCCGACGAGGCGTACAGGATCGCCCGCGACGAGTTGATCACCATGCCGAAGCCCTGCCGGTCGGCACCGGCGGCGACGACCGCGTCGACGTCGCCGCCCTGCGCGCCGACGCCGGGCACCAACAGCGGCAGGTCACCGACGATCTCGCGCACCTGGCGCAGCTCGTCGGGGTAAGTGGCACCCACCACGAGGCCGCACTCGCCGAGCTGCGACCACTCGTCGGCCACGCGGCGGGCGATGTGCTGGTACAACGGCTCGCCGCCGACGTCGAGCATCTGGAAGTCGCCCGAGCCAGGGTTGGACGTGCGGCACAGCACGAACACGCCGTGCCCGGCGTGTCGCAGGAACGGCTCGACGGAATCGGTGCCGAGGTAGGGGTTGATCGTGACCGCATGGGCGCCGTAACGGTGGAACGCTTCGCGCGCGTACTGCTCGGCCGTGGGTCCGATGTCGCCCCGCTTCGCGTCGAGCAGCAGCAGCACGTCGGGGTGCGCCGAGCGGATGTGGTGACAGATCCGTTCGAGTTGGGCCTCGGCACGGTGGGCGTGGAAGTAGGCGATCTGCGGCTTGAAGGCGCAGACGAGATCGGCCGTCGCATCGACGATCTCGAGGCAGAAGCGCTCGATCGCGTCGGGTGCGCCGTCGAGCGGTGAGGGGAGCCGGGCGGTCTCGGGGTCGAGGCCGACGCACAGCATCGAGTCGGATCGGTGCCAGGCGGCGCGGAGGAGGTCGTGCATCGTCATGCGGGGACCGACACTATCCAGCGGGTGCGGTCGACCGTTCTGGGCGCCACGCGCCGACGAACCGCCTGGAAATCGGCGATCACTGGCGCCCAGGACATCGGCCCCCAATTCCCGGGCGCCAGTGAGTCCTCACCGACGCAGCTCACCCGAAAGTGGCGGCGCCCAGAACGAGACTGGATCGACCGGCTCCACGCCGCCGACGACCGGGCACGGCCCGGCGGTTCAGGGTGCCGCGCGCACGCATTGCCGCAGGTGCGATGTGGGTGCCTGAGCCCAGGTCGTTCCGCCCAAGTTCCCGCCGATTCCTGGGCGCCGGTGAGTCCTCACCGGTGCTGGTCAGCGGTGAGCGTTGGCGCCCAGAATCTCGCCTGGGTGCGCAGCAGGCAGCGGGACGTCCGTCGGACCGTTCGTGCGCTACTGGCAGTTCCAGACGCCGTTGTCCTCGAGTTGCGGTTGCTCGCAGTCGGCGGGCATCGGTGGGATCGGCTTGTTCGCGGGCCAGTCCTTCGGCACGCCGGGTGGGCGGACCGTGGTGGTGGGCGCTGCCGTGGTGGCGGGGGCGGACGTCGTCGGCGCCGAGGTCGTCGGCGCATGACGATGC
>WBZX01001711.1_pt2 | contig 10657 bp, 9 predicted proteins | sample 5204211 | NCBI WGS metagenome assembly WBZX01 (sample SAMN12344362, study PRJNA552823) | activated sludge metagenome | biome: Activated sludge suspended growth; feature: Nitrification reactor; material: Wastewater; isolation source: activated sludge from nitrification reactor of wastewater treatment...
CGCCGACGGCTGGTCGTCGAGCGAGCGTGCTCGACATCGTGCGCCCGGCTGTCTCGCTGCCCGTCCCTCGCCTCACCCTGCACGGCACGCCGGCAGCGCCGTTCTCTCGCCACGACAAGATCGCAGGCGAGTATCTCCTGGCGGCCGCGTACGAACGCTTGTCCGAACAGGAGCGCCAGCGCCTAGGCTGCGATCTCGCCCTCTTCTACGCCGAGCTGCACCGGCTGCCGACATGGCGTCTGCCGGCGCCGCGTCCATCAAGGCCTGGCTGCCGCCAGACGACATTCTGCAACGAACCTGGCCGGTGCTTTCTGCGGAGCTTCGGACTTACGCCGAACGAACGATCGCGGCCTGGCGCGACCTGCCGGCCGATCCCCATGGCACGATCTTCGGCTTCTTCGACGGCCATGGCTGGAACATGGCCTTCGACCACGCGCGCCGACGTCTGAACGGCCTCTACGATTTCGGCGATTCAGGGTTCGCCCCGCTCCATCAGGAGTTTATCTACTCCAACCTGATCGCGGCCGACCTCACGGCCCGGATCGTGACCGAGTACGAAGCCCTAACCGGCCGCAGCCTCGACCGCGCGCGCATGGCCTTGTTGGACAATGTCTGGCGGCTCTCGGAACTGGCCGAGCTCGCGAAGGATCCCGTTCACGCCGCGGCGGCACTCGAAGCCGTCGCGGCGTGTGCCCGAGGATGACCGATCAGCCGGCGTCGCTGGTGATCACGTTGCCGAACAGCTTCCAGGTGTCGCCCTCGAAGCGCTGCAGCTGCATCGACTGGATGGGATAGAAGTCCGTCGCGCTGGTATTGAGCTTGATGCCCGGCAGCAGCAGCGGAATCTCGAGATCCTTCATGCTGGCGACCTGCTTCATCAGGTTCTCGCGCGTCAGCTCGTTGCCGCAGCGCTTCAGCACCTCTTGCATTGTTGCCGCGACGGCATAGGCGTAGGCGTAGAAGGCATCGCCCTGGTTCGCGGCCGGCATGTACTTGTCCATGAACGCCTTCCATTGCACGAAGTCGGGCGTCTTGACCCACTGTGGATCCGTCGGGTCCTTGAAGTAGGCTGCCGTGATGATACCCTGGCAGTTCTCCAGACCCGCGGGCTTCAGCACCGAGTCGACCGAGATCGAAACGTTGACGAGATAGAAGGCCGGCTTCCAGCCGATCTCCGCCGCCTTGCGGATCGCCTGCGAGGCATGCTTGGGCGTGGCATGGCAGAAGAATACCGTGGCCCCGGAGCTCTTGAGCTGGATGATCTGGCTCTCGACCGTGGGATCCGTAACCTCGTAGCTCACGTTGGAGACGACCAGCTTCTCGTTCTCCTTGCCCAGGCCCTTCATGAAGCCCGAGACGTAATCCTTGCCGGAATCGTCGTTGAGCCAGAGGATGCCGATCTTCTCGCCCTTGTGCTGGTCGAGGATGTGCTTGGCATAGACGGCGCTTTCCGTGACGTAGTCGGGCTGCCAGCCGATGGTCCAGGGATACTGCTTGGGATTGCCCCACTTCGACGCGCCGGTGCTGACGAAGAGCTGCGGCACCTTCTTCTGGTTCATGAACTTGTGGATGGCGGTGTTGCACGCCGTACCGAGCGTCTGGAAGGTCGCGAAGACCTTGTCGTTCTCGACGAGCTTGCGCACCATCTCGACCGTCTTGGGCGGCGAGAAGCCGTCGTCGTAGGTGATGAACTCGATCTTGCGGCCGTTGATGCCGCCCTGCTCGTTCACCATCTTCCAATACGCTTCGATGCCCTTGCCGATAGTGCCGTAGGCCGAGGCCGGCCCGCTATAGGGGCCGGTATGGCCGAGCTTGATCGTGGTGTCGGTGACACCATCGGAATATTTCTTCTGCGCAAACACCTGTGGTGCCGCGAGAGCCGCCGCAACGGCCGAACCACCGCTTACGAAACCACGCCTACCGATACGCACGGACGTTCCTCCTTCTATTCGAGACGTCCGAAAGCTTGTCGGGGATCGGCCGCGAAAAGAAGGTCGAACGCGGGCCGCCTTCCACCATACGATCAGGTTTGCCGCGAAAGGCCCGCGCTGCGATGCGTCTTGCCGCTATCGCCCGACTTCTGCGTCACGCACGGCGACGGGATCGTTGCGCCCAACTACTTCGACGTCAATGCATCGCGCTGCGGCGCGGGAGGTGCTGCCGCCTGTCGACTATAGTTCTCGATCAGGCTGGGAATGGGCTTGGCATTGGGCGGCGCCTCTCCCCCCGGTTTGTAGCCACGTATGACGAAGTTGAAACCCGGTAAGCGGCTTCTCTCGGTCGCCACGTTCGACCCAGCATAGGAAACGTAGGAAACCAGTGCCGCGCCCGATGCGCCCTGGATCACCGCACGATCGTAGCCAGCTTCCTGTACGTACTGCAGTCCCTTCAAGAGCGTTTGATACGCCACCGCGCGACGATCGATCCTCTTGTCATTGGGATCGTAGATGCCTGTGGCGCGGAAAGTGTCCGGGATCTTCACGTCCTTCACGGTATTGTATGCAGCGCCATTTGCTTCGACGCCCATTCGCAAACGTTCCTCAGAGGAGCAGCTGACGAGAAGAAGAGCACACAGCAAAAATAGCCAACGCATAAGACTTCCTCAGTTATCGTTTCTGCCGCAACCGCCCCACGATCCCTGTCGGAAAGAAATAGACGCAGAGGATGAAGGCGACGCCCAGCCACAGCAGCCAGCGATCGGGATGGAACAGGTTGGCGAGCAGCGGCACGCCGGCCAGCGCCTTGTTGGCGATCGCCAGCAGGTCTTGCAGATAGTTCTGCGCGAATACCAGCAACACGGCGCCGACCACCGCGCCGTACATCGTACCCATGCCGCCGATCACCACCATCAGCAGGATATCGACCATGATGTCGAAGCTGAGCGTGGTGTCGGGATTGGTCTGGCTCGACCACAGCGCCAGCAGCACGCCGGCCAGCGCCGCCGTAGCGGCCGCGATGCAGCTTGCGATGGTGCGATAGAGCACGGTGCGATAGCCGATCGCCTCCGCCCGGAAAGGGTTTTCGCGGATCGCCATCAGTACGGAGCCGAACGGCGAGTTCACGATGCGCAGCAGAACGAGCACCAGCACCAGCGCCGAGAAATAGACGATGTAGTAATCGACCAGCCGACCATTCAGCCGCACGCCGAACAGCGTGCCGTCGGCCAGCGAGAACGAGGTGCGCAGCACCGTGGGCAGCCGGTAATTCAGCCCGTCCTCGCCGCCGGTGAGGTCGGATAACTGCGAGGCCAGGATCGCAAAGGCGCTCGCGACGGCGAGCGTGATCATGGCGAAGAAGATGGTGCGGACGCGCAGGCTGAAGAGCCCGATCACGGTGGCAAGCACGACCGCCACCACGAGACCTGCCGCAACGCCGACCGCCACCGAATCCCAGCCCGGCCCCATGCGCGTGAGCGCGATCGCCACGCCGTAGGCGCCGATGCCGAAGAACATGGTGTGGGCAAAGGAGACGATGCCGGTATAGCCCAGCAACAGATCGAAGCTCGCCGCCAGGACGATGAAGACGCAGATCTTGGCCGCGACGTTCAACGACTTGGCACCGGGAAACAGGAACGGTGCCACCGCCAGCCCGATCAGGATGGCAAGCAGCATCAGCGTCAGCCAGCGGCTGCGCGGCAGATCGTCGGAGAGAAGGGAGCGCAGCATGGCCCTCACCTCTTCGCGACGGGATAGAGGCCCTGCGGCCGCCACAGCAGCACCAGCGCCATCAGGAGGATGTTGGAGCCCAGCGCCACCTTGGGCGCCAGGAAGCCGACATAGTTGGCGGTCAGCCCCACGAGCAGTGCGCCGACGAAGCAGCCGCCCACCGAGCCCAGGCCACCGATAATGATGACGATAAACACCAGCACGACGACCTGCGCCCCGATCGCAGCCGTCACGGTCTCCTGGTAGAGGCCCCACATGGCGCCGCCCAATCCAGCCAGGGCCGAACCCACCACGAACACGCCGACGAACAGGCGGCGAATGCGATAGCCCAGCGCCTCGACCATCTCGCCGTTCTCGACACCGGCTCTGATCAGGAGCCCGATGCGCGTGCGGTTGAGCGTGAGGGCCAGGGCGGCGAACACCGCGAGCCCGACCACTACCGCCAGCACGCGATACTTCTCGATGGCGATGTCGCCCAGCAGAAAGGCGCCGCGCAGCGCCGTCGGCCGGCTGAGCGTGATCTGGTCCGGCCCCCAGATCACCTTGAGGAGCTGCTCGGCCACGATCAGTCCCCCCGTCGTCACCAGGATCTGCTTCAAGTGCTGGCCGTAGACCGGCCGCACGATGACCCGCTCGAAGCCGAGACCCAGCACGCCGCTCACGACCATCGCTGCAAGGATCGCCGGCACGATGGCGGCCAGGTTGAGCCAGATCGAATCGGCCGTCATCCACGGCGCCATCGTCAACATGACGCTCGCCGTGACGAACGCGCCGACGGCAATGAAGGCGCCATGGCCGAAATTGAGCACGTCCATCAAGCCGAAGGTGAGCGTCAGGCCCGACGCCATGATGAAGATCATCAGGCCCATGGCGAGGCCCGCCACGGTGAGCGTGACCCAGCTCGCGGGCGAACCGATCAGCGGGAGCGCCGCAATCGCCAGCACGGGGATCAGCAGCAGGGGAATCCAGTCTCGCTTCATTGGTGGGAATCCATGCCCAGCCCCAGTAGGTGCTGCTGTAGTGCGGGGTCGGCGGCAAAGGCGGCCATGTCGCCACGATGCGCGACCTTGCCGTCGTCCATGACGGCGACCGTGTCGCCGAGCTGACGGGCAAAGGCGAAGTTCTGTTCGACCACCAGCAGGCTCGCCTCACCGTCCTTCAATTCGCGAAACGCCGAAATCATGTTGGCGATGATGGCCGGCGCCAACCCTTTGGTCGGCTCGTCGATCAGCAGTAGGCGGCGCGGCTCGATGATGGCGCGCGCCACCGCGAGCATCTGCTTCTGCCCACCCGACAGCAGGCCGGCCGGCAAGCTCCAGAACCGCTTCAGCGCCTCGAAGCGGGAAAAGATCCATTCCAGCCGCTTGGCGTCGGGAGGACCGGAGCGCGCTGCCAGGATCAGGTTCTCCTGTACGGTAAGGTCCGCGAAGATCGCCATACTCTCGGGCACATAGGCGATGCCGAGACGGGCGATGTCGGGTGTGGCCAGCCCCGTGATGTCGCGGCCATCGAAGCGGATTTCGCCCGCCGCGGCGCGCCACATGCCCATGATGGTGCGCAAGGTCGTCGTCTTGCCGGCGCCATTTCGGCCCAGCAGCATGGTGAGGCCACCTTCGGCCACGTCGAACTCGACGCCATGCAGAATGTGATAGCGGCCGATGTGCGTCTCGACGCCGCGCAGGCTGAGAAGAGGCCGGCTCACGCCGTCGCTCCGCCGAGATAGGCCTCGCGCACGATGTCGGAGTTGATCACTTCGGCCGGCTTGCCGTCGGCGACCAGCTTGCCCTGATGCAGCACCACGATCCGGTCGGAGAGAGACCGCACGACATCCATCTTGTGCTCGACCAGCAGGATGGTCTTGTCGCCGCGCTTCTTTATCGCGGCAATGATGTCGAGCACGGTCGGCACCTCGTCGATGCTCATGCCGGCGGTCGGCTCGTCGAACATGAAGACCTCCGGCTCCAGCGCCAGGAGGATCGCGACTTCGAGTTTGCGCTGGTCGCCATGCGGCAGAGTCGCCGCCACCGCCTGCGCCCGATCCCCCAGCGACACCGCCGCAAGATGCTCCATCGCCCGGTCGATCAGCTCCCGATGCGTCTGGGTACGGCTGAACAGGTCGTAACCCTTGCCGCTCTTCACCTGCACGGCCAGCCGCACATTCTCGAGTGCGCTCAGGTTGGGAAAGAGGTTGGTGAGCTGGAAGGCGCGCCCCAAGCCCAGCCGCGTGCGCCTGGGCGCAGGATGGCCGGTGATGTCCTCGCCGTTCAGCTTCACCTTGCCCGAGGTCGCCGGAAGCTGCCCGGAAATCAGGTTGAAGTAAGTCGTCTTGCCGGCACCGTTGGGGCCGATGATCGACGTGAGCGTACCCTTCTCGAAAGCACAGCTCACGCCATCGACAGCAGCATGTCCGCCGAAGCGGATCGTGAGATTCTCAGTGACGAGCATGGCGTCACCTCCCCCTGAGACGGTCGCTGAACGTCCCTCTCGGGGCGAGGTCTCTTCACGTCAGCGCTTGTTCTTGATCGGCAGCTTCATCTCGTCTGCCGGGATCACGCGCACCAGTTCGAGCAGGTCGACATTATCCGGCGCATCTTTCTTCATGCGCCAGTGATACATCTCCTGCAGAGCCTGATGGTCTTCCTTGCGGAAAGTCATCGTGCCCTTGGGTGTCTCGAAGCTCATGCCTTCCATCGCGGCAATCAGCTTCGCGCTGTCGGTCGACTTCGCCTTCTTCACCGCCTCGACGATGGCGATGGCCGCACTCATGCCGCCGGCCACGAAGAAGTCGGGCGGCGTGCCGTTGTTCTTCTTCTTGTATTCGGTCACCAGCCAATCGTTCACCGGGTTCTTCGGGAATCCCCAGTAGTAATAGATGGCGCCTTCCAGGCCCGGGAACTGCTTCCAGCCCGCCATCACCGGCAGGATGTTGCCGCCCGGCGCGATCTCGATGCCGTAGCGCTCGGGCTTGAGGTCCATCAGCTTGGGCAGGGGATGAGCGCCGGCCCACACCACGACCACGACCTTGCGGCCGGGCTTGTCTTTCAGCGCATCGAAGATGCGCTGCGCCGGCGCAGTGAAGTCGGTGGTCGCCTGCGGCGCATATTCCTCGTGCACGATCTTGGCCTTGGAACCGACCGCTGCCAGCGCATCCTTGAGCGCCGCGATGCCGTCCTTGCCGAAAGCATAGTCCTGCGCCAGCGTGGCGATGCTGATGTTCTCGTCCTTCAGCGTCGCGGCGGCGGCCAGCGAATCCTGCGTCGAGTTGCGCGCCGTGCGGAAGATATAGCGGTTCCATTTGTCGCCGGTGATCTGGTCGGCAACGGCCGGCTCGACGATCAGCAGCTTCTTGTACTCTTCCGCCACCGGCAGCATGGCGAGTGCGGCAGCCGAGGAAGTCGTGCCGACGGCGATATCGACCTTGTCGTCACCATAGGCCTCTTCCAGGGCGGCCTTGGCCAGGTCGGGCTTGAGCTGGTCGTCCTTCAAGATCACCTGGATCTTGCGGCCATCCACTTCCATCGTGCCTTTGGTGGCATACTCCAGACCCAGCATGAAGCCGGCCTCGGTCTGCCGTGCATAGGCTTCGAGCGGCCCGGTCTTGCCGTAGATCAAGGCGATCTTCAGGGGCGATTGCTGTGCGGCAGCGGGTCCGGCCAACAGCAGACCGGCCAGCACCAGGAACGAACGACGGATCATGCAGAACCTCCCATTGTCGACGGTTCTTCTAGTCGATGAACCTAGCTTGCACCATAGAGCGGGATCACCGACAGAATGCGCTTTGTCGCTACGGAGCGATTTCCGGCTTCGGCCGATCGCTCGGGCTATATCTTGTCTCTTTGCCTTCGAGCAGCGGCCGCTCGCGGTTGAACAAGTCGATCACGGCATCTATCACGGCGCGCACCCGCGGCAAAGCGCGCAGGTCGCGATGCACAAGGAGCCACTGATCGGCAAAGACCTCGGCGATGACACTACCCATGCGTTTCAGCGCCGGGTCCGGATCGCCGAGAAAACACGGCAGTACGGCAAGGCCGGCACCGGCACGCGTCGCCTCGTGCAGCACAAGCCAGTTGTTGCCGCGCACCGCCAGCCGTCGGCCGCCCAGCCGTTCGAGCAGCCATTGCTGGCCCGGCATGTAGCCATGGTCGTCGTCGAAGCCGAGCCACGGATGGTCGGCGAGAGTCGCCATCGGATCGACCCGAGCCGGGCGACCGACCGGAAAGTCGCGGGCCGCGTAGATCGCATAGGCAACGCGGCCCAGCTTGCGCGCAACGATGTCGCCCAGCTCCGGCACCTGCTCGCGGATCAGCAGATCGGCCTCGCGACGCGACAGGTTGGCCAACGTGTGACTGGCCGCCACCTCGAATTCGATCTGCTTCAGCCGGTCGCGCAGCTCGGCGAGGTGGCGGGCGATGAAGGCCGCCATCGCCTCCCCGGCCGAAAGCCGCACCGTGCCGCTCACGGTATCGCTGAGGCCCGCGCTGCGGCGGTGGATCGAATGGGCGGCCTTCTCCATCGCCTCGGTATCGGCCAGCAGCTCCTCGCCCGCGCTGGTCGGCACGAAGCGATCGGGCAGCCGCTCGAACAGACGGGCACCGATCTGCCGTTCGAGTACGGCCACGCGGCGCGACACGGTGGGATGGCTGACACCCAGCGACCGGGCCGCCGTCGTGAGCGTGCCCTCGCGCGCCAGAGCCAGGAAAACACGGAGATCGTCCCAGTTGGGATTCATGTACAGAATTGTACAGCGACTTTTCCGAATTGTGGACTGACGAATAAGGATGTTCGACCTAGCATTCCACCATGCACATCGAACCGCGCCTGCTCGTCTTCACCCGGGGCGTCCGCACCCGCATCGCCGCCACTGTCGCCGTCGGCCTGCTGGGCGTCGGACTGGGCATCGCCCGCCTTGCCCTGCTGGGCTGGCTGATCGGCCAGGTCTTCACCGGCAAACCGCTGCAGGAGCTGGTGCTGCCGGTGGTGCTGATCGCCGTCGTCATGGTGCTGCGTGGCGCGGCCGAACACTGGCGCGCCGTGATGGCGCACGAGACGGCCGCGAGGGTGCAGAAGGCACTGCGCCGGACGCTCTACGACAAGGTGGCCTCGCTCGGACCCGCAACCGTCGGCCGCCAGCGCTCAGGCGGCCTCACGCTTTCCATGATCGACGGCGTCGAACAGCTCGAAACCTATTTCGGCCAGTTCCTGCCGCAGTTCATGATCGCCCTCCTGTCGCCCTTGCTGATCTTCATGGTCGTCGCCTTCATCGACCTGCCGGTCGCGGCAGTGATGCTGGGCTTCGCCTTGCTGGCCCTGTTCGCGCCCGCGCTCTGGCACAAATGGGATGTGCGGGCCTCGATCGCACGCATGACGGCGTACAAGTCCTTCGCCGCCGAATTCCTCGACTCCATTCAGGGCCTCGCAACACTCAAGGCTTTCGGCCAGGGCAAGGCGCGCGCCGACAAGCTCGAAGTGGAGGCGCGCGATCTCTTCCGCCGGACTATGTGGGTGCTGGGCACCAACTCGCTGGCGCGCGGCATCACCGATACGTCGATTGCGGGCGGTGCCGCAGCAGCGCTGATCTACGGCGCCTCGCGGGTCGAATCCGGCGCCATGTCGCTCACCGCCCTGCTGGTGATCCTGATGCTGGGCGTCGAAATCTTCCGGCCGATGCGCGAGCTGCGCTCCGTGCTGCACCAGGGCATGGTCGGCCTCTCGGCGGCGCAGGGCATCTATCGCATTCTCGACGACCGCACCTCAGTGGCCGACGCGCCGCCGGCGACGCTCAGCACGGTGCTGGCCCCCACCATCGTCTTCGAGAACGTGCGCTTCGCCTATCCCGGCACACGCCGCACCGTGCACGACAACCTCAACTTCACCGCAGCCGCCGGTGAACGGCTGGGTCTGGTCGGCTCCTCCGGCGGCGGCAAGTCGTCGATCGTACGCCTGCTGCTGCGCTTCTACGATCCCGACCAGGGCCGCATCCTGCTGGGCGGCCACGACCTGCGGTCGTTGTCCTTTGCCCAGATCCGCTCCCTGATCTCGGTGGTGAACCAGGACACGTTCCTGTTCCACGGCACGGTCGAGGAGAACGTCCGGCTCGGCAAGCCCGGCGCATCGCAGGCGGAAATGGAGGACGCCGCACGCGCCGCCAACATCCACGAGTTCATTCTGAGCCTGCCGCAGGGCTACCAAACCGTGATCGGCGAGAAAGGCATCAAGCTCTCGGGCGGCCAGCGCCAGCGTCTCGCCATCGCCCGCGCTCTCTTGCGGGACACGCCGATTCTGGTGCTCGACGAGGCGCTCTCCGCCGTCGATGCCGAGAACGAGGCCGTGATTCAGGAAGCGCTGGACCGGCTGATGCAGGGCCGCACGACGCTGATCCTGGCGCATCGCCTGTCGAGCGTCATCGACTGCGACCGCATCCTGGTTCTCGACCGTGGCCATGTCGCCGAAGAAGGCAAGCACGGCCCGCTGATGAGTCAGGGCGGCGTCTATGCCCGGCTGATGGCCGAGCAGGCGCGCGAGCAGCAGATCACCGCAGCCGCCGACGTGATCGACGTCCCGGCCCGTGCCGAGACCGCGGCCAACACACCGGGAGGCGCGGCGAAGCCGGTGACCGAAGGCATCATCAAGGCCGAAGGCCTCACCTGGTATCAGGTCGTCGCGGCGCTAATGAAGGTCATCATGCCGTGGAAGGGCAAGCTCACCGCCACCTTCGTCCTGGGCGTGCTGCGGGTCGTGGCCTTCATCGGAATCGGCGTGCTGTCGGCGCTGATCGTGCTGGCGCTCAAGAACCATGAACCCTATGGCGGCCTCGCCATCGCGCTGGCGGTGCTGGCGCCGCTCTCCGGCCTCTTGCATTGGCTTGAATCCTGGCTGGCCCACGACATGGCCTTCCGCCTGCTGGCCGAGATGCGCATCGATGCCTTCCGCAAGCTCGATGCGCTGGCACCGGCCTATCTCACGCGCCGCCGCACCGGCGACCTGATGGCGCT
>WBZX01001505.1_pt2 | contig 10655 bp, 10 predicted proteins | sample 5204211 | NCBI WGS metagenome assembly WBZX01 (sample SAMN12344362, study PRJNA552823) | activated sludge metagenome | biome: Activated sludge suspended growth; feature: Nitrification reactor; material: Wastewater; isolation source: activated sludge from nitrification reactor of wastewater...
CGCGGTGCCGTCGCAATCCGCAGTGCAGTAACAGTCGAAGTTGAGCGGCGGCAGATCACACGTGCCACAGCCGAGCGAGACCACCTCGCCCACGCAGATGTCGTCCCACAGCTCGTCGCAGCACAGCGCATCCTGGGCGCACACGCAGTCCTGGATCTCCGGGATCGTGCAGCCGGGGCCGCCGTTGGCCTCGCAGCAGTTGCCGACGTCGCCACCGGTGGTCGAGTCGGAGCCGCTGCCGGAGTCGACGCCGCCACTGTCGGAGCCGCTGCCGTCGACGCTGCCGGTGCTGCCGTCGGCGCTCGACGCCGTCGTCGAGCCATCGGTGGTGCCGTTCGAGGTCGAGTTGGTCGTCGACGCCGAGGCCGAGGCCGAGCCGTCGCTACCGCCGCCCGTGTCGCCATCGTCGGAGGTGATGATGCACGCCGACGCGCTGACGAGCGGCGCGGCGAGCAGTGCGGTCAGGGCGAGGAAGCGATCGACATTGATGTTCATGGGGTACTCCTTGGGTGCGCGACCGGTGCATGCCTGGGGCGCTCACGCGACCTCGGTCTCGGAAAGATTCGTCGGATGTGGCCGTGAACGCCAGCCCCAAAGCCGGCCTTGCAACCGCCATGAGATTTGCGCCACGACACCGCCGCGGAGATCGAATCTCGGATTCGCGCGTCGTCAGGCCCGCTCGATCACGAACCCGCGCGGGCCTCGGCCGCGACGACCATGACATCGTCCGGCACGTGCCCGTCGCGCTTGATGGTCATCGTCAGCTTCGCTCCGACCCCGCGCAGCAAGGTGCGGTACGCGACGTCCGAGACCCGGCGCACCGGGTTGCCATCGATCGCGAGGATGACGTCGCCCACCGCGAGGCCGGCCCGTCCCGCGGGGCCACTCTCGTCGACACCGGTGATCCGTACCACGCCGCCGCGACCCGGAATCACCCCCGCCTCGGCGTTCTCGGCCTTCATGCCGAGCCGCGCGTGGCGGACCCGACCGAAGGTCCACACGTCGTCGAGGAAGCGCCGGACGATCGCCGCCGGCACTGCGAACGCCAGGCCTTGCCCGTCGCTGCGCACCGCGGTCGTGATGCCCACGACGCTGCCGTCGGCGTCGACCAGTGGGCCGCCGGAGTTGCCGATGTTGATCGACGCATCGGTCTGCATGAAGTTCCACACCCCGTCGGGCCGCAGACCCTCGGGCCGCCCGAGATCGTCGTGATCGCGGCCGAGGCCACCGATCACACCGACCGTCACGGTGTGCCCGAGGCCGAACGGCTGCCCCACCGCCATCACCCACTCGCCCGGGGTCGGCTCGCGTGCGCTCAGCTCGACCGGCACCAGCGTCGGGGTCGAGCCCTCGAGATCGAGCAGGGCCAGATCGAGCAGGTCGTCGGCGAACACCACCCGAGCGACCACACGCTCACCGCTGGCGAACTCGACCTCGACGCCCTTCGAGCCGGCGACGACGTGTTCGTTCGTGAGGATCTGACCGTTGGCGCTGACCACCATCCCGCTGCCGACCCCACGGACGACGCGGGCGCCCTTGCGGTCGTCGGCGGCGGTGACCTGGGTGATCACCGTGACCACCGACGGGCCCACGCGCTTGGCGACGCGGGCGAAGTCGGGCACGACGATGGTCGAGATCTCGGTCGGTCCCCGCGGCAGCGACGGCTCGCCGCCGCCGTTGGTGACCACGGCGCTCGGCAACGGTGCTGCGTCTTCGGTCACGCGACGGCACGCGGCCGTCGTCGGTAGCAGCACCGACGCGAGCAGCAACCACGCCGACCAGCCGGTGCGCGCGCGCTCAGCCGCCCGTATCGTCATCGGCGGGAGCATCGGTCGCGGGCTCGTCGGCCTGCGCCGCGTCGCCGTCGTCGTCGTCGCCGTCGCCGTCGTCGTCGTCGTCGAGATCGTCGTCGTCGTCGTCGTCGTCCATGTCGGACTCGTCGGTGACGACGCGACGGATCGGCAGCGGCGCCGGACGCCGCGGCTCGTTGGCGGCAATCGGACGATCGTAGCCGTCCTCGTCGCCACCTTCTTCACGCGGCCGCACGTTCTCCGCGACATCCACGAGCCCCGCGAGGTGCGCGTCGTACTCTTCCTTGGTCACGCGACCGGACCCGATGTACCGGTGGACGACCCGGAGGTCGAACATGCGCTCGTTCTTTGGGGTACTCATGTGCGGCTGTGCTTGTAGATCACCCCCGGGGTGCGGTCAAACCGCGGGGCGACGCGCACACTTGCGCGGGCCCAGGCCGCTCGGGAATAATGCCGCCGCGCTCGCAGTCCGCGGGCACCCGCGGGCTGCCTCCGGTCCCACCGCCGCACGACACGTGCGGGTCCGAGGACGCTCGCCACGCCGGCCACCAAGGGCTGCACCCACGAAGCGCGCCCCCTCCGGAGTTCTCGAGGGCCGCCGTCCGCGCCCCGCGAGAGCTCCCCACGAAGCCCACGGAACCCATCAGCCATGACCCTTGGCGCCTATGACATCCGCATGGTGAGCGAGTTGGTCGAGCGCGAGTCCGCGTTCGTCGATCGGCTCTTCACCGAGATCCACAAGGTGGTGGTCGGTCAGAACGACATGATCGAGCGCCTCTTCATCGGCCTGCTGTGCGGCGGGCACGTGCTGCTCGAGGGCGCGCCGGGCCTGGCGAAGACCCTCACGGTGAACACCCTCGCACAGACACTGCAGCTGCAGTTCAAGCGCGTGCAGTTCACGCCAGACCTGCTGCCGTCGGACGTCATCGGCACCGTCATCTACAACCATCAGAGCGGCACGTTCACCAACAAGCAGGGCCCGATCTTCACCAACCTGCTGCTGGCCGACGAGATCAACCGCGCGCCCGCCAAGGTGCAGAGCGCGCTGCTCGAGGCGATGGCCGAGCGCCACGTCACGGTCGGCGACACCACCTATCCCCTGCCGACGCCGTTCCTGGTGCTGGCCACGCAGAACCCGATCGAGCAGGAGGGCACCTACAACCTGCCCGAGGCGCAGCTCGATCGCTTCATGTTCAAGATCAAGGTCGACTACCCCGGCGCCGACGACGAGCTCAAGATCATGAAGCGCATGGGCTCTGGTGCCGAGGCCTCGCAGGCCAAGGCCGAGCCGGTGATCGGCCCCGACGAGATCGCACGGGTGCGCCGCACCATCGACGACATCATCGTCGAGGAGCCGGTCCAGCGGTACATCGTCGACGTGGTCGGCGCGACCCGTCGCCCCGGCGCGGCGGGCCTCGCCGACCTGCAAGCGTTCATCGACTTCGGCGCCTCGCCGCGGGCCTCGATCGCACTGTACCAGGCCGCGCGCGCGCACGCGTTCCTGCGCCGGCGCGGCTACGTCAGCCCAGAGGACATCAAGGCGGTCGCGCCCGACGTGCTGCGCCACCGCATCATCCTGTCGTACGAGGCCGAGGCCGAGGGCAAGACGGTCGAACAGATCGTGCGGCAGATCCTCGAGCACGTGCAGGTGCCCTGACGAGTTCCGACATGGCCGGCGCACCGCTCACCAGCGACGAAGCCCGCGCGCGCACCACCGAGCTGCTGCGCGAGATCCGACGCATCGAGATCCAGACCTCGCGCCTGGTCGAGCAGCACATCGCCGGCTCGTACCAGTCGGTGTTCAAGGGTCAGGGCATCGCATTCTCCGAGGTCCGCGCCTACGAGCCCGGCGACGACGTGCGCACGATCGACTGGAACGTCACCGCGCGCACTGGCACGCCGCACGTGAAGCTCTTCACCGAGGAGCGCGAGCTCACCGTGATGCTGATGGTCGACATGTCGGCCAGCCTCGACCTCGGCAGCCGCGACTACGACAAGCGGCAGCTGGTCGCGCGACTGGCCGCGACCTTCGCGTTCTCGGCGATCTCCAACAACGACCGCGTGGGACTGGTCGGCTTCACCGATCGCGTGGAGGTGTTCGTGCCGCCGCGCAGCGGTCGCAAGCACGTGCTGGCGGTCGTGCAGCGAGTGCTCACCCACGAGCCCCAGAGCCGCCGCACGCGGCCGAGCGCGGCGCTCGAGTACCTCGCGCGCGTGGCCAAGGGCCACACGGTCGCGGTGCTGGTGTCGGACTTCGTCGACGCGGTCGACGAGAAGGGCGCGAGCTGGGACCCGCGCTTCGAGCACGCCCTCAAGGTCGCCGCCCGTCGCCACGACGTGATCCCCATCCGCGTCGAGGACCCCATCGAGCTCGAGCTGCCACCGCTGGGCCTGGTCGCGCTGGAGGACCTCGAGCTGCTGGAGCTCGGCGACGACGGCTTCGTCGATCTCAGCCCGCGCGCAGCGGCGCGCTTCAAGGCCCAGGTCGAGCGCGAGCGCGACGCGTTCGAACGACTGATGCGCAAGCTGTCCCTCGCGACCGTGAACGTGCGCTGCGGCGCCGACTGGCAGGGACCGCTGGTGGCCTACTTCGCGCGGCGCAACCGGAGGATGCGACATTGATCGCGGCGTTCGAGCTCGCACGGGCCACGCTGGTGGCGGCCGCGCTGGCGGCCGCGCCCGCGCCTGCCGACGACGACGGGCCAGCTGCCGCGCCCGCGCCTGCCGCAGACGACGGGCCCGGGGCCCCGCCGGGCGTCGCCGTGCCGGCCGAGTCGCCGGTCGCCGTGACCGCGCGCCTCGGGCCCGATCCGTCCCACGTGGGCGACCTGCTGACGCTCGAGATCACCGCTGCGTACCCCCGCGGCTACAGCGTCAACCTCCCGATCGGCGTGAGCTTCGAGCCGCTCCACCTGGTCGAGCTCACCGAGGGTGAGCCCGAGACCACCGGCGAGGGCCTGCGCAAGACCTTCACCGTGACGCTGCAGCACTTCGCGCCCGGGCCCGCGACGGTGCCCGCGGTGACGCTCACCTACGTCGACGAGCAGGGCGCGATCCAGACCACCGCCGTTCCCGCGGTCGCCTTCACGGTCGACGCGTTGCTCGCCAACGAGGCCGATCCGCAACCGCGCGCCGATGACCCGCCGATCTCGATCGAGTACCCCAACACGCTCGCCGAGACGGTGGTGTACTCGGTCGCGGCCACGCTGGTGGCCGCGCTCGTGGCCTGGTGGGTGATCGCGCGACTGCGTCGCCGTCGTCGGCCGCTCGTGCTGGCACCGGCGATTCCGGCCCACGAGCTCGCCCTCGAGGCGCTGGCCGAGCTCGAGCGCGGCTCGTTGCTCGGCGATGGCCGCGTGCAGGACTACTACGTGGAGCTCACCGAGATCGGCAAGGGCTACCTCGAGCGGCGCTTCGGCGTGGAGGCACTCGATCGCACCACCGACGAGATCCGCCGCGCACTGCTGCGCGATCCGAATGCGGTCGCGCCGCTGTCCGCCGACGAGGTCATTGCGTTCCTCCAGCGCAGCGACCTCGTCAAGTTCGCGCGCATGCGCCCCGATGGCAGCGCCGCCGGCGATGACCTGTCATGGGTACGCGACGCCGTGGAGCGCTCGCGCAGCGATCGCAACCCCGCCGGCGAAACAATCTCCCCGGACCCCGCGCCGGAGGCCACGCCATGAAACCATGGTCGAGCATCGCGTCGACCCTCGGGTGGGCACTCGCATCGCTGTTGGCGGTCGCGCTGGTGCTGCTGGCGGTGCTGCGCGAGGGCGTGCGGTGGATCGTGTTCGCCGAGCCCTGGTGGGCGACCGCCGCGATCGTCCCGGTGATGGCCGTGGTCGTGCGCGCGCTGCTGCGGCCGCGGCCGGCGACCATGCGATTCTCCCGCTCGAACAGCCTGCGTCGGGTCGCACGGGGCTGGGCGGTGCACTTCGTCGACCTGCCCGACGGCATGCGCTTGGCGGCCGCGGTGCTGCTGTGCGTCGCGCTCGCGCGACCGCAGTCGACCCACGGTGCCGACCGCATCGAGCACGAGGGCATCGACATCGTCATCGCGCTCGACCTCTCGGAGTCGATGGAAACGCCCGACCTCGCGCCCAACCGCCTGGGCGCCGCGCAGCGGGTCATCGACGCCTTCATCGTGCGACGCCCACGCGACCGCATCGGCCTGGTCGCGTTCGGCTCGAGCGCGTCGACGGTGTCACCGCTGACGATCGATCACGGGGTCCTGCGCTCGATGGTTCGTCGCCTGCAGCTGCGCACCATGGACGGCAGCACCACAGCCATCGGTGCCGGACTCGGCATGGCACTCAACCGACTGGGCGACTCCGAGGCCGCCAGCCGCGTCATCGTGCTGCTCACCGATGGCGTGCACAATGCCGACGGCCTCGATCCCGACGCCATCGCGCGCGAGGCCGCGACCCGCGGCGTGCAGATCTACACGGTGTTGATGGGCCAACACGGCCGCGATCAGGGCAACGTCGACCCCGCACGCCTCGAGCGCGTCGCGGCCACGACCGGCGGCTATGCCTACACCGCGGCCGACGAGAACGCGCTCTCGGGCAGCTTCCAGGATCTGCTCGACAAGCTCGAGCGCTCCGAGATCGCCGGCGAGTCGGTGCTGCCGGAGCTGTTCGCGTGGCTGTTGTGGCCGGCGCTGGCGCTGCTCGTGCTCGAGCTGGTGCTGCGCAACACGAGACTGCGGAGGTTCCCGTGAGCATCGCGAGCGCATGGCGTTGGGCCGAGCCGCCCGCCGATCTCACGGTCCGCACGCTCGATGCGATCGACTGGGGTCGGCTCGACTGGTGGTGGGCTGCGTTGGCGGTGCCGCTCGCGATCGGTGCCGTGCTGTGGGGCGCGAGGCAGCGCGCACGCGCACGCGCGGCGCTGGGCCAGTCCGCGCTGGTCACCAAGCTGCTGGCGTCGGTGCACACCGGCAACCGCGTGCTGCAATCGGTGTTCGCGATCGCCGGCCTGGCGTGCGTGGCGGTGGCGCTGCTGCGGCCGCAGTACGGCGGCAAGGCCAACGTGGTGCCGGCCAGCGGTCTCGACATCGTGATCGCGGTCGACTACAGCAAGTCGATGCTCGCGGCCGACGTGTACCCGTCGCGCAGCGAGCGGCTCGAGGCCGAGCTGGCGCGGTTCCTCGACGACGCGGCGCGACGCGGCGATCGCATCGGTGTCGTGGTGTTCGCCGGGGCTGCGCGCGGCTTCCCGGTCACCGCCGACATCCGCCTGCTCAAGACCTACCTGCAAGCCGCCGATCCCCGGCGCGAGAAGCCCGGCGGCACTGCGATCGGTCGCGCGCTCACGCTCGCGCTCACATTCCTCGTCGATGCCCGCCGCGGCGACGCCGACGACCTCATCGCCGCCGACGGCACGGACGAGACCAAGCTCGACGACAAGACCATCCCACCGGCCGAGAACGACCAAGCCATCGTGCTGCTCACCGACGGTGAGGACACCGAGAGCCGACCGATGGAGGTCGCGAAGGAGGCGGCGCGACTCGGGGTGCGGGTCTACACCGTCGGCATCGGCTCGAAGTCCGGCGAACCGGTGCAGAAGTTCGACGACGAGGGCAACCCCGACGGCTACATCACCGACGAGCAGGGCAACTACGTCATGACCCGCATCGACGCCGAGCTGCTCGAGGAGATCGCCAAGACCACCGGCGGTCGCTTCGTGCATGTCGATCCCGAGCACTTCGGGCTCGATGCCGTGCGGGAGCAGCTCGAGGGGCTGTCGAGGTCGCGGCGCGAGGTCACGATCGAGATCCTGCGCGACGAGGGCTACAGCTTCTTCGTGGTCCCCGCCGTGTTGCTGCTGACGCTGGCGCTGGCGCTGCCGCAGCGCCGCCGGAGGGCCGACCCACGATGATCGGACGCACCATCACCGCCGTGCTGCTCGCGGGCTGGCTGGCCGACCGGCTCGCGCGCCACGACGCCGACGTCGAAGCCGGCATCGACGCGTACGAGGCCGGGCAACACGACGACGCGCTCGCGGCCTTCGACCGCGCGGTCGCGCGGCTGGGCGAGCGCCCCGAGCTCTCGTTCGATCGCGGCCTGGCACTGCTCGCCAAGGGCGACACCGACGCAGCCAAGACCGCATTCGAGCGCGCCAGCGAGGCCGACTCGGTCGACGTGCGCGCCAGCGCCTTCTACGAGCTCGGCAACCTCGCGCTGAACGCCGAGGCGTACGACGACGCGATCGCGCGCTACATCGACTGCCTACAGGCGCGGCCGGACCACGAGAACGCCAAGTGGAACCTCGAGATCGCGCTGCAGCGCAAGCGCAAGGACGAGGAGAAGCAGGACGAGGAGAAGCAAGACGAGGAGAACGACGGCTCCGACGACTCCGGCGGCTCCGACTCGGGCGGCTCCGACGACTCCGGCGGCTCCGACGCGGGCGGCTCCGACGACTCCGGCGGCTCCGACTCGGGCGGCGGCGGTGACTCCGGGGGGTCCGACTCGAGCGGCGGTGACTCGGGCCAGCAGCAAGACGACCAGAAGCAAGACGACCAGAAGCAAGACGACCAGAAGCAAGACGACCAGAAGCAAGACGACCAGAAGCAGGCCGACCAGAAGCAAGACGACCAGAAGCAGGCCGACCAGAAGCAAGACGACCAGAAGCAGGAGCAGCCCGCCGCGCCGACGCCGGTCGAGCGTGCCGATCTCCAGCGTGCGCTCGACCAGCTCGACGAGCAGGACGGCTACTTGCTCGATCGCCCGCGCGGCCGCACCAACGGCCCCATCAAGGACTGGTAGCCATGGATCGCAATCGTCGCAGCTTCGTGCTCGGTGCGATGGCGCTGACCCTCGCCCTGCCGGCGCGCGCCCGTGCGGCCGGCGTCGTCGCCGAGCTGACCGCGAGCACGACCACCCTGCGCGTGGGTGAAGAGGTCGAGCTGTCGCTCGAGGTCCGCCGCGAAGGCAGCGGGGCGGTGCCCGATCCGGAGCTACCGAGCGGTCTGGCCGATGGCTTCGAGGTGGTCTCGCAGTACTCCTCGGGCAGCGGGTTCGAGATCCGCATCGGCGGCGGCCGCAACAGCCGCACCATGCACAGCTCGATGTCGATCACCGCGATCGCGCTCAAGCCCGGCACCTACAAGCTGTCGTTCGACGTCGACGACGCCGGCGATGCGGTGCGCTCCAACATCGTGGAGATCGTGGTCGAGGGCACCCCGGAGGCCTCGCTCGAGGCCGCGCGACCGAGCACCGGCAAGCCCGACCGCGCCCGCGGCGACGTGTTCGTGTGGGCCGCGACCGACAAGACGCAGGCGTGGATCGGCGAGCAGATCGAGTATCGGCTCGACGTCTACGAGCGCTCGCTGCTGTCGAGCGTGGCCCTGCGTACACCGCCCAACTTCGCCGACTTCTACAGCTACGATCTGCCCGAGGGCGACGGCGCGGTCGAGGAGGTCGCGGGCGTGCCGTACCGCGTGCGACCGGGCATGCGGCGGGCCCTGTTCCCGCAGAAGGCCGGCACGCTGGTGATCGGTGCCCCCGAGATCACCATCGGTCGTCGTCGTCGCGATCGCGGCGCCGCGGTCTCGATCGAGGTCAAGCCGCTGCCGGCGGCGGGCCAGCCGGCAAAGTTCTCCCCCAACAACGTCGGGCGCTTCACCGTGACCGCGAAGGTCGACCGCACCAAGGTGCAGGCCGGCCAGCCCTTCACCTGGACGGTGGAGATCGCCGGCGAGGGCAACGTCGCGCTGGTCGATCCGGGCGAGTGGCCGCAGCTGCAAGGCGCGCGGCGCTACGACCCCAAGGTCGACTCGCAGATGCAGGCGGTCGATCGGGTGCGCGGGCGTCGAACCTACGCGTTCCTCGTGATTCCCGAACAGGGCGGCAAGCTCGAGCTCCCGCCGGTGCGACTCGACTACTTCGATCCGCTCGAAGGTCGCTACGACGTGGCCAGCAGCGAGGCGCTGGTCGTCGAGGTCGAGGGCAACGCGGCCCCGAGCGTGCCCGAGCCCGATGCGCCGGTCGTCACCGGCGAGCCGACGACCGAGAGCTTCGCCCCCATCATCGTGGCCGACGCGTTGCCGCGCGAGACCTCGCCGACGCGCGTGCTGACGACGGCTCGCTGGGCGTGGGCCACCGCCGCGGTGCCGAGCGTGGCGATCGCCGTGTGGGGCGGCACGGCCGCGTGGCGTCGCTGGGGTCCCGACGAGGACGCGCGTCGCCGCAGTGCGAGTCGGCGGCTGCAGCGCGAGCGCATCGACACCGCGACGGCGGCCCTCGACAGCGGTGCGGGATTCCACGCCGCGATCGCTGCGATCGCCCACGACCTCGCGGTCTCCCACGCCGGCGCGGAGGCCACGGGTCTGCCACGCCCCGAGCTCGTGCGGCTGTTGTCGCGGCGCGGCGTCGCCGCGGCAGATCTCCGCACGCTCGAACACTTGCTCGAGCGCTGCGATGCGGCCCGCTTCGCCGCGCAGCTGGGCACCGTCGACGACCGACGCGCGCTGCTCGACGACGCGATTGCCCTCACCGAGCGCTCGTCGCTGGCGCGGGGTCCCGCATGAGCGCGCGCCTCGTCCGCGCCGGCCTCGGCGCGCTCTTCCTTGCAGTGGCATCGACCCCGGGATCGGTTCACGCCGACGCCGTCGACGATGCGTTCTCGGCGGGCAACAGCGAGGCAAAGGCGGCCAATTGGCCAGCGGCCGCCCGCCACTACGAAGAGGCGCGGGCACTGCTGGGCCAGCCGAGCAGTCTGCTGTCGTACGACCTGGGCACGACCTACGCGAACGCCGGCGAGCTCGGGCGCGCGACCTTCCATCTCCGCCAAGCGCTCGACTTCCGGGGCAACCCCACCACCGAGATCGCCGAGGCGGCGCGC
>WBZX01003162.1_pt1 | contig 10654 bp, 10 predicted proteins | sample 5204211 | NCBI WGS metagenome assembly WBZX01 (sample SAMN12344362, study PRJNA552823) | activated sludge metagenome | biome: Activated sludge suspended growth; feature: Nitrification reactor; material: Wastewater; isolation source: activated sludge from nitrification reactor of wastewater...
CTTCCCCGCCAAGGACGCGCCGGCGCTCGTCATCGACGCCCACGAGCGCGCCGCGCAGGCTGCACTGCAGCCCGCCGCCGAAGTTCCCCCCGGGGCCGAGCGCCCCGAAGCCGCCGATGCATCGCAGCCGCGACGCAAGCGCGTTCCCCGAATTCCCAGGCATCACTGACGGAGAAGGTTCATGGCGCAGGTCGGAGAAGTCATCTGTGGCCTCGATATCGGCACCACCAAGGTTGCCGCGATCATCGGCGAGGTCACGCAGAACGGGGTCGAGATCCTCGGCGTGGGTACCAGCCCGTCCGACGGTCTGCGGCAGGGCGTGGTGGTGAACATCGAGGCCACCACCGCGAGCATCCAGGCCGCGATCGAAGAGGCCGAGCAGATGGCCGCCGCCGATGTGCAGTCGGTTTTCGTCGGCATCGCCGGCGGTCACATCCGCGGCTTCAGCAGCAACGGCCAGGTCAGCATGCGCTCGCGCGAGGTCGAGGACGGTGACGTCGCCCGCGTGATCGAGCAGGCCAAGGCGGTCAACATCCCGCTCGACCGGCAGATCATCCACACCGTGCCGCTCGAGTACATCATCGACGGTCAGGGCCAGATCCGCGATCCGATCGGCATGAACGGCGTGCGCATGGAGGTCCGCGCCCACGTCATCACCGCGGCGGTGACCAGCGTGCAGAACATCGTGAAGTGCTGCAACCGCGCCTCGCTCGATGTCGTCGAGGTGGTGGTCGAGCCGCTCGCCAGCGCGATGGCGGTGCTCCACGAGGACGAGCGCGATCTCGGCGTCGTGATGATCGACATCGGCGGCGGCACCACCGACATCGCGGTCTACTACGAGGGCAGCAACGTCTTCACCTCCGTGATCGTGCTGGGCGGCCATCGCATCACGCAGGACGTCGCCCACGGGCTGCGCACCAGCGTGCCCGAGGCCGAGGCCATCAAGCGCAAGCACGGCTGCTCGCTCATCAGCATGGTGCAGGACGACGAGGAGATCGAGGTGCCCGGCGTGGGCCCGCGACCGCCACGATCGTTCAAGCGGCGGTTCCTGGCCGAGGTCATCGAGCCGCGCGTCGAGGAGATCTTCTTGATGGCGCAGCAGGAGCTGCTCGCCAGCGGCTGCGCCGATCTGGCCGCCAGCGGCCTGGTGCTCACCGGCGGCGCCGCGATGATGGACGGCATGCTCGAGATCGCCGAGGACATCTTCCAGATGCCGGTGCGCCGCGGTGTGCCGACGGCGACCGGGGGCAGCCGCGCGCGGCCCCACGCGCGCCTGGCCGAGGGTGGCTTCGCGGGTGTGATCGCCGATCCGAAGTACGCCACCGGCGTCGGCTTGGTGCTGTTCGGCGCCACCCACGAGCCGATGCGCGCGGTCGAGACGCCCCGCCGCGTGCGCGACGAGGGGCCGGGCATCGCCCGCCGCTTCGGTGCGTGGGTCCGCGAGATGTTCTAGTTTCGCTCGGCGCTGGCGGCCGCGAGCGCGTCGCGGAGGTCGAGCGCGCGGGCACGTCGGGCCAGCGCGATCACGGCCAGGATGCCGGTCGCAGCCGCGCCGAGCGTGATCGCGACGCCCAGGAGAAATCCAGCAGCGTCGGCCGTGTCGTCGCCGAGCATCGCGAGCGTGAGGCCGAGGTCGAACAGGCCGTGACCCAGCACCGCGATCGCGAGGCCGCCGACGAGGCCGGGGCCGACGCCATCGAGGTGGCGGCGCGCGGCGAAGTAGCCCATCACGGCCGCGTAGGTCGCGTGGTTGGGCACCGACAGGCACGCGCGCGCGACGAACAGCGCCACGAACTCGTGCACGTCCTTGGCGGTCAGTGAGTACGCCATGTTCTCGACCAGCGCGAAGCCCAGGCCCGCGCGCGCGCCGTAGACGATGCCGTCGATGCGCTCGTCGAACTCCACGCGGTGCCGCATCAGCCAGCGCAGGCACAGCGCCTTGCCGGCCTCCTCGGGCAGTGCGGCGACGACGAAGCTGGCGAGCACCCCGGTGCCGAGATCGTGACCCCGGGCGGGCAGGCCGGCGACCACCATCGCGAGCTCGAGCGCGAGCACCGGGACGATGGTCAGCGCGCCCAGCAGCGCGACGCGGCGCAGCAGCCAACGCGGCTCGGCGCGTGTGCGGTCGAGGCGATCGACCAGCAGCATCATCACGACCGCGGGCACGGCCCCGAGCGCGGCGAACACCAGGCGTAGCGCCAGTGCGCCCATCGGTCAGGCCCGTGCGGCTGGGGTCCGCATGCTTGCAGCCATGGTAAACCGCCTCGGGCGGCTCGCGCGCGGCGAGCCCCGGTCCGCGCGAGATTGTGTGATCGGGCGGGGGTCGTCGCGAGCCACTCCCTCGCGTCGCCCGAGCGCTGGCAGGTTGGCTGGCGACCGCGGCGAGCTCGCATCACGGCCGCGAGCGACAATGATGTCGACGTCGGCCGGCTGCGGATCGAACCCCGTGTGGACGCGTCGCGATGCTCAATCGCGGCGCCGGAGGAGCGAAGCCATGTTCAAGTTCAAGTGCATCTTGTTGGTCGCGTGCGTTGGTCTCGTCGCGTGCGACGAAGGAACCGAGGACGTCGAGCGGGTCGCGGCGGACCTCGACCTCGAGCTGGAGGCCGACGAGGTCGACGAGGACGAGGCGTATGAACTCGTCGACGGCGCCGACATGACGTTGCCGCCGCCACCAACCCGCGAGGGTGTGGTCGCGCCCGAGACCCCCCTGTCGCTGACCTCGGAGAACGAGCCCGACGCACTCAAGCCCGCGTACGAGTGCAGCGGGGATCCGGAAGGCGGGACCTGGGTGTGCTGCATCCCGTGGGGGCCCTACGACGTGCCTTATTGCTGCTGGTGGGGTGGCAGCAAACACAGCTGCGGCTGATCGCCCTTGGCTCACGGGGCGCCGGCCGGACGCATCGCCGGTACCGGCGCTTGCGCGGCGGCGACGAGGTGCGCGACGCTTGCGGCCACCGATGCAGCACACCGAGCACACGTGCACCGTCGCCGATGGCACCGCCTTGCATGTCGACGTGTGGCGCAGCGCCCAAACCCCGCGGTTCGTGATCGTCATGGCCCACGGCGGCGCCGAGCATGCCGGGCGCTACGCGCAGCTGGCCGGCGAGATGGTCGAGCACGGCGGGCTGGTGATCGCGATGGATCACCGCGGGCTCGGTCGCTCGACCGGCACCCGCGGTCACGTCGAGCGCTTCGAGGACTACGCCCACGACATGCTGGCGATCCTGCGCGAGCGGGCCGCGGCGCTCGATCCGGCGCTGCGGCCCGACAAGCTGCCGTGGTTCCTGTTCGGCCACTCGATGGGCGGGCTCATCTCGCTGGTCTACCTGCTCGAGCACGAGCGCGATCTGCCGCTGAAGGGCGCCATCATCTCGAGCCCGCTGCTGGGCCTGACCATGAAGGTGCCGCCGATCAAGCTCTTCGCCGGCAAGCTCGCCGCCCGCATCGCGCCCAAGCTGGCGCTGCCCTCGGGCATCCCCGCCGACGCAGTCTCGCGCGACCCCGAGGTCGTCGCGCGCTACGTCGCCGATCCCTTGCGCGTGGGGGTCGTGACCGCGGGGTGGTTCGCGGCCATGAACGCCGCGATCGCCCGCGTCGAGCGCGAGGCCGCGAAGATCCGGCTGCCGTCGCTGTGGTACGTCGGCACCGGCGATCGCATCGTCGATCACACCACGACCCAGCGCATCTTCGGCGCGCTGCCCGAGGCCAAGACCCGCGACCAGACCCTGCGCACGTTCGAGGGCTACTACCACGAGCTGCACAACGAGCCCGCCGAGCTGCGCGCGCCGGTGGTCGCGATGATCCGCGACTGGATCGACGCGCACGTGGCCGGTGGCGCGGGCTGAAGGGATACCCGACGTGGTCGCCCGTGCGTCGGCGGCTACAGCGTCGGTCGCATCAAGATCACCCGCAGTGGCTGCGGCGGCGCGTGCATGTCGCTGACATCGAAGTTGGTCGACGGCCCGTCGGCGCGCAGCTCGAGCTGGACCCCAGCGGCGGCCGGCTGCCACGACGCGCTGCAGCTCTGACCTGCGGTCGTGCACAGGCCCATGCGCACGTTCTGCTCACCGACCGTGCCGCCGTCGGCCGCGACCACGGCCACGCTCGCGCTCGACAACGTCGTACGGAGCTCGCGGACGATCTTGCCGTTGTGCTGGTAGCTCGTCCACGGCTGGTTGGGTGGCGGCAGCGGCGACGGCACGCGGTTGACCAGCGTGAGCACGCGGTCGTCGATGTCGGTGGACTTTCCGTCCATGTAGATGATGCGGTAGTTGGACATGTCGACCTCGGGTTCAGCGCGTCAGGGTGATCTCGACGTTGCCGCCACCGCTCGCCTCGAGTCGGGTCGCGTATTGAGCGTTGGTGCCGGCGGGGAGTGAGAGCGTCAGGGTGCCCTTGGTGGCCGAGTCGGCGGTCCAGCGCGCCGCCACGGGCAGTCCGGCGCCAGGACCCGCGCCGCCGGAGCACTGCTGCGTTGGGAGGCTGGTGCCGCTGGCGACGACCTCGACGAGCGCCTGGGAGGCCTGACCGACCGCGAACGCGATGGTATCGACAGCGCGATCGCGGTGGCGGTAGTTGCCACCGGCGACGGCCGCAATGCTGATCGTGTTCTCACTCGCGCTGAAGTTGCTTCCGTCCTGATACGTGATCGTGAACATGTGGGCTCCCTCGTGGTTCAAGGCCTGCGACGCGTGCCGGAGTTCCTTCGTGCGAGTTGCTCGAGTGCTTCGATCGCGAGTGGATCGTTGCCCTCCGCCCGGTAGTGGGCCGCCGCACGGTCGATGTGCGTGCGGATCTCGCTGGCGTCACCGCCGTTGGCGAGCTGCGCCTCGGCCAGGTGCCACTCGATCTCGGCGACGAGATCGGCGGGTGCGCTCTTGCCGAGGGCGAGCGCCGACGCCAGCGCGCGGGCGAGCTGTGCCTCGGCGGTGGCCGCCGCATCGATCAGCAGCGAGACGTGGCCAAGGCCACCCTCGGCGTACGCGCGTTGGAGGTCGTCGCCGTCGGCCAGCGCGCGTTGGTAGTGCGCCCGCGCCTGCGCCGGCCGACCGAGGCGCAGCTCGAGCCAGCCGAGGTTGTTCTCGATCGCCGGCAGCGTCGCATCCTCGTCGATGCGCGCCCGCTCGAGCGCGTAGTCTTGGTGCACGCGCAGCGCGGCCTCCCAGTCGCCTCGCGCCAGCTCGACCTGTGCGAGCACGGCGAGGGCGCTGCCCCGCTCGCGGTGGCCCTCCGGCAGGTGCTCCCGCTGCAGGCCCCACGCGCTGGCGGCCAGGCGGCCAGCCCGATCGATCTCACCGCGCAGCAGCGCGACCTCGGCATGCAACGTGGTGATGGTCGCGCTCAGGTCCTCGTTGTGGCCCGGCCCGAACTGCATGATCTCGGCCGCGCGCGCCAGCAAGCCATCGGCCAGCGTGAGCGTACCGGGGTCACCGCTGCGGTCGAAGCCAGCGCGGGCGAGCATCGCCCGCGACAACAGGATGGTCGCGACCCGCGGGTGCAGGGGCCCGAGTCGATCGATTGCGAGCCGCTCGGCGCGTTCGTACAGGGTGTTGGCAGCAGCCGCATCGTCGGCGTCGGCGTGCGCATGGGCGAGCAACAGCCACGTCGAGATCCAGCGGGGATCATCCGCGGACGTGCTCCGGCCGAGCTCCACCAGCGCGAGCCCGTGCCGCGCGATGGCCCCGGGTGCATCGCCGCCGAGCCGCAGCAGCAGGCCCTCGACGTCGAGCTGCTCGGCCTGCAGGCGTGGGCCCGGGGCGAGTCGCAGTGCCGCGGCGCTGGCCGAGCGAGCGTTCCGCCACGCGCGCTCGAGGTCGGCGAGATCGGTGGCGGCGACCCACGCCGCGCGTCGCCATGCCTCCGCCGCGAGGTCGTCGCGGCCGGCGCCCACGCTGGCATTCGCGGCCGCCTCGAGGTCCTGCAGGGCGTCGGCGTCGCGCGCGAGTGCGTCGGCCGTGAGACCGCGGACCAGCAACGCCTCGGCGACCACCGCGGGCGCGTCGAGCATCCGCGTCGCGTCCATGGCGGCCTCGGTGCGCGCGTTGGCCTCGGCGAAGCACCCCGCGGCGAGATCGAGCCGCGCGCGGTCCAGCTCGGCCAGCACGCTCGCGATCTCTCCCGCCGCGAGCTCGCTCGGCTGACGCTCGACGCCCGTGACGTCGTCGCACTCACGCGGCTCACCCACGACTTCGAGCAGGGCATCGGCGCGCGCACCCTCGCGATGGTCGGCGATGAGATCGGTGGCGCGATCGAAGCGCGCCACGAATCGTCGCAGGCAGCCCAGCCGCGGCTCGTCGTTCGCGCGCGTGCCACAGGCCTGCGCGAGTCGGTTCGTGGCCGATGCTGCACCGGCGTCGAGTCGTGAGAGCACCACGGCCGCGGATGACGCCGGCATCGTGTCCCCGTCGCCCAGCAGCGCGCGCGCGACGGCATCGCGCCGGGCCGCCGTCCAGGCCGGGGGCGCCGGCACGTCGACACCGTCGCAGCGGGTTGCAGGTCCGCCGCCGGTGGCCGCGAGCGCGGCGGGCACCGTCACGAACACGCACAGACCCGCAAGCACGGCCCGCCGTGCGCGCGGTGGTCCCCGCAACGCATCGACGAGCGCATGCATCGTCGGCCATCGATCACGCGGATGTGGACGCAGACCCCGGTGGATCACGCGATCGATCCACTTCGGGCAGCTGCGGTCGCCGCGGCGCGGTCGCGGCGTGAGGGCCTCGTCGACCGCCATGGCGAGGCGCTCCGACGGTGTGTATGGCAGCACGCCGTGCAGTGCCTCGTGCAGTGCCGCACAGAAGGCATATTGATCCGTCGCGGCCTCGACCACGACGCCGAACAGCTGCTCGGGCGCAGCGTAGCCCACCGTCGCGCCGCCGGCCCGTGCGACGCGGAGCGTACTCGCGTCGTGGTGCGAGTGATCCGACGTGGACTCGCGATCGACACCCGGGCCGCCGGCGAGTCCGAAGTCGAGCACGCGCGCGCGCCCATCGATCCCGACGCGGACGTTCTGGGGCTTGAAGTCGAGGTGCAGCACGCCACGCGCGTGGGCGGCCGCGAGCGCGAGGGCGGCGTCGCGGTAGATCGCGAGCACCTCGGGCCACGCGCGACCTCGCTGCCACACGTCGAGCGACTGTCCCTCGACGTACTCCATCGCGATGAAAGTGCCCTCGACGGCATCACCCACGTGGTAGACCTGCACCACGTTGGGGTGGTTGAGCTGCGCCAGCGCGTTGGCCTCGCGGCGCAACGACGATGCGTCGCGTCCCACCCGCTCGCGGTGCAGGAGCTTGAGCGCGACGCGGCGATCGAGCTCGGGCTGGGTCGCCAGGTAGACGTTGCCGAAGCCACCGCTGCCGATGCGTCGCTCGACCACGTAGCCGCCGATGACGACGGCGGGGTGCTCGATCCCGAGCCCGCGCAGGAAATCCACCGCGGCGACTCGCGCGTCGAAGTCGTCGCTGGGTGCCGCCGCGGTGATGGACGCCGCGGTGGCGTCGTGGTCGCGGTCGTCGGCCTGCGTTGGCGCCACCACGAAGGAGTGTCGCAGAAAGCCGAAGTGATCCGCGGCGCCCGAGCGACGTGCCGGCGGTGGCGACCGGGGCCGCCGTGCGGTCGTCGGGTCGGGACCGCCGTGCTAACCTCCGAGTCCGGCATGGCCACCGCCGACGACCCGTGGGCGCAGCTGCTCGATGCGCGGCAACAGACCTGGGCCGCCGGTGTGCTGGCCGTGTTCGGGCGAGTCCGGGGCTTCTTCGTCAACAAGGTCGGCGAGGATGCCGACGAGCTGACCCAGCGCACGTTCACCCGCGTGCAACAGATCCGCGAGCGGTACGACGGCCGCGGCAGTGCGCGCAGCTTCGTGCTGGGCATTGCCCACCTCGTGCTGCTCGAGCACTTGCGGGAGCGCTACCGCAATCAAGCCGAGTCGCTCGAGGGCATCAGCATCGCTGCCGTCGATCCACGGCCATCGTCGGTGTTGGCCCAACGCGCCGAGCAGCGGCTGGTGCTGCAGGCCCTGCGCTCGCTGACGCTCGAGCACCAGATCGTGCTCGAGCTCTACTACTGGGAGGACATGTCGGATCCAGAGATCGCCGACATGCTCGCCACCAACGCCAACACCATTCGTGGTCGCCGCACGCGCGCGCGCGAGCGACTGCGCCTCGCGCTCGCGGCGATCGACGCGGAGCCCCCCGCAGCCGACTCGACCTCGATGGACCTCGAGCGCTGGGCGCGGAGCATCCGCGAGCAGCTCGGCGCCGCGCCCCAGAGCTGAGACGCGCACTGCCGGCCGTGCCGAGCCTTCACCGCACCAGTCGCAGCACGAGCGGCGACAACATCACCAGCAAGAAGAACCCGCCGACCAGCAGCACGATCACACCCTTGATCGCATACACCACGTGCAGGCTGCCGACCGCGCGCTCGATCTCCCGATAGTCCCGCGAGCCGCCCGGCAATCGCGACAGCACCATCCCCGCTTGCAGCGTGAGCGCGGAGAGCAGCGCGGGCAGGCCCGCGCCGAGGGCGATGGCGACGAGGTCCGCGCGGAACGAGGCCAGCAGACCGACCGCGGCCGCGAGCAGGCCCACGATGCCGGCGACGCGCATCACCTTGCCGGCGCTGACCAACAGCGCGCGCTCCTCGGCGAGCAGCGCCTCCTGGGTGAGCCGACCTTCCACGCGATACGGATCGCTCATGACCACCCCAGCGCGGCGCCGTTGCGCAGCAGCATCAGCACGCCGAGCGCGAGGTCGAGCACGAAGACCCCGCGCAGCCGCGAGAACGCCAGCTGCAAGTGGTCGTGGGCGTCCTCGGGCTCGGCGTCGATGTCGGTCAGGTGTTCGGCGGCCGACTGCAGCAGCAGGCCCTGGCGGAACAACAGCAGCAGCATCACGACCACCAGCCCCAGCACGACACCCTCGCCGAGCTCGTAGCGGAACTGCACGAACACGCCCGCCGACACCAGCATGATCGCCAACGTCAGGCCCGCGCAGCCGGCCTGCGCGAGTCCGACCACTCGCATCCAACGCGCCAACCGACCGCCGCGCTCGCGCAACCCGTCGGGCACGGGGCAACGGACCAGGTCCACCTCGCCGGTGTCGACCTCTCGCATGTGCCCATCAGCCTAGCACCCATGCCGCCGTTGTCCCGGTCTCGTCGGGGCGCCGGCGATCGGCCGGGCGCCGGGCCCCCGGCACACCTGACCCCAGGGGTCAGCTATCGGCGTCGCTCCGACGCCACTACGCTTCGGGGATGGCTCGCTTCCATCCTGTCCTCGCCGTCCTCGCCCTGTGCGCCTGCAGCACGCCCGACGCCTCGAGCGACATGCTGCGCAGCGGGGTTGCACCGCCGCCCGACGACTACTGCATCGAGCCGACGGCGGCGATCGATCCCGCCTACGCCGTGCCCACCAACGTCGGCACCGCCGGGCACCTCGCGGGCACGATCACCGCCGATGGCGAGCAGCTCGACTTCCGCGGCGGGTCGACGACGAAGTGGACCGCCGCGTTCGCGCAGGAGCTCGGGCCCGACGCGGCCGCGATCCAGCTGGCGGGCTACGCCGATCTCACCGTCCGCGGCCGGACCTTCCGGATCATCAACCACACCACGCCGACGAACCGTCGCGTGCTCCCCGGTGCGACGGTGCTCGACATCGGCGCTCGCGCCTTCGACAGCGTGGAGCTGCAGCAGACCTTCAAGGTCACGCGCACCAGCGCGGTCACCAAGCTGGACCTCACGCACGTCGGCGTCGTCGATGCGGCGGGTGCCGTCGCCGGCGTCGATGCCGGCTTCGATCTCGCCGCGCCGCCGACGAACTGCATCGAAGAGGCGTTCGTGCGCTTCGGTCCGATCCCGTGGAACATGCCGGAGGTCCACGTGCCCAACCTCGTGTCGTGCAGCGAGCAGGAGTGCGTGATGACGAAGGAGGCGTGGATCCGTGCCCACCACCACGCGTGGCGGCTCACGCAGATGATGGAGCTGCTCGCGGGGGTCGGCAGCACCTACCGTAGCTTCCTGTGGGGGCAGCCCGGCATGGACGAGAACTGGGAGGCCATCGACTTCACGAATGGGGCCTCGAGCCCGCGGTACTACTTCGGCAACTACAGCGACGCGCGATTCACCGCGATTCGAGACGCCATCAACGGGCTGTGGTGGTCGTTGTACTTCGGCGGCATCGGTGGCCATGCGTACGAGATCAAGTGCGAGGCGACCTCGCAGAACTGGTACGGCTCCCACCTCAACATCGGGAAGATCCGAATCTCCGACAACGCCTTCAACGACGTGAATCACACCGCGTTGACGCCCCAGGACGCCGTGACGCACACGCTCACGCACGAGCTCATGCACCACCGCTACGTCGATCTCGGTGGCATCAACACCCTGCTGCTCGACACGCAGTATCACGCGCACGGCAACTCGTGCCTCGAGTCGCCCAAGACGGAGTGGCATCTCGGACTCGGCGAGATCCGGCACCTCGCGACCTACGAGGCGTTCGATCACGAGGCGTGCCGGCACCGCGAGAAGGCCCTGCGCGCGCCGGATGCCTACGCGCTGTTCGCCATGCACATCGGCGAGTCGATCCGCGACGGTCGGCTGGCGTACTGGCCCAAGCCCGCCGATCCGACCCCGGTGGCGCCCGAGTGCGTCGGGGATC
>WBZX01003163.1_pt1 | contig 10650 bp, 7 predicted proteins | sample 5204211 | NCBI WGS metagenome assembly WBZX01 (sample SAMN12344362, study PRJNA552823) | activated sludge metagenome | biome: Activated sludge suspended growth; feature: Nitrification reactor; material: Wastewater; isolation source: activated sludge from nitrification reactor of wastewater treatment...
GATTTCAGAGAATCGATGGTAGAAGCATTTACAGACTCCGGTTTTTCCTTTTTCTGATAACCAAAGCCATAGTAATTAACCGCAGGCATAACCGTGGGGTCGAAAGCACCTCCGGACTTTTGACTGAGCTCCATAGCCCTGCTGAGTGAAAACTCAAAATAAGGGTCGTCTTGCAGGGCATAACAATAACTACTTGCGCTCTGGTTGATTCTTGAAATGGTAGAGGTAGAATCATAGGTGGAAAGCGAGGTATTGAAATCCGCCAGCAGAGAATCAACTTTTTGAGATGCCCCCATCAATGTGCCTTTGTATTTGATGGTATAGGTAGTGCCCATGGCCTTGCCTCCTATGGTGTTGTAAGTATTATCTAATTTACTTTCCTGTTTGCAGGCAGTAAAAACCAATACCATCAGAAGTACCCGGAACCCAAATTGTTTGATCATTTTCTTTATTATTTTAACAACCCTTTATCCTCGGCTTCTTCGGTCATGGAATGCAACTTAACGGGTGATTCTTTCTTGCGCAAACGCATATTGAGAAACTCAACCAACAATGAGAAAGCAATGGCAAAATAAAGATAGCCTTTGGGAACTGCTCCAATTTCAGAATCAAAGATTTTGAGGTGAGCCAGGTGCCCTCCTTCAATGATCAGCATAAAGCCAATGAGTATTAAAAAAGCCAGACCCAGCATTTGGATAGTCGGATTGCGGTTAACAAATCTTCCCACCGGTACTGCAAAAGCCATCATGATGATGACTGAAAACACAACTGCTATGATCATTACGATCAGCGCACCGTAGAGACCGTTTGTCATTCCCACCGCTGTAAGAATGGAGTCCATCGAAAAAATAATATTGATCAGTGTAATTTGAATGATTGCAGATTGTAGTGTTTGCTTTTTACCATGATCTTTAGCATGGTCTTCATCGATACCTTCCAGTTTATGGTGGATCTCTGTTACAGATTTGTACAAAAGGAAGATTCCTCCACCGGCAAGGATCAGACTCTGGTAAGAGACGCCTGCAGAAATCCACGATGAATTGATGTGCCAAAACGGTTCAGACATGGCTATGAGGTAAGAAACACCGAAAAGGAGGGCAATGCGGAGAAACATGGCCAGGACCAATCCTATGTTGGTGGCTTTTTTCTGGTCCTCCGGATTCAATTTGGAAGAGGCAATGGAAATGAAAATGATGTTGTCCACACCTAAGACAATTTCCAAAAAGGTAAGGGTCAATAGGCTGAGCCAGATGGCCGAACTGGCAAAATCGGGCATATCAAATGCCAAGAGGTTGGCAAACATGGTCATATTTCAGATTTTTTGCAAATGTAATGAATTCCACCCAATGGCAAAGGGATTAATGGACAACATCCGGTCAATTACCGACGTGCTGAGGGTCATTGCAGACCAAGCGAATTTGGTACAATTTGAATAAAAAATGGTTGGAAAATACTTATTACTGCTGCTGATGGTCGTACATGGCTTGGTGCATTTTCTGGGTTGGATCAAATCTATACGTCCATCCTGGATTGCAACTCTCAGCAAATCCATTCAGCCGGAAATGGGAATAGGGTGGTTGATCACGGGTATCGTATTCCTGATTTCAGCTTATTGGCTTTGGCAGAACAATGAAAATTGGTGGATGGTGGTATTGCCTGCCATTCTATTTTCAACTCTCCTCACCTACACTTATGGACCGGAAGCTAAAGCAGGTTCAATCGTCAACCTATTGCTCTTATTAGCTTTGTTTGCCGGCATTGGACACTGGCAGTATAAACAACACTACAAAAAGGACGTCAATAGCCAATTAACTCAATTATCGCTATCTTCAAAAGTAAAAGATACAAAGGTATTGCCCCAACCCTTGTTGCGATATCTGGATTTTTGTGGCTTGGCAAACATGCCAGTTCCCCGGTATATAAAACTCGAGTTTTTCGGAAAGATGGCTGATGGCAAGGGAGGGTGGTTCCCTTTTACTTCGCAGCAATATGATTTTTTTGAACCTTACCGTCGTTTGTTTTGGATGGAAGGGAAAATGAAAGGTTTGACGATTCCCGGCTACCACAAGTGGGAAGAGGGCAGGGGAAGCATGGACGTAAGGTTGTTTGGCTGGTTTCCTGTTGTTCATCACGAAGGAAAAATGATGGATGAGTCTGATGCTGTAACGCTCTTGAATGATATCTGCTTGTTTGCCCCTAATGTGCTTAAAAATGATGCATTTACTTTTGAAGAAATAGATGAGACACATACCCGTGTGGTATTCCACTATCCGGGAAGAAGCGTAAAAGCTACCCTTGAATTTGACAATACCGGAAAACTCATCAACTTTTTTTCGGATGACAGATACGATGTAAACAAGGGAAAGAAGTTTCTTTTTTCAACCCCCATATCTGAATACATCCAAGTGGATTCAATCCGTACGGTCAAAATTGGAAAAGCTGTATGGCATTATCCCGAAGGTGAATTTCCATATGGCGTTTTTCATCTAAAGAATATAGAAACAAAAGCTCATAAGTAATGTCTTACATTCTTTCGATCACCCCGGCTATTCCTTGTCCACCGCCAACACAGGCCGTTACGATGCCGTATTTTTGATTTCTTCTTTTGAGTTCATCCAGTATCTGTATCGTAAGTTTTGCTCCGGTACAACCCAGCGGGTGTCCCAATGCTATGGCTCCTCCATTGACATTGACAATGTCTGGATTCAGTCCTGCTTCCTTTATAACAGCCAAACTCTGGGTAGCAAAAGCTTCATTCAATTCTATCAGATCAATGTCCGATAAATTCAAACCGGCTTGCTTTAATGCCTTGGGAATGGCAACACACGGCCCAATACCCATGTAGAGAGGATCCACTCCACCTACACTGCAGGACATAAGTCTGGCTATCGGTTGTAATTCATATCTTTTTACAATTTCTTCACTTACTACCAACACAAAGGCAGCTCCATCCGAAGTCTGAGAAGAATTTCCGGCCGTAACAACACCCCCATTTTTAAAGACTGCCGGAAGTTTCGATAGGGCTTCTACGGAGGTATCCATTCTCACACCATCGTCAACACTAACTGTGAATGTACTTTCTTTTCTTTTGTTATTTTGCACAGTTACTTCTGTAACATCAACAGGGAGAATCGAGGTAGCAAATCTGCCTTCTTCTATGGCTTTCCCTGCTAATTGATGGGATCGGTATGCGAATTGATCCGCTTCTTCACGACTCACTCCATATTTTGCAGCTACGGCCTCGGCGGTAGCTCCCATGCTTACGTGGTAATTTACATTTTCCATGGCTGCCTGGTATGAAGGTGCCATTTTGTAGCCAGTCATTGGTATCAGACTCATACTTTCTGCTCCACCGGCAATATAGATATCACCCATACCCGCTCTGATTTTTGCAGTGGCAATGGATATGGTTTCAAGCCCCGAAGCGCAATATCGATTGATGGTCATACCCGCTACTTCTTTCCCCAATGCCCTGCTGGCAATGTTTCTCCCGATTTGTAAGCCTTGCTCTCCTTCCGGATTGGCGCAACCCACTATAACATCGTCTACCAAAGCAGGATCGATCATTGGGTATTTTGCCATGAGTGCTTTGATGACCAATACTGCCAAATCATCCGATCTATAATTTCTAAATCCACCTCTTTTTGATTTTGTCACCGCGGATCTGAGTCCATCGATTATATATGCTTCCATTGTCTTTTATTTCAATTTTAAAAAAATCATAGTCCCTAACCCCTAACCCCTAGTCCCTAACCCCTAGTTCCTAAGCGGTTTGTTATTAATAAGCATGTATTGTATCCTGTCCAGTGTTTTCTGGTTACCCAACAAGGCCAGGAATGCTTCACGCTCTATATCCAGCAGGTATTGCTCACTTACTTTTTGTTGCCCGGTCAAATCACCACCGCACAGCACATAGGCAACCTTTCGGCTGATTTCTACGTCGTATTCCGACATGTATTTTCCCAAATAAAATTCATTGATAGCTGTGTATAGTGTTGCCAAACCAGTGCGTCCCAGGACAGTCACTTCTTTGGGCACAGGTGGGGTGTAGTGGTCAGACAAAGCGATTACTTTTGCCCTGGCTTCGTATAATACTTTTTCAGTACTCAGGCATACTTCGTCTCTGGTTTTCAGCAAATATCCATGGTTGTATCCTTCATAGGCAGATGTGGCCACCGCAGCAGTGGCAATCGTCCTCAATTTTTCAATAAGTGTGGGTATTTGTGTGTCACCTTCGAAGAAAGAATCAGAAGCCCTGAGTGCAAACTCCTTGGTACCGCCACCACCCGGAATAAGGCCAACGCCTACTTCCACCAGGCCCATGTAGGTCTCAGCCGCACAAACAGCCGCATCTGCGTGAACCAACATTTCAACCCCTCCGCCAAAACAATAACCCTGAGTAGCAACTACAACAGGCACCTTGCTGTATCGCATGGCCATATTGATTTGTTGGAAGCCATCTACCATGGTCTCCAGCTTGTCGAAGTTTTTTTGCATAGCTTCCATACCCACGGCCATCAGATTGGCACCTACTGTAAAATTTTTGGCGTTGTTGCCAATGACCAAACCCCGCCAGTTACCGTTTTCAGCTAATTGAAGGGCCTCCATTACACCTTGTCCAATGCCTTCGCCGATGGCATTGGCTTTGCTGGTAAATTCCAAACACATTACACCTTCGCCGATGTCGTGCAATACGCATTCCGAGTTTTTATACACCGCACTCTTGCTCCTTAGGTTATCCAGGTGGATGGTCTTTCCTGCATTTGGCATAGACTTGTAGGAAAGTGACGAAATGTCGAAATATTTCTTAATACCGTCCTCGACAACATAAAAATGATCGAAACCTTTGGTTTGCATATCCTGAATCCAGGCCGGCATGGGATTGCCAAATTTGGCGGCCATTTCAGCGCCTTTTTGTAAACCAAACATGTTCCAATATTCAAAGGGACCATAGCTCCATGCATAACCCGATTTCATGGCATCATCAAGGCTGTAAACGTTATCTGATATTTCAGGAATCCTGCAGGCTGCATAGGAAAACAAACCCGCAAAATATTCTTCTAAAAACTTGCCCCCTGCATCGTCGAAATGTATCATTTCTTTGATGCGTTTATCAATCATTTCAATTTTTTTGGCAATGCCCAAAGAGGGTAGGGTTGGCTTCTGAGTGGGTATATATTCCAGGGATTTAAGATCAAGTTCCAGCACAATGGTGCGGCCATTCTCATCCTTCTCCTTCGTTTTTTTATAATAGCCTTGTCCTGATTTGTTGCCCAAGAAGTTGTTGTCAAGCAAAAACCGGGTATGTTGCGGCATTTCAAGAGCGGCCAGATGCTGGACATACTCATCGTTAGGGCAACTTGCGATCACGCCTTCGGTTACTTTGACCGAAGTATCCAAGCCCACCAAATCCAGCAATCGGTAACTTCCAGTAGACGGCCAGCCAATAGGGTCGGAGGTTAATTTGTCTACTTCTGAAACTTTCAATTCGTATTTGGAAGTAAGTTCATTTATCTTATTGCCTGAAAAAAACCCGATGCGATTGGCGATGAAGGCGGGTGTATCTTTACATAGTACGGTCTTTTTCCCCAGCCATTGCTCGCCGTAATGCATGAAAAAATCAACTACAGCACGATCGGTTTCTGTGTGGGGAATGATTTCCAGTAGGCCCATGTACCTTACCGGATTAAAAAAGTGGGTGCCGCAGAAGTGTTTTTTAAAGTCCTCGGATCGGTCTGTAGCCAATACACCGATAGGAATGCCGGAGGTGTTGGATGTTATGAGTGTACCTGGCTTTCGGTGCAATTCCACTTTTTCATAAAGATATTTTTTAATGTCGGCTCTTTCTACCACTACTTCTATTATCCAGTCTGCTTCACTCACTTTTGAAAGGTCATCTTCAAAGTTGCCCACAGAAATACGGGATGCGAATTTTTTGTCGTAAAGCAGTGCCGGGCTCGATTTGATGGCTTTAGCCAGGGCTTCGGCAGCAGGAGCATTTTTGTTGCTGCCCTCTTTTGCAGGCAAATCCAGTAACAATACATTTACCCCAATATTGGCTAAATGACATGCAATTCCGGATCCCATAATCCCTGAACCAAGGACAACGGCATTTTTAATTCTAAATGACATGGTAAAACATTTATGTGGCTTAAAATTACAAAATTATGGCATAAATATATAAAAAATTAACTCTGAGTTAAAAAAATAATATTTCGAAAATGTCAATAATGGGTAATTAAAGATGGTAAACCGTGGTTTTCTATTTCTATTTGATAGAAAATCCTGACTTTTCTTCAAATAAGTATGAAAAATTGTCCTTATCACGTTTGCGTTAAGGCACAATTATTGATTTAAACTTAATAATGAAAAGTAAATCTGTTCTTTATTACATCATCCTTTTTACCTGGCTGCTTACAGGTAATGCATTTGGTCAGTTCACCATTTATGGAGGAATCAGCCATATTCGTTCCGGAGATCAATTGGTTACTCCGAAGGGACAAAGTCATTCCGGTTATGTAACAGGCTTGAATATCAGAATGTTGGATGACGGCCTGTGTTTTTTATTCACGGGAGAGTATGGTACCCTCAATTTACTGGCAACAGACAAAAAAGACTACTTTCAAACACCGCAATTGACGTATTTGAAAGGTAAAGTGGGCTTGGGTCTGGACCTGATCAAATTGTCAAAGCGGATGAAGATCCGAACCAAATTCCAGGGTAATCTGCTTTATATTAATACATACGATGAAAAATATGTAGGAGCGACCCTGCCTTTACGTGAGTCAGGTTACAGCGAATTAAATGAAGCCATCGGCGGTCTGAGCACAGGGCTTGGCTTCACTTTTGGTATTTTGGACCTCGACTTTGAATATGAATATGGTTTTTACAACATATATTATGCCCGGCATCACTCCACCCTCAACTTCTACAATTTCGTTTTGGGCGTTCGTTTTTAGCCGCATAACACCAAAGAATATCTTTCCAAATTTGCCATTAACAATTCATTAAATAACCATTTGCTAAAACGATAGTAAATGATTGATACCCGTCGTATATCTTTGCGTTATAATTGTATTAACTAAAAAATATTTTCAAAATGAAAAAAGTTCTTTTTGTATTTTTCGTAGCTGCTATGGCTATCGCAACTTCTTGTAGAAACCAAGCTGCTGAAACTCCAGCTGAAGCACCAGTTGAAGCAGCACCAGCTCCAGAAGCAGCACCAGCTGAGGCTCCAGCTGCTGACACTACAGCAGCTCCTGCAGAAGCAGCTCCTGCTCAGCAGTAATCAGAAACAGACTAAGAACTATACGACAAGATATAGTATAAACTTAGCTAAGAGAAGTCCCGGTGTAAACCGGGACTTTTTTTTTAAATACCCTTTTGAAAAATAAAAAAACATATACAGTGTAATTTTGCACTTCAAAAAGATCAAAGATGAAAACGGTATTATCAGCCATTCAGCCCACCGGAGATATACATTTGGGAAATTATTTTGGAGCGGTGGCCAATTGGGTAAGACTTCAGGAACAATATACCTGCATTTATGGTGTGGTAGATTATCATGCAATGACCATGCCCTATGACCCTGTAAAACTCAGGAGTAATACCTGGGAGCTGATTACCAATTTGATAGCTGTAGGTGTGAAGGCAGAGAATTTGTTTGTTCAGTCTTTGGTACCGGAGCATACCGAGCTCAACTGGATCTTCAATTGTTTTTGTTCTTATGGCCAGCTTACACGCATGACCCAATTTAAAGACAAAAGCAACCAGCTCAATGAGATGTCGAAAGATGATTTTATTTCTGTGGGTCTTTTAGATTACCCTGTTCTTCAGGCTGCCGATATTCTGATATACAGAGCGGATTACGTACCTGTGGGTAAAGATCAGGAACAGCACCTGGAACTTTCACGCGACATTGCCCAAAGGTTCAACAATACCGTTAAAAAGGAATATTTCAGACTGCCGGAGGCATTGTACACCGAGACCCCCAAAATCCGTTCTACTGCAGATCCTTCGCGCAAGATGAGCAAATCGGCAGGAGAAAAACACTACATCTCTCTTTTTGCTGAAGAGACGACCATCAGAAAACAAATCAAATCGGCGGTAACCGATACAGGAGAAGCCAGTGATGTGATGAGCGAAGGTGTAGCCAACCTGTTTGAAATGATCAAAGCCAGTGGCGCACAAGCGGTTTACAATTCATTGATGGATGATTACAAAAATGGCAGTTTAAAATACTCTGTTCTCAAGGAAGAAACGGCTAATGTAATTGTAGATCTGCTTCAGCCTTTTAAAGAGAAAAAGGCGGCACTCAACGAAGATAAAAAAACAATCAAAGATCAGATCAAGGCTTCTTCAGAAGTCATCCGGGGCAGGGCCAGGGAGACCATGAAAGAAGTCAAGGAACTTACAGGTCTGCTCAACGTCCGCTAAAATGTAGCGGGTGATACTGCAAAGTCTCACAAAGGCAGAGTACAAAATGTAGTAAATCTCGTATCTTTAATTAAAATAAAAGGTATGAGTTTTGTAAAGCTTCTATTGGGTTCCATATTTTCGCTGTTGATAACCTCAGAGATACAGAGCCAAAAATTGCCATCGCAGTGGACGCTGGATCTCAATGAACATTCGTTGAGAGCAGGGGGTACAACCGATGAAGGTCTGTATGACGAGTCCCGTTTGCAGGAAATCAGGTTGTACTTCAAACAAGCCAATTACTGGACCTTACTCACTCAAAATTACAATTCCAGAACAGATTTGCTGGCCTCACTTCAATACGATGGTGAAACATTTGACAGTATTGGGGTAAGGTTCAAAGGACAAACCTCGTACGGCATGGGTGGAAGCAGCCAGAAGAAATCGTTTAACATTACGATGGATTTTGTACGTGAAGACCAGCAATTGGGAGGTTATAAAACCCTCAACCTCAACAATTCTTTTGAAGATGCTTCTTTCATGCGGGAAGTATTTTATTATCACAACCTCAGGAATCATGCCCCGGCAGCTAAAGCCAATTTTGTAAGGTTATTCATCAATGACCAGGACTGGGGTGTTTATCAGAATGTTCAGCAATTGAACAAGGATTTCCTGGAAGAATGGTGGCTGAGCAATGATGGATCCAATTTTAGAGCCGACTCACCCACCAGTACTTTTGGAGGAGGACCCGGAGGTGGGGGTGGAGCTCAATGGGGAGATGGCACTGCTGCCCTCAATTACCTGGGTGAAGACACAACCCTTTATCAAAAATACTATACACTTAAAAGCACAGATAGTGCCTATGCATGGGACGAACTCATAGAAGCCTGTATGGTGCTCAATCAGGCCGATATAGAGGGTTTAACTACTACCCTGGCACCTTATTTTGACCTGGATAAAATTTTGTGGCACCTTGCCGGTGAGGTACTTTTTTCAGACGATGATAGTTACATCTTCAAAGGAAAAATGGATTATTATTTGTATAAGGATGCAGAGACCGGACGGATTACAACATATGATTATGATGGCAACAGTGTTATGAAAAATCAAAATGTAAACTGGAGCCCATTTTACAACGAAGCGAAAGTAAACTATCCACTGATGAACAGGCTGCTGAAAAACACCCACCTCAGACAGCGTTACCTTGCTCATTTGAGAGTGCTCATGGACGAGTATTTTGATGAGACCACTTCATCCGCACTCATTGATAAATATGCGACTCTGATTGATGCTGCCGTGCAAGCCGATCCCAAGAAACGAACAACCTATGCACAATTTAACTCAGAATTGAGTGTATTGAAAAACTTCATTAAAAACAGAAAGACCAACCTGCTTAACAATGCAGAGGTAAAACTTGCAGGCCCTGAAATCAGCAATGTGGTTTTTGCCACTTCGGCAGCCTGGGTGAACCCATTACCAATGCAGACAGTCACGGTTACTGCCCACATCCAGCATGCCTCAGGTGTTGCATCTGCCTATCTTTACTACGGGCTTGGTCTGGATGGTATGTATCAATCTTTGGCTATGAAGGACGATGGCAGCGGCGGTGATCAAGTTGCCGGAGATGGTATATATACAGGTATTATACCCGGCTACGAAGCGGGAACCTATATCCGTTTTTATTTGCAGGCAGCTACGGCCAATACTGCAGGAACATTGAGCTTTTATCCAAAGGGTGCTGAACATGATGTAATGGTTTACCAGGTGGCATCTGAACTTAGTTCTGTTTCAGAAGTGGTTATCAATGAATTTATGGCTTCCAACACCAGTGGCCCAAAAGATGAAAACAACCAATTTGAAGATTGGATCGAACTCTATAACAAATCCAATACTTCCTTCGATCTCAGTGGTTTTTATTTAAGCGACAATCCATCTAACATCAAAAAATGGCAAATACCACAGGGAACTACTATTCCTTCTCATGGCTATCTGATTTTTTGGTGTGACGAAGACCAGGAGGAAGGGACTTTGCATACCAATTTTAAATTGTCGGCGAGTGGAGAAACGTTGTTTTTATCGGACAAAAACGGTGCAATTGTGGATTCCATTACTTATAGCAATGCTACCGAAAACCTATCCATCGCCAGAATTCCCAATGGTACCGGCAGTTTCGTTCAGGGCAACCATACTTTTAATGCCAATAATTCCCCTACTGCAGTGGAAGATGAGGTGGAT
>WBZX01003167.1_pt1 | contig 10637 bp, 8 predicted proteins | sample 5204211 | NCBI WGS metagenome assembly WBZX01 (sample SAMN12344362, study PRJNA552823) | activated sludge metagenome | biome: Activated sludge suspended growth; feature: Nitrification reactor; material: Wastewater; isolation source: activated sludge from nitrification reactor of wastewater treatment...
ACAGGCCATCTTATTCGTCTTCATCGCCTACTATGGAATAAAGAAGAGCACGTATATTCTTGCGGCCGGATATTTCCTGCACGGAACCTGGGACATTACCTACCAGCTGTTTCAAAACCCGGGATTGATACCGCCGCATTATGAATGGTTTTGTATGACCATCGACTTTGTCATCGGGATTTACATCCTGCTCTTTATTAAACAATTCTCCCCAAAACAGGCAAGGACTGAAACCAGGGAAAACTTTATTCAACCAAATAAACCATTGCCATGATAGAGATATTCAAAACAAACGTGCAAAACAAAACGCAGGCTAAGCGCATCGTGGAAATACTCCAACAGGGATTTGCGGAAGCCCGGATAAACTTTGACCTGGCCGATCGCGACAGGATACTGCGGGTTGACGGGATCTCCGAAACCGGCACAAAAGCCATCGTGAACGACCTGAACAGGTTGGGCTTCCGCTGCGAGGTGCTGAATTAACTGTTGCCGGTGCATTATTATCTGCCCCGTAACGCCGTCCGTCTTTACCTTTATTTAGTTATTAAACAATCCACCATGCAAAAGATCGCTTTTATTATTCCGCCCACCGTTGAGTTGCTCGACCTTTCCGGTCCGGCACAGGTATTCACGGAGGCAAAGGTTTACGGAATGGAAGTAGAAATGGAATTCTATCAATACAGCGAGAACCCCATCAGCACCGCCGGCCTTGGGTTCGGGGAAATAGCCCATTTTAAAACGGCAGTATTGAAACGGGGTGATTTTGTTATCATGCCCGGAATGGACAACGAATACGTAAACAGCTTTTCATTTAAAGCAGAAAAGGAATTCTTCCGTTGGCTGAAGGAATGTTCGGAAAGAGGCATAACGGTTTGTTCGATCTGTTCCGGCGCTTTTGCCCTGGGTCATGCCGGGTTACTGAAAGATACGGAGTGCACCACGCACTGGAGACGGGTGGATGCGTTGCAGAAGCAGTTTCCGCAGGCAAGGGTGCTGGCTGATATTCTTTATATCAAAAGCAACAATGTTTACACAAGCGCCGGTATCAGCGCCGGAATCGATCTTTGCTTAGCGATCCTGGAAGACCTGAAAGGAGCCTTGTTCACGCACAAGGTTGCACGGGGGCTTGTTGTATACCACCGCCGGAGCGGCAGGCATAAACAGCAAAGTGTTTATCTCGATTACCGGAATCACATCAACCCGCAGGTACACGAAGTGCAGGATTACCTGATCGATAACCTTTCCAAAGAGAATGATATCGAAACGCTGGCTTCGCTGGTGGGAATGAGCCCCCGTAACCTGAGCCGTGTATTTAAAGAGAAGACGGGCTCCACGGTGCTTGAATACCTTACGCTTTTACGTATCGAGTACGCCAGCACCATGCTGAATAACCCGGAGTACACCATGGAGTACATAGCAGCTCAATGTGGGTTTAAAACACCCCGGCAGCTGCAGCGGATATTGAAAGCAAATAATTAGATGCAGAAAGTAATGGTTTATCAGACAGGCATCACGGGAAAAGGATACTATGCTCTCAATTCTCCAATTCACATCACCAGCTCGCCTTCGCAAAGATTCAGTGACGTCTGGCAGCACAAGGTATGCACATGAATCCGATGCTTGTTGTGGATATCCGGAATCTGGAAGGGGCAGACAAGAGTCATGCGTCTGGCAGATCGTTGATTTACGGCTTACCTATTGCTTTACAAAACGCAGCGTCTCTGACTTATCTTCTCCAATGCTACACTGGATGCTGTAAATGCCTGAAGCTAGGTCATCCACATTAACCGGTATGCTGTTGTAGCCTGCAATTACTGAAACGGTTTGCCTGTTCAGGATTCTGCCCTGTATATCAAAGACCATCAATTGCATTTTGGATGATTGTGTACTGGCAACATTAAGCTTAAAACTACCGGTAATTACGGGATTGGGGGTCATACTTACAATATCAAATCCTTTAATTGCATTCAGTAAAGCCACAATACCACTGTACGAAATTTTACCAGCCGCATCCGTTACTTTAAGCCGGTAATAGTTCATACCTTTTAACGGATCGGTATCAGTATGATTAAATGGCTGGTTGCAACGTACGGCATCTGCAGTAATGGTACTCAATCCATTGAAGTTACGGGAGTCGGCACTGCGTTCCAGCGTTATTGTTATCCCCGGGGTGCTGTTACAGGAAAGTTTCCAGTCAAGTAAATGATGGTTGCCCAGTTTGATTCCGTTAAAGTAGTTAATGGTTATAGGAAGTGGTGTATTATAAATAGTGGTATGCGCATAAAAACCACTGAAGCCTGATACCGGGAATGTTACCGCCCAGTAATTTCCATTCCAATTCACATTGGCTGCACCCGGGTCTATCAATTCCCTTGTTCCGGTATAGTTACTTGGTGTTGATGTTGGTAAACCACCCATAGGTGTTCCATGAAACTGGGTTATCCTTACATTGGCCCTGTCAGGATCAGCATTCCCCAGTGCTGATGTTGGGAATTTAGGCCATACCGGGTTAAGGGTGTTGTAGTTTATAAACTCTGCATCCGTATAATAAAGTGTGATGGTGGCTGTTGCGGCAGCCGGTGAATTTGCTGGTTCAATATCATAATGTCTTTGAACATAAGGCTCGCCATTAAAATATTGCTGTGTGCCATCAATAATTACGCAGCTATTGATCATACCGGCAACAGGTGAAGCTCCTGAAGGAACCACCCTGGCGATCAGGTTACAGGAACCATCCAGGTAATAAGCACCGGTACCCACGGGTCCATTTGAACATGCTATTGAACCTCCCGTTATACCTGCTAAACTATTACCTGTACCGTTAATAGTTACCGGTACAGAACTGATGGCATAGCAGGTTCCCTTTTCTAATTTAATATAGTAGGTGCCGCTGGTGGTAATGGCAGTTGGCGTACCATGTATGGGCTGGATAGGTATGGTAGCTGCTGCATCTTCCCAATAAGAAACGGTAGCCGGCGCCCCTGGTGATGAAGTACTTGATCCCCCGCCAACGGCAGCGGTAAGGTTTACTGTATTCGGGAAACAAACGGCAGGAGGCACAACCAGCGACAGTATAAAACTACCGTCGACTTCATCAGCACCGATATCTGTAGGAAAAACATTCCTTGTATCGCCATCTATATCTGTAAGTATCAAAGCACCTGTATTATTTCCCGCATCTTCAATTGCACAGTTTGCATCTGTAATTAAATGCAGGTCAGTAGCAGAAACAAAATAGGGCATTGTACTTATCGAATTGGCATCCCTGGGGCTTATCCGTGTTTTATATGCCGCCAAAGTCTGGTCGCTGTTGGTGCCATCATAGAAAATTAAATTTGTTGCTGATGGTGTTCCTGCATAAAACAAATTGTAATTGGAGGCAGCAGCAAAATTGGTAAGGGTTGCATCAGAACGGCGGTAAGCAGCAGTAATGCCCGTACCATTGGCCGTTGAGGTATTCACAATGATATTACCGATCATTTTCAATGCTGCCGTAGTTGCTGTGGCATTGGTTAAATGATAGATACCTGAAGTGCCGAAGTTGGCTCCTGCAGAATTTGCATTTAAATAGATGGAATTATAATACAGGTTATATGCAGTGCCGGCTGTTGACGAATTGACACTGATACCACGTACTGCATCAGCCAGGCTGGCATTACCTGCCTGCAGGCCGGCCACAAAATTATTATATGCTGTAACGGTACCATTACTGAAAAGCATTCCATTCACCATTTTATTGCTTCCGCTGGTTGAAAGTCCTGTTATCTTGTTTTTGTGGATAGTAACAGCCGTTGAGGTACTGGTGTTTCTTATACCATATACTTCCTCCACTGTTGAATTCAAAGTGCTGATCGTATTGGAAGAAACATCAAGGCTGGTTGTCCCTGAATTCGTAACAAGATAGATCCCATAAATAATACCGGCAGTTGATACATTACTGATGGTATTGGAAGTAATTCCAAAGTTTGGTCCTTTATCAACCTGCAAACCGAAAAAAAAGTCGCTTCCTGTAATGTTGCTGATCGTGTTTCCGGAAATGGTTTTAGCCGGGGAATTGGCTCCGGATGCACCATCCAATTCCCTGATTCCGTAAAAGATGGTAGATCCTGTCATGCTGACATTGGAAAAATTATTCCCGGTTATATTTATTGCTGATCCGCTTACAGAAAAGCTACTTGACGTGTACATAGTAAGACTATTTCCTGCAGCCGTTTTAGAGAAATTTCCCACGATACTGTTATTGCCTATAGTAACCACGCTGCCTGCAACCAGGTTGCTACCTCTGGATATCAGTGTTACCTGGCCACTGGAATTTATACTCAGGTTAGTGAACGTGTTATTACTGATATTTGTTGATAACAATGAAGGTGCGGAGCAATTTATAAAAGTTGTGGTTGCCGAACTGGTAACGCTGTTAACCATCCCCCTTATATCATTATTCTGAATAGAAAGACTTGAAGAAGCAAAACTGCCATTAAATATTACATCTGTATTGAACGGTTGCACTCCGCTGAAACTGATTAGGTTCCCGGTTGCTGTACCAAACCGGTTGTTATTGATATTAGCGACTGCGGCAGTGGCAGTGTTATTTATAAAGCCGATAAATCCTGCATTAACGATGGAAAATCCATCCATTGAATTATTGTTTACATTAACGACAGCCGTTGAAGAACCGCCACCGTTCGCTATTCCATAAAGATTACCATTGCTGGAGACATTGGATGTAAGGGCGCCGGCAATAGCATCGCCGATCTTATTGTTATTGATATCAATGATGTTTACTACAGCCCCGTTCTGGTTTATTGCTATGAATGTGTTCAGGGAAGCAGCGTTAAATCCCCGGATTACATTATCACTAATATTCAAAACGCCTGGTGAAGAATCATTAAGGATCCCATTAAATCCCATTGACGTAACAACGGCAGAGATCGAATTATTAATAAGGTTGTTATTAGTGATATTAATTGTTGCTGTAGGTAATACTGCCATTCCCTGGGAACGGATACAATCAAAAACTCCTCCGCTGAAATCACTCGTCATCGTTATTGTGTTATAAGATATAGTAGAGGTAAATGTACCAACAGGAGATGTTGTATAATTTTTACGTATTCCCGAAAATGCAGCAACACTAACCCCTGTACCCACTAAACCGCTATTTATTGTATTATATGAAATATTGTCTGCTACCTGGTGATTGCTGTAAATACAGGCAGAGCCTGATAAGTTTGACGCATAGCTACTAAGTGCCGTATTTCCGCCCCAGTTGGTAATGGTATTGCCGGTTGCTGCAGAGCTTCCGCCTATATCATTGCCCGAATCCTGGAAAGCGGCTGTTGCTGTGCCTATGAATGCGATCCCCATCATTACATTGCTGATAGTATTTGTATAAACCTTATTCCCCAGATTGGAGCCGCTGACAGCTGTGGCATCAGTAGCAGTTGTGGGGGCAGCGGGGGCATGTCTTGCATTACTATAAATGCCGAAACTGTTTCTATAGGTCCTGTTGAGGGATATTGTATTGTTTTGAATGGTATTATTCTGTGACCCATCGGTTGTAGTGGCACGGAGTAAAGCGATGCCCCATTCGGTCATATTGTTCGACGCAGCGGGCGTATTCACTGTATTGGCCGGGTTCTCCTGCATAATAAAATCCCGAATCGTGATATAGTCTGCACCGATTAATTTAAAGATTGCATCATTTATACTACCCGCAGCCTGAGGGCTGAATGCCGTAATGGTATTGCCACTGCCTTCTATTATTATATTATTAGTTGCTGTTGTTGAAGCTGTGAACTGAATTACATATCCGCCTGCAGGTGCTGTTTCATTATTTCCGCTGTTTAATGTAATGATTACCGGACCACCGATAGATGTGATGCCGCCTAAGGCTGTTATCGCATTGGCAAGCGAGGTATAAGTAGCTGCAAGATTAGGGGTGGTATTGGCGGGGTTCGAAACAGTTACCTGGCCAAAACCCAAGCTGACCATTAAAAATACTGTTATGATAAATAGGCAGCTCGTTTTCATCTTTAGATTATTACAAATAGGGATTCTATTGTAAAAGTAGTTGTTTCCGCCGGATTCTCTTGCCTGTGAGGCTGGAGCCGGAGCATTTGAAAGACCAGTATTCATGATCCAACCTTCACCACCACATTGCCTTTTTTATGAAACCCCTCCACATAGGCATGCGCATCCCGTATCTGCTCCAGCGTATACGTGCGGTCGATCACTGATTTCAGTTTCCCCGCTTCAATGATCTCCTTCAATAGCGGCAATGCTCCCTTACTCTTTTTCGGATTTCCTTTTACCGAAACAAAGGCCCCGCCAGTTGTAAGGATTTTTTTACAATCATTCCGGGACGCTTTTCCTACCGCGTCGAAAACAATATCATAGCGGTTCCCGGTTTGGGAAAAATCTTCTTTCGTATAATCCACCACCGTATCGGCTCCCAGCGAGCGAACCATATCTGCATTACCCGTGCTGCATACACCCGTAACCGTAGCGCCGAAATATTTTGCGAGTTGAACCGCAAAAGTGCCCACACTGCCCGAAGCGCCATAGATCAGCACTTCCTGGCCGGCCTTGATGCCCGCCTGCTGTAAGAACCACAAGGCAGTCAGCCCCCCGATCGGAACGGCGGCCGCTTCTTCAAAACGCATGTTGGAAGGTTTATGTGCCACGAGGTCGTTCTCCGGCAGGCATTTGTATTCGGCATAGCCCCCGAACTTAAACCCGCAGGAAGCAAACACGGCGTCTCCTTTTTTAAAAGCACTGACATCTTTACCTGTTTCTTCCACGGTTCCTGCAACCTCAAAACCCAGCACCTTGATCCGCCGTGGCCGGAACAGCCCGTTGAATATCCTTGCTAAAAATGGATCGGCTTTACGTAAACGCCAGTCGCCCGCCGTTACCGTCGTGGCATGCACTTTTACGAGAAGTTCGTTGTCTTTGGGCGCCGGTTTCGGAATGTCTTTAAGTTCCAGCACATCCGGCGATCCGTATCGTTCATACACTACTGCTTTCATTGGTGTTGTCGTTATAAATTATTTATTGGCTCCTTCGCTGAAAAATATCTATCTGAAGCAGGTTTGCATGGCATCTTTAACCATTGCTTCGAGCTCTTTTATTTCTTTTGCATTGGGTGGCAATCCCAGCAAAAGATGTATCTGCCCGGCAAAACATTTATCCCATACTTTCACACCGGCCTTACGGAGTTTTGCAGCGTATTGTATCCCATCGTCCCGCAAGGGGTCGAACTCGGCGGTAAGTACAACAGCCGGAGGCAAACCAGAAAGGTCATGCGCAAGCAGGGGCGACAACTCGGGGTTGTTCTTTACCCCGGGCGCATAATTTTCTACCGTGAAATAACAGGAAGCCTTCGTTAAAAAATAACCGGTAGCATTTTCCTGGTACGAGGGTGAACTTTCCATTAGCTGCGGGCTCATATCGCCCGGAAGCCCGTTCAGCACCTGCAGTTTGATCTTTTTTTCGATCCCTTCTTTCTTTGCCTTTTGCGTTATCACCGCCGCCAGGTTGGCTCCCGCACTGCTGCCCATCAATACGATGCGGCTGGTATCGCCGCCGAATTCGGTTCCATGTGCCGCGATCCACTTGAACGCCGCATAACTATCATTGACAGCGGCCGGGAATTTATGTTCCGGCGCAACCCGGTAATCAACCGCAAACACGATGGCGCCATAGGTCTTCGCGTCCTGCCAATAGGTAAACTCCAGTGCAGGGATCAGCGGGGCGATAAATCCTCCGCCGTGGTAATTAATAATGATGGGGAGATTGCCCGCTTTTGCCGGATTGAAGATCAGAACGGGTATACTGTCGGCCGTAATTTTGATCCGCTTCACATCGTCTTTCGGATAAGGCATCACCGGCAGGTTGGTAAACTTGAACTTTTCGACCGGTGTAGCCCGGAGTTCCTCGATAGTTTGATCCTTGAACCCGGATATTTTCATGAACAAGGCTGCCCGGGGATCCAGTTGCCGGGTGCCACAGGATTGGGCGAAGGCCGGTTGCGCCCCTACCGAAAGGCATAAAATCACCTGTACAAGTAGTGCTGTTTTATTCATGGTGGCTTTATTTATGCTTGTTGGTTCTTGTGTTCATCCCATTCGCGTTTCAGCATGGCATATTGATATTCGCTTCCCCATTTACCCTTGAAAAAAATATTCTCAATGAAATGCCCCTCCAGGCGGAAGCCGGTACTCTTCAGAAGATTTACCGATGCTTCATTTTCCGCATCCACGATCTCGGTTACCCGATGAACCTTCTTTTCATCAAAAAGGAAAGACAAGATAGCAAGCAGGACTTCTTTTGCATAACCCTTTTTTTGTTCCAGGTGCGAAATGGTGATACCGATCTCGGCCAGCCGGGTATCGTATGCATCAAGTTTGATGGCGCAATCGCCGATCAGTCTCCCCGAAGCTTTGTCAGCAATGGCATACTGTACCCATTCGCCCGCTTTGCCGAAGCGCTTGCCTGCATTGCCGTTGATAAAGGCTTCCGCTTCTCCCAGGGTCATCACGTCGAAGCCCTGGTATTTTGTAACATCCGGGTTAGATCGATAGGTATGAAAATCTTCCAGGTCGCTCAATACAAGGTGCCGGATGACAAGCCTGCTGGTTTCTATATACAGTAGTTCCATTGCATGAAAGTAGTTTGTTTTCCAAAATCAAATAGTACCTCTAACACTTTATTCAGGCAAACTGTAAGTTACCTGCAACATAGCTCTTATACAAAGAATCAATTCTGGACTGAAATTCGGGTGATTGCTCGTTCACAATGATTGCTGGTTTGTATTTTACAATCTGGTCAGCGATGTCTTCAACCGCTACCTGGTATTTTTTATCCAGCACATCTATCTGGTCCATTTTATCTGTTTTGATCACATCCCGGTTGTGAAAGGCAAAATGGAATGTGCAGATGGTTAATACGCCTGTTTTTTTGATTGACCCTGTACTGAACCGGACAGGATCAGAAAAGCTGCTATTAATTTTTGTTTCATATTAATGCGTTTTACTTGTTAAGTAGTCGGCACAGGGTTATGGTATTTTAAATAATGGATCAGAACCGGTAATCCGCCTTAAATGATGCGTATGTAAGATCTTTTCCTTTACCTGTTTCTTCTACATAGTTGCCGGCAACAAAATACGATGCGTCAACAGCAAATGAAACATATTTATTCAGCAAAAAGCTTGTTTCAAGAACCCATAATGTTCCAACCTGCTTTTTCCCTGATTGTAACAGGAATTCCGGGCCGGGCCGCATTTGTATAGCACCGGGAGAATAGATACCATCCTGGTTGCTCTGCCGCCACATGAAATTGACACCGGTGTAAATATTGATGCTCCGGTTTGGGTTGAATTTCAGATAAGGGTTTGCCGTTATCATGTTTGTTGCACCGATGGGAGCCGCCAGACCGTATTGTGGTTTGGAAAATAACAGATTGTATGTGTTCAATTGCCCGTCATCTTTATTCCTGTCGCCGGTTATGTAATTGCCCGCAATACCAACGAGCATATTTTTACGGGGCAAGAGTTTATGATGCAGATCAAGAGCAATCCCGTAGGCGTTGATATGTAAATTATTGAATTTTCCAAACTGAAAGGAAGCCTCCAGCTCATAATTTAATACCGGTTTATCCGAAAATATCCTTATTCCGGCAATTTGCCTGTTTTCTTTTCCGGCAATAAAATTGTATTTCCTCCTTTTAGAATAATAATTCATGGCGTAGTAATCGGCATTTAACCACTTTGGAATAAAGGTTTCACTTATATACACCCCTGTAATCCAGTCTTTGAAGGTTTGATCGTCAAACACCCCTTTTTGGGATATCACCGGTGAAATGGCCAGTAATTCGATTTTTCTTTTTCCCGACATATATTTCAGCAGAACACCGTCGAAAGTCAGTCTCGTATTCGGTCCCTCCCGGAATGTAATCAGCCTGTGACTACCATAACTTAACTCCTGTCTTCCTGTTCTCAGCAATAAGTTATTTTTATGTTTATAGTCAATAAAAGCCTGGTGTAAACTGAGATCATTTTGATCAATCTCCGGTGTCAATGGATTTGGATTGATAAAGCGGTGTGTGCTGCCTAACTGCATGAATACCCTGAAAGTTTCACTCACCCTGATATGGGCATGAATCATCTGCCTTTGCCAAAGCTGCCAGGTAGTTGATTTGCTGAAAGCGGGTGGTACATCGCCAAAGTTGATGTTGTGATAATACTGAAATTGTTCCCGCAGTTCACCGCCAATGGAGATGGTTGACCTACGATAAAGCTTCATGAATTTTAAATACTCTGTTCCTTTCCTGGAAACGCTGTCTTTTAGCAGGTATTCAAAATCATCATTGTAGCGCAACAGGTTCACCTGGCTTTGGGTATTGAATCCTGTAATAACCAGGGCTGCTATGACTATTAACTGTTTCATTGAATTTGAAAATTATGGGTCGCTACCGGCATTGCATAACGGCCCGGTTTTGCAGGGCCTTAATACGGTTTGATCACCTGCCCGGTATTGGCGCCAAAGATGCTTTTGCGGAAGCCATATTCCAGTTGTTTCATCGTCACCGGCATCTCGCCCGGGAAGAAAGGAAAATACTGCGGCGAATTCTCGATCACGGT
>WBZX01003170.1_pt1 | contig 10635 bp, 10 predicted proteins | sample 5204211 | NCBI WGS metagenome assembly WBZX01 (sample SAMN12344362, study PRJNA552823) | activated sludge metagenome | biome: Activated sludge suspended growth; feature: Nitrification reactor; material: Wastewater; isolation source: activated sludge from nitrification reactor of wastewater...
GCGGGCCAGTTCGCAGAGGATGCGGCAGGCGTAGTCGAGCTTGACGGGGATTTTCACGTTCTCACAGCCAGACACACGCGGCGCGCGGCGGCAATGCTTTTGGCGGCCGGATCCTGCCGGAGCCGAGTGCTGGCTGGCCCCGCTCGGACGGCCCGGTCAAATGGCGTAATCGGTGTCCTCCGGCCGGACCGCCTCCGTGGGCGGATGCAGCAGACCGGCGGCCACCGTCTCGTGGGTGCCGGGATCGATCAGGATGAAGGAGCCCGTGAGACGGTTGGTCCCGTAGCCATCGTAGAAAACCGGCCGCGCGGTGCGCAGCCGGATTTCGCCGAGGTCATTCAACGCGAGCCCGGCGGGCGCGGGTTGCGGCTCGAGCGAGGCGATGTCGAGCCTGTGCTCGATCCCGGTCACCACGGCTTGCACGGTGTTGGTGGTGTGCTTGAGCAGGAACTTCCGGCCGGGCTGCAGGGCGCGCGGATGCATCCAGCAAACCTTCGCGTGCAGGCTGGTGCCGCCGCCGGGCAGCCGGTCCGGGCTGACGAGCATGCTGCCCCGGCTGACATCGAGGTCGTGCGCGAGCACCAGCGTGACCGACTGTGGGCAGAACGCCTCCTCCACGGCACCGTCGTAGGTGTGGATTTCCTGCACGGTCGTCCGGATGCCGCCCGGCAGCGCGAGCACGGTCTGGCCGCGCCGCACGACGCCGCCGGCGATTTGCCCGCTGAAGCCGCGAAAGTCGTGGAGCCGGGCGTCACCCGGATGATGGGGCCGGTTCACCCATTGCACCGGCAGCCGGAAATCGTGCAGGTTCCAGTCACTGCCGATGTGCACGTCCTCGAGATGGCTGAGCAGCGTCGGCCCGGCATACCAGGGTGTGTGCGGCGAGGGCGCGACCACGTTGTCGCCACCCAGCGCGCTCAGCGGGATGAACTGCACGTCCCTCATGCCCAGGCGCGGCAGGAACTCCTCGAACTGCGCGCGGATTTCCCGGAAGCGGTCCTCACTCCAGCCGACGAGGTCCATCTTGTTGACGGCCACAACCAGGTGCGGGATGCGCAACAGCGAGGCGATGGCGGTGTGGCGGCGGCTTTGCTCGCCGACGCCGGCGCGGGCGTCCACGAGCACGATGGAGAGGTTGGCGGTCGAGGCGCCGGTCACCATGTTGCGCGTGTATTGGACGTGGCCCGGCGCGTCCGCGATGATGAACCGGCGCCGCGCGGTGGCGAAATACCGGTAGGCGACATCAATCGTGATGCCCTGCTCGCGCTCGGCGCGGAGGCCGTCGGTGAGGTTGGCCAGGTTGATCTGCCCGCCACCCGTGAGGTCGGCCGAACGCTCGAGCGCCTCGAGCTGGTCCTCCATCAGGGATTTCGAATCGTAGAGCAGGCGGCCGATGAGGGTGGACTTGCCATCGTCCACGCTGCCGCAGGTGTTGAAGCGCAGGATGTCGACGACCGGAGGCGGGGAAAGCGGCATGAGCATGGTTGGAGCGGTGCGGGGTTCAGAAGTAGCCGGCTTTTTTGCGGTCTTCCATGGCGGCCTCGGAGGCGCGGTCATCGGCGCGGGAGCCGCGCTCGGTCACGCGGGCGGCGGCGACCTCCGCGATGATGTCGCCGACCGACGTGGCGGGTGATTCGAGCATGCCGGTGCTGATGATGTCGCCGATGGTGCGGACGCGCACGGACAGCTCGCGGACTTCCTCGGACGGCCGGGGCGGCGCGAGTTCGCTGACCGGCAGCCACTGCCCGCCGCGGCGCACGCAGGCGCGCCGGTGGCTGAAGTAGATGGAGGGCACCTCCAGCCGTTCCCGGCCGATGTATTCCCAGATGTCCAGCTCGGTCCAGTTGCTGAGCGGGAACACGCGCATGTTTTCGCCGCCGTGGAGGCGGCCGTTGTAGAGGTTCCAGATTTCGGGCCGCTGGTTCTTGGGGTCCCACTGGCCGAAGCGGTCGCGAAAGCTGAAGAAACGCTCCTTGGCGCGCGCCTTTTCCTCGTCGCGCCGGGCCCCGCCGATGCAGCAGTCGAAGCGGAACTCCTCGATCGCCGCCAGCAGGGTCGGGATCTGCAGCCGGTTGCGGCTGACCTCGCCCGGCGCCGGCACGGCGAGGCCCTGCGCGATGGCGTCCTCGACCCGGCGCACGATGAGGCGGGCGCCGAGCTGCGCGGCGCGGCGGTCGCGGAACTCGTTCAACTCCGGGAAATGGTGGCCGGTGTCCACGTTGAGCAGCGGCAGCGGCAGCTCGGAGGGCCGGAAGGCCTTTTCCGCGAGGCGCAGGAGGCAGATGGAATCCTTGCCGCCGGAGAAGAGCAGCGCCGGGCGCTCGAATTCGCCGGCGCACTCCCGCATGAGGTGGATCGCCTCGGTCTCCAGATGCTGCAGGTGGTCGAGTTGGTAGCCGCTCATGACTTCGCGAGTGCGTTGGACCCGGCGGCCGTGCGGCCCCAGGCGGCATGCAGGCCGCATTCGCGGCGCTCGTCGGCCTTGGCCGGGTCGTGGTAGTCCCACTCGTTGGGCAGCGCGTGTTCCGTCAGGTAGGCTTCCATCTGTTGATCGTTCCACTCCAAGACCGGGCTGACCTTGAGCACGCCGAAATGCGGATCGAGCGACACGAGGTCGAGGTCCGCGCGGCCGGCATTCTGCACGCGCCGCAGGGCGGTGAGCCAGACGGTGGGCGCGAGCTCGCGCAGGCCGCGCTGGAACGGCTCGAGCTTCATCAGGGCGCTGAATTTTTTCAGCCCCGCCTCGTCATCGAGGCCCGGCACGGGGCCGTGCAGCGCGTCGCGGTGCGCCGCCGTGACCGCGGGCAGGTAGGGTTTCAGGTTCAGCCCGAGCCGCGTCCGCAGCTGCTCGGCGTGGCGGTAGGTCGCCGGGCGGTTGTAGCCGTGATCCACCCAGAGCACGGGGATGTCCGGCTGCGCCTGCGTGGCGAGGTGCAGCATCACGGCCTCGTAGGGGCGGAAATTCGTCGAGAGGACGGCGCGGCCGCCGGCTTGGGCGACGGCCCAGCGCGTGATTTCCAGTGGGGAGCGGGATCGCAGTTCGCGGTTCCAGCGGGCAAGGGAGTCGGGCGTCATGGCTTCAGGGCGTCGCGACGGCCGCCGCTTCCGGCAAGAGCACGCGGGTGGCGAAATCCCCGAAGCGCTCGCCGGGCACACGCCCGTCGCGCCACCGGGCGAACAGCGGCCGCAGCTCGGCCTCGACGTCGGGTTCCTTGACGACTTCGCGGAACAGCCGGTTCAGGCGCGTGCCGGCCGTGTTGCCGCCCAGCCACAGCTGGTAGCGACCGGGCGCCTTGCCGACGAAGGCGATCTCCGCCGTGTAGGGGCGCGCGCAGCCGTTGGGGCACCCGGTGGAGCGGATGATGATTTCCTCCCCGCCGACGCCCTCGGCGGCGGCGACCGCCTCGATCCGGTCAATCAGCCCGGGCAACATGCGCTCGGACTCGGCGAGCGCGAGGCCGCAGGTCGGCAGCGCCGGGCAGGCCATGGCGGCGGCGTGGAGCGCGCTGGCCTGGGCGGAGGTCTTCACGCCGTGCGCCGCGAGCAACGCGTCAATCGCGGCGCGCTCGCGGTCGGGGATGTTGGCCAGGATCACGTTCTGGTTGGCGGAGAGGCGGAACTCCGCCTGCGGAAACTGCTCCGCGACGGCCCGCAGCGCGGTCTTCAGCGTGCGGCCGGGCACATCCTTGATGCGGCCGGTCTCCACGAAGAGCGTGAGGAACTGCGAGCCGTCCACGGCGCGGTGCCAGCCGTAGAGATCGCCCGTGGTCGTGAAGCGATACGGGCGCAGCGGCGCCAGCGGGAAGCCCGCGCGCCGCTCGAGCTCGGCGCGCGTCCAGACGGCGCCGCGCTCCTCGACGATGTATTTGAGGCGTGCGTGCTTGCGGTTGGCCCGGTCGCCGAAATCGCGATGGATGGTCAGCACGGCCCGGGCCACGGCGAGGAGCTGCTCCCGCGGGATGAAACCCAGCTCGCTCGCGAGGCGCGGATAGGTGGTCACGTTGCCGTGGCTGCGGCCCATGCCGCCGCCGACGGTGACGTTGTAGCCGAGCAGCTCGTCGTTTTCCACGACCGCGATGAAACCGAGGTCGTTGGTGAAGACATCCATGTCGTTCGTCGGCGGCAGCGCGAAGGCGATCTTGAATTTCCGCGGCAGGTAGGTCGCGCCGTAGAGCGGGTCGGTGAAGCCGGTGTTGGCCGGATCCTCCAGGTTCAGCTGCACGCCCTCGACCCAGATGGCGTGATAAGCCTGGGTCACGGGGGCGAGAGCCTCGGCCACGCGCACGCTGTCGGCATAGAGTTGCGCCCGCGCCGGCGAGGTGGCGGGCGTCGGCGGCGCCATGACATTGCGGTTCACATCGCCGCAGGCCGCGAGCGTTGAAAGCAGCGACTCGTTGATCTGCCGGATCAGCGGGCCGAGCCCCGCCTTGACGACCCCGTGAAACTGCAGGCTCTGCCGCGTGGTGACGCGCAGGGTGTCGTTGCCGTGGCGGGTGGCGAGGCCGTCAAACACCCGCCATTGCGCGGCGGTCATCACGCCGCCCGGGATGCGGCCCCGGATCATCAATTGGTATTTCTTGCCCGTCTTGCGCAGGTCGCGGTCGTCCTGCTGGTAGATGCCGTGGAATTTGATGAACTGCTCGTCGTCCTCCGAAAAACGGTCGGCGGCGGGGTCCGCCAGGGTGGCCGCGATGGTGCCGGCCAGCGTGGGGATGCGCTCCTTGAGCAGTTCGTTCTTGGACGGCTGGGCCGTGGTGGTCAGGGACATGACACGCAAAGCCAACGGAACCCTTGACGCGCGGCAAGATGTATTCTTGTCATAGGTCATGTCCCCACTAATGTTTAACAGAAGACTCTCTTCCGCCGGCGGCTTTGTCTGGCTGGTGGGCGCCGGGCCGGGCGCGGTTGACCTGATCACGATGCGCGGCCGCAAGGCGCTGTCGCAGGCGGACGTGGTGCTCCACGACGACCTCGCCAATCCGGAACTCCTGCAAATTTGCCCGGCGGGCTGCGAGTTTCTCTACGTCGGCAAGCGCGCGGGGCAGCACAGCGCCCCGCAGGACGAAATCAACCGGTTGCTCGTCGCCCACGCCCGCGCCGGGCGGCGCGTGGTCCGCCTGAAGGGCGGCGATCCGACGGTCTTCGGGCGGCTGGGCGAGGAATTGCAGGCGCTGCGCTCGGCGGGCATCGCCTTCGAGGTGGTGCCCGGGGTCACGGCCGCCTGTGCGGCCGCCGCCGCCGCGGGGGTGAGCCTCACGCAACGCGGCCTGGCCTCGGCCGCCGTCCTCGTCACCGGCCATGAATGTGCGGGCAAGGCGGGCCCGGCCCTCGATCGGGAGGCGCTGGCCCAACCCGGCGCGACGCTCTGCGTCTACATGGGCACGCGCAGTCTGGGCGCGCTGGCCGCACAATTGCTGTCCGGCGGCCACGCCCCCGACACGCCGCTCCTCATTGTCAGCCACGCCTCCCTCCCCTCGCAGACCATCCGCACCGGCACCCTGGAGACCGCCGGTGTGCTGGCCCGCGACATCACGGACACGCCGGCGCTCATAATCATCGGCGCGGTCACCGCGCCGAACCGCGCCATCCCCTCTCACCTCGCCGAGCCCGCCCATGCCGGATAATCTCCTCCAGCGCTGGGCGGCCGCCTGGATCCGCCTGGTGGATCGGGCGCCCCTCTCCGACCACGCGATCGCGCCCGAGTTGCCGGCCGAAGCCTACGGCGTCGTCGCGCCACCCGCAGCCCCGCTCAAACCGGCGTCATCGCCTGACGCGCCCGCGACGCCAGAATCCCGATAAGGCCCGGATGCGCGCCCACCAGCGCCGTCTGGTGCGTGCGCAGGCCGGAACGGCGTGCCTCAGCCTCGCGGCAAATCCGCGCAATATCGCCTCCCGGCCCCGCGTGCCGTCCCGGCAGCAGGAACTGGCACGCCACCACGACGTCGCCGGTCCACTCCGGTTGCGCGAGCAGGTCGGCCAGCAGCGGTTCGTTGAACGCGAATTCCGGTCCGGCCCGGCGCTCCATGCTGCACGGCGCCACGACCGCGCCGGCGCCGAGCAGCCCGCGCACCTGCCCGGCCAGGGCATCCCGCACCGCCGTCACCGCCCGCACCGGGCTGCCATGATCAACCAGCGCGACGCGGAACGGCTGGCGGCCGCCCCGCGCCCGAATTTGGTCGGCCAGTATCCGGGCGAGCCGGTCATCCTCCGGCTGGAACAGCGGCGCCGCCACGCGCACCCGCAGCGCCGGATGTTTTTCCCGCAGGTGCGCGACCCGTTCCGGCAGATAGTCGGTCAGCGCCCGGCTCGGCCCGAAGAAGAGCGGCACGATGACAAAATCCGTGGCGCCGCCGGCCAGGCGCCGGGCCAGCGCGGGCTCCAGGATTTCCGCGGGCACGCCGCCCAAGGCCTCCGCCGGCACCGCGCTGGCGTGCAACAGCGACACCGGCGCGACGGCCGCGCCGAGCTGCGGCGCGAGCGCGGCCGCGATTTGCCGCAGCGTGAGCGTCGCCGCCGGCTCGAGCGAGCCGTTGTCAACGAGCAGGGTGACGACTCCGGCCATGGTGCCGCTCAGCCGCGCTGCCGCTGCGCCAGGGCCCGCGCGACCTCGGCGGCGAAGAACGGCCCGCGATAAATCAGGCCGGTGTAGAGCTGCACCAGCGTGGCCCCGGCATCGAGTTTCTCGCCCGCCGCCGCCTCATCCATGATGCCGCCCACGCCGATGATCGGCAGCCGGGCGTTCGTGGCGCGCGAGATGTAGTTGATGATCTCGGTCGAGCGCCGCCGCACGGGCGCGCCGCTCAATCCGCCGGTCTCGTTGGCCGACGCCAGGGCACCGGGCCGGGCGAGCGTCGTGTTCGTGGCGATGATGCCGTCCAACCCGAGGTCCGCGATCACCTGCAGCGCGGCGTCAATCTGCGGCCAGTTCAAATCCGGCGCGATTTTCAGCAGCAGCGGCCGGCGCGGTTTGTTCGCCGCCACGCGCGCCTTGTTTTCCTCGACGAGCGCGGCGAGCAGCGGCTTGAGCCACGACGCATCCTGCAGCTCGCGCAGGCCGGGCGTGTTGGGGCTGCTGACGTTCACGACGACGTAATCCGCATGGTCGGCCAGCAGGCGGAAGCTGCCGAGATAGTCCTCCACCGCCTGATCCAGCGGCGTGACCTTGCTCTTGCCGAGGTTGATGCCGAGCGGGATCGCGCGCGGGCCGGAGCGCTGCGCCAGCCGGGCGGCGAGCGCGGCCGCGCCCTCGTTGTTGAAGCCCATGCGGTTGATCACCGCCTGCGCGGCCGGGTAGCGGAAGGCGCGGGGCCGCGGGTTGCCCGGCTGGGCGTGGTGGGTGACCGTGCCGATCTCCACATGCCCGAAACCGAGCGCGGCGGCGGCCGGCCAGGCGTGGCCGTTCTTGTCGAACCCGGCGGCGAGGCCCACGGCGTTAGGAAACTTCAGCCCGAAGGCCGCAACGGGCCGGTGGCGCGCGGGATCGAGCCGGTGGACCCGCTCCAGCCACGCGCACAAGGGACGCAGGCGGCCGAGCAGCGCGAGGGCGTCGACGCCGAGTTCGTGCGCCCGCTCCGGATCGAGGCGGAAGAGCGCGGGTTTGACCGCGTGTTGGTAGAGCCAGCCCATGGGCGCGGACGATGCCACCGGGCCGCCAACTTACAAGCCCCCGCCGGGTCCGCCGCGCGAAGATTTTCGCCTTGTTCTTTCGGCCTCCAAACCCACTCTGCCGCCGCCTTTTCCGGCCGGTGGCGCGCCGCGCAGATTTTTCCAACTTTCTGCGTTTCAGGATTTGACAAGCCCTCCGCCGCGCCCATTTCGTGCAGCGAAATCAGCAACATCCTATGGCCAAAGGTTCCCCCCAACTTGAATGGTGCATTGTGCGGCTCGGCGAAGACCACAACTGGTGGGTCGATGAGACCAGCGATCCCGTGCATTGGGACGTGGATGGCCTCAGCATCATCGATCCGCGCCAGGTGGACCACATCATCGAGCTGATCGAGCCCCTGCGCGAATACGGCTTCGACTCCGACCGCTTCGAGCGCGCCTTCATCCCCTTCCGCATCACCAAGGATCTCGGCAAGGGCAAGGTCCGCCTCGCCCGCACCAAGCAGCCGCTGCTCGAGTCCGAGGAGAAACTCTTCGCCCTGCCCGACGTGATTGACGAGGAAAACGGCCCCTACGCCGACTTCCTCGACCACATCACCCGCCTGCGCGTGAAACTCATCAACGAGCAGCTCGACCTCGAGGAGAAGCTGACCGTGGACGAGGTCGAGGACCAGCTGCGCGAGGCGCAGAACAACGACTTCATCGAGGGCAAGGCCGTGCACCTCTTCCAGGAGATCACCGCCATCCTCGACTTCATGCCCGCCGGCCACGGCGAGGATGACGAGGAGGGCGACAAGCGCGCCACCGAGGAGGACGACGATGTCCCCGAGGTCGAGGACGAGGACGAGGAGAAGCTCAAGAACGACTCGTCGCTCAAATGGGACGACGACGAGGACGAGGACGGCGATGACGACGACGACGCCAAGTCCGGCGACCAGGACGAGGACGACGAGGACGGCGACGAGGACGAGGATGAGAAGCCCAGTCGCCGGCGCAGCCGGGGCTGATTTCCTTTGTCGGGGCGCCGCGGCGGAGCGGGCCGCTCCGCCCTGCCCCCTGCTTCGCGACGCCAGCCTATCCGGAACGATGCAGTCGGGGAATGTGGGAGCGAGCTTGCTCGCGACTTTTTCGGCGATGTCGCGAGCAAGCTCGCTCCCACAGTCAGGCACTGAAAGGTGAATGGAACCTCGGTTGCAATGCAGGAGGGCTCCTATGATCAGACCGCAGGATATCTGTGGTTCAAGGAGTCCCACAGCATAGTTCCGGCCCATGGCGCGAGACACAATAAATGCCTTGTTGCCACGCGGCCGGGCATCCGTCACTTACGGGCCGCATGACCCCTGCCCCCCTGCGCCCGGCCGTCCCGCTTGAACGCGGCGCGTCATGAGCCTCTTCCGCACCAAGCCCATCGCCGAGCTGCAGGCCGAAGCCGCCGCCGAGCACGGCTACAAGCGCACGCTCGGCCCCCTCTCGCTCATCAGCCTCGGCATCGGCTCGGTCGTCGGCGCGGGCATCTTCGTGCAAGCCGGCCCCGCCGCCGCCCAATATGCCGGGGCCTCGATCGCGCTGTCCTATGTCGTGGCCGGCATCGCCTGCCTCTTCGCCGGCCTGTGCTACGCCGAGCTGGCCGCCATGATCCCGGTGGCCGGCAGCGCCTACACCTACGCCTACGGCAGCCTGGGCGAGATCTGCGCCTGGGTCGTCGGCTGGTGCCTCGTGCTCGAATACCTGGTCTCCGGCGCGGCGGTCGCCGTGAGCTGGTCGGGCACCATGAACGAGATCCTCGGCGAGGTCGGCTGGCGGATACCCGCCGCCCTGGCCAACGCGCCGCTGGATATCGACACCGCCCGCACCGCCACGATCAACCTGGGCTTCCACGTCTTTGAATACAACCCGCTGCGGATGACGGGGGCCTTCATCAACCTGCCCGCCATCTTCATTTCGCTCGTCCTTACCTACATCCTCTTCATCGGCATCAAGGAGTCCGCCCGCTTCAACAACGTGATGGTGATCGTGAAGGTCGGGGTGCTGCTCGCGCTCATCGGCTACGGCGTCTGGTATTTCTTCGGGCACAGCGCCGCGGTCCTCGCCAATTGGACGCCGTTCGTCCCGGAAAATACGGGCAAGTTCGGCGAATTCGGCTGGAGCGGCGTGTTCCGCGGCGCGGGCGCCATCTTCTTCGCCTACGTCGGCTTCGACTGCGTGTCGTCCGCCGCCCAGGAAACGAGGAACCCGCAGCGTGACCTGCCCATCGGCCTGCTCGGGACCCTGCTCGTCGTGTCGTTCCTGTTCATCGCCGTGTCGCTCGTGCTCACCGGCCTGGTGCATTATACCGGGCTGAACGTGCCCGCCCCGTTTACCTTCGCGCTGCAACAGGTCGGGGCCCCCGCCTTCTTTCGCTACCTGATGGAGGCCGCCACGCTGGCGGGCCTGACCTCGGTCATCCTCGTTTCCCTGCTCGGCCAGCCGCGCATCTTCTACTCCATGGCGCGCGACGGCCTGCTGCCGGCCTATTTCGCCAAGATCCACCCGAAATACGGCACGCCCCATGTCACCACCTGGATCACCGGCATCTCCTGCGCCGTCATCTCGGGGCTGTTTCCGCTGAACCTGCTCGGTGAACTCGTCTCCATCGGCACGCTGCTCGCCTTTGCCCTCGTCTGCGGCGGCGTTTGGGTGTTGCGCGTGCAGCGCCCCGACCTGCCCCGCGCCTTCCGCACGCCGTTGGTTCCCCTCGTGCCCATCCTCGGCATCCTCACCTGCCTGGCGCAGATGTTTTTCCTGCCGTCCATCACCTGGCTCAACCTGACGGTCTGGATGACCCTCGGGTTCGCGGTCTATTTCGGCTACAGCCGGAGGCACTCAAAACTGGCGAGGTAGGATGATTCAGAAGCCATGAATCCAAGAACCATTCCTGGTTTCCTGGCTTCCGAATAATACCAAATGCCCGTAGCTTTTATACCATTCAGCTTGGTTTGGCATTTTTGTAGGGGCGGACCTTGTGTCCGCCCCTACAGTGCCAATTCAGGG
>WBZX01003171.1_pt1 | contig 10631 bp, 10 predicted proteins | sample 5204211 | NCBI WGS metagenome assembly WBZX01 (sample SAMN12344362, study PRJNA552823) | activated sludge metagenome | biome: Activated sludge suspended growth; feature: Nitrification reactor; material: Wastewater; isolation source: activated sludge from nitrification reactor of wastewater...
CATAGGCATATTTGACGAGGCCGATCACGCTGGCCGTATTGGTTTTCCGGAAGATGTTCTTGCGGTGGGTTTCAACGGTACGTTCGCTGAGGAATAATTGTTCGGCGATCTGCCTGTTGCTCATTTCTTTTTCGATGAGGCGTATGATCTCGATCTCGCGGGCCGTCAGGTTCACTTCGGCGCTTTCCTTCTTTTTTTCACTGGCATGGGTCATTTCTTCCAGCACTTCTTCGCTGAAATAGATACCGCCGCCGGATATCTTCTCCAGCGCTCTGATCAATTCCTTTTTCCCGATGTTCTTGAGTACATAGCCGGATATATCGGCATCATCGATCATCTGGTTCACCAGGTCGCCTTGTCCGCTCATCGAGAGCGCCAGTATCTTAATGTCGGGGAATTGCTCGTGTACCGCCTTGGCCAGTTCGGCGCCATTGAGCCCGGGCATCATCACGTCGGTAAGCAGGATATCAATCTTTTTTTTCGTGAGCAGTTCGGTTACTTCGAGGGGTTGCGTGCTTTCGAAAGCCACTTCAAACTGGTCATGTCCGTGCAGCAGTGATTTCAAGCCGTCGATCACGATCTGGTGATCGTCTACAATACCCAGCCTGATTCGTGTGTTTTTCATATTGATGCCGCGGTTCGTTACGACGGGCTAAATGTAGCAAAAAGTTTTTAATGCCCTAAGGGTATGTGAATGGCTACGAGGGTTCCTTTCCCGGGCGAGCTGTCAAAATCCACCGTTCCTTTGAGGAATTCGACCCGGCTCCGGATATTTTTTAGGCCGATGCCTTCAAATTTTTGTTTATCGGTTGCGTCGAAACCACGGCCGTCGTCTTCAACAGTCGCGGATATACCGTCGGCATCCTTGATCAGCGCTATATCGAGATGACCGGCCCCGGAGTGCTTGATCACGTTGTTCACGCATTCCTGGATCACCCGGTATAAAACGGTTTCGGTATTGCCGTCGAGCCGTTCATTCAATCCTTCGGTGTGCAGGTTGATCTTGATGATGCGGTTGTCGATCTTATCGATGAATTCGCGTACGGCGCTTGCCAACCCGCTTTTGAGGAGCGCATTGGGCATCATCTGGTGGCTCACGCTGCGTATTTCTTTGCAGCTTTCATCCACGAGGCCGATCAGTTTTTCGAACGCGGTCTTCTGCGATTCGTTCCGGAAATCAATTTCAGTTTCAAAGGCTGAAAGATTCATTTTGGCGGCGCTCATCATCTGGCCCACACCATCGTGCAGGTCGGCGGCGATGCGTTTGCGTTCGTTTTCTTCGGCGCTGATAACGGCCCGTGTCGCCAGGTCCTGTTGCTTCATCACTTCAGCCTGCAGGGTCATCTTGTGCTGCAACTGCCGTTTCCGGTAAAAGGTGAAGCCGAACAGGACGAATAACAACGCGGCAAGCGATAGGCCTGCCAGTACGTAGTTCTTGCGATCAATCTCGGTTTGCTGCAATTTCAGTTGCTGTTCTTTTTTCTCTGCCTGGTATTTGGCGTTGAGTTGTTCGATCTGCTTCATTTTTTCACCGGAATAGATCGAATCCTTCAGGGCGGTCTGTTGTTTATAATAGGTAAGCGCCTGGGCGTAATCTCCCTTTTTTTCCGCGATAGCAGCCAGTTCTTTGTAATTGCTCAGCAGCAGGTCCATGAATTTCATACGGGATGCGATGGCATTGCTGAGCTGGTATTGTTCGATCGCCTTGTCGAGGCGGTTTTCTTCTTTGTACATGAACCCGAGGTCGCCATGACTGAGTGCGATCGAAAAACTGTCTTTGAGGATCTTTCGCAATTCAAGCGACTGAACCAGGTTCTCTTCGGCTTCTTTGAAATTCTTCTGCAGGGTGCAGGCTCCTCCAATGAAGTTCAGGCTGTAGGCAATACCTACCGTATCATTCATCTTTTGACGGATAGCCAGTGAGCGTTTGTACCGGCTGATGGCTTCCGCATAATCTTCCTTGTATTCGAACACGACACCCGATTCGTTGAGGATGGTGGCCATGCCATTTTCGTCGTTCAGTCTTTTATAGATCAGGTAGGCTTCGTCGTACATCTGGATCGACCGGTTCAGGTCCCGGGTCTTGCGGTACAGCTTGCCGATATCGTTTAACGCAGCGGCCAGCTTGGGCTGATCACCGGTCTTTCGCAGTATTTCAAGCGATTGATAATAATAGGTTGCCGCACTGTCGTAATTGCCTTTGAAATAATAAGCTCTGCCGATGGCGTCCTGGAAACCCCCATAAGAGCTGCTGTCGTTGATCTTCCGGGCAAGTGCGGCGCCGTTTTGTGAAGCGGCCAGGCATTGATCAAAATCCTTGAAAAGCATTTTTTCCTGTAAAAGAAAATAGGCCTTGATCTTTTCCGGGTCGCTCTTGCTGTTGCTGATAACAAAATTCAGGCTGTCGATCATATACTGCTGCGCTTCGGCGGCGCAGCTGTAGAGAGTAAGCAGAAAAAGCCAGGCTATTTTTTGTTTCCGTTGCATGCGGGAAATTAACTGATGCCCAATACCTGTTGCATGGTAAAGATGCCCTTCTTATCGCGGATGTATTCAACAGCCAGTACAGCGCCGAGCGCAAAACCTTCGCGGCTGTGGGCCGTATGAATGATCTCGATGTCGTCGACAGGCGAGCTGTATTTTACCGAATGCGTTCCGGGCGCCGGGTCTTCCCGTTTGCTGATGATCACCAGGTCGGCCGGGTTACCTGTGGGTTCGTTCACCCAGTTGCGTTTACGGGGCAGTTCCTGCAGAACCTGTTCGGCCAGGGTGATGGCGGTACCGCTGGGTGCATCCTTTTTTTGCGTATGGTGTATCTCCACCATGCTCACCTCATAGTTCTCCTGCCGGCTCATGAGCCGGGCGAGTTTCTTGTTTACTTCAAAAAAGATGTTGACACCTACGCTGAAATTACTGGCGTATAAAAAACTGCCGTTCTTCTCCCGGCAACGCTGATCCACTTCCGCACGGTGCTCCAGCCAGCCGGTGCTGCCGCTTACGGTGGGGATGCCGGCGTCCATGCATTTCAGCAGGTTCTCTTTGGCGCTGTGCGGCCCGGTGAATTCGATGGCCACATCGCAGGCCGATAGATTTTCGGGGGTAAAGGAAGCCAGGCTGTCGATATCGATCTTCAGGCCGATGGTATGGCCGCGTTGAAGGGCGACCGCCTCAATGGCTTTTCCCATCTTACCATAACCGATCAATGCGATTTTCATAATGGAATGCTGCAGTTACGAAATGATTGTACCGCGATGAAGGTAAATTATTTTGAGCGATTTTTCCCGATGTTCAGCACCAGGCTGATGCCGTTCGTTTGAGCGAGTTCGCTGTAACCGGCCCTGATCCGCAGGCTGAGGTCGTCGCTTACATCAAATGTTTTCAGGTGTGCATCCACGGTGGCGTCCACCACGTTCAATCCCCAGAACAGGATAAAGAAAAGCACGGTATAATCAACATTCTGCCGTACCTGGTTGCGGAAATTCTTGATGCGTTCGGGCTGGTCTTTTACCGAATAGTAGGGTTGCGGTATTTCAAAGTCGTTCCCCGGGTATCCGTCGATGGCGTTCAAATAGGCATCCCGGGCTTCTCGGTATTGTTTCACATTGCGGAAGAAGATATAGGTGGTGGTTCCGAGGGCCGCGTATACAACAGGGATCTTCCAGTACTTTTTGTTGGTGGCCTGTCCCCAGCCGGGCAGTATGGCCGAGCGGTACATGGCGATCCGGGGATTGTACGCTTTGGCGGGATCGGGTTTTGAAAAAAGATTCGTGTTCTTTTTCTGTTTGGCGCTGTCTTGCTGGGCCATGGTCCGAGACGCACTGAAAAGCGTGAACAGGATCAAGAGGCAGGAGACGGGTTTCAACATCAGCGTACGTTAATGTTCAGTTTTTCGAGCAGTGCATTCAGTTCCTGGGTGGAATAATATTCGAACAGGATGGTGCCATGCCCTTTCTTGTTGTGGGTGAATTTCACCCGGGTATTGTAATGCGACGCTAAATTATCTTCGATCCGTTTCAGTTCGGGAGCAAGGGTTTGTTTTACCGCAACTTTAACAGCGGGACTGTATTGTTTGCGCACCAGCTCTTCTGTCTGGCGAACCGAAAGTCCTTTCTTCTTTATCTCCTGGAAAATGAAGAGTTGTTTATCGACCAGGTCTACATTGATCAGCGCCCGTGCATGACCCATGCTCAGTTCGCCGCTGCGAACCGCTACCTGGATATCGGGGGGCAGCTTCAGCAGGCGGATGTAGTTGGTAACGGTGCTTCGTTCTTTGCCCATGCGTTCGGCCACCTGTTCCTGGGTATATTCCAGTTCGTCCATGAGGCGTTTGTAACTCAGGGCCACCTCGATGGCGTTGAGGTCTTTCCGTTGCAGGTTTTCGAGCAGGGAAAGTTCGAGCAGTTCGGTGTCGTTGGCCTGACGGATGTAGACCGGCACATCTTTCAGTCCGGCCAGTTTGGAAGCACGGAAACGGCGTTCGCCGGCGATCAGGCGGAATTTACCGCTGGGCATCCGGGTTACGGTGAGCGGCTGGATGATATCGTGAATGCGGATGGAAGCCGCCAGTTCGTTCAGCGCTGTTTCATCGAAATCGCGGCGCGGCTGTTTGGGGTTTACTTCGATCTGTTCGAGCGGTATGCGCATGGCCGATGATGCCTGTTCCACCACTTCCTGGCTCAGGGCGCCGGCTGTATTTTTCAGGTCGGAATCGATATTCTGCAGCAGGCTGCGGATTCCTTTTCCGAGTGCGTCTTTTTTATTGGGCTGCGACATGGTTGTTGATTTGTTGATGTGCTGATGTGCTGATGTTTCGAAGTGCCTACTTTCATCAGCACATTGTATAATCATCACATCACCTGGTCTCTCATTCGAGTATTCTGTCTTCTTCTTTTATTTTGGTAAGATTGTTCTTCTGCAATATCTCTTTGGCCAGGTTGAGGTAATTCACCGCTCCCTTGCTGTCGGAATCGTAGAGGATCACCGGTTTGCCGAAACTGGGCGCTTCGCTCAAACGGGTATTCCGGTGGATGATGCTGCTGAAAACGATATCGTCGAAATGCCTGCGCACTTCGCTTACCACCTGGTTGCAGAGGCGGAGCCTTCCGTCGTACATGGTCATCAGGATGCCTTCGATCTTGAGCGATGGGTTGAGCCTGTTCTGTACGATCTTGATGGTATTAAGCAGTTTGCCCAATCCTTCGAGGGCGAAGAATTCGGTTTGTACAGGCACCACCACGCTGTCGGCCGCCGTAAGCGCATTCACGGTGATCAGCCCGAGTGAGGGTGAGCAGTCCACCACGATGAAATCGTATTCGTCTTTTACCGGTTCCAGTATCTTTTTGAGCACGCTTTCCCGGTTGGGGTAATTGATCATCTCGATCTCGGCGCCCACCAGGTCGATATGCGAGGGGAGCAGGTCGAGATAGGGAATATCGGTTTTGAGGATCACATCCTTTGCCTGGGCCTCATTCACCATGCAGTCGTACAGGCTCTGGGTGATATTGTGAAGGTCGAAACCGGTACCGGTGGTACTATTGGCCTGTGGGTCGGCATCTACCAGCAGGGTCTTGTATTCCAATACGGCAAAGCTGGCCGCCAGGTTGATGGCCGTGGTGGTCTTTCCAACTCCTCCTTTTTGATTTGCTACGCCTATTATTCTTGCCATAGTGTTGATGCGCTCTTCGTTTGCCTTGAGCCTGTTTTTCTAAAGGGCTCAAAGGTATTGTAATGTAAGGCAATTCCCCCTTTTGCAGCCCGCATTTTTTCAACGCCGCTACCGGGTATCTGCCTGGGGATCAATTATAAAATATTTTACAATCCCGTACGTCTCTTTTCAACAAACACCCGGAAATTTGCCGGGAAACAACCGTTCCGGGCCGCAAATTTAGCCAATCGGCTTAAAATCCGGAACATCCTGGTTTTAATTGTGTTATAATGAACGGTACCAAACATCAAACCCCAAACACCACTTCCTGATGCGTACACCTCTCGGACTCTTTATCACCATCGGCGTCATGCTGCTGCTGGATACCTATATATTCCAGGCCATCCGTACCGTGAGCCAGTCTTTATCGCCCAAGGCGAGGGCCATCCTCTACGCGGTTTATTGGGGCATCACGGCCCTGGCTGTTATCAGCCTGCTGCTCTTTGTCTATACGGATCATAACTTTTTAGGTAAGCGGGTGCGTACCTACCTGTTCGCTACCCTTATCGGGCTCGGACTGGCGAAAATGGTAGCCGTGGTTTTCTTCCTGGTGGATGATGTACGCCGTATCATCCAGTGGGCGGCGGGAAAGCTCTTTTTCAACAACACGAATGCTGAGCGAATGAGCGGAGACGGGATCAGCCGTTCCGTATTCCTGAGCTGGCTCGGACTGGCGGCGGGAGGTACCCTGTTTGGAAGCCTGCTCTATGGGTTCAGCAATAAATATAATTACAACCTGAAACGGGTGCCCTTATCCTTCGATAACCTGCCCGCTTCCTTCAAGGGGATGAAGATCATTCATATCAGCGACATCCACAGCGGCAGCTTTACGGATAAGAAGGCCGTTGAACACGGTATTAAAAAAATCCTGGCGGAGAAGGCCGACCTGATCCTTTTCACCGGCGACCTGGTGAACGACCGGGCCCACGAGATGGAAGATTATATGGATGTGTTCAGTAAACTGAATGCGCCGATGGGCGTGTACAGCGTATTCGGCAACCACGATTACGGCGATTATGTTCGCTGGCCGCACAAAGGGGTCTCCAAGGAACAGAACCTGGAAAACCTGAAACAGGTGCATGCAAATCTCGGCTGGCGTTTGCTGCTGAACGAACATGTGGCGCTGGAACGCAACGGCGAGCAGATCGCCCTGCTGGGCATCGAGAACTGGAGCAACAAGGCCCGCTTCCCCAAGCATGGGCGTATGGACCTGGCGCACCCGGGCAGTGAGAAATATCCCTTCAAAATACTTATGAGCCACGATCCCAGCCATTGGGACGCGGAAGTAAAACCCAAATACCCGGATGTTGACCTCGTACTGAGCGGCCATACCCATGGCATGCAGTTCGGCGTGGAGATCCCCGGCTTTAAATGGAGCCCCGTGCAATACATGTATAAGCAATGGGCGGGATTATATGAAGACGGCAGCCAGAAACTCTATGTGAATCCCGGTTTCGGCTTTATCGGTTACCCGGGCAGGGTGGGCATCATGCCGGAAATAACGGTGATCGAGCTGGTGTAGGGGATGGTGGATAGTTCATAGTTCATGGTTGATAGTCAGTAGTCGGGTGATACAGCATTTTAACCTTTTGTGTAGGGTTTCGTTTCTATTTTTCGGGGAAATGAAATTTTATGCGGAAAATAGCTTTTCTACTTTTTGTTCCTTTTATTTTTTCTTGTTCAGGTAGTTCCGATAGACAAATAACTGCCTATAAAATGGCAGACGAGGGGCTGCGGAAATCAACCGAAACAATATCCTGGCAAACACAGTTTTTGTTACAACAATTAGAAGGTATGGCAAATGATCGTATGATGGAGGTATCAGCACAATACTGGTTACCTAAAGCGAAGCAGGCAGCCGAACTTTCTAAAGGGATGGTTCAATATATACATCAATTAAAAGCGGAATTGAGAAACGGTGCAGGGGCGAATAAGTTAAAAGATGCGGACTGGGAAAGAGATATGCATTTTTCTGAACGTTTGTTCGAATCAGGGGGGAAAGGCAAGGAGTTGCTGTGCAAACTAATCGGGCATACAAATGAACTGCTTCAACTGGACCCAAAATTAAAATATACGTTCGGCCAAAAATTAACAGTGACATCAAAGGATCGGGAATTCTCTCTTGCCGATACTGCCTTATTTGCAAAAACATTTTTTAAAAATATTCCGGCAATTGCCGCGAATATGTTGCTAAGTAAATTTGAAAATAACGTAAGGATTTCTGAATATAGTATTATGACTTTCTGCAACAGCCAGGTCGGCACTTGTGCTGATGTTATCTATCCGGATATTTACGGATTGCTTGTTGAACAAAATAGTAATCATCTCAAAACGGGAAGTGAATTGATTGTTACGGCCGCATTGGGTTGTTATACAGTAGAATATGATCCGAAGTTCAACATAAATGGTAGGTGTGTAAAATTGTCAAATGGAATCGCAGAGTACAAAATAAAGGTTCCTGCTAAACCTGGAAATTATTCTGTACCGGTTAATGTTGAATTTACGTACTGGAATCACCAACGAAAAATAATGCGAAAAACGATTTCGTATACAGTGGTAGAATAGTAACTGTTATTTCACTGCTTTCTTCCTGAAATCATACTTCCGTACAATCGTTTCATCTGCGGCATAGTAGGGCTGACTTACTTTGGCGATCTGTGCCTGTACGCATTTCCATTCGCCATTTTCTTTGATATAGGTGTCGGTATACATCCAGAAACTGACTTCTTCTTTCCCGTTGTTGATGCTCACGCATTTGTTCTGTGAATGAATAAGGGCGGTATTGCCATAGATGCGGATGTCCTCGTCGCGGTAATCCCAGTACACAATGCCTGCAAACCCGGTTGCCCAGTTCTCGAGGTATTCTTTGCGGGCCGTATATTTTCCTTCGCTGCTCACATGGATGAAATCGCGGTGAATGATCCGGTTGTGCGAAGCGGTATCACCGGTGACCCAGTTGTGGATGAAAAGGGCATTGAGTTTTTTCAGTGTGTCGAGTTCTGTTTCCTGGGCTGCGGCACGCAAAGCGCCCAAGCCCAGCAGGCTGCTGTAGAATATCTTTTTCATGGGGGTACTACTTTTTTATTGTTCGGTAAATAATTGTTCGAAAAAAGCGCCGATCCCGGCTTCGCGGTCGATGAAATGAATTTCCAGTATCCAGTACCGTTTATTTCCTTCCTTATCCCGCAGCAGGATGCTGTTGTGGTTATCCGGGTGTATGTCCAGGCTGAGGTCGGCTGGGTCATCGGGTTGTTCGTGCGGATATTTCCCGACAATGTGCCCCCCGATCTCGCCGCCCCATTCCCATCCGTATTTCTTTGCCAGCTGTTTGAGATAATGAAAGCAGGCGGCCCCGGTGAGTTCCTCCTGTGCGGCATACCAACGATTGGCTTCCTGCCAGGCGGCTTCGGCATCCTGTTGCAGTTTCAGTTTCAGGGGGTCGTTACCCAGCACATAGGTGCGACCGAGGTCTGATTCCCACCCGTTGACAATGGGACCAAAATCAAGAAACAGGATGTCGTTGTCCTGGATAATGCGGTCTGGCGGATTGCCATTGTAGGGCTGTAGTGTATTGGGGCCGGTGCGAACGATCTTTTTGTGCCAGAAGTTATCGATGCCGAATGATTCACGGGCCAGGGCCACTATTTCGGCGGCCAATTCGCTCTCTTTTTTTCCCGGAACGAGTAAGCCCTGTTTCGCTGCCGCTTCAAATAATTGTTTCGCTTGCCGCTCGGCCAGCAGCAGGTTCTCAATGTTGTTGTTCATGACTTTTTTTTGGACCACAAAACTATCCGGCCCGGAAAGAAGTCATTTGTGAAATCTTGCTGTTTTGCCGATTGTGTTTCGAAAGGCTGAAGGAGAGAGTTTGTATTGTTTTTTGAACGCGGCCGAGAAATAATCCAGACTGTTAAACCCTGCACGAAAAGCCACGTCGGCAACCGGCAGCGGCGAAGCCAGCAGCATCTCGGCGTGCTTCAGGCGCATGCTCTGGAGGAATTGATAAACAGAGAAGCCGGAAAAGGTTTTAAAGATCCTGCTGAAATGAAAAGGGCTGATGTGGCAATAGGCAGCCAGTTGCTCCAGGGTGATGTTTTCCGACAGGTGATCGTGCATGTATTGCTTGGCCTGTTCGATCGTGGCCAGGTGGTATTTTTTCAGCCGGGCATTTACGGGTTGTACGGGGCTGTAGTCGGTAAAGCGTCCAATCACTTCTTCAAAAATGTCCATCACGAGGTTATCCATTTCCAGTTGATGGGGGCTGGCGGATCTGCATGCCTGCAGGAGGGCGAAATGCAGTTGTTCGATCTGCGGGTTGGTTCGTATCAGCAGCGATTGCATGTCTTTATTGGAAAAGAACCAATGTGTATGGCGGTTCAGCAGGCCCTGGATGTCTTCGTAAAATTTCTTCCGGAAGATAATGATGGTGCAGGCGTCGGGGATCTCTCCGGGATGCTTAACGGTGTATTCATACCCGGGTTTGCTTACCAGTACCGAACCGGTGTAGGTATCAAGCGTGTTGCGAAAAGCATTGTAGTAGAAATTACCTGAGCGGGTGATGCAGAAGGAGAGGTGTTCATTGTACTCGGTCTTCGACCGGGTGCATTCATTGCACCGGCACCTGAAATCGCAGATCTCGTAATGATCAGAAGAGAACAATATGTGTACTTCCGCTTCCATATTGTAGAGAATTGAAATTGAGAATTGGTTATTGAATATTAGTTGAATGATCAATCTCCAATTCTCAATGTCCGTGATATACTACCTGAAATTTCTTTTCTCCCTCGAGCCATATTGCCGGGGTCTTCCCTCGTCGCTGGGCCTTTTGAACCCGCCATCTGCCTCATTCATGCGGATGGTCCGGTTGTTATAGCGCTTGCCGTCGAGCGATTTGATCATGCGGCCGGCGGAATCCTTATCGATCTCTACC
>WBZX01002858.1_pt1 | contig 10625 bp, 6 predicted proteins | sample 5204211 | NCBI WGS metagenome assembly WBZX01 (sample SAMN12344362, study PRJNA552823) | activated sludge metagenome | biome: Activated sludge suspended growth; feature: Nitrification reactor; material: Wastewater; isolation source: activated sludge from nitrification reactor of wastewater treatment...
CCGAGCGGACCGTCCTGCGTCGCCAGACCCGAGTTGTAGGCGCGCTGGAATACCATCCGCAACTGCCCGCGAAGGGGAACGTCAAGATCGGTTTCGTTGTGATACATGTTCCCGGTCACGACGTTGACCGGATCGCCGGAGTAGGTGCTTCCCAGGGACGCGCCGTAGTTCACATGGGAATTGATCGTAGTCGGCGCCGATGCCTGCTGGAACGTGGTCGTGTAACTGGGCGACGTCAGGTTGCTCAGGTACGAATAGCCCGTGTTCAGGTAGGAGTTGAAGTTGTATGAAATGCGGTTGTTCGACGCGTAGCCACCGCTCGCGCCCTGCGAAATCGCATACAGAGCGGACCATTCGGTCCGACTTTCCGCAATGAACACCACTCCCGTCCATGTCGGGTCGTAAACGATTACATTCCGGGGCGTGTAAACCGTTGCATCGTGTTCGTAGATCTGCCTTCGCAGATCCTCGATACGTGCGGCAGACAACTTGAGCTTGCTCTTTTCCGTATCCCAGTTGGTCCGGTCAAGAACGAGAACACTGTTGTCCTTTGCCGTACCTTTGCTTTCATTTGCGAACTGCAGACCGCGGATGGTAGAGACAGCGTCAAGCTTCGCGTTCTCCTGCCAGACGTAGGACTCATAAGCGGACCCCACCCTGCCCGCCAGGAAAAAACTGTCGGTGTCGAACTCCCCGGTGGCGGGGTCCATCATCGAGATGCGGCCGCCCGGAACATCGATCAGGAAGCCCTTGCGGTGAATGGCAAAGGGCTGGTCCATCAGCATGCCGATCTTCGAGCGGGCGGTGGTCACGCCAAGGTGAAAACCAACATGCGCAACCGTTCCGGTGAGCGCGCCCACCTTTCGCGCGCCATCCGAAACATAGCGACCGTACTTGAGGCCGACGATGTGAAGGAATTCGCCTTCGACTCGATCGAGATCGGTCGCATCGTTCGGCGTGGTTCCTGCCAGCTTCACGTTCTGCAGCAGGGCGTCGACCCGCCCTTGAATCACTTCGTTCGAAGCATGATGGCCATACACCAGAAGTGAGTAAAGATTGCCGACGTCGATGTTCTCGAACGACGCCTCGCCAACGCACCCGTCCTCGACGATCTGCCCATCGCGTTCGCAGCCACGGCCTTTCAGACTGACCTTCAGATCGAGGCGCGCGTTCTTCGTGCAGAACGACGCCGTGTCGGTGGTGCTCCCGGAGGCAATCTCGGCGCCGTCCGCCTTGACAGACGGGGTCACCAGCGTGAGGGTCCCCGAGCATGCGGGTTCGGCGGAGGTAAGGGAAGTATTGTTGCGCCACGCATCGATACGGCCCTGGTGCGTCGAATCCTTGCCTTTGAATCCGAGGGTCAGGCGCTTGTTGAGCACTTCAGGAAGCGGCACATCGAGCTTCAGCCAGTTGCCCCCTGCCGGCAACGGTTTCCTGACTTGTATCGTCAATCGGTATCGATGAAGGTCTTCGAGGGTTGCCGACGCGGCACGGAGGTTCGCCGTATCCATGGCATAGAACCCCAGCACCTTATAAGGCAGGGTCACTGGAAGAACATCGTACTTCTGTCGGCGGTCGATACGTTTGCGACCGACCCGATCAATGGAATTCAGTTCGGACAATGCGCGAATGCCTGTTTCGACCTGCTCCGAGAAGTACTCATGTGGCAAGCTGTCGGGACCGTTCAGGCGCTTTGCCAGATATCCGGGCAGATCGAACTGGACGTCGTGCCGGATGCCTTCGCGATAGGAAGGATTCTTGAAACTGGGGTCGAGCGGTATCCACCGGAATCCGGCATCTTCGATCCGGTGGCCACGGTAAGAGGTGTAGGGCAGGCACGCCTCAACCCAGTAATGGAGAAAACTGACCCCCACCACGCTGCCATTCGCGCCCAGCACGGCTTTTACGTTCTTGTAGCCTGCGTTTCTGAGCAGCAAGACGGCGGCGGCATAGTCAGTCACGCCAAGCCATCTGTTTACCCGCCCTTCGGAGCCCATCGGAAGCGGATCGACCACCTCGATTTCGCCCCAGACATAGCGCGCAGGGACATTGGAAGACCGAAAGAGGCTTATGAGTAATGAAGCCTGATCGACAGCACTTCCGTTACCGCTGAGCAAGGTAAGGCCAGCGCCTTTGGCCGACCCTGCGTAATCCGCGTTGAACGCGATGTTGTTGGACACGTACTCGAAGATGCGCACGGGATTGAAACCGAGCTTCTCGGCCAACTCGCGAAGCGCCGGAAAGGACGTCTGATTCACTTCCGCCTGGCTGTTCTGCAGATCGGCGGAAGCGATCGAGCAGGTCGCGGCCTGGGCCGGTACCGGCGGCGGTACGAGCGCGACGAGACTGGATCCGATGGCGGCAACTTGCGTTCCTTCAGGAAGGGGGGCGTCCCACTTAGCCGACTCCGGAACTTCTTTTGTCATGCGAGCGGTCTCAACGGCGTTGAAGACTTCGTTCGCCCTGAACGTTGGCGTCAGGTGCCGAATCAATGGCTCGTCAGACTCGACGTTCGCCTGGATGTAGCGATCCAGTCGATCGACCACGGCCTTCAGCGCATTGCGCAGGTCGCGATCGTTTGACGATGCCTCTGCCGCACCGATCAAGCGATCAAGCGCCATGAACTCGACCGCCAGCGCGCGCTGCGTGTTGGCACTCGCACCGTTCTTTCGAAGTTCGCCGATCACGCGAGCAAGTGCGGTGCGCGCTGCGACGATCTCACCTCTGGCGGACGCCGGCAGATCGCCATCGCCGGCCGCCGACGAGCGGGGCCCGGAAAGATAGCTTGCGAGTTGCTCGCGCAGCTGCCGGATGAGCGCGTCGGCCTGCAGCATGAATTCGACTTTCGCGCCGTCTGGCCGATCAACGATGGCATCGATGACCTCCTGGGGCATGGGTGCAACGTCCTGGTGCGCCGCGAAAACATGGGCAGAGGTCACTGAAAGGAATGCACTCGCTATCAGGACGAGCGGTGACAAGGACGAACGCATGAGGTTCTCCGGTGCGAATTGAAATTTGAACGGGCGAATGGATCAGGGCTGCGTAACGGTCACAAGCCGATCAAGATCCGTTACCAAGATGGACTGTTGCGATCCGTCGGGCCAATACACCTCGACGGTGACCGCATCCACGACGCCAACGCCGAAATGAAGACGGGACGTGCTGGTGTGATTCGCCAGCACCTGCTGCTCGTAGACATGCGCGCCAGCAATGACCCGGACGCGGGCGCCCAGCGCGTGCTTGTTCGCCGCCTTGCCCTTCAGAGCAACCGTGATCGAATGTGCGGCGGCACCCTCGTTCGTCAATCGATACGCCGTATTGGAACTGTTGGGGAAGACGAGATCGATCGCCGCGTCGCCGTCAAGATCGACCGGGACCGGCGAATCGAAAGCGGTAACGCCTGCGGGAAAGCCTGTTTCTGCCGTGAGACGGTCGAAAGAGCCGTCTTCGTGTTGCCTGAACACGACGCTGGATACAACGCTGGAAGAGACGTCGCGCGAGGCAAGTACGATATCCAGGCGTCCATCGGAATCAACGTCCGCCACGGCACCACCCAGATTCGATTCCACTGCCGAACCGCTCGCTGTAGTGAGCAGGCTCGGTGGCCATATCTCGAAGGCCGGCCGGCCATTCTGGTTGCCCGTGCTCTCGAGCACCGTCACCACAGACCCGGCATAGCTGCTGGCTGCACCGCTGCCGGCAACAGCGCTCTCGAACAGCACGAGATCCTGCTTCTGGTCACGGTTCAGGTCGGCGACCGCGATGCGACTGATACGGTGTGTCGCGAGAGAAGACAGCGACGACACATTGTCGACGAGCGAGAAGGTCCCGTTGCCATTGTTCCGATAGAAGCGCAGACCGTGACTTGCGCTGAGCGTCGCGATGTCAATGGTCTGTCCCGACTCCGGATCGAAGTTCAGACCAATGGATTGCCCAAGAACGCCGAGACCCGACTGACTGCTTCGGTCGACATAGCTGCCGCTCGATGCATCGAACTGGTAGTAGCGCGCAGGCAGCGCGCCGTTCGAAACGACAAGATCGGGCAGACCATCAAGATTACCGTCGGTTACAACGGCATGCCCCTCGGGTGCAGCGGCAAGGCCAACGGAATCGGTCACATCCGTGAAACGCATGGTTCCGCCGTTGGCGGAGTCGTTGCGCATGAGCACAAGCGCCCGGAACGGCCTCGCGCTCACATCTTCGGCAGCCGTACTGGTCGTCACCACCCGGTTGAGCACCAACAGGATGTCGCGCCGACCGTCGTTGTTGAAATCCAGTGTATGCATCGACCGGACGTCGCCCGGGATCTGTGTCGATGAGGCCACCCCATTCACGTAGGCGTAGTCGGCCCCAACACGCTGCAAGCCGATCACGAGCCCCCAGTCGGGACCGCTATAGCTTGCGCACGGACTGCAGTCCGGATTGCCGAAACGTTCGTTGTAGCCGTTCAGATGACCAACCAGATCGAGACGTCCGTCCCCGTTGAAGTCGTCGACCAGAAACTGGCTGCCCGTTCGCAATCGGTTGATGACAGGACTGGCGAACAGCGCAGAAAGAGGGAAGGGGTCCGGATCGATCCGGAAAAGACGCGATGTAACGTCGACGTTCAACATCGCAACCCGGTCAATACCGAGGAGGTCCCGATAGCCGAATTCGAGATCGAAATAGCCGGACTGAACAGGGGAACCCGTGAGAAGAATCCTGAGCGGACTGCCGGAAGCGCTCAGCGAAAGCCCGTCGGGGAGGGCCCCCGAAACAGTCGTACAACATGACATGACGCCGTCGATGGGCAAGGTTTCGCCGACGGGGCGACCGCGCAACATCCGATAAGCCACATAGCGACCGTCGTTCTCCGGCCCCGTGATCTTCAAGTGTTTGGAATCGGCCCGCGCGCTGTCGGTGCCCAGAAGATGCTCCAGAGCGTCGGCGACACCATCGCCGTCGGAATCCTGCAGCGGCGAACTGTCTGCGCCAATCAGTTTCAGCGCCGATGCCGTAGAGAAACCGTCGCCGCTCCACGAACCATCCGCTCTCTGAAGACCGGCAACGTAATTCAAGGCCAACTGCACAGCCGGGTCGTTCCGCCCTGCAGCGCTGCTGAATGCAAGCACTTCTGCGGCAATCGCAGTCTCCCAGACCGAAACATTGCCGGCTGCCCCGACGAATGCTCCCGCCAAGACCCCCGACTGAGCTTGCTTGTCGCGAAGAAATGCAAGCCCTTGGGATCGGGCGTCAACATCCGTTCCGAGAACCTGAAATGCCGTGACGACATAAGCCGTTGGCATCACACCCGGCTGTGAAACGAGTGGAAACAGTCCGGGGCGTTCTTCATTCAAGCTCAGATTGGACCGCCACACGGAAAGCCCGCCGCTCATCTGCAGGCGTCCGTCGATCATCACCCGCTGAATACCGGCTTCGTTCGCGACCGGAACGCTGGCCTTCCGCAACGCCAGCAATGCAAGCGGTGTGTCGGGCGCACTCGCGCGGTAGCCAGGATAGGCGCCCCAAGCGCCCGTAACAGGATCCTGTGCGTCGACGAGACCTTTTGCCAACCTCTTCGCGCTATCGAGCGCTCCTGCAACGGCCAAAGCGTGAACCTGCCGGGCCAGCGCATCGACACTGCCGGCTTCCGCATTCTGAAGCCACGCGACACCGCTGGCCACCTGGGGAAGATCGGCATAGCCCGAGGTGACCAGGGCCTCGACCGCGGTTGCGGTGACCTGCACATCCAGACCACCCGACATTGCCGTCCATCTGCCATCGCTCTGCTGATTCCGGACGAGCCATGCGACTGCCTTGTCGCGTGCGGCATCCAGCTCGGGTTGGGTGACCGGCCAAGCAGACATGCAGGTCGTCGAGAGGAGAAAGGCACTGAGCGTCTTGCGCATGATCGGTCCGTTGGCGAATCTTTCCGCGATCACTATCCGGTAAGATTCTTAAGGCATGATGACGATGTCAGTTTTTCATGCCATTCAACACTTCGTCAATGCCTATGGCATTTATAGGGAGGGCAACCGATGCCATTATCACGAGGACTGATAACTGCAATCGCCTCGATCTGTCTCACGCATCCGGCGATTGCCAGTTCGCGCTCCGACGCAATGGAGCGATGCCGACAGTTCGCCATTGAGAGCAAAGGGACGAAGGAGGAATACGCGAAAATAATGGGTGCGTGCACAGCCAGCGCACGGAAAGGCCAGATGAAATTCGCAACCGGAGAGCCTCCTCCGGCAATCGTTCCGGCCGAACGCAAGTCCAGCGATACGCAATCAGAGGTCCCGTCCGAATAGGAAATGCATCCTCCTTCAACTCCTCCAAATTCATCGCGTTTCAACCGCGCGATGACCGATCAATCGTCCGGGTCGTAATCGTGCAGCACTTCGAAGGCACGGCAGTGCGCACAGCTCGCGACGACCTGCTGGCGATCCGGCCGCCCGGGCATCGGCCGTGTCAGGCGCTGCAGGCGGTTGCCACATTCCCGGCAGCGGTCACGCCGGAACACCAGCCAGAGCAGCAGCGGAACGCTGATCGCGGAAACCGTTAGCACCCCGATCACCGCCGCACTGCCCTGTTCGCTGACGAATCCGGCATAGAGAAGAGCGACGACATGCGCCGCGACGATCAGCATGGGCAGTGCGCGATGCGTGCCGGATACCAGCGGCCTGCCTGATGGATGCTGGCCGGCCAGCGGATCGCTCACGCGGACGGAAACCAGCAGGCCACGGCCTGCCGTCCGTCAGTTGATGCCAGCACCGGCGCGTCGCTCGTGCAGCGCGCCTGCGCTTTCGGGCAGCGCGGATGAAAGGCGCAGCCGGATGGCGGACTGGCGGGTGACGGCAGGTCGCCCGGCAGTTTCTGCGCGTGCATTTCGCCATCGATGCGCGGCACCGCCGACAGCAGCGCCTGCGTGTAGGGGTGGCGCGGCGCGCGCAGCACCTGGTCTACACGGCCGGTTTCGACAATGCGGCCCAGATACATGACCGCCACATCGTGCGCGAGATGGTTCACCACCGCGATGTTGTGCGTGATGAACAGATAGGCCAGCCCGAGTTCGCGCTGCAGCCGCCTCAGCAGGTTCAGGATCTGCGCCTGCACCGACACGTCGAGCGCCGAGGTCGGTTCGTCGCACACGATGAGCTGAGGCCGCACCGCCAGCGCCCGGGCGATGGCGATGCGCTGGCGCTGGCCGCCGGAAAATTCGTGCGGATGACGGTCCGCCATGTCCGCTCGCAGCCCCACCTGTTCGAGCAGCGCACCGACGTCACCCGGGCGCTTCAGCGTAGCCATGCCTTCGGCGATGACATCGCCCACCCGCATGCGCGGATTGAGCGAACCGTAGGGGTCCTGGAACACCATCTGCATGCGCGGGCGCAGCGCCTTCAGGGCGCGACCGCGCGCATGCACCACGTCCTCACCGCCCAGCATGACACTGCCGGCGGTCGGCGCGATCAGCTGCAGGATGGCCTTGCCGGCCGTGGTCTTGCCGCAGCCGGATTCGCCCACCAGTGCCAGCGTGCGGCCGGCGCGGATGTCCAGCGACACGCCATCGACCGCACGCACATGACCCACGGTGCGCTGAAGGATGCCGCGCCGGATCGGGAAGAGCACCTTCAGGTCGCGCACCGACAGCAGCACCTCACCCGAACCGCCCGCTTCGCCCGCCGCATCGTGTTCGGCGGGTGCGGCGCCGGATGCCGCCGCTTCGCGCCGCGCCACTTCCGCCGGGTCGTACAGATGGCAGCGCACCTGATGCGCCTCACCGGCCGCGTGCCACACCGGAATGTTCTCGTGGCAGCGCGCCCATGCGCGCGGACAGCGCCCGGCGAAACGGCAGCCGGTGAAATCCGTGGTGAGCGGCGGCACCGAACCGGGGATGGTCGCCAGTTCGCGCACCGATCCGGTCGCCCCGTCGCCGTGCTCCGCCGTATCGGGCAGCGCGGCGAACAGCAGCTGCGAATACGGATGTGCGGGCTGCGCGAAGAAGGCCGTGCGCGGCGCACGCTCGATCAGCTGGCCGGCATACATGACACCGACCTGCTGCGCCATGCGCGCCACTACGCCCAGGTCGTGCGTGATGAGCAGCATGGCCATGCCGCGGCTGCGCTGGAGCGAGGCGAGCAGGTCGAGCACCTGCGCCTGTATGGTGACGTCGAGTGCGGTGGTCGGTTCGTCGGCGATGAGCAGTTTGGGCTCGCCTGCCAGCGCCATGGCGATCATGACGCGCTGCTTCATGCCGCCGGAAAACTGGAAGGGGTATTCGTCCAGCCGGCGCGCGGCGTCCGGAATGCCCACCGACTCCAGCAGTTCGCGTGCGCGCGCGCGCGCCGCATCGCCGCGCAGTCCGCGGTGCGTGGCCAGCACTTCGCCGATCTGCTGCATCACCGTGAGCACCGGATTCAGGCTGGTGCCCGGCTCCTGGAAAATCATGGCCATTTCGCCGCCGCGTGCGGTGCGCATCTGCGCTTCGGTCATACCGGTGAGCTCGCGTCCGGACAGGCGCACGCGGCCGCCCGCGATATAGCCCACATCGGGCAGCAGGCGCATCAGTGCGCCGGCGGTCATCGATTTGCCGCAACCGGATTCGCCGAGCAATGCCAGCGTTTCGCCGGCCTGCAGTTCGAAATCGAGCGCGTCGACCGCGCGCGCGATGCCGGCCGGCGTGTCGAGTTCGGCAGTGAGGCCGCGCACTTCGAGCAAGGGCATGTTCATGCTGCGGCCCTCTTCAACGTGCGGCGCGCCCGCCACTGGAAGCGCGGATCGAAGGCATCGCGCACCGCGTCGGCGAACAGGTTGGCGGCCAGCACCAGTGCCAGCATCAGCACGAAGGCAGCGGCCAGCGACCACCACACGACCGGCTCGCGCGACAGCTCCAGCCGCGCGGCGTTGATCATCGTGCCGAAGCTGTTCATCGAGCTGTCGACGCCGATGCCGATGTAGGACAGCACCGCCTCCGACAGCACCAGGCCGGAGAAATCCATCACCAGCGCGATCAGCACGATGTGCATCAGGTTGGGCAGCACGTGGCGCGCCATGATGCGCGCATCGCTGACACCGAAGGCGCGCGCCGCCTGCACGTAATCGAGTTCGCGCAGCTTCAGCGTCTCGGCGCGCAGCAGGCGGCACAGGCCGGTCCACGAGGTCAGGCCGAGGATGAAGCACAGCGCCAGCAGCCGTGCGTCGGCACGTTCGGCGGCGGTTTCGAACCACTCCGGGTGGGTGTCGATGATCACCTGCATCATCAGCACCATGGCAGCGATCAGCAGCACGCCCGGGATGGAGTTCAGCACCGTGTAGAGGTACTGGATCGCGTCGTCCCACCAGCCGCCGCGGAAGCCGGCGATCAGGCCAAGCGCGATCGCCAGCGGCAAGGTCACCAGCGTGGTCAGCGTGCCGATCAGCAGCGCGGTGCGCACCGATTTCAGCGACAGATAGAGCACGTCCTGCCCCACCTTGTCGGTGCCGAACACGTGGTAGCCGTCGGCCCAGGCGGCGATGACGCCGCCGAGCAGACAGAGCACGGCGGCCGTGACGAAGACCGCGCGCCAAGCGATCGGCCGCTCGGCCGACAGCTGCGGTCGCCATACCGCGCGGCAGGTGTCGGCGTAGCTGCGGCGCTGCGTCAGCGCAAGCAGGCCGACGACGAGGCCGGTGAACGCCGCCCATACCAGCAGTCCCTTGACCGCGCCCGACAGCACGCGGCTGCGCAGGTCGGCCTCATGCTGCGACAGATCGTCGAGGTGGGCGCCGCCGAACAGCAGGCGCGGATAGTCGCGCGTCTGCACGCCGTCGCGCTCCATCGTTTCCTTGGCGAAGCCGTGCGTCGCCAGCGGCGCAGAATAGGTCTTTTCCTTGTTCAGCCTGAGGTCGGCGAACAGCGCATCAAGCGCCGACAGCACTTCGGGCGCGTACTGGATTTCGCTGCTGCCCTGCTGCGCCGGCAGGCGCGGCTGGTAGTGCAGCGAATCGAGCAGGCCGACGGCGACGAACACCGCCAGTACGGTGACCGACGCCATCGCCGCCGACGACTCGCCGACCCGGCGCCAGGCGCGTCGCAGGTAGTCCTGGCTGCGGCAGTAGAGGGCCAGCAGCACGGCGCCGGCGACCAGCGCCCACAGCAGGAGGTCGGACCAGAGAAAGACCGGTTTCACACCAAGAAGGTCGGCCATCAGTTCAGTCTCACCCGTGGATCGACCAGCGTGTACGAAATGTCGGTCAGCAGCAGGCCGACGATGTAGAGCACCGAGCCGATGAACACCATCGAGCGCACGACCGCGAAGTCCTGGGAGTTGATCGCGTCTATCGTGTAGCTGCCCAGACCCGGGATGCCGAAGAAGCTCTCCAGCAGCAGCGAGCCCATGAACAGCAGCGGAATCACGACGACCACACCGGTCAGGATGGGGATCATCGCGTTCTTCAGCACATGGCGGAACAGCACGCGCAGCTCCGACAGACCCTTGGCGCGCGCGGTGCGGACGTAGTCCTTGTTGATCTCTTCGAGGAAGAGCGTGCGGTACCAGCGCGCCGACGAACCGATGCCGCCGACCACGCTGATCAGCACCGGCAGTATCAGGAACTTGCCGGCATCCAGCCCCGGCGCGTAGCCGGAAATCGGCACCAGGTTCCAC
>WBZX01003173.1_pt1 | contig 10624 bp, 7 predicted proteins | sample 5204211 | NCBI WGS metagenome assembly WBZX01 (sample SAMN12344362, study PRJNA552823) | activated sludge metagenome | biome: Activated sludge suspended growth; feature: Nitrification reactor; material: Wastewater; isolation source: activated sludge from nitrification reactor of wastewater treatment...
GACCCTGGCCCTCACCGGCTGCGGCCCGTCCACCCAGGTCGTCCGCCTCTCCGTGGCCGGCAGCGTCCCCGACGCCTCCGTCACGATCGACGACATCTTCCTCGGATCGCTCTCGTACGTGCAGCGCCACGGCGTCGCCGTCCCCCCCGGCAAACACCGTATCACCGTCGAGAAGGTGGGCTATTTCCCCTGGGACCAGCTCATCGAGGCGACCGACCAGCCCATCGTCCTCGACGTGAAGCTGGTGCCCATTCCGGACTGACAGCGCCCCCCCGCTCGCCTACGACTGCCTCACTCGTACGCCTGCGTGGTGGGGTTCCACTTCATGTACTTGCCGTCGTCCTGGAGCATGTAGAGCTCGTGCTCGCCGGCCACCGTCTTGAACGTGGAGACCTTGAATTTGGCCGCCAGCTTGTCCTCCGTGAGCGCGGAGAGGTCGTTCGTGACCTCCTTCTCCGGGATGCGGTAATACGTCGCGACGAACTCGGTCGACGACGCCTCCACCGTGACGAACCCGTTCGACCCGCTGTCCGCGAAGCCGAGGTGCGGGTTCGGCCCGCCGTTGAGGAGCGTGTCAATCGCGCCCGCCAGCGCGCCGGCCCCGGGGATGGACTTGAGCACGGGATCCGCGTCGACCTGGCTCTTCAGCAGCGTCCTGTACGTCCCGGACGTGACGGCGCCGCCGACGAACTCGACGATCTTCTTGTCCGGACTGTCGTTCACCCACGGCGTCGCCGCGTAGAAGGCGTGGATGTCGCCCGTGATCGCGACGACGTTCGGCACGGCCGAGAGCTTCTCGAACAGCTCGCTCCGCTTGTCGCGGAAGCCGTCCCACGCGTCCAGATCCATGTAGAACACCTGCTTGAACTGCTCGGGGATGTTCTGCGTGGTCAGGTCGATCGTGATCGGCATGAGGGGGTATTCGTTGCCCCACACCTTCCACGTCTTCGTCGACGTCGTGATCGTGGAGAGGAACCACTTCTCCTGCTCGCTCCCCATGACGTCCTGGCTCGCCTTGGTCTTGTAGGCGTTCCTGGCCAGGACATCGAAGGCCGGCTTGGGGCAGAAGTACCGCGATCCGATGGACGAGTTGAACGACCCCTTGCCGGCGTCGATGTACGCGACGCCCTTGGGCAGCGTGGCCTGCGCGGCGTCGTCGATCACAGGGGGAGCGCCCGCCCCCGCGCTGGCGATGAGCGCGTTGATGAAGAGCACGCTGATGTTGCCAGTGACCTTCGCCGCGTCCCCGCCGCCCTGCGTGACCGCCGCGGTCAAGAAGGTCTTGTACGTCGACCACATCGCGTCGTCGATGTCGACATAGGGCCGCGCCCCGGCGGGGACGGCGCCGTAGTCGGCGACCAGCGTCGCCTCGTCGATCACGACCGTGCCCGGGAAGGCCTCCTCCGGGATGAGGTGATCCGCCCTGCGCGTCCGGAGATCCGTCATCACGAGGTGGACGTTCTTGCCGAACGCGTAGTCGCGCCAGATCTTGATGTCGTTCGGGACCTCGGCCTTCGGGTCGTACGCGAAATCAGGGTTGTCCAGGTAGTCGACAGGCATGTACTCGAACCACGCCTGGTTGGCCGCGCGGCGCCGATCGACGTCCGTCTCGTCCTGCTTGCCGTCGAAGTAGGACGCCGTGGCGCCGTGGCAGTCGTCCGAGAACTCGTGATCGTCCCACGTCGCGATCATCGCGAGGCTCTCGTGCACCTTCTGGAGCACGGCGTCGGACCGGTACGTCTTGTAGAGATCGCGGTAGTTCGAGAGCGACTTGGCCGCGTGGTAGACGGTCCCGTCCGCCGCCTTGAGCTCGATCGCGCCCTTCGCGTCCGTGAACGTCACCTTGCGTCCGGTGGTGTTCTGGAAGGTGGGATCGCCCTCGGTCTCGTACACGTAGTCGCCGAGGTGCACGAAGAAGTCGAGGTCCTTGGTCACGAGCAAGGAATACGAGTTGTAGTAACGACCGATGTAGTCCTGGCAGGACACGTACGCGAACTTCACGCTCACGTCGGCGTCGGCCGCCGGGGCCGTCTTGGTGCGCCCCACCTTGCTCGTGTAGTACTTGCCGCCCTTCTCGTAGATGAAGCGGTAGTAATAGACCGTCGCGGGCGAGAGGCTCGCGAGCCGCACCTTCGCGCAGTGATCGAACGACGCGAGCGCCGTGATCTTCTTGCTCTGCTCGCCGTCGAGCGCGATGTACTCCGAGAACTCCGCGTTGGGCGACAGCTCCAGCTCGAGCGCCACGTCGTTCGCGGCGGCCCCCTCGTCCTCGACGCGCGTCCACAGGATCATCCCGTCCGGCCGCGGATCGCCGGAGGCGACCGACTGCGGGAAGTACTTGGCCCCGTCCTCCAGCGTCCGGGGCGTCCCGGTCGTGGTGGTGGTCGTCCCCGAGCCGCTCGTATCGCCGTCACCGCAGCCCGTGATCACGGCGCCGGCCGTGGCCAGCGTCGCCTGAAGGAAGTGTCTGCGCTTGATCATGGTTGTCCTCTTTCGATTCCGATGTGATGCCAGAAGAAGATCGCGCCGAGCGATTCCCTGCGATTGCCATGCTCCCGCGGGGCCCCAACGCGGCCCCGGCGGCCCTCAGGAAGAGGAGCCCGACCCCTCGCGGAGCCCCGCGACCTGCGCCAGCTCCGCGTCGATGTGCCGCTCCACCACCGCGCGCGCGTCCACGGCCGCGTCCTCCCCGCCGAGGTCGGCGCCCACGCGGTGGAGGCGCAGCGCCAGCTCCACGCGCCGCGCGTACGTCGGATCGCTGGAGATCGCGGCCGTCCACGCGAGCGCCAGCGCGGCCTCGCGCTCCTTGCGATCCAGCGTGTGCTTCTTCCCCAGCGTGACGCCGCCGCCCACGTTGAGCGACGTGATCGCGTCGCGCCTGTGCACCGCCGGCAGGATGAGCCGCGCCGCCGCGATGCCGTATTTCTCCGCGTCCGCCGCGTCGTCCGAGAGCACGTACCGGATCGCGTCCACGCACGCGTCGCCGAGCGCCTTGCTCTGATCGATCGCGAGCTTCGCCCCCGTGCGCGCCTCGTTCACGGCCTCGACCGAGATCCCGAGCTTGGTGGACAGCTTGAGGATCGCCTCCTCTTCGCGCGGATCCAGCCCGTCGCCCATCGCCGCCTGGAACGCCCCCTTGATGATCGCGCGCCCCAGCTTGGGCTCCACGTCGCTGTACACGTCCAGGTTGTCCGCCGCGATCGGCGCCTCGCCGTTGAGCGTGCGCTGGTCCTCCTCCGGCAGCCCCAGGGACGCCACGGCGGCCGCGCGGAGCAGCGCCGACTCGCCCGAGAACGTCCCCGTCGCCGACACGACGGCGCCGAGGACGCGCACCGCGAACGAGCCTGTCGTCCGCACGCGCATCACCTCCTTCTCGCTCGGCTTGCTCGTGAAGAGCGACCGGACGCCGCGCGCCCCGTGCTCCAGCGAGAGGCCCTGCTCCACCGCGTCCGCCATCGGCATCCACTTCGGCGGCGCGATCGGCGCGATCGCCGTGCAGAGCGAGGTGATCCACGTCTCCCAGGACCCCATGAACCCGCCGCGCACGTCGGGCCCGAGCCCCGCGACGACAGGCGCGCGCCGCCGCGCGAGGGCGCGGAGGTTGTCCGCCGAGAGGTGCCTAGTCGCCGTGATCGCGAAGAAGGCGTCTTCGCAGAGCACCACCAGAGCGTTGGAGAGCGAGGGCCGAGAGGGAGGAGCCATGCCTCCTCGTTTACACCATCCGCGGCCGCGCGCGTGTACCATCCCGGCCCGTGAGGACGCCCCGCCCCCGCCGCAACCGTGCCCGCTCCGCCGCGCCGTCGCTCCTGATTTTGCCGGCCCTCCTCGCGCTCGGCGCGGCCGCCGCCGCGTGCACCGAGGTGCCGCCCGCGGTCCCCGGCGGGGCCACGGCGCTCCCCGGCGCGAGCGCCGCGCCCATCGCCTCCGGTGCGCCGGCGGGCGCCCCCAGCCCATGGGACCTCCGCGGCGTGGACCGCCTCGTGAGCGACGCCAAGCGCCTGACGCCGCTCGTCCAGACCGACGGCGTCAAGCAGTTCCTCGCGCGCGCCGCGCTCCTCCCCAAGATCCCGAAGCGCCAGCTCCTCGTCGACGCCGACAAGTCCCACTATTACACCGAGGCCGAGGCCGCCGCGCTCCCGCCGGACGCCCGCGCCGCCCTGAAGCCCTATCCCGTGGACGAGGAGGAGTATTACAACACCCACTACGGCTCTCCTCTCTCGTATTCACGCCCCCTCGACATCCTCTTTTCGAGGGGCATCACCCTCCCTCCCGGCTCCAGATACCTCGATTTCGGCTACGGCTACGCCGGACACCTCCGCATGCTCGCGACGATGGGCGTCCATGCCACGGGCGTCGACGTCTGGGCCTTCCTCCGGGCGGTGTACTCGTGGCCCGGCGATCAGGGCGACTTCACCGGACCGAGCGGCGAGAAGGGCAGCGTCCGCCTCCTCGACGGGCGCTTCCCCGCCGACCCCGCGATCGTGACGGCGGTCGGCTCTGGATACACCCTGATCCTCTCCAAGAACGTCCTCAAGAGAGGCTATCTCCACCCCGAGCGCCCCGTCGACAACCCCAAGAAGCTCATCCACCTCGACGTCCCCGACGAGGTCGCGATCAAGGCCTTCTACGACGCGCTCGTCCCCGGGGGCCATTTCCTCATCTACAACATCTGCCCCGCCCCCACGCCGCCGGACAAGCCCTTCGTCCCCTGGTCCGACGGACGCTCCCCTTTCACCAGGGCGCAGCTCGAGGCCGCCGGCTTCGAGGTGCTCGTCTTCGACAAGGACGACGCCGACGGCGTCCGCGTGATGGCCCGCGCCCTCGGCTGGGATCAGCCCGAGGACGGCGAGCCGGGCATGGACCTGGTGAACGACCTCTCCGTTCTGTATACGCTTGTGCGCAAGCCCCCGGCCCACTGACCCTCACCCCCGCGCAGAGCGCCCCCAACAACCCCCCAGGACTCGCCATGACCATCGACGCGTGGATGCAACACCCGACCGTCCGGTTCCAGCAGCACGAGATGTTCGAGTCCCTCCGCCGCTGGACGGGCCTCCCGGCCCCCTCCGAGGAGCTGCCCATCGACGTGACGATCGCCGTGATGGACGCCGCGGGGATCGAGCACGGCCTCCTCAGCGCCTGGTCGTCCCCGGAGGGCGCGCTCATCAGCAACGACGAGGTCGCGACCTTCGTCTCCAAGCACCCGACGCGCCTCTCCGGCCTCTGCGCCGTCGATCTCCGCTCCCCCGTGCGCGCGGTCCGCGAGCTCCGCACGTGCGTCAAGGACCTTGGTTTCAAGGGCCTCCGCGCTCTCCCGTGGATCTGGGGGTGGCCCCCGAACGATCGCCACTACTACCCTCTCTACGCCGAGTGCGTCGAGCTGGGCGTCCCCTTCTGCACGCAGGTCGGCCACACTGGCCCTCTCCGCTCCTCGGAGACGGGCCGCCCCATCCCCTACCTCGACGACGTCGCCCTCGATTTCCCGGACCTCGTGATCGTCGCCGGCCACATCGGCTATCCGTGGACCGAGGAGATGATCGCCCTCGCCCGCAAGTACCCCAACGTCTACATCGACACGTCGGCCTACACCGCTCGCCGCTACCCGCCGGAGCTCGTCCGCTACCTCCAGCGCGACGGCCGCCACAAGGTCCTCTTCGGCTCCAACTACCCCATGATCCTCCCCCAGAAGGCCCTCGAGGATCTGGACACCCTCGGCCTCGACGCCGAGGCCCGCGAGCTCTTCCTCACGGGCAACGCGAGGCGCGTCTTCCGCCTCCCCAGGGCGGCGTGACGGCGCGCCCCTCGCGGCGAGCCCCTCGCCCCCGCGCCCGCCCCCCACAATCGCGCCGGCACCGCGTTTCCTGTTGTCTCTGGGGACCCGGGTAGCGTATCCCGAAGGTCGGGTGATCCGATGACGAAACAGGACATCGTCGCTGCCTGCGAGAAGTGGTACTCCGTTTTCTCCAACGACTGCTCCGGCTTCGTGCGGGCCGTCACGGCGGAGCTGGGCCACCCCGTGTCGGGGAACGCGAATGGCATCATGAACGAGCTCGCCGCCACGCCGACCCGCTGGGAGGCCATCGATCGCGCCGCCGCGGTGGAGGCCGTCAAGACAGGCGCCCTCGTGATCGCGGGCCTCAAGGCGGCCGACCACAACCCGGCGCGCAACAACGGCCACGTCGTCATCGTGATCGACGGCCCCCTCTACAGGAACACGTACCCGCTCGTCTGGGGCGGCAGCATCGGCAACGCCCAGAGCCGCGGCACCAAGACGGTCGGCGAGGTCTGGAACAAGGCCGATCGCGACGCCGTCCACTACTACAAGCTCAAGCAGTAGCCTCCTCAGCGCGGGATCTCCTGGGGGCGCGCTCACCCCCCCGGCGCCAAGCGAGGCGCCCCATGCGCGTCTCCGCGCCGCCCCCCAGGCCGTCTCTCCGCCGCGTTACTTCTTCCGGCGGCGCCGCAGCGCCGTGAGGGCGGCCGCGGCCGCCGCGCCGAGGACGGCCGGAGGCGCCCCGTCCCCCGCGCCGAGACTGCCAATCTCGCAGGACGCGCAGCCTCCGCCGGAGGGCGGCAGTTCGCCCGCCGTCACGCTCCCGCCGGGCCGGAAGACGAGCTGGATCTGCTTCGTGACGCCCTCCTTGAGCGTCACCGTCTGGAACACCGTGCGGCCGCCGTCGTCGCCCCCGATCGTCGCGGCGATCTTGCGGGTGCCCGGGTTCGCGGGGATGGGCTCGAGAAGGCGCGCGGCGGGCACCTCCACCTCGTCGACGGTGATCTTCACCTTGTCCGCCGTCATCCCCTTGAGGACGATCTTCACGAAGGCGATCCGCGGCCCGATGTCCTCGAGCGCGGCCTTCGCGCTGGCCTGCGCCTCGACGAACTCCTTGGGCGCGTCTGCGGCCAGCTCCTCGGCGGCGACCTTCTCGTAGAGGGCCTGCGCCTCCACGAGGCCGCCGATCTTCTCGTGGGCGCGCGCCTGGATCACGAGCAGCGTCGGGGCGTGGAACCGCGCCTCGGCGTCCCGGAAGAACTGGATCGCCTTGGTGTAGTCGCCGGCCTCGTAGAGCTCGTACCCCTTGTTGGCCAGCTCGCGCGCGGCGCGCTTGGCGTCCTCGGTGGCGGCCGGCTGCGCGAGGGCGGCCGGCGCGTGGAATACGCCCTGTGCCGCAAGCGCGAGCGCGGCGATCACGAGGCCCCGGGGCAGGCGGAGCGCGAGCCGCGCCGCCCCGCGAAGCGGCTCCGAACGGCGGCGGCGGGAGATTCGCGAGACGTTCTCTGACCTCATCCGACCTCAAAACCCCCAGCTCGGCTTGGTTCCTTTGCCCGCGGAGCCCTTGGGCGCGGCGGTCCCGCCGCCCTTGACGGGCCCGGCCTTGGGCGCCGCCTTGGCGGACCCGGTCGGCGCGGCGCTCTGGGCGGGCGCGTCGGAGGCGGCCTGCGGGGCGGACGAAGCGCGCGCAGAGGGCGTCGGCGCGGGCTCCGAGACAGCCACCGTCGCGGAGTCCGCGGGGCCGCGGGGCGCCTCCCACGCGGCGCCCCTGGGCGGGCCGCCGTCTCCGGCGCCGGGCGGCGAGCTCGACCGCACGAGGAGCAGCGCCAGCCCGAGGATCGCCACGAGGCCCGCCGCCCCCATCATCGCGGCGCGCCGCGTGCGCGGATAAGCCCCCTCCGCCGGCCGGACGAAGGCGGATGTGGCCGCCTTGGCCACGACGCCCTCGGTGGCGCGCTCGGAGGCCGGATCCGCCCCCGGGAGACTGCCCACCTGCCCGGCGGAGGCGGGGCGCGCCGACACGGCACCTGTGGAGTCCGGCGTGGCCCCGGCGTCCGACGGGTTCCGCGTGACGGCCCCGTCCGAGGGCGGAGGCGTGGACCGCACGAGCGGCGGCCGCACGGAGAACCCGGACACGGGGGCGCCGAGGATGTCCGCGAACGCCTCGGTCATCTCGCGGGCCGTCTGGAACCGCTTGGTCCTGTCGCGGCAGAGCGCCCTCTCGAAGAACTCGTCCATCTCCGGCGGCAGGTCCGGCGCGATGTCGGTCGCGCGGGGCAGCGGGTCGGCCAGGATCATCCCCATCACGTCGCCGACGACCTCGCTCGGGAAAGGCAGCCTCCCTGTCACGCACTGGAACACGATGACCCCGAGGGACCACAGATCCGAGCGGTGATCGATGTCGCGGACGCCGCGCACGGCCTCGGGGCTCATGTAGTGCGGCGACCCGATGATCTGCCCCGTGTTGCTCGCCTTGGCCGCGAGCAGCGTGGGCCCCGTCTCCTTGGCGATGCCGAAGTCGAGGATCTTGAGGATCTCCTCGCCCTCGTCGACCTTGGTCAGGAAGAGGTTCTGCGGCTTGAGATCGCGGTGGACGATGCCGATGTCCTGCGCGCGGCGGAGCGCCTTGGAGGCCTGTTTGAGGATCGCGAGCGTCTCCTCGAGCGAGAGGCGCCCGACGCGGAACAGGCGATCCTCCAGGTCCTCCCCGACGAGCAGCTCCATCGCGATGTACGCGAGGCCGTCGTCGACCCCGTAGTCCTGCACGTTCACGACGTGCGGGCTCTGGAGGAACGCGGCGGCCTTCGCCTCGCGCTCGAAGCGGTTCCGCCCCTCCTCGGACTCCGCGACCTCGGGCCCCATGAACTTGATCGCGACAGGCACCTCGAGATCGACGTGGCGCGCGACCCAGACGGACCCCATCCCACCCGTGGCGAGCTGGCCCTCCAGAATGTACTTGCCGGCGATGACGACGTCCGGCGCGGGCTCTTTCACGTCTCGGTCCTCTTCTTCGGGGGAACGCGCAGGCTAGCACGAGCGCCGCCGGGGATGGAGCGAACGGCGAGCCGGCGGCCCGGATACGTCCGCTCACCGCGGACGATTCCAGCCCGCCGCGAGCGAGCCGCCGGCAACGACGCGCGGCGCGCCCTCATTCCGCGGGCGGCGGCGCGCTGCCCGCGCCGGTCAGAGAGGCCACGAGCCACTCCGGCCTGGGGCGGATTCGGTGCTTGATCGATCGCTTCGGCGAGCGCCCCATCACGCCTTCGAGCGTCTGCTCCCGCGGGCGCCCGGCGTTCCCCGCGACGCGGACAGGCACTCCGGTGATCGGATCGCGCTCCATGATGATCATCGAGTGGTAGTGGGGCCGCCCGTCGCTCTTCAGCCCGTGAATGACCATCACGTCCCCCGGCGCATAGTCGGCCTCGTGCTCGGCCAGGTACGCGAAGAAATCCCCCCTCCGGACGAAGGGGATCCGCTCCTCCTGCGGCAGATCCAGCACCTCGAACATCTCCGGGTGCCGCTTCGCGAAGCCCACGAGCTCCGCCACGCTGCGGCGATTGTCGAGCTTCAGCTTGTCGAAGTCGATGCCCCCCGACGTGCGCTCCGGCGCGGGTCTCGGCCTCTCGTCGCCGGAGGCGGGGGGGAGAGGCTTGTACCAGGTGCCGCTCGATCGCTCCCACGTGTCCGTGATGAAGTCGACGCACACCTGCGGAGGCACAGGCCGGCCCGCCTCGTCGTAGACGTCGTACGTGACTTCTCCCACGGTGAACCGCCGGAGCCCCTGCCCGTAGGCGCGCCGCCACTCGCGCCGGAGCGACCCGTCCTGCTGCTCGTCGTCCGGCTCGTCCTTGGGCTCGTCGAACAGGAGCCCTTCGTCGACCTCCGCGCGCACCGCCGCCGCGATCTTCGCGAGCGCCTTGCGCAGCCCCGCCGACGCCTCGATCGCCTTCGCCCGCGCGGCGAGCGCGTCCGCCGGCCCGTCCGCGCAGGCGAGCTTCAGGGCCGCCCCGTCCACGTCGAACGCCGCCGTGATCCAGGGGCCGCCCGGGTAGTGGACGTCCGCGACGAGGCCCGCCTCCGCGAGGTGCTTTACACGTAAACGATCGAACCCGTCCTCCGCCGCGGCGCCCGCGAGATCGAGCGCGATCTTCCCCTTCTCGAGGTCCGCGCGCTCGACGGCGACGCGGTCCCCGAGGAGCAGCTCGGCCACCGAGCCCTTCCACGGGCCGTCGGCGTGGACGTACCCTTCGGGCTTGTAGCGGGTGCGCTCCGTCCGCTGGAGCAGGTGGACCGTCCGGCCGCGGAGCAGGTGAATCTGCGGCTCGTGGAACAGGTGCGTCAGCTTCACGGTCTCCACGATCGCGAGCGCCACCTCCGGGTCCTCCGAGAACACGTACCCCTCGCGGAGGAGCGCCGCGCGCAGCACGGCGGGCGTGCGCGCGTACCTCCGGACGAGCCCTTTCAGCAGCGGGAGCGGCCGCGCGGCGCGCTCGAGCTTCGCGATCGCCGAGAGGGCCGCGGGCGATGCGTCGCGATCCACCGCCGGGACGCGCTTCCAGAGGAGCGGTGTCCCGCGCGGCCGCGCCACGAGATCGATCCGCTTCGCCTCGAACCCGGGCGCTCCCGGCAGCTCCGGCTCGGCCATGAGCCGCTTCACGCGCGCCGCGCACTCCCCGGATCCCGGGAGCGGCGCCGCCGCGGGAGCGCCGGAGACAGTCGCCGACGACGCGCCTGAAGTGCCCTCTGCGCTCGAGGTCGCCGCGCTCGTCCCGCACGCGGGCGCCCCCAGCGCGGAGACGAGAGAGAGGATCGCCGGCAGCGCGACGGGACCTCGGGGAGACGGCATGGGGGCGG
>WBZX01003174.1_pt1 | contig 10623 bp, 11 predicted proteins | sample 5204211 | NCBI WGS metagenome assembly WBZX01 (sample SAMN12344362, study PRJNA552823) | activated sludge metagenome | biome: Activated sludge suspended growth; feature: Nitrification reactor; material: Wastewater; isolation source: activated sludge from nitrification reactor of wastewater...
GTCGGTGCTCCACACCCCGGGTCACGCGCCCGGGTGCTGCTGCTTCCACGATTCCCGCACCGCCGTCCTCTTCAGTGGTGACACCCTGTTCTGCGGCGGCCCGGGCGCCACGGGTCGCAGCTTCTCGGATCGCCCGACCATCCTCCACTCGATCCGCGAGCGCCTGCTGGCCCTACCGGGTCACACGGTCGTGCACACCGGCCACGGCGACTCGACCACGATCGAGGCCGAGCGGCCGCTCATCGAGGAGCTGGTTCGGGCCGAGCTGTAGCGCGCGAGCGGAGGACCAGCGCGCCGGCGCCGGCGGCGATCAGCGACGCCGCCATGACGGCGAGCTTGGCCGACTCGGCGTCGTGGGGGTCCGAGAGGGCGAGGTCGGCGACGAAGATCGACACGGTGAACCCGATGCCGGCGACCACGCTCAGACCGGTGACCGTCCGCATCGTCATACCGTCGGGGAGCTGGAGACCGGCGCGACGGCCCAGCCACACTGCGCCGACGATGCCCAACGGCTTGCCGACGACGAGGCCGACGAGGACACCGAGCGCGATCCGGGAGTCGAACAGCCGGCCGAACGCATCGCCGTCGAGCACGAGCCCAGCGTTGGCGAACGCGAAGATCGGCACGATCACGAGGCTCGTCCACGGGTGCAGCACGTGCTCCAGCCACTCGACCCGCGACACCGACGCCCGCGCCATGTCGATCGTCTCCTGGGCGGCGCTGATGTCGGACACGTCGGCGAGGATCTCCTCGTCGATCAGGTCCTCGGGGACCCTCGGCGCGGTGGGTGTCAGGAATCCCATGATCACGCCGGCGAGGGTGGCGTGCAGCCCCGCCTCGTGGACGAACCACCACAACACAACGCCGATCACGACGAACCCGAGGGTGAACGCGGGCCGCCACCGTCCGAGTGCCACGACGGCCAACACGCACACGGCCGCCCCCGCGAGGTAGGCGAACCGTACGCCGGAGCTGTACACGACGGCGATGACAACGATCGCGCCGAGGTCATCGACGATGGCGAGCGCGAGGAGGAAGATCTTCGCAGCGCTCGGCACGCGGTCGCCGAGCACCGTGACCACGCCGAGGGCGAGCGCGATGTCGGTGGCCATCGGGATCCCCCACGCGCCCGAGCCGCGCTGGCCGGCGGTGATGGCGACGAACAGGAGAGCCGGAACGACCATGCCGCCGAGGGCGGCCACCGCGGGCAGCGCCGCCTGTCGGAGCGACGCGAGCTCGCCCTCGACGAGCTCGCGCTTGATCTCCAGTCCGACCACGAGGAAGAACAGCGCCATGAGGCCGTCGTTGACCCAGCCGTGGAGGTCGAGTGAGAAGTTCCAGGACCCGACGGCGAGCCCGGCGTCGGTGCGCAGGAGCGACCCGTATGCAGCGGACCACGGCGAGTTGGCCCAGACCAGTGCCGCGATCGCGCCGATCGACAACAGAATGGCACCGGCGGACTCCGCGGCCAGGAAGTCGCGGAGGGGGCGGATGATGCGCGGAGCGGAACGGGGTGAGGGCACGGTGCAGATTCCCGGGGTCGGTGATCGAATCGCCGACCAGGCTTCCCGGCACTCCGGATGCCACACTAGCCGACCGGACCGACAGAACCCCGTTGTCTTAATGCTCACATAATGTAGGCTTCGTGTCGTGGCGGCACAGATGACCCAGTCGATGGTCCCCCCGAGCGTGAGTGGCGTGGCCTTGGTGAGGTGGCCCGACGACACCGACCATCTCGATCGTCTCCGGTCGCAGGGCCGACCCCGCCTGCTGCTCGTCGACCCTGGTTCCCCGGCGCCGTACACGACCGCGCTCGACGAGGACTGGATCCGGCTGCCGGCGAGTGAGGAGGACCTCCACGCCCGTTCCGTGGCCCTCGCCGCCAAGGCGGCGCTCGTCGCCACGAACGTGCCGACGGTGAGCGGCGACGGTCGGCTGGTGCAACGGGGGTCCTGGGTATCGCTGTCGCCGATCGAAGAGCAGATCATGGCCGCCCTGGTCGCCGACTTCGGCGAGCTGGTCCCGTTGACGGTGCTCACCGGCGGAGTGGCCGACCACGTGTTGACGCCCAATGCCGTTCGGGTGCACGTCATGCGACTGCGCAAGCGGATCGCCCCGATGGGCCTGGCGATCCAGACCGTGCACGGCCGGGGCTACCTGCTCGAGACCTCACCCTGACGCGTCCGGGGCGGCCGGCATTCGAGCTCAGGCAGAGCGTGTCTCTCGTCGGAGACTCCGCGTCAGCAGTCCCAGTCGTGCGAGCGAGACCGCTGCGACGGCCAGGAGGACGATCCGCCCCGTCGGATCGCTGACCACGGCTGCGCCGATGAGGCAACCGAGGAACAGCACGCCGATGATCGCCAGTCCGGTACGGATCTTCGTGCGGTTCACTTCGGTGGAAGGGGTGTTCATGGCCCCATTCTGACAGCACGCGACCGGCCGGTCGGGCGTGATGTCGGCGTGAAGTCCCCTGCGAGCAGCCCGAAACGCGGTGTTCACATTTGCGACACGGACCTGTGACACCTCATACCTAGCTTCACCCTCGTCGGTAGGGAGCAACGGCGCTGCCCCGGCCCAACCACGACGTTCGAAAGGACACTCACAGCATGAACCCAGCACGTACATCACTTTTCGGAAGGGGTGGGAAGCGGATCTGGCGCCCGATCGCCGCCGGCATCGGTCTGGCGTCGCTGGCGCTGGTCGCTCTTCCGGGGGTCGCCGGAGCTCAGGAGGTCGAGCCGCTCCCGATCACCGGGCAGCAGGTCAACCTCCTGTGGGTGGTCCTCGGAGCCATCCTCGTGATCTTCATGCAGGCTGGTTTCGCCCTGGTCGAGACCGGCTTCTGCCGGGCCAAGCATGCCGCTCACGTGGTGTCGACCAACTTCGCCATCTTCGCCCTCGGGTTCGTCGGCTTCTTCATCGTCGGCTTCGGCTTCGCCTTCGGCGGGTTCAGCTACGCCGCCTTCGGCATGGATACCGCGGTCGGTGACGCCTTCATCGGATCCGGGGAGTGGACCTTCCTGTACAAGGGCGGGTTCATGCTCACCGACATGGTGGGTCCGGGTGGTGCAGGCGCCGCTGGCCTCGGCTTCTTCCTCTACATGGTGGCCTTCATGGACACCGTCGCCACGATCCCGACGGGTTCGATGGCTGAGCGGTGGAAGTGGAGCTCGTTCATGGTGTGGGGCCTCTTCTGCGGCGCCATCTACTACCCGCTGTTCGCAGCGTGGACCTGGGGCGGCGGCTGGCTCGGCCAGCTCGGCAACTCCATGGAGCTCGGCTTGGGCTACGTCGACTTCGCCGGTTCGGGCGTGGTGCACGCCGTCGGCGGTGTCGCCGCTCTCGCCGGTGCCATCGTGATCGGTCCTCGCATCGGCAAGTTCAACAAGGACGGTTCGGCCAACGTCATCCCGGGTCACCACATCCCGATGGCCATGCTCGGCACGTTCATCCTCCTGTTCGGCTGGTTCGGCTTCAACGCTGCTTCCACCTTCGCCGTGACCGACGTCCAGTTCGCCACGGTGGCGGCCAACACGGCCATCGCCGGTGCGTTCGGTGCCATCGCCAACATCCTCTTCATGATGTTCACCCGTGACAAGAAGCCCGATCCCGGCATGATGGCCAACGGCATGCTCGCCGGCCTCGTCGCCGTCACGGCTCCCTGCGCCTTCATCGACCCGTGGGCCGCCGCCGTGATCGGCATCATCGCCGGCATCCTGGTGGTCTTCTCGGTCGAGTTCGTCGAGAAGCGCGGCATCGACGACGCGGTGGGCGCCATCTCGGTCCACGGTGTCTGCGGTTCGTTCGGTGTGCTCGCCGTCGGCATCTTCTCCAACGGCACCTATGGTGCCGGCTGGAACCTGACGACGAAGGGCGACGCTGCCGAGGCCGCCGGTGTGACCGGCATCTTCGGCGGGGACTTCGGAGTCGGCCTCGGCCAGCTGGCCGCCCAGGCCATCGGCGTGGTCGTCATCTGGACCGTCATCTTCGGCATCGCCTTCGCCTTCTTCAAGATCCAGAACGCCGTCACCAAGGGCGGCATCCGCTCCTCCGAGGCCGACGAGATCGAGGGCCTCGACCGGCCCGAGATGGGTGCCATGGCCTACCCCGAGTTCACCCATCAGGACGTCACCCCGTGGCTCGAGGAGGAGGCGCACAAGCACCACACCGCCACCCCGGTGTGACCTGATCGGACCAGTTCAGCTCGTTCACTGACCGGCGGCGCCGGGGTGACCAGTACGGTCACCCCGGCGTCGCCGGGTCTCCACCACAACGATTCCCGGGAGGTGATTCCGCTGTTCGTCCTGCTCGCCGCGCACTTCGCGATCGGCCTCCTCCTGATCGCCGCCGGTGGTCGTCTCGGACGCCGGGCGTTCGTCGCCGCCGGCCTCGTCCCCCTCGTCGCGTTCGTGTGGGGCACCATCCAGCTTCCGGACGTGCTCGACGGCCGGGTCGTGCGCAGCGCCGCCACGTGGATCCCGGAACTGTCGCTCTCGCTCGACCTCCGGCTCGACGCCTTCGCATCGATCATGTTCCTGCTGGTCACCGGCATCGGCACCCTCGTTCTCCTCTACGCCACCCGGTACTTCGGAGCTGCCACCCCGGGCCTCCCTCGGCTGGCCGGCCTGCTCCTGATCTTCACCGGCGCCATGTTGGGCGTCGTGACGGCGTCCAACCTCCTCGTGCTGTTCGTCGCCTGGGAGCTCACCTCGATCTCGTCGTACCTCCTCATCGGGTGGGACGACACCAATCCCGTCGCCCGATCGTCGGCGCTGCAGGCCCTCCTCACCACGGGCGCCGGTGGCCTCGCACTGCTCGGTGGGTTCGTCCTCATCGGTGAGGCAGCCGGCACCTACGACATCGCGGCGTTGGCGACGCGGCCCCCGACCGGCACCTCGGTCAGCGTCGGGCTGGTCCTCGTCCTGATCGGCGCCTTCACCAAGTCCGGCCAGTTCCCGTTCTCCGCGTGGCTTCCCGGCGCGATGGTCGCACCCACGCCGATCAGCGCGTTCCTCCACTCGGCCACGATGGTGAAGGCCGGCGTGTACCTGATCGCCCGGCTGGCTCCCACCTTCGCCGGATACGGGGTCTGGCGACCGCTGGTGCTCGGCGTCGGTCTGGTCACGATGCTCACCGGCGGCTACCGCGCCCTCCGGGAGCACGATCTCAAGAGCATCCTGGCGTTCGGCACCGTCAGCCAGCTGGGCTTCATGGTGGTGCTCTTCGGGGCCGGGCTGCCCGAGGCCACCTACGCCGGTGTTGTTGTGCTCGTGGCGCACGCCCTGTTCAAGGCCGCCCTGTTCCTGGTCGTCGGCGTGATCGACCATCAGGCCCACACCCGTGACATCCGTGCTCTCGGGCGGTTCGGCCCCGGGTGGGAGGGCCCCCGCGTCGCAGCGATCATCGCCGGGGCGTCGATGGCGGGCATCCCGCTCTGTTTCGGCTTCGTCGCGAAGGAGGCTGCCTACACCGCCTTTGCGGAGGGGGAGGCCGGCTGGTCCGGTCTCGTGCTGGTCGGCATCGTGGCGGGCTCGATGCTCACGGTTGCCTACACGGCCCGGCTGCTGTTGGGCGCGTTCACCCGCGAGCTGGTCTCGGTGGTGGGCGTCGCCCAGGCAACGGTGAAGGTCGACGCGGTCGTCGACCCGCCGGCCCCGGCCCCAGCGTTCTGGGCGCCGGCGGGCCTGCTCGCCACGTTGACCCTCGTGATCGGTGTCGTGCCCGGCCTCCTCTCTCGGCTGGTGTCGGTGGCCGCGGCGTCGCTCGACGGCGTCGACCGCCACGAGCACCTCGCGCTGTGGCACGGCTGGACGACGCCCTTGCTCCTCACAGCGGTCACGTTCGCCGTCGGAGCGCTGCTCGTCGTGCGGCGACTCGCCGTGGGTCGGGTGCTGACCATCCTTCCCCGGCCCGTGTCGGGTCAGCAGGTGTACCAGTCAACGGTCAAGGGGCTGAACCGGATGGCTGACCGCGTCACCAGCGTCGTGCAGCCGGGCTCGCTGCCGATCTACCTCGGTGTCATCCTCCTGACGCTCGTCGTCGTCCCCGGCATCGCGCTCGCCCACAGCCCGTTCCCGGACCTGCCGCCGCTGACCACCGGTCCGGGTGACTGGGCGGCCGCTGGGTTGATCATCGCCGGTGGCGTCGCCGCCACGATCGTCCAGGAACGCATCTCCGCCGTGCTCTGCCTCGGTGCGGTGGGCTTCGGGATGGCGCTCGTCTTCATCCTCCAGGGCGCCCCCGACCTCGCGTTGACACAGGTGTGCATCGACACGCTCGGCGCCGTGATCTTCGTGCTGGTGCTTCGTCGCCTCCCGAACCGCTTCAGCGACCGGGCGACGACGATCGGGCGCACGGCGCGGCTCGCCGTGTCGGCGGCCGTCGGCGTGTTCGTCTTCGTGTTCATCGTGGTGGCGGTCGGTGTGCGGACCGAGGCGCCCGTGTCCGACCAGTTCACGGCCCGCTCGCTCGAGGAGGGTGGCGGGCGCAACGTCGTCAACGTCGTCATCGTCGACTTCCGCGGCTTCGACACGATGGGGGAGATCACCGTGCTCTCCATCGCCGGTCTCGGCGTGTACGGCCTCGCTCGTCTGGCGCGCCGTGAGAGCCGCGAGCTCCGGGCGTTCTCCCCGCTGCGACCGCTCGGTTTCGGCCGCCGCCGGGAGGACGACGAATGAGGCGCTCACTGATCCTCGATGTCGTGGTGCAGGTCGTGTTCCACTCCGCGCTGCTCCTCGGTCTGTTCCTGCTGTTCACCGGCCACAACCGTCCCGGCGGCGGGTTCGTCGGTGGCCTGGTCGTCGGGGCGGGTGTCTCGTTGCGGTACCTGTCCGGTGGCATCGACGAGGTCCGGCGCACGGTGCCACTCCGCCCGTGGACGATCCAGGGCGCTGGTCTCATGCTGTCGGCCAGCACCACGGTGGCCCCGCTCTTCGCCGGCCGTGACCTCATGGAGCACTTCAAGTTCGACCTGCACCTGCCGGTGTACGGCGCGGTACACGTCAACACCGCGTTGTTCTTCGACGTGGGCGTCGCCCTCGTCGTGATCGGCACCGTCCTGATGTTCCTCGTGGCGTTCGGGGAACGGATGCCGACGGTCAACAACCCCTTCCAGCGCTACCGGGAGGACGCGTGAGCATCCTGATGGCTGTGAGCACGGCGTTGCTGTTCTCGCTCGGCACCTACCTCCTACTGCAGCGGCGTCTCAGCCGCCTCGTGATCGGTCTCGGGCTGATCGGCCACGGAGCGAACCTGCTGTTGCTGCTGGCGGGAGGGGAGCGAGGCGTGGCCCCGATCGTCGGTTCGACGGGGGACGAGCGGTTCGCCGACCCGATGCCGCCGGCGCTCGCCCTGACCGCCATCGTCATCTCATTCGCCGTGACAGCCTTCCTCCTGGCGCTCGCGTACCGGAGCTGGCAGCTCACCGGCAACGACCTGGTCGAGGACGACGTCGAGGACCGACGTATCGCGGTCATGGCCGCCGCTGCCGAAGCCGACGACGAGGAGGTCACCGACTGATGCGGGTCCTGCTCCCTCTCCCCGTGATCGCCTGTCTGCTCGGTGCCGGTGCGTCGATGGCCTTCGGTCGCAACCGAATCGCCCAGCGGATCATCGGAAGCGCGGCGCTGCTGACGGCGCTCGGCGCGGCGATCGGCATTCTTCGCCACGTCGACGCCGATGGTCCGGCGGCCGCCTTCATGGGCGGTTGGAAGGCGCCGGTGGGCATCGCGCTCGTCGCCGACCGGTTCACCGCGATCATGCTGCTGGTCTCGGCGGTGGTGCTCCTCGGCGTGCTGATGTTCGCCATGGGCCAGCCGGGCACCGAACAGGAGCAGCCGTCATTCCACCCCGTCTACCTGGTGCTGGCAGCGGGGGTGTTCCTGTCGTTCCTCACGGGCGACCTGTTCAACCTGTTCGTGGCGTTCGAGATGATGCTCACGGCCAGCTACATCCTGATCACGCTGGGCGGACGCCTCGATCAGGTGCAGACCGGCATGACCTACGTGGTGATCAACCTCGTCGCGTCGACGTTCTTCGTCGTGCTGTTGGGCCTCCTGTATGCCGCGCTCGGCACCGTCAACATGTCCGACCTCGCGGAACGCATGCACACCCTGCCGAGCGGTGTCCGGGTCGCGTTCGCGCTCCTCATGTTCGTGGTGTTCGGCATCAAGGCCGCGGTGTTCCCCCTGTTCTTCTGGCTGCCGGACAGTTACCCGGTGGCGCCGACGGCGGTGACGGCGGTCTTTGCCGGCCTGCTCACCAAGGTCGGCATCTACTGCCTGATCCGCACCCAGACGCTCATCGTCGGCGTGGACGACCGGATCTCGACGTTCATCCTCGTGATCGCCGGTCTGACGATGTTGATCGGGGTGCTCGGCGCGATCGCGCAGAACGACATCAAGCGCATCCTGAGCTTCCACATCGTCAGCCAGATCGGATACATGGTCCTCGGTCTCGGGCTGTTCACCGTGGCCGGCATCGGCGCGGCGATCTTCTACGCCGTCAACCAGATCGTGCTCAAGAGCACCCTCCTCCTGGTCGGCGGCCTCGTCGACCATGGGGCCGGCTCGTCGGGCCTCACCAAGGTGGGCGGCATCGCCCGGCGGTACCCGTTGCTCGGATGGTTGTTCATCATCCCGGCGCTGAGCCTCGCCGGCGTGCCCCCCTTCGCCGGCTTCGTCGCCAAGCTCGCCGTGATCCAGGCGGGGTTCGACGCCGGCCAGGGCCTGATCGTCGGCGTGAGCCTCGCCGTCAGCGTGCTCACCCTCTTCTCGATGTCGAAGATCTGGAACGGCGCGTTCTGGGGTGACGTCGAGCTGGTCGTCCAACCGTCCGACCCGGTGTCGCAGCGGTACGGCGGCACGTTCCCCATGCTCGCGTCGACCGCCGTGCTCGTCGGGGTGTCGATTGCCCTCGCCGTCGTGGCCGGCCCCCTCTATGCGTTGTGCGAACGAGCGTCGGCGGACCTGTTGCACCCGAGCGCGTACGTGAAGGCGGTGCTGGGATGACCCGGCAACAACTCCTCGGTCGTGCCGCGCTCGTCGTGTGGCTGGCCGTGATGTGGCTGCTGTTGTGGGGGGAGCTGACCATCCCGAACCTGATCAACGGTCTGCTGCTCGGGCTGATCCTCGCCGTGGTCGTGCCACCGCCGGGACTCGGCGACGACGACGTCACCGTTCACCCGCTTCCGGCCCTGTCGTTCCTCCTGTGGTTCGGGTGGGCGCTCCTGGTGTCCAACCTGACGGTCGCGAAGGAGGTGCTCGCTCCGCCCGGGCGGACGGGCATCCGGCCTGCGATCGTGGCCGTGCCGCTGCGCACTCGATCCGGTCGTCTCGCGACGCTGATCGCCAATGCGATCACGCTGACTCCGGGCACGATGACGGTCGACGCCCGTGGTCGTCCAGCGGTGCTCTTCGTCCACGTCATGTCGTTCAGCGACATCGAGTCGACACTCGAGGAGATGGCCGACCTCGAGCGGCGCATCGTGGACGCCTTCGGCACTGCCGAGGAACGGGCCCTGATCTGTGGACGCCCGGCCCCTCCCGGCTCGGGCGACGAGGAGGTGGTCCACCCATGATCGTGGCTGCGTTGGCACTGTTGGCCGTCGCCGGCGCGGGGTTCTGCGCGAAGTTGCTGATGGGCCCGAACCTGTCGGACCGGGTGGTGTCGCTCGACGGCATCCTCACGATCGTCGTGACGGCGATGATGGCGTGGAGCGCGTTCACGGGACGGGCGACCTTCCTGATCGTGGGTGTGGTGGTGGCGCTCGTCGCCTTCCTCGGCACCTCGGTCGTGGCGCGGTTCATCGAGGGGCGACGCTGATGGTCGACGCGATCGGCGCGTTCCTGATCCTCGCCGGGGCATCCCTCGCTGCGCTCGCGGGGTTCGGACAGCTGCGGTTCAAGGATCTGTTCGTGCGCATGCACGTGGCGACCAAACCGCCGACGCTGGGCCTCCTGATGGTCGCGATCGGGACGATGCTGCGTATCGACGGACAGGGCGCCATCGCTGCGCTCCTGCTGATCGTGGCCCTGCAGTTCCTCACGGCCCCGGTGTCGGCGCACCTGGTCGGCCGGGCGGCCCACCGGAAGGGTGAGTGGGAACGCGACGACGTCGTGATCGACGACCTCGCCGAGGTCGACGAGCTGTGACCCCTGTCGGAGCAGCAATATTGATGCGTTCTTAACGCCGGGCGGTCGGCAGCGGGTGTAGAACTCCGAGCTTGACCGGCCGGAGCGCCGGTTCATCACCCCCGACAGACGCTCCGCCCCCTGGATTGCGATGGCTTCGACTCTCAAACGGATGCTGATCGGTCGGCCGTTGGCCACCGACGAGGCAGATCATCAGCGGATCAGCAAGACGATCGGGTTGGCGGTGTTCTCGTCGGACGCCATCAGCTCGACGGCGTACGCGACGGGTGAGGTCATGCTCGTGCTGGTCGGCGCCGCCGGCCTGTACAACGATCCCAACCGCCCCAAGCTCGGTGTGGAGGATACGCCGGGCCTGTTGCCGGCGATCGCGATTCTCGTCGTGGTGCTGTTGGCGATCGTCGCCAACAGCTACCGGCAGACGATCCACGCCTATCCCGACGGCGGCGGCGCCTACATCGTGAGCCGCGAGAAC
>WBZX01003175.1_pt1 | contig 10621 bp, 8 predicted proteins | sample 5204211 | NCBI WGS metagenome assembly WBZX01 (sample SAMN12344362, study PRJNA552823) | activated sludge metagenome | biome: Activated sludge suspended growth; feature: Nitrification reactor; material: Wastewater; isolation source: activated sludge from nitrification reactor of wastewater treatment...
CGACGCACGACCGCGCCGTAGAACACCGACGCATACGCGCGCAGCAGCAGTGGTGTCCACAGCGCCGCAGGGGCCCATAGGTCGAGTTCGGCGTGGTCGTGCGTCGCGCTCGCGAGCTCGAGCCGCACACCGCGATGGAAGTAGCCCCACACCATCGGTGCGCCGCGCAGCAAGCGACTCGGGTTCACCAACGCGAGCAGGCGTCCGTAGAGCTTGCTCTGTCGCTGGGCATGGATGACGTCGTACCAGAACGCGCACGCGGCCGTGTCGTCGAGCCCATGACCATCCCACAGCGCGAGCGTCACGGCGTGGTACTCGACCTCGCTGATCCACTCGGTCACGAGCCGGCGGCCGTCGAGCAACGCACGCACGCGCTCGGGCAGCTGCGCGGGATCGAAGCGCGCCGGTGCCCGCGCGGTCGCGAACTGCAGCAGCGATGCTTTCACTCGCAGCGAAGGAAACGCATCGAGCCCCCCACCGGGGCCGGCGTCGAGCGCCGCGAGGTATCGCGCGAGGCGTGGGAAGTCGGACATCGACATTGCGGGGCGCTTCAGGGTAGCCGCGTCGCATCGCCACGACGAGCGAATCAGGCGGGCGGCGCTGCGGCCTCGCGCCGGATCGCCGCGACCTCGCTGGAGATCAGCCCCAGCGCGATGAGCCGCCACAGCACGTGCACGGCGAGCGCACGGTGATCGGCGCTGCCGAAGCTTGCGCCCGCGAGCAGCACGACATTGTAGATCAGCGACGCCAGTTGCACGACGCCCAGCAGCGCGACCCCGCCCATGCTCGGCCGAGCCCACGCGATCGCGCATGCGATCGTGAGCGCCGCGATGTCGGGGCCGACGGTTTCCCACGCGCCCGTGAGCAGGCCCGCGCCGATGAACCACGCGATATGGCCACCCGTCACCGCGATTGCGCCGCGGAAGCGGGGTGGTGCCAAGGGCGTCTTGGCGAACAGCAGCGCCGCCAACCCGGTCGCGATGCCAGGGATCCACAGCGAAGCGCCGGCGTAGTTCGCCAGTGCCATGCCGCCGATCGCACCGAGGATACCCGCGGCGACGCTCAATGGACTCTGCTTCCGCGCGGGCGGCTCGAAACGACGCATCACGCGTCAGCCTACACGACACCGGCGTGACTCCGCGCGACGAGCTGGGAACCCAACGCGTCACGCCCCGAACATGCGTCGGCGTGGTACGTCGTCGGCGATCAGTGCGGTGCCGCCGATGCCTCGGCCTCGAGCGCGAGCGCGAGCGCGTCGGCGTGCCTTCCCTGCGTGCGTCGGAGCGCGGCAAGATCGCGCAGGGCCCCTGGCAGGTCACCGGGCGCGACGTCCGGTGCACGACGCACGATCTCGAGCTGTTCGATCAGTGTGGCTTCGGCAGCATCGGTGCGGCCGGCGGCGAGTTCGGCGTGGCCGCGACCCTCGAGCGCGATCGCACGCAGGCGCGCCCACGGCCCCTGCGCGGCGACCACGATCGCCTCGGCACGATCGAACAAGTCGATGGCGCGTTGATGGTCGCTCTGCGCCAGGCGAACGCGGCCGAGGCCGATCAGCGCCACCACCAGCTCGGGGTGATCCGGCGGATACAGCCGACCGAGCATCGCCAGCGAGCGCTCGAATCGTTCCTGCGCGGCGTCGTGGATGCCCCGACGTAGGTACTCGAGGCCGAGGTTGCCGAGCGCAGTAGCGGCGCTCAAGGAGTCGCCACTGGCCGCGAGGTTGGCCAGTGCGAGCTCGTTCATCGCCAAGGACTCCTCCTTGCGGCCGGCATGGTTCAGCGCGACGGCGAGGTTGATGCGCGCGGTCGCTACCCGCGGAGCGTCGTCCCCCATCGCCAACCGCAGGCCCTCGACGACTTCGGTGAAGACCTCGACCGCCCGATCGTGTTCGCCCGCCGCGTCGAGGAACATCGCCAGCTGTCCTCGCATGCTCGACAGCTGCGGGTGGTCGTGGCCGAGGATCGGCTCGAGCGTCGTGATCGCGGGCTCGAGCTCCGCGCGGGCCCGCACCACCTCGCCGCGGTCGCCGTACAGCTTGGCGATGCTGGCGTGGATCGTCGCCGCGACCACGAGCATGCTGGCGTCGGCCTCGGCGATCGCCAGCGCCCGCGCGTACGACTGCAGCGCGTCGTCATAACGCGCCGCGGTGTCCTGCGCCGCACCGAGGCCATGCTCGAGCCGTACCAGCTCGGCGCGGGGGTCACCGCCGCGACGCGTCAGCTCGACGCGCGCCAGCTCACCCCAGCGTAGCGCATCCTCGATCGTGATCGCCTGACGACCGCTGCTCCACACCAATGCGATCGCAGCGTCGCCGGCGGCCTCGTCGTGGCCGATCTCGATCGCGAGCCACACCGCCTCCTCCAGCCGCGCGCGGGCCTGCGGTTCCTCGCCGACGCGCTGGTGGGCGATACCCACGAAGGTGAGTGCCTCGGCAACCAGCGGGGGATACTCGAGCGTGCGGGCCTCGATGACGGCCTGCTCGCCGAGCTCGACGGCGGCACGGTAACGACCGGCGTCGATCAGCGCTCGACCGCGAGCGAGCTCGGCACGGGCCTGCTCGACGGCATCGCGCGTGCTCGGGTCATCCGGCAGCTCGACAGCGTTCGCGAGCGACGCAGGATCACCGCACGGTGCGACGGGCCGCAGCTGCGCGACCAGCTCGAAGGTGTGATCGACCACGTCGGGAGTCGCCTCGGCCAACGCGTCGGTGATCGCCACCAAACCGCGGCGGCGCGCCGCCAAGCAGGCTCGGCGCCGATCGAGCAACGGATCGGGCGACGCGGCGCGGCCGAGCTCGCAGAGCTCGCGGTGCATCGCGAGCCACTGCGCGCTCCAGCCGTCGAGCTGCGCGCTCGCATGGGCCCACGCCTGGGGTGCCCACGGGTGCTCACTGCCGGCGAACGCGTTCTCCCGCGCAGCGCGGGTCGATCGATCCCACGCGCCGTCGAGGCCATGAGCGGCATCATCACAGGGGTCGGGCCGAGCCAGCGCGAAGCCCAGCCCACTGGCCCCCGCGAGCGCCACGAGCCCGGCGCCGAGCCACCGACGGCGACGCGCACGAGGATCGTGCGCCAGCGCATCGCACAACGCGTCCATCGTTGGGAAGCGCGCTGCTGGATCCGGCGCCAGTCCGCGCGCCACGATCGGCCATAGATGCGCAGGGACCCGCCGTCGCGAGCTCGGCGGCCGCGGACCGGCCCGTTTGGCGGCGAGCAAGCGACGCAGCTCGACCTGATAGGGCCGCTGTCCCCACAGCGCCTCGACCAGCGCGATGCAGAACGCGAACTGATCCGCGGCGGGCCCGGCCTCGCCGTGCTCGTGCTGCTCGGGGGCCATGTACGCCGGCGTCCCGACCACGCGCCCCTGCGCCGTGACCGCCGTCCGCGCGAGATCGTGGGCGTTGAGCTCTTGTCCGTCGAGCTGCGGCGGATCGAGCTCGACGACGGCCCGCGCGATACCGAAGTCGCCCACGCGCGCACGACCATCATCGCCGACGAGGATGTTCGCGGGTTTCACGTCGCGGTGCACGATGCCGGCTGCGTGCACCGCCGCGAGCCCGCGACCGACCGCGAGGAAGAGCTCGACGACCTCGCGCCACGGCCGCGGCCCGTCGATACGCAGCCATCGCTGCAGATCGACGCCGCGCACCAGCTCCATCGCGACGTAGATCAGCCCCCGATGCACGCCGACCTCGTAGACCGCAACCACGTTGGGGTGCGAGAGGCGAGCGAGCGCCCGCGCTTCGGCCACGAGTCGGCCACGCGCGAGCTCGAGCTTCTCCGAGCCACGGACGCCGGGCGGTCGCACGACCTTGAGCGCGACCTCGCGGTCGAGCGTCGCGTCGTAGGCCCGCAGCACCACCCCCATCGCGCCTTCACCGAGCGGCTCGAGCACCGTGTAGCGACCGACGCGCTCGCCCGGGGCCGGCACTTCGGCCGCAGCCTGCATCGCAGCATCGTCGGTGCGCTCGCCGTCGTCGACCGGCTCGGTCACGGCTGCGATCATGGATCACTTCGGTGCCCGCGCTGGAGGTCCGCGTCACAGGCCTGCGACGACGCGGGTGGCGATGCGTCCGCGGTGGCGGCTCACGGATCGCCGGGCACGGCCGACGCGAGCGCAGCGAGTTCGTCGCCCTCGAGCGCACGTCCGTAGAAACGCACATCCGCCAGCCAGCCATCGAAGAAGTACATCTCCGCGCCGTCGTCCGAGTCGCAGCCGAAGCGGACCGGATGCTCGTCGTAGGCGATGTCCTGCACCGGCAGTTCACCCTGCAGCTCGCCGGCGATCCACAGCGACAACACCGTACCGTCGAAGGCGGCCGCCACGTGGGTCCACGCGTCGTTCGTCGGCGGCGGGGCTTGGATCACGTTCTCGACGATCACCTCGAGCGCGAGTGCCCGCAGGTCGCCCACGCCATCGACGTAGAACTCCCAGCTGTTCTCCGACATCGCACCGAAGGCCTTGCCGAAGAGGAAGTAGGTGTTGGCAACGGCGCTCGGTCGGACCCAGGCCGCCATGGTCCACGCCGCGGGCGCCAGCGCGTCCTCGTGGGGCACCTGCAAGCACGTGCCGACGCCGTCGAAGCGCGCGAGACCAGCGTCGACCGTCGGACAGGTGCCCGAGCACATCGCGGTACCTCCGAGCACGCCGTCGTTGGCGACGCCCTCGTCGACCACCGCGTCGAAGCGCAGCCAGATCAGCAGGTCGGGGTCGACCGCGGGTCCGGTGGTGCTGCCCGTGTCGCCGCTCGAAGCAGTGCCTGCGTGACCGGAGCTCGAGCCGTCCATCGACGCCGACGCGTCGTCGACCGACAGCGCGGTCGCATCGACGCCGCCGGACGTGGTCGGCCGCCCCGTCGACGAGCCCCCGGTGTCGGCGACGCCAGTCTCCGAGCCGCCCGCGTCGGGCGGTACGCACTCACCCGAGCGCGCGCCCGCGTGATCACCGTAGCGCAGCCCCGAGCTGCACGCGACATCCGGGAACGCACACGCGCCCGCGGGCGTGCACACGCCCTGGGTCGACCCGCGCACGCACGCGTCGTCGTCGGTGCACGCGAACGCACCGACGCCGCACGACGGTGCGGCCGCGAGCAACGCCATCGCGGCGAGACGACTCACCCCACCACTTTACGCGACTCGTCCGACACTGGGCGCCTTTAATCGTCAGGGTGCGGGCACGTCCGCCCACTCGCAGTCGCCGACGTTTTCGCCCGGCGTCTCGCAACAGGCGAGCACATGCGCGCGCGCGTCGTCGAACCGCGCGTGCCACTGCTGCTCGTCGGTGATCGGCGACCCCGATCCGGGCATCCAGTACGCCATCCACCACCGGGGGCTGCCCGGCAGCATCGCGTCGAGCACGGCAGCTTCGTATTGAGCTTCCTTCGCGGCACCGAGCGCGTCGGCGGCGAGCGTCGTACAGGTCTTGCCGTCGCCGAGCCGGTGACAGCTCGTGCACGGGCTCGCGCGCGGCGACACCAGGTGACGGGCGCCGGTCGCTCGCACATGACCATCGAGGCCGACCAATCCATAGGGTCCACGATCCATCGCGACGCTGCGCCAGTCGGTCGACGCGAGGTACGGCGTGTAGATGAACGGATCGTGGTCATGGCACGGCGTGCAGTTCTCGCCCTCGGTCACGTAGAACTTCGCGCCGAACTCGGCACGCTGCGCTGCCGTGGCCTGCTCGAGATCCAACGGCGGCAGGTCGTCACCATGCGTGACGTCGTCGACATCGTCCCAGAAGCACGCGACGCCGGTGCGCACGTTCTGTCCGATCACCGCCACGTCGTGGTAGAGCAGCCGACCATCGAGATCGAGGTAGGGATCGCGGCAGATCCACCGCACCATCACGTCGCCGTGCTCGAGCTGGCCGAGCCGGCTGTGCTGCCCGCACGAGCCGGTGAAGATCGACGGGTTCGCGCAGTGCGTCACGCCGATGCCCGCCGGCACCCATGCGCCCTCCGGGGTCGAGAGATCGGCTTCGTAGGTCACGATCGGCGCCGCGCGATCGCACTGCAGCTGCTCGGGCGAGGGCAGCCAATCGTCGAACGCGTCCTTGCAGCGGCACGCGTAGCAGAGCTCGCGACCGGGGTCGTGATCGAGATCGACGCACGCGCTCGCGCAGGCATCCGGCGCCGGTTCGGCGTCGGTGGTGCCGTCGCCGCCCGTTGTCGTCGTCGCGTCCGTGGCTGCGTCGACGCGGCCGTCGTCGCTGCTGCCCGAGCCCGCAGCGATCGACGAGGTCACCTCGCACGCGAGCCCGAGCGCCGCGAGCCCGAGACCTGCGAGCCGCACCATCGCGGATGCGCAGCTCACTCGAGCCCTCGACAATAGCCGACGAACTCTTCACCCGGTGGCGCCTGCCCGGGGCGGTACCAAGGCGCGCACTCGAGCTGGGGATCGAGCAACGCACACGTCGACGAACGCGTGTCGCAGAACGACGTGCAGCAGCCGAACGCTCCCGCGCAGCCGGGCACCATCGACGCGTCGGCGCAGAAGAGCCCGGGATCGCACACATTGAGGTACTCGCACGGATCGCCGTACGCACCGCCCGCACCGCCCGCATGGGGCACGCACTCGAAATGATCATCGGTGGGATAGCACGCGGCGCCCAACGGGCAGGTCTGCTCGACCGGGCAGCACGACGGAATGCACAGCGCGAGATCACGCCCCTGACAATGCGCGTTGGGATCCGTGCACGTGGGCGCCGCCTCGAGACCCCGACAGAACTCCACGCACGTGCCGACGCCCGACTCGGAATTGGCGCCCCAACAAATTGCCGGCAGCACGCAGGTATCGACCCCGCTGTACGGGCCGTCGATCACGGTGCACGGCTCGCCGATTCCATCGGGATCCGCAGCGATGGGCACGCACTTCATGCCATTCCACGAATGACTGCCGTCATACGACCACGCCGTGCACTTTTCGCCGGCGGGACAATCCTGCGCCCACACGTCGCAGAGGATCATCGGGTGGCCGCCGTCGGGATCGCGGATGAAGCCCGCCTCGTCGACGTCATCGGATCCGCCGTCCACCCCGGAGGTCGTCGGCATCACGGGTTCACGTGCCGGCGGATCGTCGCGCGACCCGCTGGGCCCGCCACCGGTGCTCTCGCCCGCCGTGCCACCGACACCGGCCGCGTCCGCCAGCGCGCCGCAGCCGGCCCCGACGAACAACACGAGCATTCCCACGCACCTCATGCGGGCACCCAACAGCCGCCGACGAACTCCTCGCCCGGCGGTGCTTCCCCGAGGTCCTCATACCAAGGCACGCACTCGAGCCGGAGATCGAGCAGCTTGCACGCCTGTGATCGGGTGTCGCAAAACGGCGTGCAGCAGCCGTCCGAATCCTCGCAGCCGGGCACCACCGACGCATCGGCGCAGAAGAGGCCAGGGTTGCACACGTTGATGAAGTCACACGGATCACCGTACGCACCGGCGGGGCCGCTGACATCGGGTGCGCACGAGAAGTGCGGGCCAACGGGATAGCAAGCCTCGTCGACCTCACAGTCCTGCTCGAGCGGGCAGCACGTCGGGATGCACAGCGGCACGCTGCGCCCTTCGCAATGCGTGCGGGGATCGGAGCACAACGGACTGGCCTCGGTACCCGAGCAGAGCTCGACGCAGGTGCCGATGTTGGTCTCGCGATCGACGTCCCAGCACATCGCACCGCGTACGCACGAGTCGAAGCCACTGACCTGACTGTCGACCACCGTGCACGGCTCACCGACGTCGTCGGGCTCGGGATCGATGGGCACGCACTTCGATGCGTTCCACGAGTTGCCGCCATCGTCCGCCCAGACGTTGCACTTCTGGCCGACGGGACAATCCTGCACCCACGTATCGCAGAGTTGCGCGGCGCCATCGCCGTCGGGATCGCTGATGAACCCCGCGTCGCCGCCGTCCGAGCCGTCGCCCGGCCCGACGCTGGTGGGCACCGCCGGCTCGCGTGCCGGCGGATCTTCGACCTGCGCGGGTGCCTCGGCGCCGGTGCTGTCACCCGCGCCGGAGGCCTCGCCGCCCGCGTCGACGCGCACGCCACACCCGCCGCACAGGACGAAAACGAGGGCATGGTGACGGCGACGCGACGATCTGATGCCCATCGCCGCAAGGTAATACTTTAATTGCTAACGGATCAAGCTTTGATTCCTTACCTGCACGGGAACGGCGTCCCGGCGACGGCCGCGTCGCTGCACGCGCCCACGCGGTAGCCTTGCCGCACCAGGATGTCCACCGCCGATCTCGATCTCCAGCGCGAGCACGTGCGCGAAGCCGCGAGCCGTCTGCACGGTCGCATCGTCCACACCCCGGTGGTGCGCGTGCCCGCGCTCGACGAGCGCAGCGGTCGCTCGATCTTCTTCAAGGCCGAGAACCTGCAGCGCATCGGCGCCTTCAAGGCCCGCGGCGCGATGCATGCCGCGATGCAGCTCGACCCCGAGCGACGCGCCCGCGGGCTCGTCACGTACAGCTCGGGCAACCACGCGCAGGCGGTGGCCTGGGCCGCGCGCGAGTTCGGCGTGCCGGCCGCGATCGCGATGCCCACCGATGCGCCGCCGGTGAAGCTCGCGGCGGTGCGACGCCTGGGGGCGGAGGTGGTGCTCGCGGGCACGACCTCGACCGCGCGCTACGAGGCCGCACTGGCGATCGCCGAGCGCACCGGCGGCGTGATCGTGCCGCCCTTCGACGACCCCGACATCATTGCAGGCCAGGGTACGGCGACGCTCGAGCTGCTCGAGCAGTGCGAGCGCGAGCACGGCGTCGAGCTCGACGCGTTGGTGGTGCCGGTCGGCGGCGGTGGGCTGCTCGCGGGCGCGTGCGTGGTGTGCCGCGGCACCAAGACGAAGGTGTGGTCGGTCGAGCCCGAGGGCTGCGATGCGATGGCAGCGAGCATCGAGGCGGGCGCGCGCGTGCGCGTCGAGCCGACCGCGACGCTCGCCGATGGTCTCAAGCCGGTGCAGGTCGGCGCGCTCAACTTTGCGATCGCCCAGCGCGAGCTCGCCGGCTGCCTGCGCGTGGTCGACGAGCAGCTCGCCGATGCTCTGGTGGCCCTGCTCGTCCACGGCAAGCTCTTGGTCGAGCCCTCGGGCGCCGCCGGGCTCGCGGCGGTGCTGTCCGGCGCCTTGCCAGCGTCGTGCCGCAACGTCGGCGTGATCCTCTCGGGTGGCAACGTCGAGCCCACGCTCGTGGCATCGTTGCTGACCCGCCTCGGGACCGACGCGTGACCATGCACCGCACCCTGCTCGCATCGCTGCTGCTGACTTCGGCGTGCTCCAACAAGCCCGAGGCCAGCAGCGACACCGGCCCGCTGCCCTCGATGGTCGCGACCCCAGCCCCGGCCGACCCCGCGCGCAAGACCGACGCGCCCGAGTCGGTGGTGTTCGCCGATCGCACGTCGCTGGCCTACGTGTTGCTCGTCGGCGACGACGTGAAGGTGCCGACCCGCGAGCAGCTCACCGCGCTGGTCGACGCCAAGCTCGGTGGCGACACCCAGGATGCCGAGGTCGGCGTGCTGCGCGAGCTGATCAGCCTCGACCCCCAGGGCGACCCACGCCTGCGTCCGGGCAATCACCCCCGCGATCTGCTGGGCCTGCACATCGAAGGCCTCGATCCGAGCGCACGCAGGGCCGCCGTCTCCGAGGGTGCGCTCGCCGATCCCGTGCTCACGCGCGAGCTCGAGGACGACGAGCGCGCCGCACTGGCAACCCACCGCCGCGGCATCTTGCTGCGCGCCGACTACCGCAACGAGCGTGCGGTTCGCGGGCTGCGATTGCTGCAGACGCTGGTGCGCCTGCTGGCGAGCGAGACCGGCGCGCTGATCCACGATCCCGACACCGGCGAGACCATGGGCGTCGAGGCCTTCACGCGCCGTCGCCTGCAGGCCGGGCTCGGCAACGTCGCCGACCAGGTCGCGGTGGTGCCATTCCCCGATCCACGCCACGGCGCGTCGTTCATCCGCCTGACCACCCGCGGCATGCGGCGCTTCGGCAGCGCGGACCTCGAGCTCGACGGCCTGCCGCTCGACGAGCAGGAGCTGCAGCGCGCGACCTACCTCCTGCACGGCCTCGCCTATCGCATGACGCGGCTCGCCGAGCTCGACCCCTCGGGCTATCCACTCGAGCTGACCGACGACGTCGAGGTCACCCACGCCGACGTCACGCGGGCGTACTCGCGGCTGCAGGGCAAGATCCCGCGCTGCGACGACTGCCTCGGCGAGGTCACGGTGGGGCTGCGCAAGCGCCCGGCCGAGCCCAGCGATCCCCAGGATCACCTGGTGCTGCGCGTGGTCGCACCGCGCGACGACGCAGCCGGCCTCTCGGATCACCCCGCATGGGTGCGACAGGCGATCGCGAAGCTGCTGGGCAAGCCGTGATCATCGACTTCGGCGCGTGACACCGGCGCGACAACCAAGGTAGATCGCGGATCGCCGTGAACGCTCCCCTGGTGTGGATGGATCTGGAGATGTCGGGCCTCGATCCCGACCACTGTGCGATCCTCGAGATCGCCACGATCATCACCGACGCGGAGCTCGGCATCATCGCCGAGGGCCCCGATCTGGTGATCCACCAGAGCGACGCGGTGCTCGACGCGATGGACGAGTGGTGCACCAAGCACCACGGCGACAGC
>WBZX01001129.1_pt2 | contig 10617 bp, 10 predicted proteins | sample 5204211 | NCBI WGS metagenome assembly WBZX01 (sample SAMN12344362, study PRJNA552823) | activated sludge metagenome | biome: Activated sludge suspended growth; feature: Nitrification reactor; material: Wastewater; isolation source: activated sludge from nitrification reactor of wastewater...
CCAATGAGGCTGATCCGAGGCAGGAAGCCTAAAAGAGCCTGGCTCACTGCGGTGCGCGCAGAGACAACCTGTTCGTGCCTACCTCGCAACTCGTAGCTAGAGGCCACTGCACGTAGGCCCGCCTCCACTGCGGTCAGCCCATTCTGCGAGAAAATGGCAGTAAGTCGCTGTTCGAAATGTGCGTTTGTTTCGCTTTGACCAGATGCCGGACTTGCCAGGGCAAGAAGGTGCAGCATCATCATCATAAGGGATATCACAGGTGGTGTTCTCATTGGAGGGCTCTTTCAGGAAGATACGAAATTGTTCAGCCAGAAACTTTTCGTTGGACTGAGCCGGGCAAGACAGCAACCTTAATGAGCAGCAAGAGAGGAAAACACAGCATGAAAGTCGCCATCAAAGCGACAAAGCAATCTTGAAATGACCATGCGAGGCACTCTTGAGATACCTTCAGCCTTAGAAGGTGGTACGCTGCTGACTGTGCATCGGGACTCCGATGGGCCACTGCCCCACGCATGTTGGCCAAATGCCAGTAGGTTGCCGCATCCGTGGCCGTCAAGTGCTCGAGGATTCGAGCGGCGTGGATGCGAGCACGAGTATCCAGCATTGTGCTGAGCACAGCAGTGCCTACGGATCCCCCTAGTTCTCTAGTGAGATTAAATAGTCCAGCGGCATTTCCCCTTTGTTGTGGGGGGAGTTCGGACAAAGCTGTAAGGGACAAGGGAATAAACAAGAATCCCGTGCTTAGAAAACGAAAATAGCTTGGCTGTACGATCTGTTCAAAACTCACCCGAGGATTTAGATGAGATGTCATCCATAAGCTAATACACATCAATGAAACTCCGATGAAAAGCAAAAGTCTTTTATCAAATCTTGGGGCATACTGACCAATGACTGGCATAAGAAGGAACTGCATCATGCCAGGGACCAAAGACACCATCCCAATCGTTAATGCGTCGTAGTGCATGACAGCACCTGAAAATAACGAACTTAAATAGGTTCCGCTAAAAAGCGCTGTACCCAGGAAAAAATTAATCAACGTCGCGATTGTATAGTTTCGATTTTGAAATATACGTAAATCCACTATAGGCTGCGCAATTTCCATCTGACGAACACCAAACGTCACAAGCGAAGCCGTTGCCATCACTATTAAACAGACGATACGAGGACTCTCAAGCCAATCATGGCGGTGTCCCTCCTCAAGTACATACTGAAGGCTGGCCATTCCGACAATCAGCAGGATCAGACTAAATTTCTCCATGGGCTGCTTTGACGCAGAAAAGCCAGGCTGTTCTAAAAAGTTCCAGACGAGGATGGCCGCAATCATGCCGATGGGGAGATTGATCAAGAAAATCCAATGCCAATTAGATATGTTTATCAAATATCCGCCAAGCGTCGGCCCAAGCAACGGTCCCGTGACTGCACCGAGCCCGAATAATCCGCTGGCAAGGCCGTGTTGCTCCTTCGGATACCGCAACAATAAAATTGCGTTAGCGGTTGGGATAATCGCCCCTCCCCCACACCCCTGTAAGACTCTAAACACCACGAGGGACTGTAGATCCCATGCCATTGCACACAAGATACTCGCTACAACAAAAATAAGGATTGAACCCACAAAATAACGACGAAACCCAAACCGCCGTTGAAGAAAACCAGTGAGAGGTATGATGACAACATTTGCCATCATATATGAGGTAGAAACCCAGCCGATCTGATCAAGTGGCGTCCCAAAACTAGCACGGATTTCAGTTAGCCCAACATTGACAATCGAAATGTCAAGAAATGCCATTAACCCTGCCAGCATAACGCCGAAGGTGATGGCTGGCTTCGAGCCGGAAAGTCCAGGAGGGAACTGAGCCGGAGGCATCTGTTTCGCGACGTCACTACTCAACTGCAACATTCCTTATCTAGTATAGACTGTGACATCGGCGTTCAGGCCCGGACGAAGCACAAGTCCACTGGAGCTATCGATGCGGATCAAAACAGGCACCCGTTGCACGACCTTGACGAAGTTCCCCGACGCATTCTCTGGTGGCAGAAGAGCAGCGCGAGATCCAGACATTCCGGCCACGCTCTCGACATGCCCGTAGATGGGGCGATTGTGATATGCATCCACCTCTATCTTTGCCCGTTGACCAGGACGAAGCTGCTCAATCTGGGTTTCCTTAAAATTGGCAATGACCCAGACGTCATCCAGTGGAACGAGCGAAAGCATAGGACGGTCAGGACTGATCATTGCCCCAACCTCGGCGCTCCGCCGTGTGACAACGCTGCGAATAGGGGCACGAATCTGTGTATAGCGAAGGTTCAGTTCGGCTAAGCGCAAAGCCGCTTCTGCTTGACGCAACCGCGCCCCTGCAAGATCGACAGCAGCACGAGCGCTTTGCACCTGCGCAGGGCCAGTTTCGGCTGCATTTAGCTTTCCGTATGCTTGCTGGACTGTACCCATGGAACCGTTGATTGCTGCCATCCGGCTCTTCAACAGTGCTTCTGCTTGAGCATGTTCCGCTCTTGCTGCGTCGAGCTGAACTTGTCGCGCGTCCAACTCAGCCTGTGCCACAGCGTGTTGAGCAAAAAGAGTCTGGGAGCGCTGGAACTCCAGTTCCGCCAGGCGCAGTTTTGACTCTGCGACTGAAACTCCCGCCTTGGCTTGATCCACCGCGGCTTGTGAATTCACCAATACCGATGATGCCTCTGCGACCCCTCCGCTGGCCTGTTTGAGAGAAGCATCCGTGATTCTGGTAGTCAGATTGAGCTGCACCTGAGCTGCCGCCAAGGCTGCCGCGGCTGAACCTACATCAGCCTTTGCTGCTTCAACGCGCGCCTGCCAGTCCTCAGAATCAAGCTCAACTAGAAGGTCGCCAACCGCTACTTCCTGAAAATCACGGACATGAACCTTCACAATTTGTCCAGGAATTCGTGGGGCCATATTGACCAGCCGCCCTTCAATCTGAGCATCGTCCGTTGTCTCTTTGCCTCGCCCCCATAGATATATTACTCCACAAATAAATATAGCCAAAGAGATAATTGCCACAAACACAACGTGGGAGCGGGGCCGCTGAGCCATTGTTTTGATTAGATTCATGCCGTCAAACCTCCATCAATTACCAGTGTCTGGCCAGTCATGTAGCTGCCCAAATCTGATAGCAGAAGCTCCACCCATCCATTTATATCTGCAACTGTACCAATACGTCGCAATGGCACGCTCCGAGCAAGCGTGTCCCTCCGTGCCTGTGGCAACTGATCGAGGAGATCCGTTTCAATGTATCCCGGTGCGATAGCATTGACTCTGACATTGAATCTACCCATCTCTACAGCTAAAGCCCGAGTAAACCCGAGCATGCCAGCCTTGGACGTGGCATAGTGAGTTTGTCCAGAAATGCCATGCAGCGCCGAAGCCGAGGATATCTGGATAATGACGCCATTTTGCTGGCTAATCATGGCTTTGGCAACCTGTCTAGAGAAGTGATACACTGAATCCAGATTTGTCGAAATGACAGATTGCCATTGTGCTGTTTCCATGTTGATTAGTGTTACATCCTGACAGATTCCCATGTTATTCACGAGGCCAAATGGTGGGCCTTTCTTCTCGATAAGTTCGCTCACCACTCGGCTTACTTGTGAGAAATTTGTTCCGTCACACTGAACTGCTTGGCAACTCAATCCGTCTTTGGACAAGGTCTCGACTATAGATTCTGCCTGGTTCTGAGCGTTCTTGTAGGTGAAGACAACATCGTATCCCTTCCGGCATAGATGTTCGACGATTCCTTTACCTATGCCGCGAGATCCTCCTGTGACCAGAACCCATCTTGACTTGTCGTTTGAAGAGATCATTGCTAAAACTCCTCGTTCTTGACGTTAGAGTCCATGCCCCACTCATAAGTCTCGGATACCAAGCACCATCGCTGTAGCCACCGGAAAAGAGAGCCGAACCGCTCCTGCGCAAGTCGCCGATTATTCTGCGAATTTCGAACCACTGCAATCTGGGGAGAACCGTCTGCAGGCAGAGGCGTTCCTTTGGCGACCCAACGCTGCAGCTCAATGTCGTAGTTATATTGCTCTATTAGAGGGGTCAAAAATAATTCAACAAGTGGTCTAATTTTATTCGCTTCCTCAGGGTTATTTTCGAGCTGCGATTCAATTAGAAGTCGTCCGAATGCGATATGACGCGCCTCCTCTCGATGGTGTTCTCGAATAACTTTGCGCGTAAGCGGGTCAACATCAGGAAAATCAGTATTATACATAGCTCCGAGTTCAGCTAGCGTTTCACCAATGTGTGTGAGCGCAATGCCATGCAAAGGAGGCAATCGCGGCAGACGCGATTCAAATAGCTCAAAGAGTCTTGGTATCGGAGCGAACAATGGCAGTCCGGCAAGGGATAGGTACTTGCGAAACATCAGCGTGTGGAGGATTTCCTCCTTGCAGAAAATCATCAAATAGTCGCGAACGCTTGGATGCAGTGCCGCTTCTTGGCGATTTACATAGCCAACAAAGAGCGGCGGGATAAGTTGCTCTAACCAGATAAACATTGAAACGTCTCGGCCGATCTCCAGCCACGCTATATCCAACTGCTGAGTTGACGACAGTTTAGACCAATGTGCGGTGCCGAAGAGCCAGCAGGTTTCCGGTCGCTTTGGAAAGCGGCCGCGGTCAACTCCCATTTGCCAGTCAATATCTTTCGCGATGTCAACAAAATCGGTATAGGATCGCTCGACAAGACGCGATATGGTACCGAGGGTGCTATCAGACACGCTTAGTGGCTGGCTCTTCATCTGAACTACCCTTTCTCTTTCAGCTCGCGCTGTTGGTTTTCAGATCATCACGGAGTTGGAGCACATATTTTGTGAACTGTTCAAGAGTCTGAACTTGCCCAGTAGTAAATACCTCTTCTTCCAATTTCACACCGTATCGCTTCGCTAGTTCGACCTGAATCTCGACGTAGTCTAAACTCTCTAGACCTAACTCTGCGAGCCCGGTCCCTGGCGTCAACTTCTCCTCTTCGGTATCGAGAAAGTTCAGCATGACGCTCTTAAGCGTGTTGAAGACCTCATCGAACTGGGTTTTGGTTGGACTGTCCATGTTTTCTCTCTCCTCTGGGCGGCTGTTGGCTTGAGAAAAATTCTGTTCAAGGAATAGTCTGTTTCTTTATTAATAGACCAACTTGCATAGACATAAACGTCTCACCGGAACGGTTTAAATCCCAACCGTACTCACATACATAGCCTGAAGCAGTTGAGTATAGCGAAGCTGGAAATGCAGCGCAATAATAGCTGGCCTCCAAAGCATCATCACATATCTCAGTCTTTCTCACATTGAAGGCAACCGTTCCGCTTGTCTGAACTACCACTAGATCCTCTCTGTGATTTTCATTGAGAATGTTACCAGAGCGCTTCATTTGACTAACAAATTTCATGAATAGAATACAGTGCAAGACATTCCAGTGACTCTCAATCGTTGGAAATAGGGCTTTTAGCTTTGCTGCACTTGACTGAATCTCCAATGGTTCCAGCGCGAAGGACTCCATTGTCGGCAATGTCAAATCCGTATTTTTTGTGATTGATTGGCTGTGGCTGAGTGGGCCGGGGTGGTCACTAACGGAGCCAAGGAGATGTTTGGTGTCAGTCTTCTCAGAGGACAGTGAGAAGTGGACAGCTCGATCGCCTTTGCGCAGCGAGAACTCTAAGCTATCATTTCGTAATACGGGATGTTTGAATCGTACTTTAGATAGAAGCCATCTTCCCCCTGACTCTGTCTGAGCATCCTCACTCTCGCGTACGTATGAATAGTATGCGGCTTCCTGGCATAGCACGGCGGGCAGCATGCCATGGACTACAACATCCGACGCACCTACCTTTGCGGCCGCCTGCGGGTCAAAATGGATTGGGTTTCTATCGCCCGAGAACTCCGCCCATCTGGCAATCCATCGATCATCGAACGTCAACAGGCTCATGGCTCGACCCTGTTAATAATAAGCGCAGTATTGGCCCCCCCGAATCCGAAGCTGAGGTTTAGACATACTCTTACGTCTTGTCCGACTAGATGACCGTTTGGAACATAGTTTAGGTCACACTTTGGATCGGGCTCAGTAAGATGGATCGTTGCGGGAATGATTTGCGACTCAATAACCTTAGCACAGATCAACGTCTCCAGAGCCCCGGCTGCGCCAATGAGATGCCCCGTATAGGACTTCGTACTCGAAATGGGAACATCATACGCCCATTTCCCAAGAACTTCCTTAATCGCGATAGATTCATAATAATCGTTTAAGGGAGTCGATGTGCCATGTGCGTTCACATAATTGATATCGTTAGGGCTGATGTCCGCGTTGCGAATGGCCCCAGAAATCACATCAATTCGCCCCTGGCCATCTGGCGAGGGAGCAGTGAAATCGTGCGCATCGGAGCAGGTTCGATAGCCAGCGATTTCCGCTATGATCTTCGCTCCACGACGAAGTGCCGAATCCATTTCTTCCAAACAGATCACGGCTGCTCCTTCCGACAGAACAAAACCAGAACGCCCAAGACTGAATGGACAACAGGCTTTTGATACTTCCGCTGCCTCTTTGCTTAAGGCACCAAGCACGTCTACTGCCCAGACATTGAAAACTTCTTTGAGTGATTCACTTCCACCGGCTAGCATGCACCTTGCCTGCCCTCGACGAATAACTTCTACTGCTTCACCGATAGAGATCGCCCCAGATGCGCACGCGGCTACCGGTGAGTTCTGATAACCGTTGAACCCAAAGTGCATTGAGATTGCGGCAGTGGCAGTGCTCGGCATAGTTTGTATTGTAGTGAATGGAGATGCAAATTTTGTTGATAGATATTCAGTGTGATTTTTTGCCATTGCATCTACTCCTCCCCAGCCAGTTCCAATAATCACTCCGCGGTCAAAGGGGTTGTAGTGCTCAGAAATTGAGGAAGCTTTGAAAGCATGATTAATGGCCTCCTCGGCAGCCACTAAGGCATATGTGGCAAAAGAAGGCAACTTCCTGAGTAACGATTTTGTAAATGGTTTGAGAGTGTCTCGCGGAAGTTCTTTCTCCATAAAACCAAAAAATTTGGACTTAATGCGCTCATCTTCGAACTGGTGGATTTTATAGCCGACTGTCTTATCCAAAATGCCACGCCATATCATATCGGCATTGTAACCCATAGACGACACCGCCCCATATCCTGTAATGACGACGCGCTTTTCCCTTGCCATCTTTGATCTCCTAGAGGATTTTAGCTGTAAGGCTCTGGTGGTGGTATCGTGACCATGTCAGCTGGTCTGTTGACTTTCCATTCCGTTCTCTATCGTCAGCTCGAAGCGTTCGCAGGTACGAGCATACTCTCTAGCTCCCATCCTCCCGATCAAATCCAATGTATTCGCGTCTAGTCGTCCGCTTTGAAGGTGAGCATCCTCAATATGAATAGAAACCACCTCCCCAATCACGAGGCTACTGCTTGTTTTATATGTACCAAAATCAATAATTTTGTGAAGCTTACACTCAAAACTAATGGGGGACTCGGCTACCTGCGGAACCTTGACGACATTAGATGTTCGAGTCGTCAACTTTGCAATTTCAAACTCATTAGTTGATTCGTCATAGTCACCGCTGGTGGCTACCATCGCTTTTGCCAGCGGATATGTTACAATATTGACGACAAACTCTGAAGTGCAGTGGATATTTCTTAGTGTATCCTTGAATTCGGAACCGAGTCGATTCCGCACATCGGGGCTTCGAATTCCCACGCTAAAGCCAAGAAGTGGTGGGGTTAATGATAATACATTGTAGAAAGAGAATGGCGCTAGATTAGGGGTCCCGTTTACCCCAACGGTTGAGATCCACCCAATCGGACGCGGAGCGACAGCCGTAAGCAAAATGCGATTTAGTTCTCGGCGAGAAATATTCTCAGTTTTTGTATCCATAGGATTGTGTGTTTGTTGCCATAGTTTGGTCCGCAACATCACCATCTTGCAGCCTGGGCTGAGAATGTCAGGTAGCGTCAGTGTGAAGAGTGTGTGTCACCGGCACTTTGCGTACCGTATCCAACGGTCTGGGTCAAGTAGGTACCATCTCGCCCGTCGTCATCCTACCCCCCTGACCTTGCCCCCAATATGGGATTTTGCCGACCCGCTGGAGGGAAAGATGGCGCAGACACCGGGCTCCGGTACCATCTCAACGACACTGCAACGGGTTGCCCATGACCACCGCGCGAACGCTGAGCGCTCGCATCTGGTCTCAGGGTGATGTACGGCTCGTAAGCGTTCTGAGGAGCGGCCTAGACTGGCGAGTCTGTCGCAGGGAACTGCGCTCAAGCCCCTGTTGGCTCACACTGCTGGGCCCAGCTCGGCCTACTTCTCGCCCATCAGGATCTTGAGCGTCAAGTGCTGCCGGTATTCAGGTCCGGTCGCGTCCACGTGGATGCGCTTGACCTGCCGGTACTCGTTGTAGCCGTGCACTCCCAGCTCGCGGCCGAAGCCGCTCTGCTTGTAGCCGCCGAACGGGTACTCTGGCCCGAGCAGGTGGTAGTCGTTGATCCATACGGTGCCGGTTCGCATGCGCTCGGCGAGCTTCTTGGCGCGCTCGAGGTCCTCGCACCACACCGCGCCTGCGAGCCCGAAGATACTGTCGTTGGCGACGCGGATGGCGTCGTCATCGTCCTTCACCTTGATCACGCAGAGCACGGGCCCGAAGATCTCCTCTTGGGCGATGCGCATCTTGTTGTCGACCTCGGCGAAGATGGTCGGCTCGTAGAAGTAGCCCTTTGCGAAGTCACCATCGGTCACTCGCTTGCCGCCGCAGACGAGACGCGCGCCCTCTTTCTTGCCGATCTGCACGTAGCGCTCGATGTTCTTGAGCTGCAACTCGCTGACCACGGGGCCGAGGTCGGTGCCGAAGCTGAGCGGGTCACCGTGCTTGAGCTTCTTGGCCTTGTCAGCGAGGAACTCGACGAATTCGTCGTAGACCGACTCGTACACGAGCGCTCGGGTGCCGCTCATGCATACCTGGCCGTTGTGGAAGAACGTGCCCCAGAGCACGCCGCGCGCCGCGAGATCGAAGTTCACGTTGTCTGTGACGAGAGCTGCCGACTTGCCGCCGAGTTCGAGCGTCACCTTCTTCACGGTCTTGGCCGCGATCTGCATGATGCGCGAGCCGACTTCGGTCGAGCCGGTGAACGCAACTTTGTCGACCATGGGGTTGCCCGCGATCTCCTCGCCGACGCTCGCGCCCGGACCGGAGACCACGTTGAGCACTCCGTTGGGCAGGCCTATCTCGGCGGCGACCTGGCCGAGCATGAGCGCCGTAATCGAGGTGATGGTCGCGGGCTTGAGCACCACGGTGTTTCCGGTGGCGAGCGCCGGGGCAATCTTCCAGCCCGCCATGATCAGCGGGAAGTTCCAGGGAGTGATCGCGCCGCACACGCCGATGGGCTCATACAGCAGGTAATTCGGCGCGGGCTTTGGACCGGTGATGAAGTGCGGCAGTTCCTCGCGCTCGGGCACCTTCTCCGCGTACTCGGCGAACTTGATGAAGGTCTGCACGATGCCCATTGTGTCGACCATGTTGGCCTTGCGCAGTGTGGCGCCCGAGTCGAGCACCTCCATCTTCGCGAACTCGGCCTGTCGCTTCTGGATGCCCGCGGCAAATTTGCGCAGCCAGTCGGAGCGTTCCTTGCCCGAAAGGCGAGGCCATGCGCCCTCATCGAACGCCTTGCGCGCCGCCGCGATCGCCCGCTTCGCATCCTCGGCGTTGCCCTTGGCCACTTCAGCGATCTTCTCGCCGTTGGCGGGGTTGTATGTGGCGGAACTCTCGCCCGAAGCGGCCTCGCAGAGTTCTCCATCAATGTATAGCTTGTAATCGGACATGCGGTCCCTCGGCGGTAAACGGCGTTCACAGACAGATCAGCGACAGTCTTCTGTGAACCGGCCCCCATGCTGCAAGAGGTATTTCTGGTTTTCTTCTGATCTTCTGCCGCACAGAGGTACGCGACGAAGACCGCGCCGGAACAGACGAAGCGCACGCGGATTTCCGATGCACAGAAGAATTCGCTCAAAGGGGCGATCGTCAGCGTGCTTGGGAATCGAAAAGACGGGCTGAACCGGACCGACATCGCGGGCCAGATTGGCGACGACGTGCTCGTGACGATTGGCGTCAAGCGCGACGAGCTGGCGAACAAGCTCCGTCAGCCGCTCGGCGAGCTAGTGGACGAGAATAAGATCCACACCGTCGGAGAAAAGCGGTTGATGCGCTATCACGCGGGGCCGAAGACGTAGGGAGTCGGGGCGTGTCGTCGGCAGCCGCGTCAAGCAGTCGGTAAGCTATCGCTTCGCGTGCATCGAGCCCGCCATCCGTCGCGCCTTCCCGACCTCGATCGAGTCCGCCTTCGCGTAGTGCTTCGCAGTAATCGCAAAGCTGGAGTGCCCGAGCGAGCGCGCCACATCATTCGAGGTAGCTCCAGCTTCGAGCGCCAGCGACGAGTGCAGACCTCGAAGGGAGTGCGGACAGACTCGTCCAATCTTGGCGTCGTCGCAGTACCCATGAAGCCGCTTGTACATCCAGTTCGGTGCGGGCTGCTTCTCTCGGTCGGCAGCGAAAATCCGCTCGCTGAGAGGTCGCTTCGCACAGTGCTT
>WBZX01003177.1_pt1 | contig 10616 bp, 10 predicted proteins | sample 5204211 | NCBI WGS metagenome assembly WBZX01 (sample SAMN12344362, study PRJNA552823) | activated sludge metagenome | biome: Activated sludge suspended growth; feature: Nitrification reactor; material: Wastewater; isolation source: activated sludge from nitrification reactor of wastewater...
GCTGCGATGTTTCCAGAACCGGCCTTAGCGAGCCGGACCGCTTCCGCTTTGTACTCCGCAGTAAACACTCTTCGAGTTCTCTTTTCCATGAACATCTCTTTACCGCAGCCCAAGGCTGCTCAGGGTGTCCACAAAATCGAGGGAGCAGATGTGTTCCCAGTCAATCCCATTCTTAGGTTTGGAGCTGCGGATTGTAGGGGCGCCCGTCGCGGAGCATCGCGTTGAGGATGCACAGCAGCTTCCGCATGCACGCGACCATCGCGACTTTGAAGGGTTTGCCGCGCTGCCGTAACGCTTGCAAATACGAGCTCATCTGCTCGTTGAATCTCGTCGCTGCCAACGTCGCCATGTAGAGTCCGGCACGTACTGCCGCTCGGCCTCCCCAGATCTGTCTCTTTCCCTGTTTGCGTCCGCTGTCTCGGTTCAGAGGAGCCACTCCTACCAGCGCACTAATCTGTTTCCGATTCAGCGTCCCAAGTTCCGGAAGCAGCGCGATCATCGTCGCTGACGTGACATCGCCGACGCCCTCTACGCTTTGCAGAATCTCGTCGTGTTTGTGCCACGCAGGATGCGATTCCACGAGCTTCTGTAGCTCGTCATCCAGCTCGTCAATCTGTGCGGACAGATACGCAATCAGCGACTCGATCGAAGCCCGCACGCGACTCTTGGCGAGATGTTTGCGCGCCTGCTCCGTCGCCCTCGTTTCGACGAGTTGCCGCCGTCGCACCACCAGCGCTTGAAGCTGCTGAGACTCCTCATCAGGAATCGGTCGCACCGGCGGACGCACCGTCTGTGCATACCGCGCAATCAGCTCCGCATCGAGCATGTCTGTCTTGGCCAGTTTCCCCAGCGACCGACCGAAGTCACGAATCTGCCGAGGATTCACCACAGCGACGGGAATTCCCGCCTGCCATAGCGCACACAACGGCTCCATTTCGTAGCCTCCGGTCGGCTCCAGCACCACGAGCTGCGGCCCAACCGAGGCCAGATACTGCAGCAGCTCCAGGTGCCCCGACGGAGAGTTTTCGAAACAGCGCTGCACGGAATCGGGCAGGACACAGACTTGCAGAGTCTGCTTTGAGACATCGATCCCGACGAACCGTTCGGTTTTTTCTGTCATAGCAACCTCACGGAATGGAAAACGGATAGCAGTCCCTGGCTCGGCCCAGCCTGGTGTTTCGAGTTTCCCTCGCGCAGATGTTCGGGCTCATCCAAGAACCTCCGGCGCGGCGCTCACGCTCCCTCACGATCTCGAACGACCAAGGGTCAATCGAGCTGCCGCACCATCGGAACCGCTATACACCACAACCTCCCACGACGGCGAGAGGCACTTATCCACAGAAATTCAACTCCCCCCACGCCCCCCACTTTTTCGGCGGCGGACGGAATCTATCGATTCCGGGGGGGAGATATACCAGGGTTAAGTCTACGTTACAGACGAACACGCGGACAGCCTGCCCATGTACAACTGCGTCGGCTCTGTATTGGGGCTTCGGTGGCCGTTCACAATCGAGATGGGGAGAGATGCCACCGCGATCGACTTCTTGCTACCGCTCGGTTTTCGTCCCCAGGATCCGGCGGCGTTCGACAAAAAGGATTGCTGTGTACCGTGGGACAAGTCTAGGGCTGTGGCACGTCGCCAAGCACATTGGAGGCGGCTGGTATCAAAGCAAGTTCGGCGAGGGGCTGCGCATCGTTCATCGCCTGGAATGCTTCCTTGACGACGGCTACGGCCCGGTCGAAGGATTCTGGGAGTTCGATTGAGAGGAAGCGAAGCGCAAGTTGGAGAAAGCGCTATTGGAAGACGTGGAGTCGCGGTGCGGGGGCTCAGCAGAGGAAAAGCGAGTGAAGGCGCGGGCGTGGGGGATAAAGCAGCTCTTCGACACCAAGCAACCGGCCTGGCCCAGGTCGGAGTCGGCTACGCCCGAATCAAGCTGAGCAGGACACGGCGCTCGTCCTTGGGGAGTCTGGCCAGGATTTGCTCAACTGTGGGGTCGGGGCTCGAACCATGCAGGGGGCTCGAACCATGCAGAACGTCCGCGACCCGCTTGGCCTTGCCTTTTTCGATGCTGTCCCGTTTGGCATAGTGGCGGGCGGTGGTCGCAAAAGATGCATGGCCGAGCGCCGACGCAACTTGGTGCGTGGTTGCTCCCGCCTCCAGCGCGAGCGACGAGTGCAGGCCGCGAAGGCTGTGGGGACAAACCTGGGGGATCTCCAGCCGCTGACAAGCTTTGCGCAGCCGCTTGTAAGCCCAGTCCGGCTTGGGCTGCTGTGGAAGGTTCGCGGCGAAGACCCGCTGTGTCGCCGGGCGTCCTGCACAGTGGCGGGCGAGCAGCTTGGCCACCGGCTCGTACAGCGCGAGTTTCCGTCTTGCGTTCTTGGTCTTGGTGCCAGCGACAAAGACGGTCGTTCCGTCGATCGCCCCAACCGTCAAGCCCAGCACTTCGCTGGTCCGCAGTCCAAGGTAGAGCGCGAGCAGCAGCGCCAGCGCTCCCTCGTCGCCGTCCTCGGCCTGACCAAATAGATACTGATCCAGCTTGCGAGCTTCGGCCTCTCCGAGCTGGGTCTTCCCTGTGTTCACTCGCCCGATCGGTTCTACGGAAGACCACGGATCGTCGGTCGCCAAGTCGCGTTTGCGCAGCCAGGCCCAAAATGCCTTGACCAAGCGCAGCCGTCCTCGGTGCGTGGCTGCGGCAGCCGATCGACCATGTTTGCCTTGCCGCTTGGTAGCAGCCAGATAACAGTCTTCGGCCTGTTGCCGCGTGACCGAGCGCACCGGCACATTTGGCAAAAACTGGCACAGGCTCTTGCCGATCGCCTGTACGTGCCGCTCCGATCGGACTTGGCCACGTTTGTACTCCAGATACTGCTCCACCGCCTCGTGGACAAGCAGTGGCGCTGCCCGACGCAACTCTTCTTCGACGAGAGCCGCCAAGTCGCGCGCCCCTTGGGCGGTTTCCGCAGTGAGCGACCGCTTGCGTTTGGTCGATGGATCGTAGACCTGAATCCGCCAACGTGTCCTCCCCGGTGACGGAGGATATGGGCCATAGATTCGCATGAATTCAGTATCGCAGCTTTCTATAAACTTTGAAAGCGTTCGAGCAGCGACGCTGCGGGCTGCGTACTTACGCCTCTCGTTTTTTCGCTCGCCAATACCGACAGGGGGGGAATTTCTGACCATCGCCGTCCTCTGGGCTTGACTTCATCGCGACATCAAGCCGGACAACATCGTCGTGCTGCATGCTCCGTCCGACGGAGGCGATAGCAGCCTGCACGATGATCGAATCAAGGTCGTGGACTTCGGCGTGGCGCGGCTCAAAGACGATCCAGCGACGGAAGCAGGTCAAGCGCTGGGCACGCCAGTGTACATGGCGCCCGAGCAAGCGCAAGGCGGAGAGATCGACGAGCGCGTCGATGTCTACGGTGCAGCGGCGGTGCTGTTCGAGATGCTGGCGGGACGACCGCCGTTTTTGCCGCCGGATGGACCGAATGCGAACCTGCTGCTGCTCGCGAAGATCATGACGCACGATCCAGCGTCGCTGCGCGAGCTTCGGCCCGAGGTGTCGGTGGCACTGGAATCGGTGATCGAGCGCGCGCTGTGTCGCGATCGAACGCTGCGCTATCCGACGGTCGATGACTTTGCCGAAGCCCTGCGAATCGCGATCACACATCCACAAGATCGACTGTGGACAAGGCCTGCGGTGGTGCCGCCGCTGAGCCTGCCGACGCTGGTGGCGCAAGCGGTCGCACCGTCTCGACCCACGGCGCTGACCCGAACCTATCCGCCGCCGGTTCGTTCGAGCGCGTCGCTGCCGCCGGTGATGCGCAGCGGTGGCGTCAATATGTCTCGCTCGGGAATCGGGACAACCGCGTCGGGACGAACCAACTCGAACATGCAGGCGCTGTCGCAGTCGACTTCGGCGCTGAACTCGATTCATTCGCTGCGCAACGACGGTGTACCGATTTCGTCGCTGTCTTCGAGTCCGAGCGGCTCGTATCCAGGTGGAAGCTCATCGATGATGAACGCGGCACCTAGCTCGTCGCTGTCCGCCGGGCGATCGGGTGCGGTCGTGCTGCCGAGATCGAGCCTGACGCCGACGCCAGGCTCCGAGTCGTCGCGAAGTGCATCACCGAGCCCGAGTGAGCGACGATCGCTGACCTATCGAATCTTGATCGCGCTGCTGTATCTGGCGGCTGTGTCGATCTTGACCTTCAGCTTGCTGTTTGATCGCAGCAGCTGTCGATCAAGCCGAGAGCGCAGCCAGACCCTTCCGTCGAGCATCGGCGGTCCGTAAGCGCGTTAGACGCTCACCGACGGAAGCCCCGCGAGCGCCATCGCCAGCTCGGACTCTTCATACGGCAGATCCTTCAGTCGACCCGCAAAGTAGTCGCTGTAGGCCTGCATATCGAAGTGACCGTGTCCGCACAGGTTGAGCAAGATCGAGCGCGACACACCTTCTTCCTTGCAGCGCAGCGCTTCGTCGATCGTCGCTCGCACCGCGTGGTTGGCTTCCGGCGCGGGCAAGATGCCTTCCGCACGCGCAAACTGCACACCCGCCTCGAAGCACTTGATCTGCTGATACGCACGCGCTTCGATAAGCCCCAGCTCTTTGATGTGACTGACGAGCGGCGCCATGCCGTGATAGCGCAGTCCACCCGCGTGAAAGCCCGGCGGAGTAAACGCAGCCCCGAGCGTATGCATCTTCACAAGCGGCGTCAGACGGCCAGTGTCCCCAAAGTCATAGGCGTACTTGCCCCGGGTGAGCGACGGACAAGCGGACGGCTCGACGGCAATCACACGGACACTTCGTCCCCCCCGAAGCTGAATCCCCAGGAACGGAAACACCAGGCCCGCGAAGTTTGAGCCTCCGCCGGTGCAGCCAACCAAGATGTCGGGATAGTCGTCGGCCAGCTCCAGCTGCGCGAGCGCTTCCTGACCGACCACCGTCTGATGCAGCAAAACGTGATTGAGCACCGAGCCGAGCGCGTACTTGGTGTCGTCTCGCTGCGCCGCCAGCTCGACCGCTTCGGAGATCGCGATCCCGAGGCTGCCCGGATGACTCGGGTTGTCCACCAAGATCGATCGACCCGAGCGCGTTTCCATCGACGGAGACGCCACACAGCGCGCACCGTAGGTTTCCATCAGCGCGCGACGATACGGCTTCTGATCGTACGAGACGCGCACCATGAAGACCTGGACCTCGATGCCAAACAGCGCACCCGCGAAAGCCAGCGACGATCCCCACTGACCTGCGCCCGTCTCGGTGGTGAGCTTCCGAATCCCCGCTTCCCGGTTGTAAAACGCCTGCGGAACGGCGGTATTCGGCTTGTGGCTCCCCGACGGAGAAACGCCTTCATACTTGTAGTAAATGCGCGCGGGCGTATCCAGCGCTCGTTCCAGCCGACGCGCTCGATACAGCGGCGACGGACGCCACTGCCGATAGACGTCGCGCACGGGCTCGGGAATCTCGATCTCGCGCACCGCAGAGACTTCCTGCTCGATGAGCGACATCGGAAACAGCGGCTCCAGATCGGCGGGACCGATGGGCTGCTGCGTTCCGGGATGCAGCACCGCAGGCGGCGGCGTCGGCAGATCAGCGACGATGTTATACCAAGCCTTGGGCAGACGAGCTTCGTCGAGCAGGTACTTGACCGGGGCAGACATGGCGAAAACTCCTTGGCAAAAGGGGCTGACCGTTTGGGATCGCTACGCAGCGCCACCGTAGCGAGGTCGTCCGTCGCCAGTCTAGTTTTTACGCCGAGCCGTGCTGATTTGTCACAAGCCGCTAAAACCAGACCGCTGCGCCGACGGTCAGCGTGTCTTGTCGATCGGTTTCCACGTCGCGACCCGAAAACAGCGAGGAATCACCCGGAGCGGTAAAGAACGCTCCTCCGTCGGAGTGATCGTGACGATACTCGAGCCGAACCAGCAGGCCCGACGCGACATTGAACTCGAGCGTGCCAGTTCCCGACGCCAGATAGCTCACGTCTCCAGCGAAGAAGATCGGCAGATCGGCTTTGCGTTCCCACATCACGTCGCCGCGCGCCGCAAGCTGAAGCCAGGGCAAGATCCGCAGTCGCACATACGTCGCTCCCGCCAGCCACATCGCCGTCGCGGTCTGCTGCGGTTCAAACCCAAGTGAGCCATGCAGGCTGAAGGCAAAGCGCTGCCCGAAGTACAGCGTCGTCCACGCATCGATTAGGTGTCGCCAGCCGCGCACACCATCGAGCGGGTTTCGTTCGACGCCGGTGAAGTACAAAAGCGACGCTTGCAGGCGATCGGGACGGTTGTAATAAAGCTGGCCGTAGATCGACTTTTCGCTGTTGTTGTCGACGACCGAGTTCCAGCCATTGACGACGCCGATTGTCGCAAACCACGCTTCGCCAAGCTGCTGGGTCAGACGCACGCCCGAGTGATAAAACGGCAAGTTGAAGAACAAGTCCGAGTGCGAAAACATCCAGTTTTCACGCACGGCCATTGACTCGGGACCAATCGGCGACAGAAACACCCCGGCTTGCACCAGCAGGCCTCTGCCGAGCCCGATTTTGTAGCCCAGGATCGCTTGCTGGATGAAGCGCCACGTCGCGGCATCGCTTGCGCCAATCACGCTCGACGGCAAGTCCGCTTTCGACGTCGGCTCAGCCAGGTAGTACGTGTTTGGAGTGTGTCCAATTTGCAGCGCGATCCGCGCCGAGATGCCCGACTTTTCATACTGCGCATCGACGACGGCGTTGGCGATCGTGAAGGCGTTGTGTCGGTTGTCAAAGCCGCGATAGTTGGTGATGCCGCTCGGGGGACGGTTGAAGTTCCACTGATAAAAGCCTTCGGCGTAGCCCGCGATCGTCAGCTTGCCGAGGCTGCCGTCGATCAGGATCGGGCTCTGGGCAGGCGGTGAAAGCGCCGTCGGAGAGTCGGCCTGAGCCGTCGGATCTTGCGCACGGGCAACGCCACGGGTTGCCGAGCAGACAGCAAGTACCGTCGCACATCCGACGAAAATGGCTCGAGCGTCGATCATAGCGATTCCACCTTGGCGAGCAGTCGCCTAATGCCTTCGGACAAGTCCGCCGGGTCGGAAAGCAGGCTGACGACGACATACGCCTCGTCGGGAAAGTCAAAGAAATAGCCGGGATGAACGATCATGTGGTCTTCGGTAAGCAGCCGCAAAAGCCACTCTTCTTCCGACACAAGCTGCGGCAGCCGAAGCACCGCGTACCAGCCTCCTTCGACGGGAAGCAGCGTCACCGCCGAGCCGGAAAGCTGGGTCTGCAAGATCGTCAGGCTGTCGGAAATCCGTCGCTGAATGCCTGAAAACAGGTGATCGCGCGCCGACAGAAGCTGCGGCACCGCGAGCTGAATCGGTGTTCCGACGGACAGAAAGGTATCGGCGATCAGCTCCAGACGCGCTTGGGCGTCGCTGCGCAGCGGCTCGGGACCGGCGACCAAGATCCAGCCCAGCTTGACCTGCGGCAGCCCGAGCACCTTGGAAAAGCCCGACAGCACAAAGCGCAGCGCCGGAATCTGAGCCAGCGACGAAGGAAGCTCGGCACACGACAAAAGACGCGGACCTTCTTGCGGACACGGATCGGCAAATGCGTAGTCGGAAAAGACCTCATCGACGATGAGCGCCAGATCCTGCTCGGCGCACAACGAAAGCATGCGCTCGGCTTCGTGCTGACGCAGATAGCTGCCGGTTGGGTTGTTCGGACTGACCGAGACGAGCGCGCGGGTGCGATCGGAACAGGCCGCCGCAAGCTCGGGGACGCTGAGGTGAAAGCGTCCGTCAAAGCGCAGCGGATACGGCTGCACAGCGACGCTGCTGAGGTTTGCCAAAAACGGCAGGAGCGGATAGCTCGGCTCGGGAAACAGCACGACATCGCCGGGATTGCACAGAAGCTGAAACAGCCACGAATAGGCTTCGCTCGTGCTCGCACACAGGACCAGGTGGTCGGGATCGATGTGCAGCCCACGACGGTGATAATAGTCGGCAATCGCCTGACGAGCGGACCGCGCACCTTGCGGCGAAGGCTCATAGCGCAGCGCTTCGGGCGATGACAGCGGCTCAAGCAGCGAATCAGGATACAGCGAGGGCAGCGCGCGGGTGGGATTGGACACCACCAGATCAAGCAGTGGCACGCCTCGCTCGCGCAGCGCAAGAAGCTGCTGGGTGAAGCGATTGGTCAGCCCCTGCCACGGCAGACGAGACGAAAACTGGACTGGCACACGCGCCTTTTACCACGCGCGACCACGCCGCAGCCACGCGGGATTGCGCGTCCAGTCCGAATCGCCCGCACCGATCGAGCCCTCACAGAAGATCTGCCGCGCTCGGCTTTTTGTTGGAACGAGACAAACGCTCGTGTTAGGGCAGCTTGAAATGGGCACTCAACCGCTGCTTCCGCCGGGACTTCGGCACGTTGCGATCATCATGGATGGCAACGGACGCTGGGCTCAGCAACAGGGTCTGCCTCGGCTGCAAGGGCACCGCAGGGGCGCGCACTCGGTTCGCGAGGTCGTTCGCGCCGCACGGAAAGTCGGTCTCTCGGCGCTGACGCTGTATGCGTTTTCGGAACAGAACTGGGAACGTCCGCTCGAAGAAGTCCAAGGTCTGATGCAGCTTCTGCACGACTACGTGATCGAAGAGCGCACCGAGATCCTGGAAAACGGCATTCGGCTGCAAGCGATCGGCAACATCTCGCGACTGCCCGCGTATGTGCTTCACCCGCTGAGCAGCCTGATCGCCGAGTCGGCGCATAACCAAGACATGGTGCTGTCGCTGGCGCTGTCGTATGGCGGTCAAGAGTCGCTGGCCGATGCGATGAAGAAGCTGGCGCACGATGTCGCGCAAGGCAGCCTCGATCCGCAGCAGATCAGCGAAGACGAGCTGTCGGCGCGGCTCAAGACGGCGGGCCTGCCGAAAGTGGATCTGATGATTCGGACCTCCGGCGAGCAGCGCACCAGCAACTTTTTGCTATGGGAATCCACCCGCGCCCGGTTCTACGCTACCCCTGTGCTGTGGCCTGACTTTGGCAAAGACGATCTGCTGCTGGCGCTCGACGCGTATCGCAGTGACGATCCCGCCGAAGCCGACGCTGATTCTGCCAAGTCTGGGAGTTCTGATGTCTAACCTGGTCCTTCGATTTTTGACGGCGGTGGTGGCGGTTCCGCTGCTCATCCTCGCCATTTCGTGGAAAGAACCGTACGGCGTGTGGGCGTGGATCTTGATCGCCCAAGTCACCGGCCTGCGCGAGTGGATGAACATGACGCTGCCCGCCGAGTCCGCCGCCACCCGCTGGCTCGGCGTGCTCTGTGGCGTCCTGCTCGGCAACCTGTTTTGCTGGGTTCCCGACGGTCACATCCAGCAGTTTGGCCTGTTTGCAGTGACGTCCATCGGGCTGCTCTACTTTCTGTTTGTCCACGGCAACATCGAGACCGTCGCCTCGCGCATGTCGATGTGGATGCTCGGCATCTTGTACGCCGGTGTGCTGATTGTGCCGCTCGTGATGTTCAAGACCACGCCCAAGCTCGGCGGAGGCTTCATCTACGTCTGTCTGACGAGCGCGTGGGTGTCCGATACCGGCGCGTACTTTGCCGGTCGCTTCCTGGGACCGATGATTCCCGCCAAGCTGTGGCCCGCCGTCAGTCCCAAAAAGACCTGGATCGGCTCGGTCGGCGGTCTGCTCGGCAGCGTGCTGGCCCTGTGCGTCGCCAAGCTGTGGTATCTGCCGATGCTGAGCTGGCTTGACGTCTTCGCCATCGCCATTCCCGCCAACATCCTCGGTCAGCTCGGCGACCTGGTGGAATCGCTCATCAAGCGCTCCGTCGGAGTCAAAGACTCTGGCGTCCTTCTCCCCGGCCACGGCGGCATGCTCGACCGCATTGATGCGCTGCTGCTCGTCGTTCCGTATGTCTACGCCTACGCCTACCTTCGCTTCTAGCCCGCACCGTCGCTACCTAGGCCAAGCGGCCTTGGCGGTCTTGTTCCGCTACGGCTGCTTCGTCGTCATGATTGCGCTGTCTCTGTGGGCCGAAAATCGACCCGCGCCGCACCTGCCCGACGCAATCATCGACCGCATTCCGTATCTACAGGCCGTCGATCGCTACAACTACTGGCTGCTTGGGCTGGGCTACGTGCCGATGGCGCTGCTTCTCTTTGCCTTCGAGCCCGTGCGCTTTTGTCGCTACTGCATAAGCGCTGGTCTTTTGTCCATCATCCGAGGCCTGTGCATCCTGGCGACTGGCCTGGGCCCGGTGCGCGGACCGGATCTTCACGCGGGGCTGTTCGATCGCGATCCCGGCCTGTTTGCCCGCGCGCTGCTCGACATGGCGAGCCCGTTTGGACTGCTGCTGCGCGACTCTCCGCACGTCTATCTGACCAAAGACCTGTTCTTTTCCGGGCACACCGGCGCGACGTTTTTGCTGCTGCTCTACACCTGGCCGCACCGCGCGCTGCGCCTGCCGATGCTGGCGTCCCACATCGCGGTCGTGCTGAGCGTCTTTTTCGCCCACCTGCACTACACCATCGACGTGATCGGAGCCTATGCCATGGCGCTCGCGCTGTTTGCCCTGCGCGAAGGCTGGCCCCACGGACTGCGCACACAGGACTAAGCCCGCGCGTCCG
>WBZX01003178.1_pt1 | contig 10614 bp, 8 predicted proteins | sample 5204211 | NCBI WGS metagenome assembly WBZX01 (sample SAMN12344362, study PRJNA552823) | activated sludge metagenome | biome: Activated sludge suspended growth; feature: Nitrification reactor; material: Wastewater; isolation source: activated sludge from nitrification reactor of wastewater treatment...
AAGTGGCCTGTCCGATGCCGGGACAGGCCCCGGCGACAAGGCCGCTGGCAAGGCGCCGAACAACCCCTCTGCTCCGACCCAGGCGCCTCCGCTCGAAGATCCGAAAGGCACCCTCGCCCTCGTCGAAGAGCTGGCGCGCGCCGTCGAGGATCTCGTCCGCACGGGGCTCACCAGCGCGACGGAGAGCACGCGGGCCAAGCTCGACGCCTCGTTCAAGGAGGCGTCGCGCCGCAAGCTCCTGCGCCTCGGGGCGTCGCTCCGCTACGTCAACGAGGAGGTCGGCCGGTTCCTGGCGGACGACGGCTCCTTTTCGATCCGGCGGTTCTCGTTCTTCCTGCACCGCTCCTGGATGCTCGCGCGCGGCCTCGCGAAGGGCATCCGCGACAACGATCAGCGCGTGCTCGCGTCCCTCCTCCTGTCGGCGGCGGCTCCCCCCAAGCCCGTCGCTGCGCTCGAAGTCGTGACGCTGGGCGTGCTCAAGCGCACCGTCTCGAACATGTGCAGCTTCGATTTCCGGCTCCGCGTGGTCTCCGCCAAGGACCCTGACCTCGCCGGGAAGAGCCTTGTCTACAGCCTCGTCTTCGCTCGGAAAAAGGACGTCCCGGCCGAGGCCTACTTGCAGCTCCCCCAGCCGCAGAAGTTCGCGCCGAAGGTCTTCCAGCAGGGCAAGACCATCAAGATCACCGACTGCGCCGTGATGCTCGACGACCGCGGCGGCAGGCTGATCCTCGGCCCCAAGAGCACGGTCACGGAGGGAGCCTCCTTCTCGGACTGGAAGGACCTCTATCGCTTCGACCCCGAGGCCGCGCTCGGCCGTGTGCAGAACGCGCGCGTGGGCCCGCTCGATCTCGCCGTCGAGATGCAAGAGGAGGTGTTCGTGACAGGCGCCGCCCTCGGCGACGAGCCCGTTCGCACGAGCGAGGGCCGCCGCATCTACCCGCTCACAGGCGAGGGCGGCCTCCACCTCGACGCCGTCATCCCGGACGGCGCCGACGGCGAAGACCTCCTCCCCCGCCTGCGCGCAGGCCTCAAGTCGAACAAGGGCCCTCTCCTCTACGGCCTCGCCTACTACGAATTTGGCCGCACCGTCTTCCTGCCCCTCTCGATCATGAAGATCGGCAGTCCCCCCAAGGAAGCCCCCCCGGACCCCAAGGCGCCGCCCCAAAAAAAGAAGAGCCCTGCCAAGCCCAGCGGAGCCGACACGAAGTCCGAAGGCCCGGCCCCCGATCTCCTCACCCTCTCGCAAAAGAAATTCGATCTCCAGTCCCTCGTCGGCACCCTGGGCCTCTGATCTCAGGGACCCCCCAAACTCCGTGATCCCCTGTGCTCTCGGTGTCTCCGTGGTGAAAAAGTCCTCCAGCTCTTCGCGGAGCGCCCCCGCACCCCTCCACGCCCCTTCTCTCCACCGGTGATTTGAAATGGCGAAGCCCACCAAGAAGCCCGATGAGCCCTCCCCGCCGCCCGAGAACGCCGCCGGCGCCGCCGCCGTCTCCGAGATCCTCAAGGAGCCGGCCGAGATCAAGTACGCCCGTGAGCTCGAAGCCCTGCGACAGAACGAGAAGGACGAGGTCCCCTCCGCCTGGAAGCTCTCCCCGCGCTCGGTGCTCGCCTACATCACAGGCACCAAGAAACCCCTGACTGCCACTTTCGACGGCAAGGAGGTCGAGGTCCCGATCAGCCGGAAGTTCTTCGGCGACGACACCATCGTGGAGCGGTCGATCGTCACCCTCGCCAGCGAGCGCGCCCTGCTCCTCGTGGGCGATCCCGGAACGGGCAAGAGCTGGCTCTCCGAGCACCTCGCCGCGGCGATCAGCGGCTGTTCGACCCTCACCATCCAGGGCACCGCCGGCACCACCGAGGAGCAGATCAAGTACTCCTGGAACATCGCCCGCATCATCGCCGAGGGCCCCCGCCCCGAGAACATGATCGCCTCTCCCTGCATGATCGCGATGCGCCGGGGCTCGATCTTCCGCTTCGAGGAGATCACCCGCTGCGTCGGCGACGTGCAGGACGCGCTCGTGTCCATCTGCTCCGACAAGAACATCTCCGTCCCCGAGCTGCCCGGCGACAACATGGTGTTCGCCCGCCCCGGATTCAACATCATCGCGACGGCCAACTCCCGCGATCAGGGCGTGAACGAGCTGTCCGCCGCGCTCAAGCGCCGCTTCAACTACGTCCACATCCCCATCGTCGCCGACCAGAAGACCGAAGTCGAGATCGTCCGCACCCGCTCGAAAGAGCTGCTGGAGCGCTACAAGATCACGGCGCGCGTCGAGGAGCCCGTCCTCAAGCTGCTCGCCACGGTGTTCCGCGAGATGCGCGAGGGCGTCACGGCGGAGGGCGTCAGCGTGCAGAAGCCGTCCACCACCCTCTCCACGGCCGAGGCCATCGGCGTGGCGCTCGACGCCGCGATCCACAGCCGCCATTTCGGGAGCGGCGCCGTCGGCCCGGACGCGATCGGCAAGAACCTGGTCGGCTCGATCGTCAAAGAGGACCTCGGCGATCTCAAGATCCTGAAGGAGTACCTGAACCTCGTCGCGAAGAAGCGCGCCGCCTCCGATCCTCTCTGGAAGTCGTTCTACGACGCGGCCGGCGCCGCCCTCAAATAGCGGCTCCCCGATGCCTGTCGCACCGCCCATCGCCGATCTCCTCGCCGAGCTCTCCGCGGAGCGCGTCGAGGCGCGCGCGCACGCTGTCCTGGACGAGCCGCTCCACTGGTTCCCCGTGCGCCACCACTCCCCGGCGGTGGCGCGCCACGTGGCCGAGACGATCCGCCAGCGGAGGCCGAAGATCGTCTTCATCGAGGGCCCCTCCGACGCGAACGACATGGTGTCTCACATCGTCGATCGCCAGACGAAGCCCCCTGTCGCCCTCTTCTGCTCGTACCGCGACGACGACAACACCCTCGGCCTCGCGGGCATCGAGAGCCCCGCCGTCGACGTCCCGTTCAAGGTGGGAGTGTACTTCCCTCTCCTCTCGTATTCTCCGGAGTACGTCGCGATGCGGGAGGCCGCCTCCATCGGGGCGCGCGTCGTGTTCATCGATCTCCCGTACCGCGCGCAGATCAAGAGCGCCGCCGAGCGCGGGATCTCCCCGAGGGTGGAAGAAGGTGCCGAGTCGAAGGAGGGAGTCGGCGCCGGCGCGGACAGCACCTCTCCGAAGGCCGGACAGCCTGCCTCCGGGATCGAGCGAGGGGAAAAGGAGGACGAAGGCGCCGAGGAGCACCACGCGGGCCGCCCCACGTGGGAGCATTTCGCCGTGGAGAGCTCCTTTTACAAGAAGCTCGCCGAGGCCGCCGGATACCGCACCTTCGACGAGTGCTGGGACGCCCTCTTCGACGTGTCGCTCCGCCACGCGGACACCGAGAGCTTCCGCCGCGACATGGCCTATTTCTGCGCCGGCGTCCGCGCGACGACCCCCCGCGAGCGCATGGAACAGGATGGCACCCTGATCCGCGAAGCCCACATGTGGCGCACGATCCAGAGCACCCTGAAGGAGACTGGCACCGATCCCGCCGGCGCGATGGTCGTCTGCGGCGGGTTCCACCTCTTCCTGGATCGCTCCGACGACGCCCCCGAGCGCCCCCTCCCGACAGGCACCGTCTACACCACCGTCGCCCCGTATTCCTACCTGCGGACAAGCTCGCACACGGGGTACGGCGCCGGCAACCGCGCCCCCCTCTACTACGAGCGTATCTTCACCCACGCCGCGGCCGACCCCGCGAACGCGCCTGTCTCCGCGATGGTCGATCACGTGGTGAGCGTCCTCGCGAGGGGCAGGAAGGACGGAGAGCTCCTCTCCTCGGCCGACGCCATCTCCGTCACCCAGCACGCGCGCATGCTCGCCAGTCTGCGGGGCCGCTCCGCGCCGATCCTGGACGACGTGCGCGACGCGCTCATCGCCTGTTGCGTCAAGGGGGCGCCCGAGCACGAGGGCAAATACCTCCTCGCCGCGATGGGGGCTGTCGAGACGGGCACCGCCATTGGCCGCGTGACACCCGCGCTCGGCAAGCTGCCTCTCGTCCACGACTTCTACAAATGGCTCGACGATCTCGACCTCGGCGAGTACGTCGTCCGGGACCGGAAGGGCCAGATCACGCTCGATCTGCGTCAGCCCGACCAGGAGCGGCGCTCCGTCTTCTTCCACCGCCTCGTCCAGATTGGCATTCCGTTCGCCGAACAGACCTCCAAGGACAAGGAGAGCCTCCTCTTCCGCGAGCTCTGGAAGGTGGCCTGGTCCCCCAAGGTCGAGTCCGAGCTGATCGACAACAGCCTCCATGGCGAGAGCGTCGAGACGGCGGCGCTCGCGAAGCTCGACATGGAGCTCGCGGCGGACGCGGGCTCCGCCGGGGCCGTGGCAGAGCGCCTGTTGCGAGCGGTCCACATGGATCTCCCCGGCATGGTGATGCGCCTCCAGGACTCCGCGGGCGCGGCGATCGACGCCGACACGCGCCTCGCGTCGCTCGGAAAGGCCCTCACCCACCTCGTCGTGCTGGAGCGGCAGGCCGCGCGCCGCCGCCTCCGGAAAGACCTCCTGGACGACCTCATCGAGCGGTGTTTCGGCCGGGCGTGCTTCGCCATGCCGGGCGCCGCCAACGTGCCGCCCGAGGAGCACGACGAGGTCGTTCAAGGCGTGAAGAGCCTGGCAGAGGTGCTCCTGAGCGAGAAGGGGGCCGACCTCGATCGCGACCTCTTCGTCGAGAACGCGCGGGCCACGCTGGCCGACTCCCGGAACCCGCGGATGCGAGGGGCCTTGTCCGGCATCCTGACGGAGATCCGCGCCCAGTCGCCCGAGGCGCTCGCGGCCGAGGTGGCGCGCTACGCGAGGGCGCTCCCCGAGGAGATGGTGCTCTGCGGCGACTTCCTCGGCGGCGTCATGGAGACGAGCAAGACAGCCCTCCTCCTCGGCGCGGACGGCGTTGTTCGCGCGATTGACGAGCTGCTCCGCGTGGCGCGATGGGACCAGTTTTTGATGCTGCTCCCCCGCACGCGCGGCGCCTTCGAGGCCGTCCACGACCGCACCCGCGTCGCCCTCGCGGACCGCGTCGCGGCCTTGTACGGGCTGCAGGACGACGAGATCGCCGGCGTGACCAAGCTGGAGACGAGCGTGGACGCCGCGGTGAAGCTCTCCGAGATCGACGCCCGCGTGGGCGAGATCCTGAAAGACTGGGACTTTGCATGACGACCAAGCCCCCCGGCAAGACACTGGCTCAGCTCACCGGCGACGAGCGCGCGCTCCTCAACAGGTGGCGCCTCGTCCTCGGCAAGAGCGCCGAGAAGAGTGGCATTTGCTTCTCGCCCGGAGGGGGCGCGGGCGAGGGCGGTGACGGCGACTGCGAGGGCGCCGATGAGGCCCTGTCGTTCCTCTACGAGGACTCGCGCGGGGCCGGGAGCGGCTCGTCGAGCCTGACGGTCCCCCGGTGGATCGACGCCGTCGGCGAGCTGTTCCCCAAGCAGGCCAAAGAGGTCCTGGAACGCGAGCTCGTCCAGCGCAAAGGCATCCACCAGATCCTGGAGCAGCCCGAGCTCCTGGACCGCATCGAGCCCAACGTCGAGCTGGTGAAGACGCTCCTCACGCACAAGGACCTGCTCACCCCCAAGACACGGGGCCTCGCCCGCAAGGTCATCGACAAGGTCGTGAACGAGCTGAAAAAGAGGCTCGAGGTCCGCGTCGAGACGGCGATCACCGGGGCCGTGAGGCGCGACAAGCACTCTCCGCGAAAGGTGTTCCGCAACCTGGATCTCCGCACCACCCTGCGGCGCAACCTCAAGAACTGGAACGAGGAGCGGCAGAAGCTCCTGATCGACAGGGTCTTCTTCCACGCGGCGGAGCGCAACAAGCGCCCGTGGCACATCGTCGTCTGCGTGGATCAGTCAGGATCCATGCTGGAGTCGGCCATCTTCTCGGCCGTGATGGCCAGCATCTTCGCCGAGCTTCCCGGCATCAAGACATCGCTCGTCCTCTTCGACACGCAGATCGTGGACCTGAGTGACAAAGTCGGAGAGCCCGTGGACGTGCTCCTGAGCGTGCAGCTCGGCGGCGGGACCGACATCACGCGAGCGCTGGAGTATTGCACCGGGCTCGTGCGGGAGCCGGCGCGCACGATCGTCGTCCTGATCACGGATTTCTACGAGGGTCGGCCCGAGCAGGACCTGATTCGGGTCGTCCGGCGCCTCGTGGACGCGAACGTGCGGATGGTGGGATTGGGCGCGCTCGGCTACGACGCGCAGCCGCAGTACAACAGGCAGACAGCCGGCAAGCTGCGCAAGGAGGGGATGGATATCCTCGTGTGCACGCCGGAGAAGCTCGCCGAGGCGATGGGTCAGATCATCGCGGGCTGACGCCGCCCGGGGGGCGTCACGGGGCCAGGATGCGGCCGGGCGCGCCGTTGGTCCCTTCGGCCGTGTGGCACGTCGTGCAGTCGCCGTCCGACTGGGCGGCGCTCATGGCACGGACGGCGCTGCCCTTCTTGACCTTGGCGGTGAACGGAGTGGCCACCGTCTTGGAAGAGTAGAAGTTGCCGGCGGCGTTGGTGGGCAGCTCGAGGACGGTGCCGTCGGCCCCCGTGATCTCCACGGTGACGGCCTCGACACCGTTGCAGTCCGTGTCGTCGTCGGCCGCGGCCATCACGGTGCCGGCGATGGTGAACTTCGGTCCTTCACCGCGCGACGTGTGGCAACCGATGCAGTCGCCGCCCGGGTGCATGAGCGGGGACTCGTCGTCGCCCCCTTCCCACGCGCTGCCGGTCGAGCAGACGACCGGCCCGGCGCTGCCGGTACAGCCGGCCATGCCGACGAAGGCCGCGAAGACCGCTCCGGCAGCCAGAACACAGAGAGTGCGCGCACGCGAACCACTGGATCGAGAGAGACGGTGGGCCATGTTTCGCCTCGGGCTAGAGGGGCTGTCCAGGGAGATTCCCTATCATCGAGCGGGTCAGTGTGCAACGTGAAACCAGGCCTGCCAGGGCAGAGCAGAGCCGCGACGCGGGGCCGGCTGGCCGTCCTGTGCGCGCGCCGACTCGGCACATGCTGCGCGCGAGTCACGGCGCCATGCAGATATTTCCGACGACCCGGAAATTCATGGTTACACTTCCGGTCTGCAACATTCGCCTCCCCGACGAGGCGATTGTCCCCACGAAGAAACATCTCTGCGGGGCGAACGAATGTCCGTTCGGTGCTCCCCGAAGGAAGCTCATGAATTTGAATCTCATCACGTCTGCGACTGCCCTCGCCATTCTCCTCGTCGTGCCGGCCTGCTCCGATGAAAGCCTCTCCTCGTCCGGGGGCGCGGGCGGCGGCGGCACCGGGGGCGCGGCGATGGGAGGCGGGGTGACAGGCGGCACAGGCGGGATGACAGGTGGCGCGGGCACGGGCGGGATGACGGGCGGCGGCGGCACAGGCGGTGTCATCGCGCCAGGGTCGCCCGTGGGCTTGGGGACGGCCGGCGACTACGTGATCCTGGCCAAGTCGGGGATCTCCACGGTTCCGACGTCGGTGATCACGGGCGACGTCGCGCTCAGCCCGGCGGCCGGGAGCTTCCTCACGGGCTTCTCGCTCAGCATGGACGCGGGCAACGTGTTCGCGACATCCCCGCAGGTCACTGGCCATCTCTTCGCGGCCGACTACGCCCCTCCGACTCCCTCCAACCTGACGACGGCGATTGGCGACATGCTCCTCGCCTTCACGGACGCGGGAGGGCGCGCCCCCGACGTCACCGAGCTCGGCGCGGGGAACATCGGCGGGATGACGCTCGCGCCGGGCGTCTACAAGTGGGGAACGGGCCTGTTGATCCCCACGAACGTCGCCCTCGCGGGGAGCGCGACGGACGTGTGGATCTTCCAGATCGCCCAGGATCTCATGGTGAGCAGCGCGACGAGCGTCGCCTTGAGCGGCGGCGCGCTGCCGAAGAATGTCTTCTGGCAGGTCGCCGGCCTCGTGGAGCTGGGCACGACGGCGCACTTCGAGGGAGTCATCCTGTCCAAGACATCGATCACGCTGTCGACGGGCGCCTCGATCAACGGCCGCCTGATGGCCCAAACGGCGGTGAGCCTCGACGCCGCCACCGTCGTCGAACCGGCGAAGTAGAGACCGGCCGGGGGGCTTGTGAGCGCGCGGACGAGCGGTGAGCGAGGCGCCGTCGTGGCCACGTCGCTCGCGGACGTCCTCGACGAGCCGAGCTGAGCCGCGAGGCTCACGACGCGCGTCGTCTGCGTGGACGGAGACGAGCGACCGTCGTCGGTTGCCGAGATTCCGGGCCGACGAGCTCGAGTACCTCGACCTGCCAGCGCCCGCGTCATCCCCTCCCACAATCGAGACGACCGCGGATTCTTCCGTTCCCCGGAACGGTGAAGTGTCGCCCGCGACGATTGTCCTCCCGGCGACGAGCAAGCATGTTCGGGGCGCGAACGGCGGACACACAGTGACCGACCGAGAGCCAGCCATCACCCCTTCTCCCCGAGGAGCCTCCCATGACCACCGCGCGCCCCGCACAGCCCATCCTGCTCCACCGACACCCCCTCTCGGGACACGCCCACAGGGCGCAGCTCTTCCTCTCGATCCTGGGATTGCCGTTCACCCTCGCCGACGTCGACCTGATGAAAGGCGCCCACAAAAAACCCGACTTCCTCGCCCTGAACGCCTTCGGCCAGGTGCCCGTCCTCGACGACGGCGGGACGATCGTGGCCGACTCGAATGCCATCCTCGTCTACCTCGCGCTCAAGTACGGAGACGCGACCTGGCTGCCCACGGACCCCGCCGGCGCCGCCGCGGTGCAAAGGTGGCTGTCCGTGGCCGCCGGCCCCATCGCTTTCGGCCCCGCCGCGGCGCGCCTCGTGACCGTGTTCGGCGCCAAGCTCGACGCGGCGGAGGTCATCGGCCGCGCCCACGCCCTGCTCCGCGTCATGAACAGCACCCTCGACCGCGCGGAGTTCCTCACGGGCGATCGCCCCACCATCGCCGACATCGCCTGTTACACGTACGTCGCGCACGCCCCGGAGGGCAACGTCGCCCTGGACGAATACCCCCACGTGAGGAGCTGGCTCGCCCGCATCGAGGCCCTCCCCGGCTTCGTCCCGATGCAGGCGACCAAGGCCGGCCTCGCGGCCTGACGGCACACCGACGCGCAGAATCGAGCCCGCGCGAGCTGGTCAGTCGGGCGCCCGGATCATCTGGATGACCGTCGAGGCCAGCAGAGCGAGGGAGTCCTCGATCCCCTGTTCGTGGAACTTTTGCCCCTTCCCGAGCAGATTGACGACGAGCTCCTTGTTCCCCGACGTGCACTCGAAGAGCAGCGGGAACGACTGATCCCCATCCATCTTCACGATCCACCGCCCGTTCACCTGCCGTCTCAGGACCTCCCCCGCGAAGCTCGCGAGCTTCACGATCGTCGTCCAACGGGCCTCGCCGCCGTCGGCCTCCTTCTTCTCGACGTCCACTCCTTCCTCGTCGCCGTCGAAATCAACGTCGATCTCAATCTCGTCCTCCTCGTCGTCGCGCGGGAGCTGCGTCTTCTCGAAGGCATGGAGTCCGTCGACGTCGAGCGACACTCCAGCCTCCGCCGCCGTGCGAACAGCCAGGCCCGACATGGCCTCGTTGAGAATCACGTCCACCGGGCGCGGCGCTCGGCCGGAGCCTGTGTCCGTCACGTCCAACCACGCGCGCGGGTCCTCCCCGACCTTCACGCGCGCCCCCGCCGACGCCGCCGCCTCGACGAGGAAATTCGGCGGCAGCCCTGGCAAATAATAGAAGACCGCAGGCGTCGGCGTGGCGATGCGCTGCGTGCGGAGGATGCGCACGAGCGCGAAGACGATGGAGAGCTCCCGCACGTCCGCGATCTCGCCGGCGTCGCGGTGGTCGGTCAGGACGAAGCGCGCGCGGCCATTCTCCGGCGTCATCTCCGCATCAGCACGATGGAGGGAGGCGAACATCGTCGCACCGTACCAAGTCGCTGCCTCGTTGCCGAGAGTCGGAATCCAACGCTCCCGCAGAAAAAACGTCCGGCCCTTTCTTGGCCCTCACCACACGGCCGTCTAAGCTCCTCGCCCATGCTGGGCCCGCTCGCGGATCCGTGGATCCAGGCGCAACTCGACGCCGCGGTGGCACCTTATCGGGGCCGGCTCCCCGCCTCGGAGATCGAGTGGATGCGGGAGCGGCTCGAAGAGGCCCTCGCCACCGAGCGGCGCGGCAGAGAGCTCGTCCGGGGCGCCAGACCGCGCTTCGTCGAGAAGAGCGGAGAGGTCGAGGCCGACGGCTCCGCTGCGGGCCAGTCCGCCACGAGCCTCGCGAACAAGCCCCCTGGCCGGCGCAGCGGGACCCGGTGACGACCCCCGGGAAGACAGGCACCGTGCAGACAGACGTGGAGAAGCTCGTCCACGAAGGGCTCCCCCTGGCCGAGGCCATGGCGCGGCGTTACCAGCAGAAGCTGGGCGGGGTCATCGCCGCCGACGAGCTGCTCGCGATCGCGCGGCCTGTCCTCTTCGAGGCCGCGCGCACGCACGATCCCTCGCGCGCGCCGTTCACCGCGTACCTCACGATGAAGCTCAAGTGGGCGATGCTCGACGAGGCGCGCAAGCTCCGCGGCCGCAACAAGGTCGCTCGCCGCGCCGCCGCGTGCGCC